>Ga0265297_10004039_pt1 | contig 24873 bp, 27 predicted proteins | sample Munlanlwell13791_FD_192502 | JGI IMG/M metagenome (GOLD analysis project Ga0265297, IMG submission 192502) | Leachate microbial communities from a municipal landfill in Southern Ontario, Canada - Leachate well 137-91 | ecosystem: Engineered > Solid waste > Landfill > Unclassified | place... | reverse complement strand
ACAGTATAGGACTTAAAATATATGTTGCAAAATGAATCGATTAATGATTGGCTAGGGTTAATTAAAAGTAACTCAATTAACACCATGCAATCATTAGCAGGAGCAAGATTAAATCCGAAGAATTACCACTTGTCGCAGGACGCAAAAAAGCGTCTGCGGTGGCTGTGTGTTTTGTATTACGATTACAAAGAAAATGTGTCGGCAGCAGCAAGGAAAATAGGGATATCTAGGATATGGCTCTCACATCTAAAGCAATTGTTTGAGCACAACAACAAGGACCCAAGATGTTTAGAGCCACAATCAAGAGCCCCCAATAATACAACAAGCAGAAACAGGATATCAAAAGAAGCTGAAAGTCTGATTCTGAAAATAAGGGATGACTCGTTGGGTTCATGGGGTAAAGAAAAAATATCCTGGGTCATGAAAAGGGATTACAAAATTAAAGTTAATCACAACACCGTGAACAAATATCTGCACAAACACAAGAGAATAAACCCTAAGATATCCCTAAAAAACAGTAAGGCATTTGAAGAAAAGAAGTATAGGGATTCAGAAGATCTACTTTTAAAGGTAAAATTCCGTCCGCCAAGCAAGCTAAAGGATTATGCGCCCGGAGCGTTAGTGGAAAAAGACATGAAATACCTTGTAAAACCAAGGCAAGAATATCATGGAAAGCATAAAGATAATTACTGGTATCAATTCACAGAAACAGATTCTTTTACGAGAATACGAACATTGGAAGTGTCTGATCAACAAGATACAGCCGCAACAATCGCTTCACACAAAGAAGCAATTAAAAGGTTTCCTTTTAAAATAGCCTGTGAGAATACTGATAATGGATTTGAGAATAATAGTAATTTTTCAAAAGAATTAAAGAAAGAAAACATATTCCACTTTTACTCAAACAGAAGTACTCCGACAGACAATCCTAGAGTTGAACGGTCTCACCTAACCGACGATGTGGAATTCTACTTAAAGGGCAATCTTTTTAATGATTTAAATCAGCAAAAAGAAGCAACAAAAAACTGGGAAAACAACTACAATTTCAAACGTCCTCATCAGGCATTGGGGCATCTCACTCCCATGGAATTCTATGCATTATGGAAAAAGAGTCCAGATACGGCATATGGTATTACTGCAAAATGGCAAGAATATTTGAGAAAGCAAAGATTACGGCTAGCAAAAGCGAGAAAAATAAAAAAGAAGGAACAAATAGAGGTCTTAATGAAGTTCATAGATGCTAAGTTAAAACAAAACAAACAAAAGGTCGAAGATGCTAAATTAGGATTAATAAACTGTAAATTATGTTCCATAGCTTGAACATAAAAACCGATCAAATTATTAATCGGCTTTTAATTTGCTACTTCTTTCCTTTCTTTTTAGTAACAGCTTTTTTAACTACGATTTTTGCAGGTTTCTTTATTTGTACTTTTTTTACCACCACAATTGGTTTTTTTGCTACAATAACCTCTTTCTTTACTTCAGCTACAACTGGTTTTTTTTCAATCACTATTTCTTTCTTTTCTTCTTTTGCTGGAATAGTTTGAGTTAAAACTTTTAAAATTTTATCAAGTTTTGAATTTAACATTTCGAACTGTTCTTTGTATTGATTTACTGGAACATTAGTACTTCTAACTACAGAAGAATTACCTCCTTCCTTCTCAAAACACTCGCTACAATAAACTGGTTTTTCTCCAGTTGGCCTAAATGGCAACTCAAATCTTTTGCCACAAGTATTACACACTGCATCAAACATTGGCCTATCTGAATGTCTAGGTCTCTCTCGGTCTCCTCTATCAGAACGACTATCAGACCTTGAGGCTCCTCCATGATTTGTAAAACATGAACTGCAATAAACTGGTTTTTCTCCAGTTGGTTTAAAAGGAACTTCGCATCTCTTACCACAGTCACTACATATGGCTTCATACATCTCAGGCCTCTCTCTATCTCCTCTGTCTCTATTACCAAAACCTCTATTCCCCCCAGAATCTCTTCTTTTAAAATCTCTCTCTCTAGACCCACTACCTCTTCTTTCATGATCAAATATTTTGTTAAATGCCATATATTTTTACTTATTAATAATCTGTGAGGGTATTATAGGCTAAATATCAATATAATGCAAACTAAAATATTGTTTTTGGCAATATCAAAAAATAGACAAATTATCTTCGTTTAACTTGTGGATAAAAAAACTAGGAACTTTATAACAAAAAAGCTATACTAATTCTTGTAATTAATTATCTAAAATTATGAATCCAAAAATTATTGCTACTATCGGACCAAAATCAGAAGATTACGAAACATTAAAAGAAATGGCTAAAGCTGGCATGAACATTGCAAGACTAAATTTTTCTCATGCAACTTATGATCAATGGGAAAAAATCAAAACCTCTTTAGTTAACATTAAAAAAGAAACGGGAATTGAAGTTAAAATGATGATGGACCTTCAAGGCCCTCGTATTCGTGTCGGTAAATTTCCTGAACAAATAGAAATGACCAAAGGAGAAACATATGCCTTCTTCTATGGCAAGGCTAATATTAAACACAAAGAAATACCAATTGATCATCCAGATCTTTTCAATGATGTTAAGGTCGGAGAACCGTTTTATTTAGCAAATGGATTAATTGAATTAGAAGTAACTGAAATTAAAAAAGAAAAAATATTTGCCAAAGTTAAGCGTGGTGGCATTTTACTTCAAAGAAAAGGAATAAATATTCCCGAAACTAATCTTTCTAGTAACGTATTAACCGATAAAGATATAGAGGATGCTAAATTCGGAATAGCCAATGGAGCTGACTATATCTGTCTTTCTTTTGTACAAATAGAAAATGATTTAGTAAAACTAAGAGAAATAACGAGGAATAAATCGCTAATTATAGCTAAAATAGAAAGGGCAACAGCTTTAAGAAATTTAGACGGTATTGTTAGAAGCTCAGATGGCATTATGGTTGCCCGAGGTGATCTAGGAATTGAGGTACCGATAGAAGAACTGCCAATGATACAAAAGGAATTAATCAGACAAGCTCATTGGTATCAAAAACCAGCCATTGTTGCAACAGAAATGCTGACTTCAATGATGACTTGTCCCAGCCCTACGCGTGCTGAAGTTTCCGACATTGCCAATGCTATTTTTGATGGAGCCGATTCAGTCATGCTATCCGATGAAACTGCATCAGGAAATTACCCATTAGAAGCAGTCAAAATCATGAAAAAAATCGCCAAACGAGCTGACGATTATTTCAACAGTACTAATTACTTAGAATAAAATTAATTCTCTTTCTTTTTAAAAGTAATTGCGAACAATATAACAATTGTCGCCATCGCAAAAACTATACCAAGCCAAGGAATAAATTTATACTTTTCAGTTACTCTACTTTCTACATTATCACAAGCATCTCCTATCTTGTCATAGTCAGAATCAAGTTGATTTTGATTAGGATTATTAGGACAATTATCGACACTATTGATTATTCCATCCTTATCAAAGTCATCGCAAACATCCCCTTTTCCATTTCCATTAACATCTGCTTGATCTTGATTTTTTACGTCAATACAATTATCTCTAATATTAGGAATACCATCTAAATCATTGTCGGCAAGAACATAGCTAGGATTATTTTGCGAAACTGATTCCTTAAGATAAACAACATCTTTATTAGATAACAGGTTTGCTGCCTCAATTACAGGAATATTAACAAATCTATCAGGATTAAAATAAACAATGTAATTATTATTGGGTTGCGCTAAAAACCTTAACCCTTGATTGTTAATTTTTTTAGAATCTTGATGCAATATTAATTCAGTTATTCTTAAAGGCTGGCTATAAGCAAACGTTATCATCCAATGATCAGCTGTCGTTTTTGGGAAATCAATATTATAACTATTCAGTTTTTGAGTAGCCAAAACTACCTTTTGTTCTCCCAATAAAGTAATCTTAATTCCAATCGAATTAGGAAGTGCAACGTTCTGATCAAGCATCAAAGTTAAAGAACTAGAAGTTATTGGCTTATCACTACTTAATATTATCGTCTTCAATTGTTGCTTATCTCCAGAAACTGTAAATTCCTTATAAGTCGAAAAATCGCTATCCACCATTAAATTAGCTTCGACATCGTATCCACTATCAAATCCTGCATTAATAGGAATAAAATCATTTAAGACGTTCTTTCTAAAATAGTAAGGTTCAAATAAAGATGTTGTTTGATTGTAAACGGCGAAAAGATTTGTTTCAACTAAATCATTATTAAAAGATACCTCAACAACTGTTGGCACCTTAATAAGACTAGTATCGATATTCTTCTGTTTTTGAAAAGATTCTACTAAGGAAACAGCACCAACCGAAGATGATAACAATAATAAACCTAAGGATAAAATAGTAATTTTTCTTCTTTTCATATTATTCTTTAATTATTGATCTTCGGTCTTCTTTTCTCTAAAAATGCCGTACTTATTAATAGTGTTCCAATTAAAAATAATGTAACTATTCTTCCTGCTATTTCCATATTAAATATATCAACAAAAAGCAATCTTAAGAAAACTAAACCCAATAAAGATTGGCCATAAATACGAAAGCCTTTTCTATCGTTCCACATACCATAAAAATATACCGAAAGTGCAACTAAAGTATAAATTATTAAAGATAAAGTAACCGCAAAATCTAATCCATCAAATACTTTATTAAAGAATATCCATATTATTAAGTACAAATAACCAGACCCAAGAATAACCCAAAAATCATTTACTTGAGTACACTCCTTATTATTAATTTCTTTAGCTTTATTCCAGAAAAATAAACCAGAACCAAATAAGGCTGACGTAACTATTATTAAAGAGAAAAATTCTCTTGAAAATGGATCGCTTTGCGAAGCATAACTAAATATCGCCCCTAAAGACATAACCGCCGGACCAATCAACAAAAAGGTAAAAGCTTCAGCAATAGCAATTTCTTTCATGATTAAATAAATAGAAAGAGGAACGATCACGCTTTCAATAGCATAAGCAATTAAAAGAACATTTCCATTTAATTCTAAGGCTGTTGCCGCTGCTAACATAGTAGTGCTAGCTAAAGCATAAATATAGAAGGGTTCTTTTCTGCCAGTCTTTTTAAAAACCAAAAAGGCAGCGACAGCAAAAGCCAACATCCATGCTGCAATAATCAAGCTTTTTAATTCCTCCTGCTCACAACTTAAAACCCAAGCTAACAAAAATATTCCACTCATCCCAGCGGTAAGCATATTAGCTCCAATATCCTTCGTTTCCGATTTAATAATACTAATAATATTGGTTACAAAAAATATAATCGTAAAAAGATAAGCAAACAAAAGAAGCTCACTATTATTACTAAAAAATTGAGGTAAACTATAAAAAAATACTAACAATAGTGAAGTAGCAGTTAGACTTCTTTGCCCCGTAATGGCCACTACCCAAACCACTCCTAGAACAACCACCAATAAATAAGTAAATAGTCCTATATAGTCTACCGAAGTAGAATGCGTTAACAATGGAGCAATCCCAGCAAGGATAAGACTAACCAATGGTAAATACTTGCTCTTATTCTTTACTCCAATAAAAGCTACGAAAACCACACTCATAAACATCAACAAAAGAGCAACTACCGGACCAAAAAAATCGTAATATATTCTAGCTGCAAAAGTAGTCAACAGTATTGTTGTCGATCCAAGAACTAAAAAAACATCTCCTTGATTCTGATATTTTTCGATACGCCAAGCACCCACAATTAAAAATATGGTTCCAGCTATTATCCCTAAAGCTATTCTACCTTCTGATCCAATCCAATTATTCATAAAAGCATATGTAGTCAACCAACCAAATCCCAACAATAATAGCAAAGCTCCTAATTTCATTATCCAGTTCTCCCTAATCCAATCACTAAAACTAGACCCAGAATTTAAAGAACTATTTTCCTTATTTGACAATGGAAAAACCTCTGCCATGCTAGTAATCTTACCCTCTACTGATGGCAATTGATCACCTTCAGTTTTTACTATAAAACCAGGATTCTCATTACTCCTTTCATCAATTACTCTCTCTATATTGCTTATTCTACTATTAAGAATAAATAGAAATACAATTAAAACTATAAAAACAATAAAAGTTATTGGATCCATAAATTATTTACTTATTATTTGATATTATTGTATCACAAAAAACGAAAACATTGTAATAGTTTCGATGATTATTTTCAATAATGAAGCTACTTCATTAAAAATACTGGATCATTTTAATTCTCTAGATCTAAAATTTTATCAATACGAATTTTATCTATAAAATCTGGTACGTGACTCACAATAATCATAGCTCCATCATATTTATTTAATGCTTCAGCAATAATAGGAATATGACGAAAATTTATATGATTAGTAGGTTCATCCAAGATAAGAAGTCCTGGCTCTTGCAAAACAAGTCTTGTAAAAGCAACTAATCCTTTTTGACCCTCGGACAAATCTCCAATCTTGGTACTCATTACGTCACCAGCAATAAGGAATCCAGCAGCTATTTTTCTCATAGACTCTTCTGAGTGTTTTTCAGACACTCGAGAAAGAGATTTATAAACAGTATCTTCAAAATTTAAAGTTGAAAAATCCTGACGATAATATCCAATATTTACATTAGAAATAATTTGTGTTCCTTCTGCTTCGTTCTTCGCAATGGATTCTAATAGAGTACTCTTGCCAATGCCATTGGGTCCTTTAAGCAAAAGATGCTCATTTCTCCTGAGCTCTATATTTGTTTTCTTTTGTATTGATTTGTGATTCTTAACAATCTTAAAGGCAGAGATATGAACAATCTCTCCTTTAATATCTTTTTGTGAAGGAATAATAAAAGAACGAATGGTTTTATCTTCCCTCCTAATTTCAACTATTTCCTCTTCAGCTGCTTCAGCTTTTTCTCTCATCTTCTTTGCAACAAAACGCAAATTACCTCCCTTATTGGCAAAAAAATTAGCCTTATCTTTGTTTTCAATAATTTCCTTTTTTAATTGAGCATTTTTTCTATTTTCTTTTTCTTGACGTAAAGTAATCTGCTCTCGTACATCAAAATAATTTCCTGTATATTGTTCAATTTTCCTAGTAAAAACATCTAAATACAAAACTCCATCAGTAAAACTATTTAAGAAATCTGCATCGTGAGAAATAACTATGCAAGTTTTCTCGTAACCAATTAAAAACTTTGTAAGATGTTCTATTCCGGCTTTATCTAAATTGTTTGTTGGCTCATCCAATAGAAGTAAATCTGGATTTTGAATAAGAGCCGAAGCCAAAAGAAGTCTAGCTTGCTGTCCACCAGAAAAAGATTTAATAATTTTATCATGTGGGGCCTCAAAATTAACCGCCTCTAAAACATCGTCTATCTTAGAATCAATATCATAAACTTTTTTATCAAAACATTTTGATAAGGATTTCTCAAAAAACTCTTTAATCGTCAAATTAAGTTCATCTCGAGGAATTACCTGACGAGAAACAGCAATTGAAACACCATTTACAATATTTATTACTCCCGATTCTGGTTGAATCTCCTTAATAATCAATCCAAATAAAGTACTTTTACCAGCTCCATTTTGTCCCATAATTGTTGTTTTTGTCCCTCGACGTATAGAAAAATCAACCTCATCTAAAAGAAGCTTATTATCTACATATTCAAATGATACCTTCTTAAAACTAAGAATTGTTTCGTCTTTAGCCATATTGTAGAGGATACTGCATTTTGAGAAAAATAGAAAGAGCTGACAAAAAGTCAGCCCTAAATCTAAAATAATCTATTACCTAAACTTTACTCTTAGTCTTTTTTATCACCTTTTTCTTGCCTTTCAAAACATCGTTCTTTATTACCTTAACTGAGCTAATAATTGTTTTCCAATTTTTTTTTAAATCCTGAGCCAACATGCTTATTTCTTCATGGCTAGCTTTTGCTCCTTTTTCATATTTAGCAGCTACAGAATCAATAATCTGATGATAAACAGGCTCACTAATTTCACGAGCCATTTCAAGCTTCTCCACAATATCACCCTTCATTTTAATGACCCAAGCTTTGGCCTGTTTTTGATTTTTCTTTCCTTTTGGCCCAAAGAAAAAATATGTTGTTGCTGCAACCCCAGCAAGACTCGCTCCTAGAAAAGCCAATGTAGCAATATTTGATTTCCCTTTTGTTGTTTTGTTTTCCATTTTTTGTAATTTATTACTTTTTATTAATAAACTTTCGATTCTCTGTTATTATTATGGCATTTTTATATAAATTATGTAAGTTATTAAATAAACTATTATATTTTTAAAATTTATTTACCATTATTTCTGATGTTTTTTTCAATAACCACCCTAGGATTACAAATAAAATCAAATACAAAACCATTGATAGCCAAGCAGGTAAAAATTTAAAAAACATATCATATCGATACAGTATCGGCCAATGTAATAAATATATTTCATAAGAATAAATTCCCAACAAGCTAAATAATCTTATTTCTATTTTTTTCATTAAAAATAGTAGAACAAAAGTTAGTGCAACTAAAGTACTAACAAGTCGTTCCATATTAATATTTCTTCCCATTCCAGAATAAGATGCGTAAATAATTGCAAAAAGCAAACCTAAAATTATCAGCCAATAAAGAATATTTACAAAAACTTTCAACAACTTACCATTCTTGATTTTTGAAATAAAATTAGCAAATTTTCCTTGTATTACTTGCATATTACATAATATTCCTCCAGCCAAAACACCTATTGGAAAAGCCCAATAGTGAGTTTCGTAAAAATATCTTACTTGAGAAATAAAACTAAAATTAAAATTAATTATTATATAGCTAACTACATAAATTATAATTGCGGATAACCATGGTTTTTTCTTAATAAAAACCAATGGAAAAATAAAATAATAAAATAAAATAAAAGTAAAATACCACAATGGAGAATTGATATCATTATATAGATCAGCTGTTGGAAAGAATCCTAAAAAAGAAGAAATAATAGAAAAGGTAGGATATGCCTTATTTAAAATAAAGAAATCTAATAAAAAGAATATGCCTAATACTAACCAAAATGGTATTAATAACTTTAAAAGACGATCCCTATAAAAATTACCAATTGTGCGAGATTTTTTAATAGCACTAACAGTTAAACCATAACCAGATAGAAATAAAAACAAATCAACGCCCATCCCAGACATTGTGGATAGTGGAAACAAGAAAAGATTACCACTAATTAAAAAATAACCTATATGACCAAAGATAACAGTCAGAATAGCTAGTCCCTTGAGTTCATTTGTAGTAGAAATTGGAAAAAAACCATCAAGTTTCTTGCTTCGCAAAGATAACAAAATAGCAATGACAAATATTACTATAAAGATAAATGTCTGTGTTGTAGGATTAGTAATTGATATTATCATAAATTATTTTTGCTAAAATTTTGTACCCCTCCTTGCTTGGATGAAAAGAATCAACGGAATAATAAAAACTATCTTTTTTAAATATTTGCTCGGTGGGATTAGCAATATCAATATAAATAAGATTATACTTTGTTGCTATTTCTTTAATGATATTATTGAACTTAATTGTTTTATTTTTAAAATACATGTTATAGGGTGGCAAGTAAAAAGTATTAGATCCAATAAAAGGAATATTGATCAAGTAAATATCTGCCTTCGTACCACTAATTAATTCATTAACTATATATTCATAATTACTTTTAAATATATCGTCATTGATATTCTCTCGAACGTCATTAACTCCAACCAGCAAAGTTACAATATTTGGCTTTCCACTTACAGCATTTTTAAGTAAATTTTTAGTTATTAAATCTTCTGTTCTAGCCCCTAAAAGAGAAAAATCCTTAAGAACAACCTTATTCTCCTTAGAAAATTCACTTGCTAGAATATAAGGATAGGATTCGTTATAATTATCAGCCCCTACTCCAGCAGTAAGACTATCACCTAAAGCTGAATATTTTATTTCTCGAGAATTCAATGAATTCAATTCATAGGTATATTGAGTATCAGCCATTTTTAACCCTCCCGCTCCAATTCTATTATAGATATTGGCATAACCAAACCACATATAGCCAATAATTAAGATTATAAATAAAAATAAAGCTATAATAACTTTTTTCATAATTTCATTCATCTTATAATAAATAAGAGTAAAAAGCAAAAACTTATTTCTTTCCCCATTTATTAAAAGCCTTCTCTTTTCCTATTTCACATCGATTTCCCCAAACATCCAACAATTTTTCTCCTTCTGCCACACAAACTATTTCACAATTATTTGGACATCCCCCACATTCGAATCCAAATGTTTTAAAATTAAGATCTTTTACTTTAAAATCGAAATTTATCTCTTTTTCCGATTGTTTAGCTAAAAGAGCAACACCAATGGCACCCATTAAATGACCATAATCATCTACAATTATTTTGTTATTAGTAATCTTTTCAAAAGACTTTAACACTCCCACATTTTTACTTACTCCGCCTTGAAAAACAATTGGGGATTCAATATTCTTACCTCTTCCTACATTATTAAGATAATTATTAACGATAGAATCGCAAAGACCGGCAATAATATCTTCCTTAGAATGTCCCATTTGTATTTTGTGAACTAAATCAGATTCAGCAAAAACAGTACAACGTCCTGCAATCTTAGATGGTTTTGTTGACCTCAAAGCATATTCCCCAAACTCTTCGACTGAAATAGCCAATCTTCTTGCTTGAGAAGAAAGAAAAGAACCGGTTCCAGCTGCACAAAGCGTATTCATCGCATAATCAACCACAACACCATTATCAATAATAATTATCTTACTATCTTGTCCTCCTATTTCAAAAATTGTTTTAACCTCAGGATGAAAATTCAATGTACCAATAGCATGAGCAGTAATTTCGTTTTTAACTACAGTTGCATTCAAGATAGTTCCTATTAACTCACGCGCCGATCCTGTTGTTCCAACACCCGATACCTTTATTTCACTATTAAGACTATTATGTATCTCTTCTAATACTTTCTTGACCGCACCAATAGGATTTCCTTCAGTCCATAAATATGATTGAGCAATAATATTACCATCATTATCGATAACCACCCCCTTAGTAGAAATTGATCCAATATCTAAACCTAAATAATATTTTTTCATTTTTTCTTTTTTTTCATTATTAATAAATCATAAAAAGCTTCGAGACGAGTCTTAACTCCCGTCTCTGACGTTTGTGAATCAAAACTGAAATAAATAATCGGAAACTTATAATCTTTTGATATCTGATAAAGAGAAGACATTGCATTTACCTCAGGAATACAACCAAAAGGCTTAATATGAATCGCTCCCTCAAACCCACCTTTTGCTGATAAATGAGCCAAGCCAACACTTTCAGTTCCATGAGCTCCAATATTATTTTTTAAATATGGATAAGCCTTTTTTAAGAATCCTCTCATTATTCCTTCTTTCATAAAAAGATCATGAAGGATTGAAGAAATATTACAATGACGATGAACCTCAATTCCTTTCTCAGCTAATTGTTTTTCAATATTAAAATTAGAAAAAGGCTCCATCAAAACATACAATTCGCCTATCATCACCACACGAATAGGCTTTTCTGGCTTATCTATTTCTATTTTTTTAAAAGTTTTTAAAAATTCATTTTTTGTTTTTCGAATCGCAAAAAGATTGTTAGAAATATCCAGCTTTTTTAAAAAAGCTTTAAACATTTTATCAAACTCTCCTTTATTTTTTTCAAAACCAATATTTAAACGAACATAATTTTCCACCTTATCAATCGCCCTAACTTTTAAATAGGCTAGTAATAAAGAATATATTATTCTTATTAGTGAAACTTTTGGATTTATTGTTTGTAATTTCTTAGCTAAATTTACAATATCGTAATTATTGGTAAATTTAATAAGCTCAAATTTATAGCCAAGATTATATAGTATTTGCTCTTGAACTTCTCCATAGTAACCAAACCTACAACCACCTCCCGCTTGAACGATAACGTTAGCTCCTTTTTCCAATGCTTCAATGTAATTTCCTAAATTATATTTAAAAGGGATGCAAGCCGCTTCGGGACTATATCTTGTTCCTAGTTCAATCGTTCGTTTAGTGATCGATGGAGCCAAAACTATCTCATCAACCAATGGCTCCATTATTGCCTTAAAAGCAATGAAATAATTTCCCAAATGAGGAAAACAAATTTTCTTTTTATTTTCTTCCATTTCTCGTTTTTTTAATTTTAAGAATGTCAACAAAACTTTCTAATCTAGTTTTCAAACCAACATCTCCTTCTAATTCATCTAAAGTAATAACAGTAATCGGTAGGTCTTTTATTTTATGCTGACATAAATTAATAACTAATGAATCTGGACCACAAGGAAAAACCATTAAAAATAATATACCATCTATTTTACCCCTGTAATATTCAATTGCTCCAATTAACTCCTTATTGTATGTCCAATAAAGGTCTCGTGAAATATTTTCCGCCAATTTCATTGCTTTTTCTTTTTCAACAATATCCGCATAAATAATTTTAGCATTTTGCTTTTTTAAAAATTCAATAATTGGCTTCCCTAACAACGCATCATATGTAGTGTAAGGATGAGAAACTAAAAGAATAGTTGGCGAATCATTGTCTTTTCTATCTAATTCCAATAATTGATTATTTAATTGTTTTTCCTCTAAAGATTTCTCTTCTTTTTTAGCAAGAAAATAAGCTTTTATAATCTTGAAAATATTTTTTTCCCAAGCAAAAAAAACCTTTATTAGATTAATAAACTCTACTTCTTTTTCTTCGACATCAATTGTATATTCAATCACCTTAACATTTTTAAAAGTATTTCTAATAATGTCTCCTAAAGCCATAAACTTAGTACAAAGACTTTCTCCTTTTTTTAATGAAACTATCCTAGGAATAAAAATATAATCAACTCGTGAAATTAACCAGTCCACGTGACCTAAATATATTTTTAATGATAAACAACTTTCATCTACCGACAAAGAAGTTCCTTTTTTTAAGATCTCTTTATCGGTTTCTGGGCTAACAATAACCGTAAAACCTAATTCCAATAAAAATCTTTGCCAAAAAACTCCATATTTGTAATAAAGCATTGCCCTTGGAATACCTATTTTCGATTTACTTATCATATAAATATTCTATAAAAACATGTCTATATTCTCATTTTTGAAAACAAAAGTAAAGTCTTCTTATCAACAATCAAATATTATAAATATTGTATTTTCCAAATAAACTTATAGATTTGAAATCTTTTTTAATTAAAAATAATCTTGAGGTTTCAATTTAGAATATAATTTATCAAATCTACCCTCATCAAGATAAGTTTTATTTTTTACTCTATTTTTGATACTTTTTATAATTAAATAAAATTCTTTTAACGTGCTAAATTTTTGATTATTTTCATATTTTTTCAAAATTTCCTTATTATTTGTATCTATTGCTAAAAGAAATGTATCCAAATCGATAAATGGTTTAATATATTTAATTCTACCTGCCAAAGAGTCAAGAACTATCTTTTCGGGATATAAATATCCAAGAAAATAAAGTATAGCCCTTGCTTCATTTAAATCATCCCAAGAAGATTTTTTATTATTCAATATGTCTTGATATCTTGACCAAAATAATTCAATATTGTTTTTGATTTCTTTTATGTTTAATAAATAGGTATGTTTTAATAGATTAATCATTTTATCTTTTCAATGTTTTTATTATCAAAATCAATTATCACCCTATCGCCTGTTTTAAATTTTTCCGTTACATTATTAATACCCATCAAAAGAGGTATATTAAATTCTCTTGCAATAATAGCTGCATGGCAAAGCTTATTATCAATTTCTGTAACAATTGCTTTTATTTTGTTAATTATAATGGTTATGTCAGGCGTTGTATTCTTTACAATTAAAATTGTTTCATCCTTTATACGATAATAATCTTTCTTGTTTTTTATTACCATAATTTTACCATCGATGATATTTTTCATACTTTTTTACAAAAATCACTAAAAATAAAGCTTTTGATATTTACTGATTTGATGAATAATATATTAAACTTGAAACTTTTTTATTAAAATAAGCATAATTTGAGATTTTTGCAGCTTTTTTCGTTTTTCTAGACTGTATTTTTTCATATTTTTCAAGAGGTTAAAATAGGCACAAAAAATTTTAGACCAATCAAAACATCATGATCTATATTCGTTTTGAACTAATAATAAATTTGCTAATTCATAATTATATATTGTAAATTTAGAAACATTTATATAATTATCAAAAAATCTACCTCAATACACATCAATCTCTTGCCTTATTAAATACATAACTAGCCAAACTACCAAACGCAGTAAAGAAAACTGCTAATTTAAATAGCCATCCAATAAAAGGTACGAAAAATATCATTTCGAATATTAACGAAAACAAAATTATAATCCACCAATTTAAATTATAATCCTCCTTCTTAAATATATATTTCATACATAGCTGAGCAAAGATTAGATTAGCTATGACTGAAGATATAATTAAAAGCAAAGCATAGATTAATCCAACAACTACACCAAAGATAGCTCCAATAACTGTTACAAGGCTAATAATGATTACTACTGGCGCAATGACAAACAAAATGAATCCTTTGCCAGTATTTCTCCAGAAATTAGAAACACTTTCTTTAATGATCATATTGGTCTGCTTATTAAAAGCATATACCAATATCAAAGAGGCAATGATTATCATTACTAATTTTACAAGTAGTCCTAAGGTAATAAGCCCTGAAAAAAATCCTGGAACAGACATTCCTTCATCCTGAAACACAGCTATTTTACTGAAATTCGTTGTTCCGCTAATTATCGCCCCTTGTTCCAAAACAACTTCACTCGGAGAATAATAATTAAAGTCACCAGCAATTATTGCATTTGGCCCTAATTTCACATTTTGAGCCTGAACTGATAAACCTCCATCAATCCTTCCGTTAACATAAACATCTCCTCCCCTTATCCTTACTCTGCCATTACTAATACCGCTATAATTAATAGTTCCACCAACAATCTCAACATCCTTGCCAACTATAGAACCAGGTAAAACATTTACCTGACCTCCTGCAACTAACAAATCCCCTCCCACTAGATTAGAAACCATTACGCTCCCTCCAGCTAATCTCTCATCTCCATTAACTTTTCCACTTATATTCAAAGTCCCTCCGCTAGACATCAGATCTCCTTCCACGGGGCCAGATACAACCACGCTTCCCCCAAGAAGAAACAAATCTCCCTTTACCTTGCCATACGTACTGACATCAGACCCAACAACATACAAATTATCATCTATCGTCAAGCTAGGAGCAAGATAATAATTCTTATCAACTTTACCTGTGGCGCCCTGTACTAAAAAAGGAGAAACAACAAAAATTGCTACTAAAATACTCGAAAATAGTTTTTTGCTTGTTTTCATATGCATATATTTTATTATCTTAATACTATTATAGCAAAACAAAATTAAAAAGAAAGGTCTTTTTCATAAACAAAAACCGATCAAAAAATCGGCCCTCGTTAAAATTAATAAAATCCTACTTAAGCTTATTCAAAATCTCAGCAAATTCTTCATCAGTAACCATCTCTCCTTTTAGAATTTCACATTCTTTACCTTGCCAATATGGCAATTGATTCATATTTTTTCTAACAATCCTTTCAGCCATACTTCTTTCTTCACCCAATTGACCTACAAAAAACTGCACCCCGCCTTCAAAAATTTCTTCGCACTTCTTAACACTACCATCTTCATTAACACAAAAATGACAAAAATTTGAATTTTCATCATTATTAGCAAAATCTTCTTTTTTGATTAATGGCATTCCACATGCCTGACAATATTTTTCCATACTATTTTTTAAATTAATTTAATAAAAAAATTTTATAATACATAATTAAAACTCCAAACACAAAACTGACTAAACCCTAAATAATAGATTTGGATATTTTCATTTATTAATATTACTTAACTAAAAACTGGAAAGCATAATAAACCAAAAATGCTGGCCAAACTAATGCTTTTAAAAATCCTATAACTCCTAACCATAAAGTTGTTGCGCTACCGATAAAATAAACGACAGCACCGATAAAGCCAAGACCATATATAGCTGAATTACATTGATTCATAATTTAATATCTTATTATTATATTAAATAGATTATATCATATAATAAAAAATATGAAAAACTAAACTTATAATATATTTTCTTATCTTACTTTTAAATTTGAGAGATAGTAATCTTATTCACTATTTCGATAGATGCCATAAAAATTTGATTATTTTTTAATCATTCTTTCAAAAGTCATTTCTTTATACTCTATGTCTTCAATACCTTTCAGCTTATAAACCTGAGTAGTTGTAAATATCTTTTTATCATCTGAATTAAGGCCTAATAATTTTACGCCTTCTTCCACTCTTTCCCAAGAAGGAGCTTCTATTTCTAGATAGGGCTCTAGCCTAGGCCAAAAATCAATATCAAATTCAATATCTCCAAATTGGTATCTTATTCGCTTATTCTCCTGATAAAATTTTTCTATAAATCCAGCTCGATTTAACAATTCAGCCGTCTTTTTAAAATCACTTACGTTTATTTCAATCTCTTCCATTGAATCATCGTTAGTTTTTCCATCAAATGTCTTCATTCCAACCCTTTCCTTATAAGTAAGAGTTATTTTCTCTCCCTCGTCTCTAAGTCTTATCCATGCTCCTTTTTTATGCAATTTCAAATCAGGATAATCAAATATCCTTCTTTTATATAGCTTTTCAAATATCCTCTTTGCACCAATTGCTATAAGCTTTTTCTCTATTAACACAGGATCAATATTTAAAAATTTAACCTCTATCTCTTCCATATATTAATATTATATCAATAATAAACCTAGAATCTTTTCATAAAAATTCTTATAATAAATCGTTCACCTCCTTCAATTCTGTAGCTACAGGAGACAAATAAATATCAATAAGACTACCATCAAAATTCTTTATTATTTTTAAAAAATTAATATAAGGCTCTTCTAATTCGTATGCTTTCCAATTTAAAGCCAAAATTCCTTTTCTCAAAGATTCTTTATCTTCCATATTCCTTACTATTTCTTTACCTATTTTAAAAACCCAATCTACTGTTTTTCCAGCTGAACCTAAAATTAAACCATCGACATTATTTAATGGCATTATTTCTTCTGTTCTTTCAGGAGAAGAACTTCCTCCATAAATTATTCTTATATTCTTATTGTATCTATCTTTGATAATCTCTCTAATGAACAAACACATATTTTCTATTTGAGCAGGCTGAGGAGGTAAAACGTCTTCCTTGCCACTACCTCTCGTTCCCCAACTTGGCTCATAGCCAAATACTGTTTTCCCAATAATTTCTTCACTTATGCCATCTAAAATAATGCTTAATTTATTTTTTAACTTATCTTTCATTTCCTTCTTTTCCTGTTCACTGCTCATATCCCATCCCTTTTCTAAATCATCCCAATCTTCTCCAATTAAAACAATATTGTTAAATAAACTATTTTCTATAGCAGATTTCCATTTTTTATTAACAACCTCTGGATTGTCTTTTACTTCTGAATGTCCTAATATCACACCACTAACCCCAACCTTCTTAAAATGATGAAATCCCAATTCTCCAGTACGGGCAAATTGGTTCTTTCCATCTCCAGAATATATATTTACATTTTGAGCTATTAAAAAAGTTTTAGGTTTCATTAATATAAGTATAGCTCATAAAAAATTGTTGTCAAAAACCCATATCAAATAATTGGCCTTAGATTTGCTCGATAAGCAGAACAAATTTAATCTTTGTCATTTTTTAAGACCATATATTTAATAAAAAACCTCCATATAAATAATAGCTATTAGCGACATCAATAAAATTATTTAACTTATTGTTATAACTTAAAAAAGAGTAAAAATAACCCTTTACATTCACAAATAAAACAATTAATCAAAACCTTTAATAATTCCCTTAAAGACTTTTTATTTATTATTTATTTTTATAGCCTTGCCTTCGACAATAGCTTCAGAAACTTTTTTTCTGGCAGAGACTAAGATTCTCTGAAGTGTGCTCTGCGATACTTTCATTTTGATTGCAGCTTCTTTCTGATCAAGTCCTTTATAATCACAAAGCCTTAAAACCTCTAATTCATCCATGGCCAAATCAACCTCTTCTAGCGAAGATAGAGGTATTGCTCGGGGCTTGAAATAGGTCACTCCTGGATTAAAGCATATCTTCCTTGGTTTTATCGGCCTGACCATATTATTTATCTTTGTTTTGATTAATAACTTCTATTATCTTTATTTTATCTATTTCTCCACTTAAACGCAAGATTTCATTGTCATTTTTATCTAAAAAGATAAAAGAAGGCATAGCTGTTGGACTATATTTACTGACAATTTCTTTATTCTGATCAAAATCATAGAATTCAGTCTTAAGCCAAGGATTTTCTACTTCAATTTCTTTCCATCTAGGTCCCATTATTTTACATCCCTGACACCAAGTTGCTCCAATTTTTATTACTTTCATTTTATTAATAGTCAAACCCGCCCCTTGCAGAGCGGGTATTTCTTATTTCTCACTCTCTATCTCGCTGATTCTTTCTTTCACAGCTTTCAACTCTTCTTCAAGAGCTTCAGCTTCTTCTTTTAACAATTCCGATTCTTCTTTTTTAGTGAAGAATCTTCTACATCCGAATCCTCCTCTGAATCCTAAGCCGTTTTTAACGCAACATGGACCCATTCCTCTCCCTGTTCCTGCTCCCATTCCGGCAGGACCTGTCTTGTCTAAACCAGGCATATATTTATTATTTATTGTTTTTTATACAAAGATGGGACAACATCTCTATCTATTATGAGTATATATTCATAATTATTATTTGTCAAGCATTACAATTAAAATTAAAAACGACAATAAACACCGATTGACCATTAGCCATTAAAAATGAAAAATTCATCGTTTTCTCGATCTTCAAACAAGAAATAGGTAATTGGAACGAATTGGAAAATTTTTGGTAAAAATTAATTTATAATTTTCCAATCTATAAGCTTTAAATTATCATTTACATCTAATTTATAAGTTTTTTCCAAATATTCTTTTTCTCGATAGGAATATTTAGCCATAGCCTTCACCACTAACTCGTTGATTCCATCATTATCAACATCTTTTACTTCGTAGTTAGTAAAAGTCTCCCCAATAGAACAACCGCTTCCAGAATAATATGATCCAACATCATAACAAAAAAGATTTTGTTCTTTTATTCTACAATAATACTCACTTCCCCCTCCACCAACACAACTTCCGCCATAAGAACCATATAGTCCCTCAAAAAAAGTTTTACTCCCAAAATTAAGTGTTTTTTCTGGATTAATATTAATAACATCATGACCATCTCCTTCTAAAGAAAAAAATTTAGGCTCCTTGTCTCCACTAATAATTATAATAAATTTTTGATAGTTATTATAAAGAACGCTTACTACTGCTGAATTACCTTCATAGCTGTCATTTATTTTTCCATTTACAAATTCTATTTTATTTACGGAATAATATTTAGAAAACAATGTTTTGAGCTCCTCTTTAGAGTAAAGACCATCTGCTATTTTTTTATAATCTATGTCTTTAAAATTTTTAATTGGATGTCTTTCTGCATCATAATTAGCAAAAAACGGATAACCTCCTTGTAATAATTTTTCTTCTGGTGTTTTATATCCAAGAAATGACTCTTTTATGACTTCCTCTAAGGAACATGCCCCTTCACAATTACTACGAAGAGTTATTTTACTCATTTCACAAGTTAAACACCCTCCATGACTATTAATTTCTCCCTTCTCGCACAAAACTTCAAATCTCCCTGGAGATTGATAAGACAAACAGTCGCCTTCTCTCCAAAAAGTTATTGAATAAGGCCAGTTAATAGATTCAATTTCTTTAGCATTATAATATGACTTTACTTCTTGTTCTGTAAATTTCCAAAAGCATAACGCATTTTTACCACCGTCAGTTCCATAGCATTCCCAGCTCTTATTTTTATCGACATCTGATGGTCTTCCTTTTTTACAATAATTATCATAATCTAAAAGAATAGGATAAACCATATCCGCACACTCTCCATCAATTGGAGTTTTTTCAGATTGTTTATTCTCAATATTGTCAGTCGTTTGTTGTGGTAAAATTTCTTCTTTTATATTTTTTTCATCAGTTTGAATATTTTTTATTTCCTTATTTATGAAATAGTAAATTCCACTAACAGCAACCAATATAATTAATAAAATAAATACTGTAGTTATTTTTTTATTTACTTTTGGAAACTTTATCTTTTTGTCTCCCAAAAAACACCAAAAAATAGTTCCCACTATAAATGCTATCATTAAAAGAGATATAATTATCATGTTTTTATTTTTATTTATCTTAAAAAGATCATATCATACAAACAAAAAATCGATAAAAGTCGGCCCTCGAACTGCTCGGAAAATGAAAAGAACTTGGAACCTTTTATTCAAACAAACACTTGTCCTCATTATAATTCAAAGTTTTTTCATACATTAAAAAGCCTTTTCTGTACTGATTAAACCAAAATTTCATACAGTCAGGTTTTTTACAACCTTCTTCATCTTTCTCCTCTTCTTCGTCTCCATATTCTCCAAAGTTTATGCCAAGAGGTTGCATTTTCCACTCATAAATATTTATTTTGTTATTTTCTATAATAGCCTCTCTTTCTCCTTTAAAAACATCTTGAATATTTTTAAATCCAGCAAATGTCAAAGAATTTAAATAAATGGTCGTGCTACGCAAAGGTGATCCGTTCGATCCGCTCTCCTTTTGAACCAATAATAAACTATTTCCTTTCTGTTTACACTCGTATTGATAATAAGATAATCTCGAATGTTGCTCGCGCTCTAAAAAATCAAATGCTATTAATTTTTTATCTTTATCAAAAACTCCAAAATATATCGCTGGAGCTGATGAATATCCACCAGCAGATACTATTAAAAGATATTCGTTTGATAGTGGTTCGACGAAAGATCCTTCAATTAATTTTGTATTATTTACACTATCATAGGAACCATCTTCAGAAGTTATTATATAGTCTGTTTTTTTAATTACCTGCCTAACCATTTCGTTATCAAATTCTTTAGGAAGATAAATACTAGTCACCGACTCGGAAACACATTTATAAGGTTCATCTCCCACTATTATTTCAGTTTTATATCCATCTGGACAGACACAATTCCTTGGTGCTTTGTACTTTTTACCAATTTCACAGATATCAGAATCTTTGTTTGCAATTTTAAAAGAAGAAATCATCTTATCAAATATTGGTTCGAGGTTGCCATTTTCAGTGAAAAGATAGATATACTTCCCGTTACTAGACCCTAAATAATGATATAGATTATTGACTCTTTGATTACTATTAAGTAAGAATAATAAAATATGAGAATCATTGTTTTTCAATTTACAAATATCATAAGAGTTAGATAATTCCCTGTTTTCTGGAGGACAAAAAACTAAACCATTACCATCAATAATATTATCGCCACCACCCCAACTACTTGGATAATCTATGCTAAAACGATATTCTTTATTATTATAAGTGATCCAATCAGCCACCTTTCCTACAGTTTGCTTTTTAATTAAATAGCAACTAGCTCCTATAATTATGATTAAAGCTAAAATAATTAAAACAATCACAATAAAAAATCTCTTTGTTTTTTTATTCATATTTATCATTTATTAATCTTGAAAAGATTATAACATAAATAAATAAGGAATTCTATCATACAGCATCGGATATTATAAAAAGCCTTGTAAAAGGCTTCTTAAAATTGCTCGCTTGGCAGGACAGCTTTCGAACCTTTGATTGGATAGAAGCGGTTGGAGATTTAGAGACTACAAATAAAGAAATTAATTATTTGTTGTTATTGATTTAATAATTTACTCGGTAAGCGAGACAAACTTGGAACCTTTTTAATCAATTTTTAATCCAAGTATTATTCCCAGAATATAACCATGGACTATTTTTACTGCATTTCATCTTTACAAAAGAACCGTCACTAGGAAATGTTTCCGAACAATAGAACCATTTATTGTCTTGAGTTGGATATATTAAGTGATCATAATAACCATTATTATCAACATCTCCATAAGAGGTAGAATAAGTAATTTCATCAAAGCCATCATTATTAAAATCTTCGACAGCCACCTTATCATTCCAGCAAGAATTTTCACAATCGAAACTATCTTCCATTAGTACTTTCCATTCACCATTTTCATTATCGAAAAGAGCAAAGGAATTACCATACATAGTTGGTTTGCATTCAACAAAAATTTCTTTTTCTTTATCGGGCCCGGCTTTAATATATTGGCCAGACCTAAGATCAACATTATTAAATTTTGAACAATAATCTACTGTGACTTTTATTATCTCTGAAGATTGTTTCGATGTTAAGCCTAAGTTACTTTTTAAAATAATTCTAGACATCTTACATGTTGAACAGCCTCCATGAGTACCGATTTCTTCTGGACAATACTCTTCAGAAACATAATATCCGTCTGGAACTTTATAACTATTATCTAATCCTAAATAAGGACAAGAACCTTCAGTCCAAAATCCTATTGACTCGGGTAATGAATTGAAGTAAATTTCTGTTGCCTTAAATAATTCTTTATTTTTTTCTTCAAGATCATTTTTCTCAACCAGCTCTTTTTTTTGCTTTTCCACTGAGAATAATTGCCCTCCTTTTTCTAGCAACTGTGTATAATTCTTAAAATAGTAAATACCTCCAATAATTAAAAAAAATAAGAAAATCGAACCTATTATGAGCACCTTACAAGTTACTATCAAATAATTAGAAACTTTTTTAGATTTCATATTTCACAATTTATTATTATCGATTACAAGATAAGTATATCATAAACAAAAACCGACTAACAGTCGGTCTTAGATTTGCTCGCTTGGCAGGACAGCTTTCGAACCTTTGATTGGATAGAAGCGGTTGGAGATTTAGAGAATACAAACAAAGAAATCAATTATTTATTATCGTTGGTTTAATAATTTGCCCGGTAAGTGGAACGAACTTGGAACCTTTTTAAAGGTTACCCTTGGGTACTCCTAACTGTTCCTTAACTATTTTTTCTACAAACCAATAATCAAACCCTCCCTTCGAGGCTACTAAAACCTTCTCAATAAGAATAGCTAAACTTTCCTTTTTTCCCACTTTATACTCTTCAACTATGATATTATTTTCGGATAAGATTTTTCTTATCAAGTCCCTCAGTTTATTTTCTTGATATGTTGTAATGCCGATAACTAGAGTAGTTGATATTGTTATGAATAAAAAGGTGACTACGTACATAGAGTAAAAAAATTTCCCGAGATTATCGCCACTGTTATTACGTATATAAAAAAGCAATAACACTCCAATAATTACATAAAGGATGATATTTTTTATTGTCCATCTTATTATATCTGACATATAATTACTTTATTATATTAAAACAATTATATCACAAAACAAAAACCGACAAAAGTCGGCCTTGAATTTGCTCGGTAAGTGGGACGAACTTGGAACCTTTTTACTAACCATATCCGATTAATAAATACTATTAAAGCCAATCTTCTTATTTCCTAGTCCAAGATTCATTATCTATAGAATAAATCCATGGAACATTTTTGTCTTCTTTAAAATTACCTAAATCTATTTTTAGCCCGCACTTAATAGGCTCATAATAACATTCTTTAGGCCCACAATAAGAATATTCTTCACAATCAAACCATTTATTCTCTTTAAATGAAAATAAATAATTTCCATAAGAACTACCACCATCAAGGGTAGCTCCTCCCTCAGAGTAAGTAATCTCATCTAAGCCATCCTTATCAAAATCAGTTGTTGATGGATTCTCCGCATGGCAATCATTACTACAGGTAAAGCCTTTTTGCATGATTGGAATCCACTCGTCATCTTTATTATCCAAAACAGCAAAATTATAAGATCCCCTTCCTGAACATAAAACAAAAATTTCTTTTTCTGTATCCAAATCTGTATTAATATAATTAACAGATATTGAATCATAATATTCGACTGTTGAACAATATTTTAATATAATTGGCCTTAATTTAGCTATTATTGGATCTATTCCACTTTTTAAAATAATCTTAGCCATTCTACAGGTTGGACAACCACCATGAGTTCCAATTTCATTTTCTGGACAATACTCAGCAGACACATAGTAACCATCGGGAACCCGGTAGCTGTTCTCTAGTTTTAAATAAGAACAAGCCTTTTCTGTCCAAAAGGTTACTGACTCTGGTAACTGATTATAAACAATTTCTGTTGCATCAAATACTTTTTTAATTTCTTCTATTTTTGCCTCTTCTGGTGTTTTTCCTTTTACTTGTCCGGTTTTTTGATCTTCTATATTTTCTAATAGAATTTGTTGCTTATCTTCATCGAATTGATTAAATTTTTTTAAAAAATAACTTAGCCCAACAAGCCAAGACACAATTAAAATTAATAGAATAATTTTTAATATAAGAGTAAATTTTTTGTTATTTTTATACATATTTATTGAAATTATTAATCTTAAAAATATTATACTTGGTTTCAAGTTTCTGTTGCAACTTGATTATTTATTTTACTAACTAATTCATTAAAGACTTCGAATGGTTTTCTGTAATCTAACGCTCTTCTAGGTCTTCCATTTAAGAGGTCTTGTACGTGCTTGATCTCTCTATTTGATATCTTATCAAATTCTGTTCCTTTTGGGAAGAACTGTCGGATTAATCCGTTAGTATTTTCATTAGTTCCTCTTTCCCAAGGAGATCCAGGATGAGCAAAATATACTATCATTTTTGTTTG
>Ga0265297_10004038_pt1 | contig 24876 bp, 23 predicted proteins | sample Munlanlwell13791_FD_192502 | JGI IMG/M metagenome (GOLD analysis project Ga0265297, IMG submission 192502) | Leachate microbial communities from a municipal landfill in Southern Ontario, Canada - Leachate well 137-91 | ecosystem: Engineered > Solid waste > Landfill > Unclassified | place... | reverse complement strand
AGGAGGTCGCCCTTCTTCACCGTGTCGCCGACGTCAACCGGCAGCTCAATGATTTGCCCGCCGATTTTGCCCTTCACTTCAATCTCGTCCCCCGCCGCAATCCGGGCCGGTGCCCGGACGATCTGCCAAAGGCTGGTGCGGGTGACGGTTGCGGTTGCCGGCTTGGCATTGGCCGGGGCCGTGGCTCCGGGCGCCGGGGCGCCGTGGCCGCTGCCGAGGCCGGCAAAAAAAACGAACAGTGCCAGCGCCGCCGTTCCTAAAACATGACCGTTATACATGGGGGACACTGCCTTTTCCCTCGTTGCGGAGGTGGACCCGCCGCCATTGCCAATCGGTGGCCGTCAACGCATCAACTTCGTGCGTAGCGAACTATAGCACAAACCATGGAAATGGTGGCGTTGCGTTGTGCGGACATTTTTATCGAACGGGGTGGGGATACGGGTTGGGGTGAATTGGGGAACGGGCCGGTGGGGCCTCGCACAATAACCGGCCGTCCAGTCCGTTATTGATGAGTAGAACCGCAACGGGGTGAACGCGGGTGGTCTTTGCCGCCGGTTCGCCCGTCGGGAAGGGACTTCCCATGGAAACGGCCGCCCCCGCCTATCAGCTGCCCCCCGGAAAGGGGTTCATGATCGCCGACCTGCCGGCGCACGAACGGCCGCGGGAGCGGCTGTGGCAGCTGGGCGCGGATGCCCTCGGCGACGCGGAGTTGCTGGCCATCCTGCTGCGCACCGGGGCGCGGCAACGCTCGGCGGTGGAGGTGGCGCGCGGCCTGCTCGCCCGTTTCGACCACCGGCTGGAGGCGCTGGCCGCGGCGCCGCCGGCGGAACTGGCGGTACAGCCCGGGGTGGGAACGGCCAAGGCGGTGGCGGTGCTGGCGGCGTTCGCCCTGGCCCGGCGGCTGCAGGCGGCCGGCCAGGCGGACCGCCCGCACTTGGGCGGCCCGGCGGCGGTGGCGGACTGGTTGCGGGAGCGGCTGCGCGGCAAGGCGCAGGAGGAGTTCCACGTGCTGCTGCTCGACAGCCGCCACCGCCTGTTGCGCGATGTGCTGGCCACCGTTGGCCTGGCGGACCGCAGCCAGTCCCATGCCCGCGAGGTGTTCCGCGCCGCCATTCGCGAAAACTGCTGCCAAATCATCCTGGGCCACAACCATCCGGCCGGCGACCCATCGCCATCACCCCAGGACGTCGAATGCACCCGGCTGCTGACGGCGGCGGGCAAGGTGGTCGGCATCGAGATCATCGACCACGTCATCCTCGGCGCCCGCACCCCGTCCCGTCCCCGCGACTACACCAGCCTGCGCGAAGCCGGCCTGATGTGAGACGAGCGGTCAAAGTCAAGATTGATTAACCGCAAAGAGCGCAGAGAACGCAAATCGGGAGGGTGGAAAATGACGGACATCAAGGGACTGTGCAATCTGGTCCGGCAGACGGCCTTTGAAATTCATGCATATCATGGGGCACGGCCACTTGGAAAAGGTTTACGAGAACGCCTTGGTGCATCGCTTGAAAAAGGTAGGACTCAATGTTGGGCAACAATATCCGATCCCGGTTTATGACGAAGATGGTACATCTCTTGGAAACTATGTGGCAGACCTGCTGGTCGAGGGGGTGTTGATCGTGGAATTGAAAACCGCTAAATTCCTTGCCCCTGAGCATGAAGCGCAAATTCTCGGTTATCTGAAATCATCGCACAACGAACATGGGCTGCTCATCAATTTTGGTTCTTACCACTTTGAGATTCGCAAGTTTGCCTGGAGCAAAGAACGCCAGGCTACCAAACGGCAACCAGCGTTGAACGCATCTTTGCGCCCTTTGCGTTCTTTGCGGTGACAGCTTCAGTTGTTGGCCCAAGCGCCGAGGAACCAGGCGTATTCGGCGGCCAGGCTGGCGGTGACGCCGCCGGCGCGGAGCGCTTCCGGCAGGACGTTGAAGCTGTAGGTCTCGAGCTCGAGATGCGGGCAGAGGCCGCTGCGCAGCCGGCCGAAGAAGGCGGGGTCCAATTCGGAGCGGGTCGAGGAAATACCGTCGAACCCGCTGATGCCGAGCGGAATATGGAAATGCGTGCGGAGTTCGCAGCCGGCCAGGGCCGGGGCGCGGGCGGCCGCCAGGGCGGGGGCAAGGTCGGGGAAGCGCAGTGGCGGGCCGGCGGCCGGGCGGATGCGGGTCTGGTGGAGGTAGACCGGCTCGGCCAGCGGGGCGAGACGGTCCAGGACGGCCGGGGTGATGCGGGCCGCGGGGGCGGCGCTGATCTGGATTTTGGCCAGCGGCAGGCCGGCGGCGGCCGCGGCGGCCAGGGCGTCGGGCAGCGGCTCGCCGACGACGGCCGAGTGGCAGGTGTCGAGGCAGATTCCGAAATGCGCGTCAAAGGCGGCACCCAGGGCGGCGGTTGACGGCGCCCCGGCACGGGCGGCCAGCCGTTGCAAGGCAGCCGGATCGTGGCGCCAGGCGCACCAGGCGGCGGCCAAACCGGCGGTGGTTTCCCAGCGGCAGTCCGGCTCGGGCTCGGGCGCCAAGCGCACGGTGCGGCCGGTGCGGCCGCGCAGCGCGGCCAGGGCCAGGACGGCGCGGGCCAGGTTGGTCCAGGCCGCCGCGTCGTCCTCCGGGGCGGCGAAGTCCGCGGCGTAACCGGCGGGCACGGTGCTGATGCTGCCGGGAACCTCCTCGGGGAGCAGGGCGGCGAGGATTTCGGCCACGTCCAGCGTGTAGGCCAGGCGTTCGGGGGTGCGCCAGTCCGGGCGGTAGACCCGCTCCTTGACCGCCGTGCCGTGGAAGCGGCCGTAGGGGAAGGCGTTGACGGTGAACGCGTACAGCTGTTCGGCATCCAGCCGGGCACGCAACTCCCGCAGTGCCGCGGGGGCGCGGAAGGCGGCGGCGGCCTCGCGGCCCAGCCGCAGGCCGAGCCCGAACGGCCCGGGGCGCCCCACGGCGTCGCGCACGGCGACGGCCTGGGTGCCGACGGCGTCCAACACCGCCTCCCGGCTCTCACCGGGGTGGATGTTCAGGCAGTAGGTCAGGTGGACCGGGCCGCTGGGGGTCGGAAGGCGCATGATGGCATAACCTAATCCGGTTTCGGGATTACGTTATCCCCCATGCGAGTGGCGATGGTGCTTGAACATTTCCGGCCCGGAGCGGGCGGCGCGGAGGGCTACGCGACGGCGGTGGCGGCCGGCCTGGTCCGGCGCGGCCATGAGCTGCACGTGGTGGCCGTTGACGGTGCGGCCATTCCCGGTGTCTGCTTCCATGCGGCCCCGCCCGACGGCCTGGCCCGGGCGGCGGTGACGCTTGAGGCGTTTGTGGTGGACTGGGGGTTGCGCGTGCCGGCGGACCTGCACCGCCTGGGCGGCGGGGTGTCGCGGGTGTTCCAGCGCTACAACAGCCTGGGCCGCGGGCCGGTGGGGCGCTGGTTTGCGCGGACGCGGGCGGCCCTGTCGCCGGCCAAACAGCACGTCATGCGGCGCGAGGAACGGTTGCTGGCCGATCCCCGGGGCCGGCTGCTGGCGGTGTCCGAGTTCGTGGCGCGCCAGGTGCGCGAGGTCGCCCCCGCGGCCGCCGGCCGCCTGACCGTGCTGCACAACGGCGTGGACGCCGGCCGGTTCCAGCCGCCGGATGCGGCGGCGCGCCGGGCCCGGCGCCGGGCGGCGCTCGGTTTCGCCCCGGACCAGGTGGTGTTCCTGTTCCTGGCCCACAATCCGCGGCTCAAAAACGCCGCCCTGCTGTACCGGGCGTTCGACTCCCTGTACCCGCGGCTGCCCGGCCTGCGGCTGCTGGCCCTGGGCCGGCACCGGCCCGGGCCGGCGGCACCGTGGCTGGTCCATGCCGGCGCGGTGTCCGACCCGGTCGATGATTACCTGGCCGCCGATGCCGTGCTGCACCCGACCTTTTACGACGCCTGCGCCAATGTCGTGTTGGAGGCGGCGGCGGCCGGCCGGCCAGTGGTTTCCAGCGACCTCAACGGTTCCGCCGAACTGCTTACCCATGAGCGCGACGGCCTGGTTTTGCCGGTGGCCTTCGCACCGCGGGCTGAGCTCGATGCCGCCTGGAGCCGGGCCATCGAACAGTTGGCCGCCGATCCCGCCCGCCGCCGGCAGCTGGGCGCCGCCGCCCGGCAGTTGGCCGCCGGCCACACCCTGGAACAGTACCTGGACCGCTTCGAGGCCTGTTTGGCCACGCCGGCGGCCTCCGGCAACGCCCATTGGGCATGAAAGTGTTTTGACCATGACCCCCAAGACCGATTACGTCCAGCAGCTCGTTGACATCCTGGCCCGGCTGCGGGCGCCCGACGGCTGCCCCTGGGACCGCGAGCAGACCCACGACAGTCTGAAACGCTACCTGGTCGAGGAGGCCGGCGAGTTTCTGGAAGCGGTCGAGGAACGCGACGATGCCAACATGGCCGAGGAGCTGGGCGACCTGCTGCTGCAGATCGTGTTCCACTGCCAGATCGCCTCCGAACAGGGGCGGTTCAACCTGCAGGACGCCGCCCGCCTGTGCTGCGAGAAGATGATCCGGCGCCATCCGCACGTCTTCGCCGACAGCCAGGCCGCCGATGCCGACGCCGTGTTGCGGCAGTGGGAGGTGATCAAGGCCGGGGAAAAGGCCGGCAAGGCCGCCGGCGGCCAGCCGGCGGCCACCTCCGCGCTGGACGGCGTCCCGCGCCATCTGCCGGCGCTGCATCGCGCCCACAAGCTGCAGAAGAAGGCCGCCGCGGTCGGCTTTGACTGGCCGGATCTCGTCGGCGTTCTCGCCAAGGTCGAGGAGGAGTTGCGCGAAGTCCGCGAGGCGCTGGCCGGCGGTGATGAGGCCCGGGTGCGCGACGAGCTGGGTGACCTGCTGTTTTCGGTGGTCAACCTGAGCCGGTTCCGCGGCCATTTGGCCGAGGATCTGCTGGACGACGCCATCAACAAGTTCCGCCGCCGCTTCACCTCGCTCGAGTCCCGCTTGGCGCATGCCGGCCGCCAGCCCAAGGAATGCGGCATCGACGAACTGGAGGCCCACTGGCAGGCGGTCAAGGCCGAAGAAAAGCACTGATAATGGCAGACATGCTAATCCGTTTCACAGCTACCTGGCAGGCTGAGAGTCTTCGCGGGGTGCAACCCCGCGCCTACAGGACAGAAATATGGGTTCCTGTAGGCACGGGCGTGTCGCCCGTGGTGGTGGGCTGCCGTGGCAGACGGGGCGGGGGATGTCAGGTATTTTGTTGGCTTGTTTAGTAAATATCGAATATTGAATGCCAGTGGATTTTACTTCGACATTCAAAATTAGACATTGGACATTCAACATTCGGGCTGCACCTAACGCCGTTTTACGTTTTGCCTTCAATATCCCCTTGCACCATCATGACATCCTCCCCACTTTATCCCGATGCCGTTGCCGATCCGCGTCGGCGCGACTATCTGCCGCCGCGGCGGATCCTCTATGCCACGGCCGGCGACTTGGCGCCCGACAACCCGGAACGTCTGCTGACGGCCGGTGAGCGGCAGGCCCAGGCCGAGTTTCAGGGACCGCTGTGCCGGCTGTTGCCGGGCGCGGCCATTCTGCTCGATTTTGGCCGTGAACTCAACGGCGGTGTCCGCCTCGTCACTCCGGCCTCCGCCGGCCAGGTGCGGACGGTGCGCGTCCGTTTTGGCGAGTCGGCCGGCGAGGCCATGGGCACTCCCAACAACGACCACGCCATCCATGACACCCGGCTCGACCTGCCCCCCATGGGAGCGACCGAGATCGGCAACACCGGCTTCCGCTTTGTCCGGCTCGACGTGCCGGCGGACGCCCCCGCCCCCCTCGAACTGGCCGGCGTGTGGGCGGTGGCGCTCTATCGCGACCTGCCCTATGCCGGCAGCTTCCGCTGCAGCGACGAGCGGCTCAACCAGGTCTGGCAGACCGGCGCCTACACCGTCCACCTCAACATGCAGGACTACATCTACGACGGCATCAAGCGCGACCGCCTGGTCTGGCTGGGCGACCTGCACCCGGAGGTCCGGGTGATCACCACCGTCTTTGACGACACCGCCTTGGTCCCCGCCAGCCTCGATTTCGTGCGCGACCGCACCCCGCTGCCGCAGTTCATGAACGGCATCAGTTCCTACTCCGTCTGGTGGGTCATCATCCAGCACGACTGGTACTGGCACCGCGGTGACCTGGACTATCTGAAGGCGCAGCGGGACTACCTGCTCCGGCTGCTCCGGCAACTGGCGGGCTATGTCGGCGCCGACGGCGCCGAAACCCTGCCGGGCGGCGGCTTCTTCGACTGGCCGTCGAATGACAATCCGGTGGCGATCCATGCCGGCATGCAGGCCCTGCTGGCCTGGGGCTTTGCCGCTGGCGAGCGGCTGTGCCGTTGGCTGGGCGAGGAGGCCGCCGCCCAGGCCTGCGCCGCCGCGCACGGCCGCCTGTCGGCGCACCGCCCCGAGGCCGGCAACAGCAAGCAGGCCAACGCCTTCCTGGCCCTGGCCGGGCTGGCCGACCCCGGCCGCGTCAACCGCGAGGTGCTGGCCCGCGACCCGTTCTCCGGGCTGAGCACCTTCCTGGGCTATTATGTGCTGCAGGCCCGCGCCCTGGCCGGCGACCAGGCCGGCGCTCTTGAGGTGATCCGCCGCTACTGGGGCGGCATGCTGGACCGCGGCGCCACCACCTTCTGGGAAGACTTTGACCTGGCCTGGCTGCCCGGCGCCGGCCGCATCGACGCCCTGCCGCTGCCCGGCCAGAAGGATCTTCACGCCGACTTTGGCCGCTACTGCTACCAGGGGCTGCGGCACAGCCTCTGCCATGGCTGGGCGGGCGGGCCGACCGCCTGGCTGAGCGAGCAGCTGCTCGGCGCCGTGCCGCTGGCGCCCGGTTTCGCGGCCGCCCGGGTGCAGCCGCAACTGTTTGGGCTGGACTGGGTCCAGGGCACCGTTCCCACGCCGCACGGCCCCCTTGTGGTCACCGCCGAGCGCCGGGGCGACGGCAGCGTGGCCCGTGACGTCAAGGTCCCGTCGGGCGTCCGGCTGGCGGAGGCGTGAGGCGTGACCCGTGACCCGTGACCCGTGACGCGTGACCCGTGACGCGTGAGGCGTGACCCGTGACGCGTGACCCGTGACGCGTGGGGATTTTCAGAGCCCGGAACGCCAGTGACGGGTTAAAGTGGCAGGCCGTTTCAGGAAGCGCCGGGCCCGGCGCTTCCTGAAAGGCGGTAGCGGCGCGGCGTCAGGCCGTGCTCGCGGCGGAAGGCGGTTTCCAGCATTTGCGTGGTGGTGAAGCCGCAGCGCTCGGCGATCTCGGCCACCGGCAGGGCGCTTTCCGCCAGCAGGCGCGCGGCCCGCTCCAGCCGCCGCCGCCGGATCTCCTGCAGCGGGCTCAGCCCCACCACGTCGTGGAATTTGCGCTCCAGCACCCGCCGCGACACGGCGGCGGCGCGCGCCAGTTCCGCCACGCTGAGGCTGCGGTGCAGCTGGTCGCGGATCAGGCGCAGCGCCTTTTCCAAGGCCGGATCCTGGACGGCCAAAACATCCGTGGACTGCCGCACCACCACCTCGCCGGGCGGCACCAGCACCGGCCGGCGCGGCGGCCGGCGACCCGCCATCAGCCGGGCCAGCAGCGCCGCCGCCTCGAAACCGATCCTTTCATTGGCGGTGCGGATGGCCGACAGGGGCGGGGTGGCCAGGTCGCAGATGATTTCGTCGTTGTCCACCCCCAGCACGGCCACCTCATGGGGGACGCGCAGTTTTTCACGGCGGCAGACCTCCAGCAGCTCGAAGCCGCGGATGGCGCTGGGGGTGAACACGGCCACCGGCTTGGGCAGGGCGCGGAGCCAGGCATGGACCCGCGCACCCGGCGCCCAGCCGCCGGTGGTGTCCGGGCCGGAGGGGGTTTCCGCCAGCAGGTCACAGGCGTGCCCGGCCGCCGCCAGGCGCTCCTGAAACGCCGCCCCGCGGAGGCGGGAGTGGGCGAAACCGCCGTAGCCGAAAAAGGCGAAGTTGCGGAAGCCGCGTTCCAGGAAATGTTCCGCGGCGCACCGGCCGATCAGTGCCTCGTCGGACCCCACCCGCGGCCGGCGGAGGCTGTCGCCGATGACGTTAGAGACGTTGACCACCGGCCGGGCCAGGCGTTCCACCGCCGCCACCCAGTCGGCGCGGTGCAGGTGGGCGATGATCCCGTCGGGCCGGCCGCCCCGCGGCAGCGCGTCCACCGGGAAATGGGGGTACCACACCCGGAACTCCCAGGCGGCCGCCCGGGTGCGGGCGTAATCGCGGACACCGCGCAGGATGCCGCGCCCGGCCTCCATGTCGAGGGGCACCAGCAGCAGAATGGTCTTGGCGTTCGCCTGCGGTGACGGCATGACGTTCTCCGGTAAGTTGTTACGGCGTTAGTTTCACCAACTGTCGCCCAGGGCTTGCCGCCCGGCGACATGCCCGTGCCTACAAAAAACCATGCCCCTCCTGTAGGCGCGGGGTTGCGCCCCGCGGTTGGAGTTTGGCGAAACTCAACGGTTGCGGTTTTCCCGTCCCAGCGGGACGGGGCGGGAATAGGCAGGGGCTTCAGCCCCTGTTTTGTCACCCCCCATTTCGCGTGCCGTCAGGTACGCGGCGAATCGCGGCGTACCTACGGCACGCCATCGGTTCATTTTTCGGAACAGGGGCTGAAGCCCCTGCCTATTGTCATTCAGTCCCTCCGGGACGAAGCTACCTCCCAAACCCGTACTTGTGCCAAACTCCAGGTGCTGGATTGCGCCCCGCGGCGTTTCCCCTGGAAGGAGCCCGGCCACCACCATAGCCGCGGGTTTGGCGCAATTCAAACATTTTTTGTCGTAAATTCGACGTTGTGCGCCCGGCGGCGGCGGGTATGGTGAATGGGTGAGGATAATCGGAAACCGGTTTTTCCGAGCCGGGAATGTAGCGACCGCCGGGAGCGTGAGTGACCGGTCAACGGCGGTTTGTTTTAATCCTGACCCATTTTGCATTTTCCGTGCCCGTGCCCGAACACCGTAAAGAAGGATGCCCATGGACGGCTTCGACCACGAAAGAAGGGATGGCAGTTCGGGCACGGGCAAGGAATGAATTATGGCATCCCATTGGACGGCTATGATTCGAAATTCAACATTCATGAATAGTCCAGGCTAGAGAATAAAGGAACCGTCACTCCCATGCTGCCCCCCGCTTTTCCCCGCACCGACGGCCTGATCGCCGCCACCTTCACCCCCATGCACCCCGACGGCCGCCTGAAGCTGGCCGTCATTCCCGCCTATGCCGCGCGGCTGGCCGAACGGGGGGTGCAAAAAGTGTTCGTGTGCGGCACCACCGGCGAAGGCACCTCCCTGACCACGACGGAACGGCAACGGGTGGCGGCGGCCTGGCAGGCGGCCGGCCGGCTGCCGGTCATCGTGCATGTCGGGCATACCTGCCTGGCGGATGCCAAGGCGCTGGCCGCGCATGCCCAGGAGATCGGGGCGGCCGGGGTGGCGGCCATGGCGCCGTTCTTTTTCAAGCCCGCCACGGTCCAGGACTTGGCCGGGTTCTGCCAGGGCATTGCCGCCGCCGCGCCCCGCCTGCCGTTCTACTATTACCACATTCCCAGCATGACCGGGGTGCAGTTGCCGGTGGCGGAGTTCTTGCGCGTCGCCGGGCCGCTCATTCCCAACCTGGCCGGGGTGAAGTTCACCTTTGAGGACCTGTCCGACTTGCAGGAATGCCTGGCGGTGGCGGCCGGCCGTTTCGAGATCTTGTTCGGCCGCGACGAAATCCTGCTGGCCGGCCTGGCGCTGGGCTGCCGGGGCGCCGTCGGCAGCACCTACAATTTTGCCGCGCCCCTGTACCGCCGGGTCATCGCCGGTTTCCAGGCGGGCGACCTGGCCGGCGCCCGCGCCGCGCAGTTGCAGGCCGCCGCGGCCATCCGCATCATCTGCCGCCGGAACGGGCTCGCGGCGCAGAAGGCGCTGCTCAAACGGTTGGAAGGAATCGACTGCGGCCCGGTGCGGCTGCCGCTGGCCACGCTGCCGGAAACGGCCGCGGCCGCCATGGAACAGGACCTGCGGACCGCCGGACTGTGGGACGCGCTTGCCGCCGGTACGCCGTCCGTCCGCCGGTACGCCGGCAAAACGCGAAAGGAGGTGAAAACGCCGCGGAGCGCGCGGTCCGGGCGACGAGCCGCCTGATACCGACGCATCAGCCGGGACCAAGTTTGTTTTGCGGTAACGACGTTTCAAAAAGGAGTCATGACATGCTGAATGAAAAAATGAAAAAGTTTGGTTGCGTCCTGGCTGCGGCCGCCCTCACGGTCATGGCCGGCCCGGTGCATGCCGCTATTATCGCCTCGTACGCCGGTCCCGGCACGTTTAACGGTGATTTGGCGAGTGTGTTGACCCTGCCCAATGTGTCTATCGGCCAGGAGGGGCGGGTGGACCTGAAGTTCAAGGCCGACAATACCACCGGCCCCGGCACCCTGTGGTGGATGGTGGATGCCAATGACAACCTGGGCGAATACCGGCTGGGGCTGGAAAGCAACAAGATCAAAGCGTTCCTGGGGGACGGTCACACGTACCAGGTGAACTGGACCTCGACGTTCGACTTCACGGACACGGAGAACTGGCACACGCTGAGCTTGGCCTGGAAACAGGGGCAGGACACGCAGATCACCGTTGACGGCACGACCTACAACGTGGCGAACGCCTTTGCCCTCAATGCGTTCACTTCCAACAACAACGTGCTGGGCGGGTTGATCTACAAGACCACACAAACTTATTACTACGACGGCCAGTTGAGCGACGTGGTGATCCGGGACACCTACGCCGTGCCCGAGCCGGCCTCGTTGGCTCTGCTGACCCTGGGCGGCCTGGCCCTGTTGCGCCGCCGCCGGGGGTGAGATAAACCAGGCTGAAGGCGTTTAGGCTGTAGGCTGAAGGGTAATGCGCCTTGGGAGCCGCCTGGCCTCGGGCGGACGAACCCGTTGCGGGAGAGCAGATGCGGTTTGCCGCCCGGCGGGGCGTCTCCGTCGCGCGGCAAGCGCTCAACTACAGTAGCTGTACTTTGGGTCCTTTAGGTCCCTTAGGTCTTTTTGCCGCCGGTGTCCGCCCCGGCATCCGCGTGCAGCAGGCGGTAGCGGCGGGGGGCGAGGCCGTGTTCCCGGCGGAAGGCGTCGTCGAGTTTTTGCACGGCGGAGAAACCGCAGCGCGCGGCGATCTCGGCCACGGGCAGGGCGGTTTCCGCCAGCAGCCGTGCCGCCCGGGCCAGGCGCAGGCGGCGGATTTCCTGCAGCGGGCTCTGCCCCACCACCTCGCGGAATTTCCGTTCCAGGACCCGGCGTGAAACGGCGGCGACCCGTGCCAGTTCGGCCACCCCGAGGCTCCGGTGCAGCTGGTCGCGGATGCAGCGCAGCGCTTTTTCCAGGGCCGGGTCGTGGACGGCGAGCACGTCGGTGGACTGCCGCACCACCACCTCGCCGGGCGGCACCAGCACCGGGCGGCGCGGCGGCCGGCGGCCCGCCATCAGCCGGTCGAGGAGTGTGGCCGCCTCGAAGCCGATCCGTTCGTTGGCGGTGCGGATGGCCGACAACGGCGGGAACGCCATTTCACAGAGCACCTCGTCGTTGTCCAGCCCCAGCACGGCCACTTTTTGGGGAACGCGCAACCCCTCGCGCCGGCAGGCCTCCAGCAGTTCAAAGCCGCGGATGCTGTTGGCCGCAAACACCGCCACCGGCTTGGCCAGGGCTCGCAGCCAGGCGAGGACCCGGGCGTCCAGCGCCCAGGCCCGGCTCCGGTCGTCGCCGGGAAGCTCCGCCGCGAAGGTCTCGCAGCCGTGCCCCGCCGCCGCCAAATGGTCCCGAAACCCCTTCTCCCGCTGGCGCGAATAGGCAAAACCGCGGTAGCCGAAAAAGGCGAAGTGGCGGAAGCCGCGCTCCAGGAAATGGTCTGCCGCGGCGTGGCCGATCAGGGCTTCGTCGGAACCCACCCGCGGCCAGGGCAGGATGTCGCCGAGGGTGTTGGAGACATTCACCACCGGCCGCTCCAGACCGCGCACCGCCGCCACCCAATCCGGCCGGTGCAGATGGGCGATGACGCCGTCGGGCGGAACGGCGTGCCGCAGGGTGTCCAGCGGAAAATGGGGATACCAGACCTGGAACACCCAGGGGGCCGCCGGCCGGGTGCGGGCGTAGTCGCGGATGCCGCGCAGGATGCCGCGCCCCGATTCCATGTCCAGGGGCGTCATTACCAGAATGGTCTTGACGGCGGGCCGCGACGGTTTCATGCGGCATCATAATCCCCACCCCAGCGTTCCGCCAGCGGCTCTCTGTGCCCTTTGGGACGGTTGGGAACCCCCTTTTCCAAAAGGGTGGCCCCAATTGGTCTCCGTTGGGGGAGTTTGGCGCAATCTGGGAACTTTTTACCGCAAACGGGCCGTTGCGGGGCGGTGGCTGCCGGTTATGCTAACAATAGCTCTATGTCTTGCAATGAGTTATCGCAACCCCGCAACCAAGGAGTCCACTCATGACGCTCCGTACCTCCGCCCTGACCGTGCTGGCTGTCACCGGCCTGCTGGCCGCCGCCGTGCCGGCCCAAGCCGCCCTAGTCCGCCAGTGGCTGTTCGATGAGACCGGCACCACCACCACCGCCGTGGATGCCACGGGCAACCAGAACGGCACTCTGGTCAACTTCAATTTTGACGAAACATCCGGTTGGGAAAACGGGGCGCTGCGCTTCGACGGCGTCAGCGATGCGGTCGCCGTGGGCAGCAATACTCTCGGCGCCTCTTACACCATCACGGCCTGGATTAATGCGGATGCCTTTACAAGCACCAACACCAACCACGACCAGAATGTGATCTTCGCCCAATACGGAACTCCCTATCCCGCCGGACGGATGAGCTTCATGGTCAACCCAGACGGATATCTGACGTCGTGGGAGGGCGGTCCCGGCGGCAGCGGCTCGGCTTCGGGTACCACCCATCTGTCGACCGGTCAGTGGTACTTCGTTGCCCTGAGCAACAGCAATAAATCGGCCGTCGGCTACCTCAACGGGAATGTTGAGTTCGACAAGACCTTTGTCTACGATCCGCAGGACTTGGATAATACGATTGGTAGCCTCGATACCTCTCTTGAAAATGCCGGCAACTTCGACGGCCTGATCAAGGATGTGCGGATCTATGACACGGCCCTGACCCAGGCGGAGATCCAGGCGGTCATGGTGCCCGAGCCGGCGGCCCTCGGCCTGCTGGCCTTGGGCGGCCTGGCCCTGCTGCGCCGCCGCCGCTGAGACGCGTCAGGTTTCGCATGCCTTTTCTTGTTGACATGATTTTTGGCATAACTCACACGAAGGCACAAAGACACGAAGGATTGGAGTGGAATTGTCCCAATCCGTAGATTCCTTCGTGACCTCGTGCCTTCGTGTGAGATCTTTGATTTGGATACCGGTAAAACAACCTTCATGCGCGACTACGGTGACCGTCTGCAGCAGGCCTACTCGGGCATTGTCTTTGACGTCATGCGTTCCCTGGGGCACCCCGACTGCATCCTGCCCCGCACCCTCCGGCCGCTGCTGCCGGGCAAACGGATGGCCGGCCGGGTGTTCACCGTCAACGGCCGTTCGGCGCCCGAGCTTGGCGTCGGCCGGGAGAACCTGGTGCGCAAGGCCATCCTGGCGGGCGTTGATCCGGTCGACGCCTATCTGAAATACGGGAAGTTCTAGATGGAGACCACGATGAAAGCGGCGTTTTACGAGGGCAACCGGACCTTTGCCGTGCGCGAAGGACAGGCGGTCCCGCCCGGACCGGGCGAGGTCCGGCTCGCGGTGGCCTACTGCGGGATTTGCGGCACCGACGTGCACATCTTCCATGGCGCCATGGACCAGCGGGTGCGGATCCCGCAGGTGATCGGCCATGAGATGTCCGGCACGGTGGCGGAACTCGGGGCGGGGGTCACCGGCCTGCAGCTTGGCGATCCGGTGGTGGTGCGGCCGCTTGACAACCGGGCCGAGACGCCGGCGGACCGCGGCCACAGCCATATCTGCCAAAAGCTGAAGTTTGTCGGGATCGACAGTCCGGGGGCCTTCCAGTCCTCGTGGACGGTGCCGGCGTTCACCGTGCATAAGCTGCCGTTGGGGGTGGACCTCAAGGTCGGGGCGCTGGCTGAGCCGCTGGCGGTGGCCTGCCACGACGTGCGGCGCGGCGAGGTCAGGCCCGGCGAGCTGGCGGTGGTCATCGGCGGCGGGCCGATCGGCATGCTGGTGGCGCTGGTGGCGCGCCAAGCCGGCGCGCGCGTGGTGGTTTCGGAACTCAGCCCCGTCCGGCTCGACTTTGCCCGACGCCTCGGTTTCGAGGCCTTCAATCCCCAAGAAACGGATCTGCCGGCCTGGGTGCGTGAACCGTCCGGCGGCAGCGGCGCGGACATCGTGTTCGAGGTTTCCGGCGCCAAGGCGGCGGCGCTGGGCATGACCGAGCTGCTGGCGATCCGCGGCCGCGTCGTGCTGGTGGCGATCTACCCGCAGCCGGCCGAATTGAACCTGTTCCATTTCTTCTGGAAGGAGCTCCGGCTGATCGGGGCGCGGGTCTATGAGCGCGAGGATTACGAGCAGGCGCTCCAACTGATGGCCGCCAACGTCCTGCCGTTGGCGGAGCTGATCTCCGCCGTGCATCCGCTCGACCGGATCACCGCCGCGTTCCGGGGATTGGAAGGCAATGCCGAGGCGATGAAGGTCCTGATCGACTGCCGGGAATGAGCGGCGTGGGGCCGCCCGCCCGTGGGGCCACCCTTTTGGAAAAGGGTGCTCCCCACACCCCTTCCCAAAACTGTTGTTTCCTAAATACCGGAGGGCGCTTTTACCACAAGCCCACACGCATAAATGTCATGATTTGCCAGCATTGGCTTGTGGTAAAAGCGCCGCTCCGTGTTTTAAGGGAGCAAACAGGTTTGACGGAGGGTTTGGGAACCGCCTTTCCTCAAAAGGGGGTTCCCAACGGTGCCCAGGCCGGGCCGTTGAGGCAATTCACATAAGGAGCTTGTTTCCATGAGTGTTTTGGACCAATTTCGACTGGATGGCAAGATTGCCCTGGTCACCGGCTGCAAGCGCGGCATCGGCAAAGCCATTGCCGTCGGCCTGGCGGAAGCGGGGGCGGACATCATCGGCGTGAGCGCCACGCTCGAAGCGCAGGGCAGTGCGGTGGAAAAAGACGTTCGGGCGCTGGGGCGCGCGTTCACGGGGTATGCGGCGGATTTTTCCGACCGGCCGGCCCTCTACGCGTTCATTGCCCGGGTGAAGGCGGATTTTCCGCGCATCGACATTCTCATCAACAACGCCGGGACGATCCTGCGCCAGCCGGCCGCCGAGCATTCCGACGCGTACTGGGGCAAGGTGGTCGAGGTCAACCTCAACGCGCAGTTCATCCTCTCCCGGGAGATCGGCAAGGAGATGCTGGCGCGCGGTTCGGGCAAGATCATTTTCACGGCCTCGCTGCTGACCTTCCAGGGCGGCATCACCGTGCCCGGTTACGCGGCCAGCAAGGGCGGCATCGGCCAGCTCACCATGGCGCTGGCCAACGAGTGGGCGGGCCGGGGCGTCAACGTCAACGCCATCGCCCCCGGTTACATCAGCACCGACAACACCGCGGCGCTGCGCGCCGATCCGGTGCGCGCCCAGCAGATCCTGGCCCGCATTCCCGCCGGGCGCTGGGGCGAGCCGGAGGACTTCAAGGGGCCCGCGGTGTACCTGGCCTCCGAGGCGGCGGCCTACGTGCACGGCACGATCCACCTGGTGGACGGCGGCTGGATGGGCCGCTGATCAGCGCACCGGGACGATGCCGACCTTGCGGAAGGCGCCCGGCGACCGGTGCATGACCGCCTTGAACCGGCGGCCGAACAGGGCCGGGCTGCCACCGCCGACCTGGTCGCCGATCTCCTTCACCGACAGGCGGCTTTCCTTGAGCAACCGGCAGGCCAGCAGCATCTTCTGACGCAGGATGTACTGCCAGGGGGTCTGGCCGAGCTGGTCGTGGAACACCCGCGTCAAATGCTCGCGCGAAACGCCGAGCGTGCGCGCCAGCCCCGCCACCGTGAGGTTCCCGCGCAGGCCGGCGCGGATGGCCTCCTGGGCTTGGACGGCCAGGCGGTTGCCGGGGTCGGGCGCCGCGCTTTCCCGGCTCGCCAGCAGCTCGGCAAACAGCTCCCACACCAGGGCGGCCCCCGCTGCCGGGGTCACCGGCACACGGGTGCCGCCATGGGCGCTCCACCCAAGAATCTTGGCCATGACCCCGCGGTCGGCCGGCAGCGTGAACACCGGACCGCACCGCGCCGTCACCTCGCGGATGAGCTCTGAAACCCCGCCGCCGCTGAAGCTGATGAAGACAAACTCCCACGGCGCCGTGGCGTCCGGCGGATAGTAGTAGGCCGAAACCGGGTTGCGGACTTCGCAGAGAAACCCCGAGCCGGCTGGCACGCGGTGTTCGCCACTGGCATCGCGGTAGCGTCCCTCGCCGCGCAACGTGTACTTGAAAATGCTGTTGCGGTCGCCCGCCCGGTACCGTCCCTCAAGATGATACCCGGGCCTGGTCTGCCGCTCGGCGGCGATGTCCTCCAGCACCGGCAGACCGGCCAGCGGCCGGAACGTCTCAAAGGCGGTGTGCCAGAAAAGGGTGTCACAAATCATCAATCAATGTCAAATTTCGATGATTGCCGGCCGTTGTTTTAGCAATATTATAGCTTGCAAACCCTGCCGTCACCATGCACACAAATAGATAAATAAAATCCTGTAACCCGTGACTCGTAACTCGTGACTCGTGACCTCACGCCTCACGCATCACGCATCACGCATCACGCATCAAAAGGCCCCCACCATGAGCAAAGCCGCCGATTTGGGACACCTCGAACATGGCCGCCAGGCCGAACTCACCTTCGCCGCGGCATGGACCGTTTTCGGCCCCTGTTCCCCCGAGGCCCCCAAGCCCGCCGCCACCGCCCTGGCCGCCTGTCCCAAGACGCTGTGCCTCGGCAAACAGCGGCTGGCGGCGCGCCGGGTCAACGTTTCCGCTGGGCAGCTGGATCTGGGGAAACTGCTGGGGGGCTATGCCGAACGCCAGACTGCCTGGGTGTACATCCCGGTTTCCGCGCCGCGCGCCGGCCAGTACCGGCTCGGCCTGGGGGCGGACTACTGGCTGGAAGCCTGGCTGGACGGCCAACCGCTGTTCAACACCCTGGAAAAGGGCAACGGCCACACGCCTCCCACCACCTCCGACAACCAGGCCGAGGTGGCACTGGCCGCCGGTGAGCACTTGCTGGTGGTGCGCATCCTGGGCGGCTCCTGCGGCATGGCGTTGGCCGTCGGCGTCCCGCGCTGGACCGAGGCCCAGCAGCGGCGCATGAACCTCGGCTACCTGCCCGTCGCCCCCCGTCCCCTCAAGGTCGTCTTTCTCGGCGCCGGCAGCGGTTTCCTGCAGAACCTGTTCCCGGACGTCATGAACATTCCGGGCGCCGAGGAGGGGGAAATGGCGCTGGTGGACATCGATCCGAAGCGGCTGCGCCCGGCCGAGCAGTTCTGCCGCCGGGTGGTGGAAAAAATGAACCGGCGCTGGAAGGTCACCGCCACCACCGACCGGCGCCAGGTGCTGCGCGGGGCCGACTACATCATCAACTGCATTGAAGTCAGCGGCGTGGACTGCGTCGCCTTCGATAATGACATTCCGCTCAAATTCGGCGTCGACCAGTGCATCGGCGACACCATGGGCCCCGGCGGCCTGTTCAAGGCGTTGCGCACCGTGCCGGTGTTCCTCGACGTCCTGCGCGACGTGGTGAAATTCTGCCCCGACGCCTGGGTGCTCAACTACACCAACCCCATGAGCATCCTCTGCCTGGCGGCGGCCCGCGCCGTGCCCGCAGCCAAGGTGGTCGGCCTCTGCCACAGCGTCCAGGGCGCCAGCCACGCCCTGGCCTCTTGGTGCGGCGTGCCCTATCCGGAGCTGGAATGGGACTGCGCCGGCGTCAACCATCTCGCCTGGTTCACCAAGCTCAAGCACCGGGGCGTGGATCTCTACCCGCGGCTCAAGGCGAAAGTCAAGGCCGAACCCGGGCTGTTTGAGGGCGACTTGGTTCGCATGGACCTGATGGAGCATTTCGGCTACTATTGCACCGAATCCACCGGCCATGACAGCGAGTACCTGCCCTATTACCGCAAGCGTCCGGACCTCCTGAAGAAATACTGCCGTGCCGGCTACAGCGGCGCCAGCCGCTTCTACGCCGACAACTGGCCGCAGTGGCGCAAGAACTGCGACCAGCTCCGGCGCGACCTGGTCGCCGGCAAGCAGGAGATTGCCACCGGACGTTCTTGGGAATACGCGAGTTACATCATCGAGGCGATGGAGACCAACGTGCCGTTCGTCATCTACGGCAACCTGCCCAACCGCGACGGATTGATCTCGAACCTGCCGGGGGACGGTGTGGTCGAAGTGGCCTGCCTGGTCGACCGCAACGGCGTCACCCCCACCCGCTATGGCAAGCTCGCCCCCCAATGCGCGGCCCTGTGCGACTGGAATATGCGCTTCTTCGACCTGGCGGCCACCGCCTGCATCGAGAAATCCAAGGCGGCGGCGGCCCATGCGCTGATGCTGGATCCGCTCACCGCGGCGGTCTGCTGCCCGGCGGAGATCCGGCAGATGAGCGAGCAGCTGTTCGCCGCCGAGGCCGCCTTCCTGCCCGGTTACCGCTGAGTGAGAGACCGTTTGTACGTAAGGGGCATTCTCTCACAGCCTAAAGGCTGGACTCAAACACCGGCCGCAGGTCGTTTGAGTTCACGCTTCAGCGTGCGGCTGTTTGCCCTTGCCCCCGGCACCATTCCTGGCTCAAGGGCATGCCGCCCGTGACGGGGCGCGCCGGAGCGTCAGCGCGCATCGTCCCCCATGCCGTGTCCATCCGTCTGGCTGGCGGCTTTTCGGTGCCGTCAGACGCCATTCCACCCGTGGAATGATGTCGTAAGCGCTTCGCAATGAAGTTACATAAATATTTATGGCGACCCGCGTTTGCTTTGCGCAGCCGCGCGGGCTAGAATACACGCGGTTGTTCGGTAGTTGCGCCCGGATGGCCGCCCGTGTGCCGCAGGGAGAGGAGACCGTCGCCGATATCACCGAGTCATGTCCCCGTTCCGATCTGGAATCGCGCCTGCTGGTTCCGCGAAGTTGTTGTTTCTGCGGTTTTGCTGGGCGGCACCGGAATGCTGGTGACCGCGCCCCAGGCCGTTGCATTCAGCACGGCGTTCAGCGGCACGGCTATGCCGGACGTAATGAACACGGATGTCAGGGTCAGCACCCTTGGACCGGCTGGCATCTATAATTTCTCTTTTGATCACGCATCCGGTTGGACTTGGCACGGGAGCCAGTATGCATGGTCAGGAGTGTCAACGCAGGTGATCATTCATACCTAACTGGTTGGCCGGGTTTATGATCGGATCCGCCACGGTGACGGATAATTTCGAATCCGAATACGACGGTCACCTGACGCCGACCGGGACGGGGGGAACCACCCCCATCGTCAAACCGTGGCATGCCTATGCTTGGGATCATTCGATTGACGTCATCACTGATCCGGTGTATGTCAGTGCCCACAACGGCAACGAGTTGACGCGGGAAGGGCCGACCACGGCCACCTTGATCGCTTGTTGGCCGCCCACGCGGGTGAGCTTGCCGTCCTGGAGTACCAGTTCCACCGGCCTGGCCTTCAACCCCAACCCTGGGGGAACGACCACTGTTACCAATACCAGCGTGGCCACCGGCCAGCCAGTCACCGTCACCGCCCAGGCGACTCAGCAAGCGCCATTTTCCGGCCCCTTGAGCGCTACCGCCACTGTAAACGTCATGGATGTCGACATCGCTGCCGCTACCGTCGCGGAAAAGGATGAGACGACCACGGCAGTGCTTGTGCCCGTCCTGACGATGACCGCCACCAGCGGCGGCGTCCCGGTCAGCCTGTCCGTTGCGCCCACCATGGGTGGCACCGCCAAGCTGGAAAAGTCCTCCAGTAGTTTCGATGTGTACAGTGACGCGACGCTTTCCTCTTCCTCCGCCCTCCTCAGCGGCACCCAAACCACCGCCACCTTCGCCTCCGCCAGTTCCATTCCCCCGACCGTCTACCTCAAGGGCATCACCGCCAGCACCAGCACCGCCAGTTCCGACACCCTCACCCTCTCCTTCACCCCGTCCGCCCAAACCGGTGGCAACACCCCGCCGGAGTTCAAGGATAAGGTGAAGGTGAGCGTCATTAGCGTGAATGTCGCGTTTTCCGATCCAGACGCCTCGGACTGGGTCGAGTTAGAAGAAAAAAAGGTCATACTTTCAGACAAAGACACTAGAATAAAAGTTGTAATAACTCCTTCTATATCTGATTTGCAGACTATACTCAACTTACTTGGAACATCTTTAAAAATAGTAACGTCTGAAACCGCCACAAATGGGCAGATCTATACACTCACAACGCAAAATACAACGCTTATTCAGGGAAGTGGTTATTCCGAGATGCGTATCTCGTTAACCCGAAACCAACTAAAAACGCTCGGAGTGCTCCCTAGCCAGGAAGCTGATTCCGTTAGCGAAAAAGCATGGCTTGACCATGGTTCAAATAATTCATCTGATGCATCTAATCTTACCGACGGAGAGGCCTTTGACTCTGGCCTGACAGCAGCAACTAGAGGCCAGAGCACGAACTATGGAACTCTTTCATCCACGCCGACGAACAGTCCAGTAGATAAGACCTTTTTCGTGGCCGCGGGCCGTGAAATCATTACAGCGGAATATGGCAACACGACAAGCCAGAAACGACAGATAATGAACCAAGCGGATTATTTCTACTATTCAGGGCATGGCTTCCACTCCAATGCAACATTACAAGGAGGATTTGGACCAAGCGATGTCGCTAATTATTGGAATAAAGACCTGGATTGCGTGATACTCGCAGGTTGCTCCGTGTTGGATATAAAGGATTACCGAGCTCCATACCTTTCACAATATCAATGGACACGATGGTATTTAAAGGGCGGCGGCGCTTGGTCCCCGGGTGCACAATGGGAATCGACTGGGCCGAAATATCTTTTAGGGTATAACTGGAAAGCCCCATTAGACAACCAAGGTTCGGCTGGGATAATTTCAACGTTTTCAGCCGCTGTCAATGGCGGCGCTTCCGTCATTGACGCATGGAGACAAGCCAATGACCTTGGGATCGGAAGAAATGCTTGTGCTATTGACATAAATAGTAATCCCCATGTATACTGGTATTGGGATGAAGCGTCTGGAACGCCAGTTTGGACAAGTGTCGTAAAATCAGGAGGCTCCTGGTGAGAATATTAATTTTCATTAAGATGTCATTGTTGTTGTTTACTGTGGTTTTTTATGACGGATTTGCCGACGAGTTTTCTTCTCCCTTATCCCTCTTGGACAAGGAACTCACTCCTGCAATGGCAGAAAGGTTGCCGCGGCGTGATTGCTCGACGCCACAACGGGCATTCTTGGGATTTCTTAGAGGACTTGTAGAGGGAAATATCCGTGATCAACTTTTCTGCCTTACAGATGACGCCAAGAAAGATTTTGCAAATGTCACTAACGAAACAGATATATCAGAGGAGAAGGCGCGCGGCCTTGCTGAAGAAATAAAAAAACGCGGTTCTAAAATAAAATTAGAAAGCTTCCATGCCACTCCTGATACATTACCGACTCGGATTGTTGCCGTTATTTCTGAAACACACGGCAAGAGAACTATGCGGGAAAAACTGGAATTTACTATAATTAAAACAAATGGACAATATAAAATTAGCACGATTAATGAATTATGATAGAGATATCTATTATTTGCAATATCGGGGGTCACACCTCCGCATTCAGGCACATCTTGCAAAATAGCGAGGGTTGAGACATGGCTAGGCCGTTGCGGGTGGAGTTTCCAGGCGCCCTGTATCATGTGGTCAACCGGGGCAATCGCCGGGAGCGGGTTTTCCGGGGCCAGGCGGATTATGCGCTTTTCTTGGACCGTCTGGACCTCCTTCACGGTGGTTGTGAACCGGCGCGACCCAATGCGGGCGTACCGGCGGTATTGAGTGGCTTCACCAGCGTGCGGAACCGGTTGGAACGGCGCCTAGCTGGCCGGCGCCATCCTCTGGCGGTTCCGTACGGACAGGTCAAAGCGGTACTATCCCATTCGCGTAAAAATAACGAGATGAAGCTGAATGCGGAGGTGTGACCCCAATGGCCTCTTCATCGATCCCGAACGAAAATATTATTTGGTCTAAGGTTAGCGGTGAGGTTGAGTTTGTGGGAGGTAATAATATGGGGCGGAATGTCGTAGTGAAAGGAAATTCAACGGGAGCCTTCAAGCTAGAAGTTGATGTTGGAGGCGTTCTCAATCCTAAACCATACATAAAAGGAATGGTATTAGAAAAAAAGATGGTAGATGTGCATGTATACATCGTTCGTAAGGACGACGGAACGTCCCCTGCGACAACAGAAACTGCATTTTCAACGCTTTTATCAGAAGCCAATAATTTTTATGCGCAGGTGGCAATAGAGTTCAGGCAGGTCGGGGGAGTCACATATATCGACAAGACTGATTGGCTGGATGTCGAAACGACGGCAGACAATTGGGCCGAATATAAACAACTACAATCCAGCCATGATGGCACAGGTGGGTTAGAAATATACTGTATAGATGATCTCATTGGGGCAAATGGCGCTAATTATAGCCCCGGTACAACGGAAGCTGGCCTTACCATAGATGATGACGCAAACAGCCGGACGCTAGCGCATGAACTTGGACATGCTTGTGGGTTAGCCGATATATACTTATCAAAAGATGGCACCTCACTTCCTGATGACTTGGTAAAGGAAACGTGGCTGCCGGACGACTGGAGTGGCGGCTCTGCCACAGGATATTATAGTCCAGACCTGAAGCAAAAGGATCTTGTTCAACGTCTCATCATGTATGGCGTAGGTAATTCTACAAAGGCGGATTTTGCACTGGGGAAGGTTCATGGTGTTGATCGCAATGGGGCCGCAACACTGATAAAAGTAGGATTATCAGACATGAACAGGCAACCACAGCATTGAGACACGTTATAACCAAGGAAAATAAATCCATGAATAATTACGCATCCATTTTTACGATAATTACGACACTTTGCATATTTCCAGAGTGTGCCAATGCCCAGCCAACGGAACAAAGGGTAAGGGATATATTACTAACTTCTCGCGAAGTTGGTGGCGCCAGTTTTGTTAAAGAAATCCATAGCCTTCAGCAACAAGATAATATTTCCGATGAAACAATGCGTGGCATTTTGAATGGCATTATAATGGACGCATTAAACAAGAAAGAAGATCCACTTTTGCGTGAATTAACAGGTAATGCAATTCGTGTTGTATCAAACTATGGGAACGAAAGCGTCAGGGATCTATTGGGTGCTGTCATTGAGAGAAAAAATGGGACGCTTCGGCGACGCGCTGTAGAGTCGTATATGCGCGTTACGAATCATGCTGTTGCTGGGGTGGTCACAAATATCCTTACCGACACATCAAAATATGATGACTTGGATCGCAGGGTTGTCTATGAAGAACTAATTAACTCTTATCAAATTACAAATAAAAAAGATAAAACAACAGTAATCTCCGTTTTGGATAATGCGGTTGATCGCGATATTGACAAATCTAATTTCGTGCTATTAGACAGATTCCTAAAAAAAGCAAAAAATGGATATGCCGACTCGCCACAACGGACATGCCTACTTCGGAAGCATACAACTCATTCAATTGGTTCGGTGACTGAAATAGATAAGTATGTTAGTAGTGAGTTGTCAATCTTATTAAAAAAGACGCCAGCCAATTAAGCAAAATGGTTACTCCATAATAAAGGAGCCATTAAGTCCACACCTCCACAATCATAAATATATTGCAAATAACTAAAACCGGCGACAAAGACACAGTGGGTGGCATATTGCGTCATTACTTTAGGCTTTAATTATAGGGACATGCCATGAATCGTCTTTATTTAGCATTCCGCTTGTTTTTCTGTATCAGTCTTGCGGCGCTGCTCGGTTTTGCTGAGACTCAAGGCGCGGAGTCGGGCAAGGCGGACTTACCGGGGTTGAAGCGGGCGGCGAAGAACAGTTCCGCATCGGTGAGCGCGCCAGCGCGGGCGGCCTTGGGGGCATACTATCGCGGCCAGAAGAAGTACACGGAAGCGGCGAAATGGACGGCGGACTTTGCCGCCCTGGCCGAGACGAACCTGGAATGGCCGCGGGTGCTGGTGTTCACGGAACACGCGCGCATCCGGGCGGCCGCCGGCGCGCCGGGCGAGGCGCTGGAGATGCTGGACTACGCGGTGAAGCGGACGTCGGGGCTGCCGCTGGTGGTGGCGCTGGCGGGGCAGAGCGACGTGCTGGCGGGCACCACGGAAACGGTCAAGGCCAAGGCGGCCATTGACGCGGCGCTGGCGGGGGGCGACGCCTATTTCAAGCGGGAGAAGATTTCTGACACGCAGGAAGGCCCGGCCAAGCCGCTGGACAAGGAATGGCAGGCGCTGCGGCCGGGGCTGGCGGAGCGGCAACTGGCGCTGGAGGAGCGGCTGCTGGTGGAGACGTACGGGCTCGACTATGTGCTGTACAAGAAGGCGCAGGAGTTGCGCCGCGCGGGCAAGTTGAAGGCCGCCGCGAAGCGCTACGAGGAGCTGCAGAACCTGGCGGGCAAGAGCGTGTACGGCGCGGCGGCGGAGTTCTACCGCGGCCAGTGCTTGGGCGGCAAGGACGCGACGGAGCGGCAACTGGCCTATTTCCAGGAGCTGTGCAAGCGCAGCCCCGACAGTCCCTATGCGGGCGAGGCGATGCTGGAGGCGGGCACGCTCTGCCTGCGGGAGTTCTGGGACGGCAAGCGCGCGGCGCCGTGGTTCCGCAACGCCATGGAAT
>Ga0265297_10004037_pt1 | contig 24884 bp, 17 predicted proteins | sample Munlanlwell13791_FD_192502 | JGI IMG/M metagenome (GOLD analysis project Ga0265297, IMG submission 192502) | Leachate microbial communities from a municipal landfill in Southern Ontario, Canada - Leachate well 137-91 | ecosystem: Engineered > Solid waste > Landfill > Unclassified | place... | reverse complement strand
TCACACCGGGCCCGGGAAAATCAGCACCCTTTCCATGGACGGTTCCCGGATCGTCTGGTCTGATGATCGCAACGAACCGGGCAGCGGTGATATTTATCTCTTCGATTTGGATCTAAATGAGGAGATCCCCCTTAGCACAGCGCGGCGTTCCCAGTATTGTCCTGAAATCTCGGGAGACTATGTTGTCTGGCGAGATTTCCGTGACGGAAATCCTGCAACGTATCTCTATAACCTGACTTCCGGGACAGAGTACCGGATCAGCAGGGACTTTTTCAATGCATATGGACAACAGATATCTGGAGACCTGATTGCGTGGAAGGAAAATTCTGTCTTTGACACGCGCGATGAGCCGTCGGGTTCAATTATTGTCTATTCTATTTCTTCTGGTGCCCGTGAAGTTCTTCCCATCAGCACAGAGTTTCCCCGACTGTTCGATGTAGATGGGAACCGGATCCTCTGGGCATCCTATGGGGAGGATCCTGAGGACAACCTCAAAAAAGACGGCTACATCCATTTGTTTGTTATTAACACTCCGAAACTGGATCCCTTGCCAGCGCTCACACCTCCGTTAGACGGATTTGGAAATCATACCCTTACACCAGAAAAAACTGCATCCCCGGCACCCACGCACCCCTCACCCGGGCCTGCAGTCCTGCTTGCAGCCGGCTGCATCGTTCTTCTCGTCCGATCCCGAACCGGGTACCGGTTCTGATCTGTAGATTATTGGATCAGAATTCGTTTATACTCACAATAATATAGAAATTATCATTTAACCGGTTACCTGCATGGATGGATCCGGATTCTGGATGAGGGAGAAAATGGAACAGAAAAAAATACCCGCCTGAGAGATGAAAATGCCATGAAATCCACGGGAATTATTATCATAAGTATCATCGTGCTTTTCGCACTCACGATAGTACCGGCTACGGCTGACCTGACCTGTGTCCCGAGTTGTCCGTACATCATTGTAAAAGGCGATACGTTTACGATCAACTGGACAGGAATGAACAATGGCACGGCAACCGTCATGGTCATCGGCCGGAACCATTTCCATACCCTCACGGCTGATCCTGATGCACACGGTGTCTTTTCCGTTACCCTGATGCCGGAAGTGACCCGGAACTTTTCCTCCGGCCAGTATGCACTCGTGGTACAGGACCCGGGCGCGAACGGAAAGTTCGAGATCGGTACCCGGCTGTCGGAGACCGGGCATATCCTGGTCACAGACCACGATCTCATCGCTGCCGACCTGGGGTCAGACAAGGAACTGAAAGCGAGTGTCCAGTCAGAGGTTGAAACCCTTAGAGCAACTTCCCGACGGGCTGGCGTTGATGATACCCTCACCCCTTCATACTTCCTTGTCGAGGAACCTTTCGTTCAATTCACCCAGCCCAGGGACAGGGCCACGGATTACCTGATCTTTGAGCCCGGTAATTCCAGCCAGTTACATTTCCACGGGACAACGAACCTGGGGACAGGAAATCCCCTGAGAGCCAGGGTCTATGAAACCTCATCGCGGCGCCTGGTTGCTGATGAACCTCTTCCTCCAATCAGGAATGGCGTCATAAATTCGTGGGAGTACGAAATGGACTCGTCCCGTTTCTCAACCGGAGAATATCTTATCACGGTTGGCTGGCAGAACGACAATACGACCGGTACCGGGACAGCACTGTTTTTTATCGGAACGCCCGGTGGGACAACGGTTTCCCTCTCACCTGCTCCCATAGCCCCCACTGCCGGAGAAGAATCTCCCGTGCATGAGACAGTGCAACCAGAAAAGCCAGTCCCCACCCACGCATCTCCTGTCGCTGCCATCCCGCTGGCACTCGGATGTTTCGGCCTAGTCATCTTGATCAGGAAGCGGATATGACCGAAATCCGGATTTACCGACGTATATCGGAGTATCCGGGGGCCTACTACGGGTGTTCCCGGCAGGCAGAGATGTCCGTCCTTTCCGGAATGTATTTGGGGACAGGGAGAGATATTGTGGTACCTGAAAGGGATTTTGCATGATGTGGATTGCACTCGTGATTTTTGCTATCGGTATTGTATTTGGTTTTGTTCATAAGGGAACGGAGGATTATCGCGGGCTCATACGGAACAGCGCGATCGCCGGTGTCGTCATCAGTGTCATCCTGCTCCTCCTGTCGATGGTGCTGCTTCCCGGGGAAGTCAGTTCCGGTTATGCGATCGTTGGCGTGTTCGGCCTCCTGGTCCAGATCATCATCTTTGTGGCAATCTTCATCATCGGTGCCTTTGTCGGCGACAAGCTCGAACAGGTCATCAGAAAATAATTTATACTGGCTGTCGGGGTGCAGCCCTCCCCTTTTTGTTGCCCGCGCTCCTTCAACCATATTAACTCCCGGCTCCCAACCTGTAACCAGGAGCATACGGAATAATGAAGATCCTCGCTATCCACGGGAGCCCCCGGACGATCCAGAGCACAACGCGAATACTTGCAAACTATGTACTCGAAGGAGCCGCAGAAGCCGGCGCCGGGACGGAGATGATCGATCTCTGCGATTTCAGGATTACCCCCTGCACTGCGTGCGATGCCTGTACACTGAACGGTATCTGCGTGAACGATGATGATGTCCCTGCACTCGTGGAGCGGATGAAAGAGGCAGACGGGATTATTTTTGCATCACCGGTGTACATCGACAATGTCTCGGGCCAGATGAAAATTTTCTTTGACCGGCTCGCGGACGCGATCCATTACCAGCTGCTTGCCGGGAAATACGGGTGCTCGGTTGCGACTACGCACACATCCGGCGGCGATGAGGTAGTCGCGTACCAGAACCATGTGCTGAATTATCTTGGCGTTGTCTCTGTCGGAGGCATCAGCGTGGCAACGGGAGGGGACAGCATGGCTATCGATGCCCGTGAGGCTGAAGCCCGGGCGCTCGGCAAGAAACTTGCCGGTGCGATTGCAGATGGTTTCTCCGATAAGAAACAAGAAGAGGAAATTACCGGCAACCGGGAATTTTTCAAGGATCTTGTTGTGGAGAACAAGGATTTCCGTACCGATGAGTACAAGCGGTGGGTGAAGCGGGGCTGGATCTGATCACATCCCGCTTCTCAAATGAGAGGAAGAGTTGGATCAGTCTTCCTGTTCCGGTACTGGTTCCACCGGTTTTGACTCTGACGGGGGCGTTGTTACCACCTTCCACCAGAACCCTGCAACACAGCCGACAATCAGGATGACGAGCAGGACCAGGCTGAAAATATTTTCCGCCACATTCGTTGTGACCGAGATATTCATATGAGTCATATCATTGAATGCGCCAATCACAAGTGCGATAATCAAAAAGAGAATCGATCCGGTAACGATACCGAGGATTACGGCCGCTGAAAGGCGAAGAGGATCCTGTTTCGCAGTAATCTGAACCATGTATGGATAGTCAACGGTTAATGTATAAAAACACCCGGTGACCCTGTCTCAACAGTTCCTGTTTTTTTAAGGTGAAGGGGAAAAAGATTAGTAATTCTCTGCCAGCAGCTCGAAGTATGCCTGCGGGTGGTCGCAGGCCGGGCACTTCCCGGGTGCGTTCTTGCCCTCGTGGATGTACCCGCAGTTCCGGCAGTGCCACTTTGTCGGCATCTCGGATTTGAAGACTTTTTTATTCACCAGGTTCTCGTACAGTTTCATGTACCGGGCCTCGTGGTGGGCCTCCACTTCGGCAACCTTCTCGAAGAGGCGGGCGATCTCCTTGAACCCCTCTCTCTTCGCAGCGGCTGCAAACGCGGGGTAGAGCGTGCCCCACTCCATCTGCTCTCCTTCGGCCGCGGCTTTCAGGTTGTCCACGGTCTTCCCGATCACCCCGGCCGGGTAGCCTGCCGTGATCGTGACTTCGCCGCCCTTGAGCTGCTTGAAGAAGAGCTTCGCGTGCTCCCGCTCGTTTGCGGCAGTGTCCTCGAAGACCGCCGCGATCTGCTCGTACCCTTCCTTCTTTGCCACGCTTGCAAAGAAACTGTACCGGTTCCGTGCCTGCGACTCGCCGGCAAACGCGGCGAGGAGGTTCTGTTCTGTCTTGCTTCCTTTGAACTTCATGATCACTCTTGTCAGTGTTCTTTTTTCGTGAAAGATATACCCAGCGGTCATTACAGCACAGTGTCCCGGATCCGCATCCTTGATAACAAGCGGTGATCTAAGGAAAATCAAGGTAGATCGTCATGGAACGTCCCGGCCCGGCCATATTCATCCTGGTCCTTGTCATTGTTGCAATCGTATTGCTTGGCACCCTGCAGTTCACGATCGGTGACCGTGGAGCGGGCCCTGCCACGGTAAAATATTCCCTGGACCGTCCGCTGCCCGGACCCCGGTATTATACCGGCATCGACTTCGATACCCTGGAGACGAACGACCACCTCACGGTCATCCCGCTCAAAAGTGTCCGGCAGCAGGTGACAAACTATTCCTGTGGCGCGGTGGCTGCGATGAACGTCATGTCATACTATGGGATGCCCGCCAACAATACGGATGCTGACGAGGACCGGATCGCCCATGAAATGTATGCAGATGTGTCGGAAAAGACCGGTATCAATCCTGAACAGCTCGCTGCCTGGTTCAACCGGAACGGCTGGAATGCAAGCTGGAAGACCGGCGGGAGCCGCGACATGCTCCTTGCTAACCTGAAGGCCGGCGTTCCTACGATGGTCGAATGGATGGACTGGGGCGGCCACTGGGTCGTGGTTGTCGGCTATGACACCCGGGGTACCGACCTCGTCTGGGACGATGTGATCATCGTTGCGGATTCCGTGGATTGCCACGATGACCGGGTGGACGGGATCACGTACGCAAACTACGGGCAGTTCGACGCGATGTGGTTCGATGCCCATTACTTCCCGGAACAGATGCGTAACCGGGCGTACGTTGTGGCAGTCCCCGGGTGAATTTTTTTAGAAAACCGTGCAGGGCCGGTCAGGCTGACCGGTACGTCCCTTTCGGGACCGCGATCTCGAACCGTGCCCCTTTTCCATGCGATCCCGTCTCGTGGATCGAGATGCCGGTGATGGCGAGGATCTCCCGGGCGAGGAAGAGGCCAAAGCCTGTATGCTTCCCGAACCCTTTCTCGAAGATCTTCTGTTTCTCGTTGAGCGGGATCCCGATCCCATCGTCGGCAAACGTGATGACCATCTCATCGCCTGCCATGCCGCACCGGACCGTGACGGTCGTCACCGTCCCCCCGTACCGCACGGCGTTGTCGAAGAGGTTGAAGAAGACCTTCCCGACCATCGGGTCGGCAAAGATCTCGCAGGAATCACAGGTGCAGTCCAGCGCGAGCTCATGAGGTTTGGCCTCACGGATCAGGTCAGCGACACGGAACCATGCCGGCGCCTCCACGCCCATGTCCTGGTAGGTCCGGGTAAACTCGATCTGGTGCTGGATCATATCCACCGCGGATGCGATCTTGACGAGAAAATCCACCGTGACCATGTCGTTCTTCCTGAGCGCTGCCAGCTGGGTATACCCCTGTACAACGGTGAGCTGGTTGGCAACGTCATGCCGCGTGATGCTGGAGAGGAGGTTGAGTTTCCGGTTGCTCTCCCGGATCGCGTTCTGGAACTGTTTCATCTCCGTGATATCCCGGGCATTTCCTACATAGGAAACGGCTTTTCCCGCTTCATCGAAGATGGGGGATAGGGATGATGTGTGGATACGGATGGAACCGTCGGCATGAAACACGCGGTATTCGATCCCGGACCGGCGCTGCCCGGTGGATACGACCTCCGCGAGAGCATCTTCGCACAGGGGAATATCAGCAGGGTGGACATACCGTTGGAACGGTGTTCCTGTTACCTCCTTGACGTCATGGCCGAGCATGTCGGTCCAGCTGGGTGAGACGAACGTCAGAATACCCTCGGGGCTGATCAGGTAGATAATGTCATGGGTGTTCTCGACCAGCAGCCGGTATTTCTCCTCTGATTCACGGAGCGCCTCTTCTGCATGTTTCCGGCCCGAGATATCATGCGAGTGCCCGAGAACCCCGATGACCGTTCCCGTTGCATCAATGAGCGGCGCCAGGTGGATATCCAGCCAGGTGCTCCCGGACGGCAGGTCCAGGAACACTTCACGCCGGAGGGGCGCACGGGTGTTTATTACCCGGAGGACGGCCTTCATGAACCGGTCGGCGAGTTCCGGGCTGAAGATATCGGTCAGGTTTTTCCCGATGAGGCTGCCCGGCTCCGCCAGTACTGCTTTTTCAGCGAACGAGTTGGCATACCCGACGTACCCCCCGGGGTCGATGGAGTAGATCATATCGGGAGAATTCTCGGCAATGAGCCGGTATTTCTCTTCGCTCGCCTGGAGAGCCTCTTCCATCTGTTTGTGCCCGGTAAAATTCCTGCCCTCGGCAACCAGGTACCGGATGGTACCGTCTTTGTCCATGACCGGTTTTACTGAGAAATCGATAAAGGCAAGACTCCCGTCAGCGGCGGGGTGAGTTGTTTCGAACTGCACGGTGTTACCGTCAGCGGCCTTTTGTATTGCATCTTTGAGCGTCTCCCGGTCATGTGCCGAATGGGACCACCACGGCGTCTCCCAGAATGGCCGGTCGATGACATCGGCATCTGAAACTCCGGCAAACATAAGAGCAGCCTGGTTGGCTTCGATCAGGATGCCATCCGGAGTCATAAGGCCGATCAGCTGGGAGGTATGGTTGATGATCGCCCGGAATTTCACCTCACTCTGGGAAATCAGGTCCTGCGCCGCCCTCTCTTCTGTTATGTCCCGGATCGTGCCAACCGCTACGGGATCGCCGTGGCGATCCTTTGTATAGATCGTCTTATCCTCAAACCACTTGTACATCCCGTTTTTTCCCCGTATACGGAAACGGTCGGAGCCATGTAGTTCCTGCGAATCAAAATGTTCTGAGATATGACGTTCCAGATTATCGACATCATCCGGGTGGATGAATTCCATGAACCTGTGGCCGTTCAGCTCAGCGGGATGATATCCAAGACGGTCCGTTACCTGCGGGCTGACATACAGGATGGTCCCATCGCCGGAGAGGGAATAGATGATGTCCTGGTTCACCTCCACAAGCATGCGGTACTTCTCCTCGCTCTCCCGGATCTGCCGCCCGCTCTCCGCCAGTTCCACGATCTGGCCTTTCAGTTCCTCCTCTGAGGCGGTGAGCAGCTCGTTTGCCGCACGGAGTTCGTCCTCGGTCTTTTTCCGGTCGGTGATGTTCCTGAGGGCGACAATGTTGGCATCGTTTCCGTGGAACTGGATCTTGGTACCGATTGATTCAATCCAGAGTTCCCTGCCATCAACCGTCCATGTCTTGTATGTCTGGAGATACCCTCCTTTTCCCTCCATCACATTCTGCAGGTCCTCTATCGCTGTCTCCCGGAATTCGGGCTGGATAAAGTCGAGGATGGTTTTTCCGATCACGATCGCGGGATCCGGGATGCCAAACATCCGCTGGATGCTGGGATTGATCGAGAGGATTTTGCCGGAAAAGTCCTGAATGAGGATCCCGTCAAAGGCATATTCCGACAGGATCCGGTATCGCTCCTCGCTCTCCCGGAGTGCTGTTTCTGTGGTTTTCCGATCGGTAATGTCCATGATGACCCCGGAGAAGACCAGTTCATCGCCATGCCTGACCGGGTTTGCCATCCACTTAAACCAGATCGTTTCGCCGGTTTGTCTGATGAACCTCCCGGTGAAGTCCCAATGTGACTCCGATGATGCCGCGTCACGAATTGAGTCCATGAACCGGGACCTGTCCTCCGGGTGGATCCCGTTCACAAATACCGGGAAGAATGCCCCGGGGCCTTTGTCAATGCCGAACAGTTCGACTGCCCTGTGGCTCAGGTAATAGAATCCCCTGCTGCCATCAGGCCGGGCATAGAACTGGAACACGACCCCCGGGACGGTTGCGGCGATCTCCTCCATCTGCTGACGGCGGTTGCGGAGTTCGTCCTGTGTCGAGGCCAGTTCATCGTATTGCGTGCGCAGTTCCTCTTCCGTTGCAGCGACCTGTTCGTACGCGGCACGCAACTCCGTTTCTGTCTGCTTGCGCCCGGTAATATCGATGAACATGGCAACGAGTGAACCGGGAGAGATCTGGAACGCGGTAACCGTGTATGCCCGGTGGACGTTTCCGGCATTGTAGAATATCTGGTCATTCTGCCAGCTGCCCCCTTCCGCGGCGACCCTGCGGTAGTGTGCCGGGACGTCCGTCTTTACCAGGCCGGGAAATGCCTCATCGAGTGTTTTCCCGACAAACCGGTCGTGACTGATGCCGAGAATGGCATCGGCACCGGGGTTCCCGCCGGTAAAGATCAGCGATCCGTCCGGCTTCAGCTCATAGAAATGCATGCCAACCGGGGAGTGCTCGATGATGGAGCGGTATTTTCCCTCGCTTTCCTGTCGTGTCTGTTCAGCACGTTTCCGCTTGATAATATTCCAGAGCCCCTGCATCAGCAGGAGGAGCTCGTTTGCGTCATTCTCCGTGTAATCAGATGATTTGTTTGCCACACCTGCCACGATGATGATGCGCCCCTCGTCCATCACCGGCACATTCATGTGCCGTATGATACGGGGATGGCCTTCCGGGTAGCCCTTCTTCTTCGTGTCCGGAGCCTCATAATCATTGGTGATGACAGGCCGGCGCTGCCGGACAGCTTCACCCCAGAGACCGGTCTTCTCCGTTTTGTAGAGGATGGGCTTGTCCCGCATCGAACACTCTCTCATTGCCGACTTCGACCAGGCATACATGGAGAGTTCGCTCTCGTCTTCGTTAAGGAATGCGAGGTATCCCAGCGGGCTGCCCGTGACGATCCCTGCGCCCTCCACTGCATAATTGAGGAGTTCTCTCTCGCTCTTGCGGGCATATTCGTAGAACCCGATCATGAAGGTGAGGCGGGACTCGGTATCCCGGATGCGTTTCTCGTTTACCGCAAGTTCATTATATTGTGCCTGGAGTTCCTCTCCTGAGGCAGCAAGCTGCTGGTTTACCGCTATGAGCTCATCCTCACTCTTTTTCCGGTCGGTGATATCCCGGATCGCTTCGACCGCACCGGTGATCTCCCCGTCCCTGTTGTAGAGCGGGCTTGCCTTTGCAAGGACAACGATCTGTTGTCCCTTCGGGTGGGGGAGGTTGGTCTCCGCCGAGAGGGCGTTTCCCTCCCGCTGGATATTGGAATAGTACTGCCCGATCGTCTCTTCCGGTTCAGCGAGCAGATCGATAAGGATGGGACGCCGCTTCCCGTAGAACGGCAGGGCATATTCATAATCGCCTTTCCCGATGATATTCCCGGCAGCGATACCGGTCATCTCCTCGATCGCCTTGTTCCAGGCAATCACCCGCCGGTCTGAATCAATAGCAAACGTCGCATCCGGGAGGAAGTTGATGAGGTCAGCAAGACGTTTTTCAGAATCCCCGAGGGCGAGCTCCGCCTTCCTCCTGGTGACGGCCTGCCGGATCTTGTGCGCGAGCTCGGCAAACTGTGCCTGCGCATCCCCGCCTTTCTGGAGGTAGAAGTCCACGCCATTGTTGATCGCCTCGATAACGACCTCCTCGCGCCCCCGGCCGGTGAAAAGGATAAAAGGAATGTCCCCGAAGGATTTCCGCACGCTTTTTAAGAACTCGATACCGTCCATCTCCGGCATCTGGTAATCGGACACGATGGCATCGAAATGGTGCTGTCCAAGCTCTCTTAGGCCCTCTTCTGCCGACAGGGCTGTGACAACGGAAAAATCCCCGTGGCCTTCGAGAAACAGTTTGCCTATTTCGAGCAGTCCCGGTTCATCGTCGACATAGAGGAGGGAAAACATAACGGACTCCTGTGCATGGTTCGCAGGATTGAGAGTGAATGAGAGGAATTGACCTGATAAAACTTGAATGTTACGTACATTTTTCCTGTATTGTCCCCGGATATTTTATTCGGGAATATACCGGGACCGGTATAGTTCTCCGGCCCGGCCGGGACGCGGGAGTTGAAACGCCCGGACCCCCCGGCAAGGGGTTTACGGGTAGTGCCGGTAACCCTCTTTCGGGACGGTGATCTCGAACCGGACTCCTGCCCCCGCCCCCGGCTCACCCTTCTCGACGATACTGATCCCGGTGATGGCGAGGATCTCCCGCGAGAGGAAGAGGCCAAGGCCGGTATGCTTTCCGAATCCTTTCCGGAAGAGCTTCTTCTTGTCCTCTTCGGTGATACCCACGCCATTGTCGCAATAGGTGATCACGAGTCCTGTGTCGGTTACCCGGGATGAGAAGGACATCGCGGTCACCCGCTCGCCATGGCGGAGCGAGTTCTCCATGAGGTTAAAGAAGACCTTTGCGATCAAAGGATCGGCAAAGATCTCGAGACCATCGACCATTACGTTCAGGTCTGGTGCCGGGAAATTGAGCTGTGCCGCTGCTTCACGGATGACCGGGCCCGCCTCCTGCCACTTCGGTGCATTGACCCCGATATCCTGGTAATATTTCGTGAACTCGATCTGCCGCTGGATCGCTTCGGCCGCCTGGACCTCTTTGTCGACAAATTCCTCGAACCGTGTCCCTTTGAGGTCCTCTTTTGAGAGCTCGAGATAGGTCCGCAGCCCGGTAATCTGGTTCAGGATATCATGCCGGGTGATGGAGGAGAGCATATTCAGTTTTGTGAGCGTCCCTTTGAGGGCCTCCTCCATCTGTTTACGCACTGAGATGTCCCGGATGATCCCCTCCGTTCCCTGGTACTCTCCAGCGTCATCGGTATACAGGCGGGCGCTCACCGATACCCAGAACGGCGTGCCATCCATTCTCACAAATTCCGCCTGCCAGTCCTGCACGCTCCCATCCTGTTTTTTCATGGTATCGATCATGTGCGCCCATTCTTTCGGGTTCTTCCAGAATGTTGTGGCCGGACAGCCCAGCACCTCTTCAACGGAATGGTACCCGAACGTGCGTACAGCAGAAGGACTCATCATGACGAGAAGGCTTTCCTCATCGAAACGGAAGTACACGTCCTGGATGTTCTCAAGAATGGTCCGGTAACGTTCCTCGCTCTCCTTTAACGCCTGTTCGGCCTTCTTGCGCTTGGTGATGTCCCGTGCGATATGGACGCTCCCGATCAGGTTACCGCCAGAATCGTGCAGCGGGGTCGTGGTGATGAGGAAGTTCCCGCCAAGATTGTTTTCATGCACTTCGGCGGCATGTCCCTGCCCGTCCTTCATGAGCTTCGCGTGGGGGCAGAACGCAGGATGGGCGCTCGTGTGGTGGACGACCTCGTAACATATCAGGCCGACTGCCTGTTCCGGACTGATCCCAAGGCTCTCTGCCATCGCCTTGTTGACCCGGAGGATCCGGTAATCTTTTCCGATCAGGGCGATCAGGTCCGGTACGGCATCAAAGGTGATTTCCCACTCCTCCTTTGCCCTCACCAGCCCGTTCTTCTGGTCTTTTGCCTGCTCCGAGAGCCAGGAGACAACGATGGCGATGATGAGATAGACAATACAGCGGGCGACTGCTGACAGGAATTCCGGGCTGTTGCCTGGATACACTGATGTTACGATGAGCAGGTATACGGCGCACAGGGCAGTCGCAAACAGGATGCCGCGGCGGGGATAGAAGAACGCGGCAAGGATAATCGGGATGTAAAAGAGGTGCGGGAGGACGATTGTTATGCCGGTAAAAATGCCGTAGATATTTGCGGCAAAGGCGATGACAAGCGTCAGGAGAATGAGAACCTGTGTGGCCCTCTGGTGTTCACGCAGCCGGGAGATGATTGAAGACAGCATGGCAGGACCATTTGCAGATGAGGGAGTTCTTACGCTCTGCATTGGTGAGCCCTGTTGAAAATGATATCGTGAGGGGACCCTTCGGGAGGTGCCCTCTTGAAGAGAGATAAAGAAGAAACGGGCCTGAAGGGATTTGAACCCTTGACCTGCGGATTAAGAGTCCGCCGCTATGCCGAACTAAGCTACAGACCCGCTAGTTAGGCCTAATAATGTGGTTGATGATTGCGAATAAAGGTTGCGGATAATTGAACGGCCTTTTTCATCCAGCGCACTTGCAATTCCTTAATACACTGGAGGGATACATCTTCTGTAACATGCCACAGGAAGCCCCGTTTGAGCAACCGGGACCGGTAAAATACTGCATTTTCGGGTGCGGGACGAACGGTTACAATATCATCCTCGAGCTTGCAAAAGAGCAGGAGCGCGTGATGATCATCGATAAGGACGAGACCCTTGTCCGGAACCTCCGCGACCAGAAATACGATGCCTACCAGCGCGATATCTCGTCTCCCGAGATGCTTGCGGGCCTCCCCCCGTTCGAGATCGCGTTCGTCATGACCGGTAACGGGGATGCAAACCTCGCGGCAGTCATTGCCATCAAGAAACGGTACACCACCACCCAGGTCGTGGCCCGGTCTGTTGACCCTGCAAACGGCCAGAAGCTCACGGCCGCAGGGGCCGACGTTGTCCTCTCCCCACAGGAAGTGGTGGCACGCTCAGCCATCCTCCAGATCCGGAAACAGCACTCCAGCAGGATCTCGCAGCGGCTGTTCTCCCTCATCGCCGGCTGGGAAGGGACGCTTGGGATCATCACGCACAAGAACCCGGACCCCGACGCGATCTCGTCGGCACTGGCCCTTGCCGAGATCGCAAAGCAGGCAAACGGGAAGACCCTGGTGACAAGGATCTTTTATGAAGGCAACATCGGCCACCAGGAGAACCGGACGTTTGTTAACCTGCTCGATATCAAGATGGAGCACCTCACTGCCGAAGACCTCGCGAAATGCACGTACCTCGCCCTTGTCGACTGCTCGGGCCCGGGTGCTAACAACGACATCCCGCCCCAGACAAAGATCCATATCATCATCGACCACCACCGGGAGGGGAAACACCCGGTGACCCAGAGTAGTTTTGTCGATATCCGTCCCGGTGTCGGGGCCACGGCGAGTATCATGACCCAGTACCTGCAGGAACTCGATGTCCCTGTTGACAAGCGGGTTGCAACGGCACTCCTCTACGGTATCCGGACCGATACCAGGGAGTTCAAGCGCAACGTTACCCCGCAGGACCTGAACTACGCCGGGTTCCTCCTGCCGCTGACCGATTCGGACCTGCTCGACAAGATCATGTCGCCTTCGATGTCGCAGGAGACGCTCGACATCATAGGGAAGGCGATCCACGAGCGGAAGATCCAGAGCGGGTACCTCTTCGCGAACGTCGGCTACGTGATGAACCGTGACTCCCTCCCGCAAGCTGCCGACATCCTGATCACGCTCGAGGGCGTGAACACGGCGCTCGTGTACGGCATCACCGACAACGCGATCGTGATCTCGGCCCGCAACCGCGATATCCGGCTCCACGTCGGCAACGCACTCTCCGAGGCGTTCGGGGATATGGGCGACGCGGGCGGGCACCCGAACATGGGAGCAGCCAGCCTCCCTCTCCACTACTTCGGCAAGGTGGAGAACAAGGCCCAGCTCCTCGAGATCGTGATCGAGCCGATCCTCCAGAAGTTCAAGAACCTTGTCGGTCTTGAGAATGAAGGGAAGAAGAATGGCGGACCGTAACCGGCAGAATTGCCGGATACCGGTGAACGTGTAATACGGGAAATTTATGCAGTTCGCCCAATGGGAGCCCCACTACCGCGAGATCCTCGAGTACTTCGGGTTCGACCGGGCCGCAGATGAGGAAGCAGCCCGGCTCCTCGCCTCGCTCCTCGACCGCGACAACCTCCTCTCCCTGGTCACCCTCACGGACAGCAACGAGGTCACGGTCTGCGGGAATGCCCCCCGCCTGAAAAAGGACCTCAAAAAGATCAAAGGCGTTGTATTTGCTGCCGATGCGGCTGCTGAGGTTCTCGAGGACAATGGCTTCCGGCCGGATGCGGTCTTCACGGACCTCGACGGGGCGACCGACCGGCTTATCGACATGAACCGGGAGGGGACGATCGTGGTCGTCCATGCCCACGGTGACAACATCCCGCTCCTGAAACACTGGGTACCACGGTTTCCCGGCAAGGTGGTCGGGACAACGCAGGCCGCTCCGCTCCCCCATGTCCATAACTTCGGGGGGTTCACGGACGGGGACCGGGCCGTCTTCGCGGCCGATGAACTGGGCGCGTCTTCCATCACGCTCGCGGGATTTGACCTTGACGACAAGGACGTGGAACCGATGAAACGCGGAAAACTCCACTGGGCACGGAAGCTCCTTGCCCTGATCGGGCACACCGTATGACCCCCGCCGCGGTGATTCTCGACGGATACGTGGACGAGCCCGCGTGCCTCGGGGTCCCCCCGTACATCTCGCCCTACATCCGGACGGTTGCAGGGGCCCTCATTGCACACGGGTATACGGTACGGTACCTCACGATCGACCAGCTGAGGAACGATCCGCTGCGGACAGCGGAACTGAATGCGGCGAGCCTGCTGGTCATGATCTCCGGGGTCACGGTGCCCGGGAAATATCTTGGCGGTATCCCAGCGACGCTCACCGAGATCCAGCAGGTCGGCCACATGGTGCGGGGGCCGAAGAAACTGATCGGCGGCCCCATCGGCTTTGGCTATGCCGGGGAAGGCGGGCAGAAGGCGGTCCGGCAGGTGATCAGCGGGTTTGATGCCCTGCTGACCGGTGAACCAGCGGTTGCGCTGGACAATTACCTGACCGGTAACGACCCGGCAGGAGTACTGGACTATACCCGGACCGACCCGTGGAGCGTGGCGGGCAGCGGGATCATCGGACAACATCCGGACTACCCGTACGTAATGTGCGAACTGGAGACCGCCCGGGGCTGCTCGCACGGTGCAACGGGCGGATGCTCGTTCTGCACGGAGCCGTTCTATGGCATGCCGAAGTACCGGCGCACTCCAGCGGTTGCAGAAGAAGTCGCTGCACTCTACGCTCATGGTGCACGACACTTCCGGGTGGGACGTCAGCCGGATATCCTCGCGTACGGGGCCGGCCCGGGCGAGTATCCCGCACCGGTACCGGAGAAGATCGAGGTGTTGTTCTCCGCCATCCGGACTTCGGCACCAGAGCTCAGGACACTTCACATTGACAATACCAACCCCGCCACCATTGCCCGGCATGAGGATGCAGCCCGTGAAGCACTGCGGGCGATCATCCGGCATCACACGTCCGGTGATGTCGCTGCTTTTGGGATGGAGACAGCCGACCCGGCGGTGGTCGCAGCAAACAACCTGAAAGCCCGGCCCGATGAGGTCTTCCGGGCGATTGAGATCGTCAACGAGGAAGGGGGAAAACGCCGGGACAATGTGCCCGAGCTGCTCCCGGGCCTCAATTTCGTCTGCGGACTCGCGGGGGAGACGGAGAAGACGTACGAGCTCAACGAAGCGTTCCTTGTCCGGGTGCGGGATGCAGGGCTGATGGTCCGCCGGGTGAATATCCGTCAGGTGATGCCGTTTGAAGGCACGCCGGCATATGCAGACAATACTCTCGGTAACCACGAACGCCGGTTCAGGCAGTTCAAGGAGTTTGTCAGGAGCAGGATCGACCTCCCGATGCTCCAGCGGGTCTTTCCCATCGGTACCGTGCTCCGCGATGTGCGGATCGAAGTGTCAGGGGACCTTTCGTTCGGCCGGCAGATGGGGTCGTACCCGATCCTTGCCGGCATCCCTGTCAGGCTTACGGAGCGGAGCGTGACCGATGCTGTTGTTGTTGACTGGGGGATGCGATCGATCACGGCGCTGCCGGTACCGGTCCCGATCAATACGCTCCCGGCCTCCGCAATCAGGTGGCTGCCGGGCATTGGAAAGAAAAAAGTGGCCGCTGTTATTGCAAAACGCCCTTTCCGCGATCTTGAAGCGTACCGGAAGGTGGCGGGCAAATCTCTGATCGATTCCGTGCTGATGTTCTAAAAAGAAATCCAATCCTCCATTGTTGTTTCTTCAGCAGCTTGTTTTTCTTTCACGGTGCCCCCGGACATTGTATCCCTTGTCAGAAGTCGGCACGATCCCGTGGGGGGGTCGGGCGGTGTACTTTGGTATGAGCAAAAAACTGCTATCCGGTCAAATCCATGACGAAAAAAATGTATTTTCCCGTCCGGTTAGCGTGAGTTTTAACATAATGTACACCGCCCGACCCCCCCAACCTCATCGCACGATACTTCCGGAATGGACGATTTTACCCTCTGAAAATCCTGTTTCATGGGCCGGATGGCCTGTGGGGGGTCGGGCGGTGTACATCATTCCGGACCTTCCGGGAAACCCCCGCGTGTCCGGGTTGCCCTAGACCTGCCGGAGTTCCGTCACCTTCAGGATATCGGTCCGGGTCACGATCCCGAGGATCTTGCCATCGGTTACGACCGGGATCCGGCCGATATCCTTTGCTGACATGATCCGGAGGGCGTCGATGACCGGGGCTTCCGGGGGGAGTGTGATCAGGTCCCGGGTCATGATATCCCGGACCTGCATTGCCTCGCGGTCAATGGAAGAGGTCCGGTTGACGTCTGCAAGAGTAATCATGCCCACCAGCGTGTCCCGCTCAACGACCGGGAAGCCGAGGTGCTTGCTTGAGTACATCATCTCGATGATCTGGCTCACCGGCACGGTCGGCCCGACGGTCGTCACGGGAGTTGACATCATCGAACCTACTGTGACGTCCTGCAGGAGGTGGCTGTACTTCACCGCGGTCGACTCCATGTTCGCCCCGATGTAGATGAAGAGTGCGATCAGGATCAGGAACGGGGAGAAGGCAAAGAGCCCGATAATGCCAAAGAGGATCGCAAACCCCTTGCCCACGTCCGCTGCGATCTGGGTGGCCCTGTGCAGGGGCATCCTTCCTGCAAGCCAGGCCCGGAGCACCCTGCCCCCATCCATGGGGAATGCCGGGAGGAGGTTGAAGACGCACAGGATGATGTTGAGCACGCCGAGATAGCCAAGGATAAAGACCAGTACCCCGGCCATCCCCGGGTCCGTTGTCACCGAAGGGACCACGTAGATCAGCAGGGAACAGGCAATGCCGAAGACGAGGCTTGCGATCGGACCGACCAGCGCCATGGGGAGCTCGGCCTTCGGGTCGGGAACGCCCTCTTCCATGGTGGCGACGCCGCCGAAGATCATCAGCGTGATGTTGTTGATCCCGATCCCCTTTGCCCGTGCCACGAGCGAGTGGGCCAGCTCGTGTACGAGGACCCCGAAGAAGAGACCAAAGGCAACGATCGTCCCGAGCACGTACGGCATGTATCCCGCCGTTGCGAGCGTGGTATCGATCGGGACCTGGTAGATCTCCCCGAGCATATCGATGGTGAGCGTGATCTGGCTCCCGATGATCCAGGCAAACAGGGGGATGACTAAAAGAAACGTGTAGTGGATCTGGATCGGAATCCCGAAAATACGCCCGATCCGAAACGATCCGTCCATAACAAAGGATTATCTTTTTAACTCTTAAGTATATACTTTCATCTGATAACGATGGAAACCCAGATTACCGAGCTGTTCGGGCTTCAGATTTATACGGACAAGGGCATGTTTATCGGTGAAGTCGAAGATGTCGTCATCGATGTTGACGGAAAAAAGATGGAGTCGCTGGTTGTCGGCAAGGTGAATGACCAGCTCTTCGAGCTCAAGAACTTCAAGGGCCTCAAGATCCCTTACCGCATCATCAGCGCAATCGACGACATTGTCCTGATCCGCCACCTTCCCGGCGCCTTTGCCGGTGGCAGCAGCGGCGAAGAAGAGTAAGACCTCAGAAGAGAACAGCGGGAGAACCCCCCATATTTTCTGTACTCCCGCATGGCATTTTTATGGAAAACCGGGAAATTTTCTCATCGATCACTGCCCTCCCGCCTGTTTTTATCCGGCTCGACGGCCGGGCATTCCACCGGCTTACCGATTCTCTCGGCCTTGAGAAACCCTTTGACGAGTTTTTCCACAAGGCGATGGTGACGGCCTGCACCTCGCTTGTGGCCGACAGCGGTCTCAACCCCGACCTCGCGTTCACGTTCTCGGACGAGATCAGCCTGTACTTCACGAAGCTCCCGTTCTCCGGCCGGGTGGAGAAGCTCGACTCGGTAGCGGCATCGTACGCGGCAAGTTCCTTCACACTTGCCCTTGGTGCAACAACGCTCGTTGCGTTCGATGCCCGGGTCATCCCGGCAACCCCGGAGTTCGCCCTTGAGTACCTGGCCAACCGGCAGAGCGAGGCGTGGCGCAACCACATCAATGCCTACTGCCAGCAGGCGCTCATCGAGGAAGGGATGGACGCGAAGAAGGCCGCAGAACAGCTGAAAGGGCTGCAGTCAAAGGACCTCCACGAGATGATGCACGTGCGGGGCTTCAATCTTGCGACAACCCCTGCATGGCAGAGGCGGGGGACCCTTGTATACAAAAAGATCACGGAGAAGGAAGGGTTCAACCCGATCACACAGGAGACCGTGATTGCCGAGCGGAGTGCGGTCACGGAGGAGTCGGACCTGCCCCTGTTCACGAGTCCGGACGGGCAGGCATTTTTACGGACACTGCTGGGATAACAGGACGCGGATCATTGCCCGTCCCGGAATGTTCATTTCCTGGGGGCACCGTTTCAGGAAAATCTACAGGGCAACGGGCGGTTCTCTTGTATATCATCATTTTTTGTGTTTTTCCCGTTCTGCATTCCCGGAAAATAATTATAGGAGCTCATATCAATCACTAAAACAGCGCTTAAAACCCAATTCCGACTCCGATACGTTTGTATTTTTAATTAAAAAAATATAAATACTGTTACAGTACACTACCACATACACCACAAAGGAGGTGATGTTCTGTTCGACTGGGCCATATTCCTGAAAATAATCATCGCAATCCTCCAGGCGATCGTACAGAATCTGCCCGTGTGACCCGGCACTCCGGGGAATATGGAATGATCTTACTCCATTTATTAACGGATCCTTAAAAGGAAAATCAATACTTTTCTTAAAAACCGGTATTCTGCGATAATAAAAAAAGAACGGGATTATTGTTTATCCTGCCCTTGCGATCCCGATCACCATCGCCACGCCTTCCACGTCCCACTCCTTCACGGACGTGAATCGTGCAGAGTCGGGCTTTGCACTGTCCTTTAAGAACCCGAACGACTTCGCCCGGACCTCGTCGCCGATCATGGCGATGGCCTCGTCCGTGTGGAGCAGGGCGAGCACCCGGTTGTCGCTGACTGCAACCTCGGCATTGATCATGTCCTCGACCGCGAGGTCAAGCTGCTTGCGCATGTCCTGGATCCGCCGGATCACTTCGCGGGCATAGCCTTCCGCCTCGAGGTCGGGGCTAAGTGCCACGTCAACATAGACGGTGGCATCGGTCATCGGGGCAGAGAAGATATCAGCAGGGAGCTTCTCGGTGAACGTGACATGATCGGCCCCGATCTCGAAGCTCGAAGCGCCCTCCTTCAGGGTGAATGTCTGCCCGGCATCGATCGCGGCCTTGATTGCGTTGCCGTCTGCTGCCTCGATGAGGCCCTTCAGCCTGAACGAGTCCTTGCCGAATCCTTTCCCGAGCGCCTTCATCACCGGTTCCGCGTGCCAGCCGACCCGGTCCCACCGGCCCATGACAACGCTGACCTTACGGGCATTGGCCCGGTCCATGCAGACCGCGTTGAGCCGTTCAATGGCGTCCTTTACCGGCTCCGCACTGGTCACGACAACGACTTCCGCAACCGGCCACCGGAGTTTCCTCTTCCCGGCCTGCCGGGCATTGGCGCTCGCTTCGTCGAACGAGCGGACGAGCTCGACCGCGTGCTCCAGTTCCCGGTCCATGAGCGTGGACTCCCCCGCGTCCCAGTCGAGCAGGTGGATGCTTGCCGGGTCGTTTGCACACCGGAGGTTCCGGTAGAGTTCTTCGGTGATGTGCGGGCAGAACGGCGCAAGGAGCCCGGTCAGCCGGCGCATCACGTAATACATCGTCTCGTAGGCAAAGACCTTCTGCTCGGACTCGCCCTCGAGCCACATCCGGGGCCGGACGAGCTGGACATACCAGCGCGAGAGGTCTTCGAGGATAAAGCTCACGAGCTCGCGGGTGGCCCGGTGGAGCTGGCATTCCTTTGTCGCGGTATCGACAAGGGAGGCAACCGAGTTGATCCGGGAGATGATGAACCGGTCCTCGTCCGGCATCTGCCGGAGGTGGGCCCGGATATAAGCATCGTCCCAGACCCCGTCCTTTGACGCGGGCTCGAACCTGTCGAGGATCATGTAGGGCAGCGGGAAGCGGTACACGTTCCAGAGGATGTTTACCGCACGGTTGACCGTCCCGACCCCGTCCCAGTTGAACTTCAGGTCGTCCCACGGTGCGGATGAGGAGAGGACGTAGAGCCGGAGCACGTCCACGCCGACCTTCTCGATCACGTCACTGGGATTCACGACATTCCCGAGGCTTTTACTCATCTTCTTGCCCTCGGCATCGAGCGCAAATCCGTGCATGCAGACGCTCTTGTACGGGGCCTTGCCGAACGCGATCGTGCTTGCGCCCAGCTGCGAGTAGAACCAGCCCCGGGTCTGGTCCTGCCCTTCCGTGATGAAGTCGGCAGGCCAGAGCTTCTCGAAGTCCTGCGTCTTCCCCGGGAACCCGAGGGTTGCCCATGAAGCGACCGCGGAATCGAACCAGACATCGAAGATGTCCCCGACGCGTTTCATTGTGCCGCCACAACTGCACGGGATCGTCACCTCGTCCACGTACGGGCGGTGCGGGTCGGGAAGTGGTTTGCCGCTCAGCTTCTCGAGCTCTGCGATCGTGCCCACCACCTTGTAGGTGTCACACTTCCCGCAGACCCAGACAGGGATCGGGATGCCCCAGTAGCGCTGGCGGGAGATGCACCAGTCTCGGGCCTCCTTGATCCAGTCGTAGAACCGTGCGCTGCCGGCCCATTCGGGATACCAGGTGACCTTCTCCACTTCCGAGAGCATCAGGTCCCGCATCTCGGAGGCCTTCAGGAACCACTGCGACGTGGCCCGGAAGATGATCGGGGTCTTGCAGCGCCAACAGTGGCCGTAGCGGTGCGTGACCGTCTCCTTTGCAAGCAGGTGGTCGCCCAGCGCCACGAGCACATTCTCGTTTGAGTCCCTGACGTACTGGCCGGCAAACTCCCCTGCCTCGTCCCGGAACTTCCCGGCACCATCGACCGGGCAGACTATCGGCAGGCCCTCTTTGGTCCCGAGCACATAGTCGTCCCAGCCATGGCCGGGGGCGATGTGGACCATACCGGTGTTTTCGAGTGCCACGAAGTCTGCGGCAACGACCCTGTGCTGGATCTCCCGCTGGAGGGGGACTTTCTCCCTGAGGGGCGACTCATACGTCCACCCTACGAGTTCAGTACCCTTCTTCTTCTCAAGGATGCTGAAATCCTTATACCGGGCTTTCTTGAGAACGGTCTTGACGAGTGGTTCTGCGATCCAGAGAAGCTCCTCCTTCCCGTCCTTCTTTACTTGCACCTTTGCGTACTCGAACTCCTTTGATACCGCAACCGCGACGTTGGCCGGCAGGGTCCACGGGGTCGTGGTCCAGATGACAAGGAACTCCCCGGTCTTTCCGGTAAGGGGGAACTTGACGAAGACCGAGGGGTCGTTCTCGTCCCAGTATTCCACTTCGGCATCCGCGATCGCCGTCTCGCACCGGGGGCACCAGTTCACGACCCGGTGGCCACGCTCAAGCATGCCGTGGTCCTCGGCTTTTGCCAGGGTCCACCATGCCGCCTCGATATATTCCGGCTTCACTGTCTGGTACGCGCCCGGGAAATCGAGCCAGATGCCGAGGGCAGAGAACTGGTCGTCCATCAGCTTCTTGTTTTCGACGGCAAACTCCCGGCACTTCTCGATGAAGGGCTGGATGCCGAACGTCTCGATGTCCTTCTTGGATTTGAAACCCAGTGCCTGCTCGACCTTCACCTCGATCGGCAGCCCGTGCATGTCGTAGCCGGCCCGGTCGATCACATTCCTGCCGTTCATCCGGTAGTAGCGCAGGATGGAATCCTTGATGATCTTGTTCCAAGCGGTCCCGATGTGGATGTGTCCTGTTGTGTACGGCGGGCCGTCCACGAAAAAGAATGGCTTGCCTGTACTCCGGTGCTGTCTTACGGTCTGGTAGGTATCGGCGGTGCGCCAGTATTCCTGTACCCCACGCTCGATCTCCTTCGCATTGAAGTTCGCGGTGACTTCCTTCAAAAAAACCCCTCTTTCGATCCCCGTTTCCCATCGGGACGGCAGATTATTGTGTAGGAATGTTTGCGTCACTGCACAAAGTAGTTTTTTATAGATCCCGGGACTTCTTCCGAAGATTCGGAGTCCGCCCGGATCGCGCTATACGGGTGAAAATCTTCCCGCATGGGATGGGAAAATATCCGTGGTGGTTTTTTATTCTCAACGGCAAACACATCGTACAGGAAAACGCGGGATGTGAAAGACGATGGAACCCTATCCGATCCTTCTTGGCGGAGAGAAGAAAAAGACTCAGGAGACTATTTCGGTCCGGTTCCCGTACACGGGGGAACTCTATTGCCAGGTCTGCCAGGCCACGAACAATGACCTGAAAGCGGCCGTGACAAGCGCCGTGGCCGGGTTTGAGAAGACCAAAAAACTCCCTGCCCATGCCCGGGCGGAGATCCTGGAGAACCTTGCAGACGAGATCCACCGGAGGTCCGCGGAACTAGTCGATGTCATGATCATGGAGGGGGGCAAGACCCGGAAGTTTGCCACTGCCGAGGTTGCCCGGGCCGGGATAACGGTCAGGACCTCTGCGGAAGAAGCGAAACGGATCTATGGCGAGATCATCCCCCTTGACCTGAGCGGAGACACGGAGGGGAGGACCGGGTTCCTCCGGCGCTTCCCGCTCGGGCCCGTGGTTGGCATCGTCCCGTTCAACTTCCCGCTCAACCTTGCCTGCCACAAGCTCGCCCCGGCCATTGCGGCCGGGAACTCCGTTGTCCTGAAGCCCGCTTCGACAACACCGGTATCGAGCCTGATCCTCGGGGAGATGGCCCTTGATGCGGGGCTGCCACCGGAAGCGATAAGTGTTGTCCCGTGCACCGGTGTCCGGGCCGAAGCCCTTGCCCGCGACCCCCGGGTGGCGTATCTTTCGTTCACCGGCAGTTGTGCGGTCGGGTGGCACCTGCGTGAGATCGCGGGCCGGAAGAAAGTGGGGCTGGAGCTGGGCGGGAACGCGGCGGCGATCGTGCACGAGGACGCGAACCTGCCGTTTGCCGCACAGCGGATCACGACCGGCGGCTTCATCAATGCCGGGCAGGTCTGCATATCAGTCCAGCGGGTGCTCGCCCACCGGAGTATCTATAATGAGCTCGTAGAGCAGGTCCTCTCCGGCACAAAAGCCCTGAAAGTCGGTGACCCGCGGGACCCGGCAACGGACATCGGCCCGATGATCGACCGGATCAAGGCAGAGGAGGCATACCGGAAGGTCCAGGAAGCGATTAAACAGGGCGCCCGTGCCCTCACCGGTGGAACGCTCGAAGAGACGATGTTTGCCCCCACGGTACTGGCCGACACGACGGCTGAGATGCGGGTGAACCGCGAGGAGGTCTTTGCCCCGGTCATCTCGGTTACCCCGTACGATGACTTCGACGAGGCGCTGCGCATCGCAAACACTGGCGAGTACGGCCTCCAGGTTGGGATCTTCACGCAGAACCTCAACCGGGCCATGCGGGCCTATGCCGAGATGGATGTCGGGGGCGTGATCGTGAACGACATCCCCACGTTCCGCACCGACCAGATGCCGTATGGCGGGGCAAAGGGTTCGGGGCTCGGAAGGGAAGGCCCGCGGTTTGCGATCGAGGAGATGAGCGAGCTCAGGTTGATGGTGGTTAACAGAGATGGAGGGATGGGATAGATTTCTTTCTGAAGCTCAAGGTATCATTAGAATGCTCATTATTGAATGGCGAAAAACAAAAGAGAGCAACTCATGCGATTGAATTTTTTTACTCTGTAGAACTCATTCGATTACTTTTGTGACGCTCTTGGGGGCTTTCGCCCCCGCCGCGTGGGCATCCCCCGGTTGCGATTGTGCCATATTACCTGTTCGCCATAGTGTGGGGTTCCCGTGAAGGCAATGCAGAGGCATCCCCTGCGCCCCCACCCCTCGGGGCGGGCTGGTGCAAGGGGCGATCATTGAAACGGTTTAGAACAAATTTGGGGTGTATTGTATCAATCAAACCTTGCCGAAAATTATTCAGATGCGATCGCGAGGTGTTAGTTAGTGAAGCGATTGTAGGTTAATTAACCTACAAAACTATTCGCTAACCTACAATTTTTTCCTTGTTCCGGCGTGAATAATCCGGGCAATCAACCGGATCGCGATGAAAAAATTTCAAGCAGGGTCTGAGGGGGTGATGAAATTTTTTTCATCAGGATCTGCTGAAAAAATGTTCCCCTCATAGAAAACCCGGCCGGTTATGGATTCCCCCTCCCAAAAATCCACCTTTATCTTCCGGCACGACAACACACTTGCAATGCAGATCGCAGTTGCAGGAGGCGCCGAGGCAACGCAGGAGGAATACAAGGCCGCGTATGCTGTCGGCCGGCTCATCGCGGAGAGCGGGGCGGTGCTGGTCTGCGGCGGGCTCGGCGGGGTGATGGAAGCCGCGTGCCGGGGCGCAAAAGAGCATGGCGGCACCACGATCGGGATCATCTCCGGCACGGGCGACGGGAACCCGTATCTCGGCATCGTGATCCGGACCGGTCTCGGCCATGGCCGGAATGTCCTCGTCGCCCAGTCGGGCGATGCCCTGATCGCGGTGGGTGGCAATTACGGCACCTTATCTGAGATCGCGATTGCCTTAAAGATCAAATGCCCGGTCTTCGGTCTTTCTACGTGGGATATCGAAGGAGTGGTGCCGTGCACGTCTCCGGAGGAGGCGGTGAAGCAGGCATCCGAAGCGGCGGGGACCCGTACCGCCGCCCGGAGCGGCCGGTGACGGACGGCCACGTGCATCCTTAATTGTCTGT
>Ga0265297_10004036_pt1 | contig 24888 bp, 21 predicted proteins | sample Munlanlwell13791_FD_192502 | JGI IMG/M metagenome (GOLD analysis project Ga0265297, IMG submission 192502) | Leachate microbial communities from a municipal landfill in Southern Ontario, Canada - Leachate well 137-91 | ecosystem: Engineered > Solid waste > Landfill > Unclassified | place... | reverse complement strand
GGGTCGCGGGGGGTGGCGTCCGGGCGACAGGCCTGCCGATAAGGAGCACGCCTTTGTCGGCAGGTCCCTGGCCGGACCATAACGGCCAGGGGACCCTCTGCGTTATGATGGCTTTGTCAGCACCCTGCTAGGCCTGCTTCCCGGCGCTGCGCTCCAGCGCGAGGTTTTTCAGGTGCGCCCCCAAGGCGCGGTTCGCGGCGAGGAGGGCCTGGACGTCCGCGTAGGCGAGCTTGAAGACCCCGGAGTCTTCCGCCGCGATGGCGCTGGCCACCCGGACCCCGTCGCGCAGGAGCGCCATCTCCCCGAAGATGCTGCCGGGACCCAGGACGGCCAGCTGCACGCCCGCCGTCCCGGCGGTCTGCGTGATGGAGACGCTCCCCCATAGGATGATGTACACGTCCTTGGACTCCTCGCCCTGATAAAGGATGTAGTCGTCCTTCGGGTACGAGTAGAGCCCGCTGTTGGGGAAGACTTTGCGGACCTCCTCGGGGGTGAGGCGCTCCGGGAAGAACTTCTCCAGCTTGAGCCGCGGCCGCAAGAATTCTGCCGATCCATCGTCGAGTCTTATGGGTTCGGGCATGCGCAGCACGCTCCTAAGAGAATCTCAGCCTTCCAATCGGTATCCTGTGCAGAGCGGACGGCGATGCGGTCAGCAGCCACACCCAAGCGCCGTCATAGGCCAAGCCGGCCAGGGTGCCGCCGGGGGGGAGCGCCCAGGATAGGTCCGCGCTCCCGTCGTACCTGAGGCCTTCGTCGACCCTGTATCGGAGCACCGAGCGGGACTCCGCGTCGGCCACCCACAGGTGCGGCCCGACGCAGGCGATGGAATCGGGCTTCTCCGCCGGGAAAGACGTTTTCTCGATCACCCGGCTGCTGCCGGGGTCGAGCTTCACCATCTCGCGGGTCCGCGCGTCCACGGAAAAGAACGCTCCGCGCGATATCGCCAGGCCCACGGGCGTCTGGGCCGGGAAGGGGATCGAAAGGATCGGCCCCTCGGGCGTCGGGGCCGGGCGGCGCAGGAACAGGGCTGCCATCGCCGCGGCGGACACGAGGACGAGCGCACCCGGCAGGAGCGGCCCAAGGGGCCTGCGCCGCGCGGGTGGGACCGGCGCCGGGGCCAGCAGCCGCCGGATCTCCTCCAAGGGTTCGACCTTGTCGGCCGGAGGCAGGTCGATTGCCGAGAAGGAGCCCTCTCCCCGCGGGGGGGCGGGCAGGCTCAGGTCGAGGCTCTCCAAGTCCGCCCGGAACGTCTCAAGAGTCTTCTGGGTCCTGTCCTCCACCTTTCCTTCCCTTGCCCAAGAGCAGCTCGATGCCTTTGAGCAGCTTCTCCTTCATCACAGAGAGCTCCATCTTCTTGAGACTCCATCCCGTCTCCAACCGGCGCTCATAGCGCTGCAGTTCCAGCTTCTCGCCGTCGAGCGCCTCGCGCTCTTTGCGGAGGGCTTCCTGGCCGGCCTGGAGCGCGGCTCCCTTCTCCTGGAGCTCCTTGGCCAGGCTCTCGGCCGCACAGATGCGCTGGGCATCCAGCTCCGCCAGGCGGCGAACGTGCTCTTCTTCCCGGAGCGCGCTCCGGGAGCGTTCCGCTTCCAAAGCGCAGAGGAGCTCCTGGGCCCTCTGCCGCTCTGCCGCCAGCGCGCTCTCCAGGGCCGCGGCCCGGCCTTCTGCGGGCGCGGCGCGCTGAGCGGACGCGGCCTGCGCCTGCTCCGAGAGCTCGACCCCGAGCTTCTTCCCCCGCGCCTCGAAATCGCGCTCGAGCTCCTTGCACCGCTTGTCCCAGTCGTCCTGCAGGCGCCGCTCCTTCTCTCGGAGTTCGTTGCGCGCCGCTTCCAGGGCGGAGGAGAGCTCCTGCGAGGAGCGGCGTTCGGCGTCGAGCGCCTTCTCGAGCTCTCTCGCGCGCGCCTCGGCCACGCGGAGGGAATGCTCCTCCCGCACGTGCTCCGCGATGTCCTTGCTCTGGAGGCGAAGCTCTTCGGCGTGGGCGTCGAGCTCGCGCCGCCGCGTCTCGGCCTCGGCTTCCAGGTCGCGGCGGCGGGCGCCCCAGGCCTCTTGAAGGTCGCGCTCCCTCTGGCGCAGCTCCTGGAGCCTGGCTTCGGCGTCCGAGGCCCGGCGGGCTTCCGCCTCGGCCTCCCGCCGCAGGTGCTCCTCCTGGAGAGAGGCGCTGCGCGCCTGTTCGCCCTCGAGCGCGGAAAGGAGCTGGCGGGAGCGCTCCTGCTCCGTCTGGAGGGACTCCTCCAGGGTCCGCACGCGGAGCGCGCAGGCCTGCGCGAACTGGGCGGCCTCCTCGGACCGGCGTTTGCGCTCGGCCTCGGCCTGGGAGGAGAGCTCCTCGCGGAGCCTGCGCAGGCTCTGCTCGGCGTGGGCGTCAAGGACTTCCCTGCGCTGCGCCGAGGCGGCCTCGGCCGCCTGGATGCGGACGCGGTATTCGTGCTCCAGGGTCCGGACTCGCGCCTCCGCGTCCTCTTCCTTCAAGACCAAGGCCTTCTGGGCCCGTATCTTCTCCTTCTCCAGGACGTCGATCCTGGCGAGCAGCTCGCGGGCCTGGGCGTCCCAGTGCTTGGCCTGCTCATCCAAGGCGGTCTTCTGAACGCGCCACTGCTGTTCCATGAGAGCCGTGCGGTCGGTCTGCTCCTTCTCCCACTCCGAGATGCGGAGCTCGGATTCCTCCTGGAGCTGGCGCCGCAGCTGCCGGTACTGGGTCTCCAGGACCTCCTTGCGCTCCATGTGCAGGGCTTCGAGCCGCTTCTCGAGCTCCTTGAGCGCTTGGTCCCGGGCTTCCAGCTGGTGCTCCGCGGCGCGGATGGCCAGCTCGCGCGCGATGAAGGTCTTGTCCAGCTGCGCCCTTCGGTCCTCTAGGGAGCGCTGGGATTGCTCCGACTGTCGGGCCGCGCCGATCTCGAGCTCGGCCTGGACTTTCTTGAAATGGCATTCCAGGCCGTGCTGGCGTTCGGCGAACCGGCGCTCCATGTCCGCGCGGCGGTCCTGCAGCTCGCGGCCGAGGCGCTCCACCTCGACCTCGCGGGCGAGCAGGGCTTGGACGTCCAGGCTGCCCTTGCAGTAATCCGCCAGGAGGGCCTCCATCCTCTTGTGGTATTCCTCCCAATCGGCCCAATACGCCTCCTTGTCCCGGCGGGCCTGGTTCTGGGCGAGGAGGGCGGAACGGGTCTCATCGAGCTGCTTCTCCAAGGACGCCCGGCGGTCCTCCACGGCGCGCAGGCGCTCCAGCGCCCAGCGCAGCGTCATCTTGGCCGTATCGAGGTTGTTGATGGAGTCCACGTCGCGGGAAACGTAATCGTTCGCAGGTTCCATAGAGCATCCCTCGGGGATAAGCCCTATATTTATATCAGACGCCGTCGATGTTCGCCAGAGGCGTGCAATATGTTGTTAATATCCCGATAATGATAGAATCAGCGCAATATGCGACGGATGATCCTGACGTGCCCGCCCTTGGCCGGCCTGCTGGTCGCGGGATGCATGACCTTGCCCCAGCTTCCCGAGGGACAGTCTTATCCCGCCATCGTCAACCCCGTGGATGTCTTTGCCAAGCAGCCTGTGGCGGCTGCGCCCAAGGACAAGATCGACCCGGCCATCACCATGGCCCTCATAGAGCTGCTGGAGCGCAAGGACCGGTTCCGCGTGGACCTGTCCCAGGCGCAGGACACGCCCTTCGCCCAGATCCTTAGCGTCGGCTCGCCCATCGGCTATGAGCTCAGGACGCGCTTCCTGAACTTGAGCATCCCGCTCACGGAAGCGCTGACCCGGAACAACGACCCGGCCTTGCGCGAGAAGCTCGTCACCGTGGCCCGCTGGGATTCCAACGAGGAGACCCGGGCGGACGCCCTGGTCGCCCTGGCCGGCGCCCATGACGCGGTGGATTTCGACTCGTTCCGCGAGGCGCTCATCCACCTGGACCCCGCGGTCCGCTTCGGGGCCTTGGAGGCCTTGGTCGTATGGGGGAATCAAGACAAGGCCAAGGTCCTGCTGGCCAACTCCGCGGACAGGGACATGGAGCCCATCCTGCGCCTCTACGCCGCCGGGGGCCTGGCCCGCCTGGGAGACGCCTCGGGCATCGCCCGCCTTCGGACGGCGCTGGACGATCCCAACTGGCTGGTGCGCTCCATGGCGGCCCGCTACCTCGGCGAGTTCGGCACGGCGGAGGACTACAAGCTCCTGACCTCGCGCATCGGTCAGGAGGCGAACAACGACTTCGTGATCGCCGAGTACTGCATCGCGGCGCTCAAGCTGTTCCCGAAGGTGCCGTCATGAAGACCCTTCTCGCCTTTCTCTGGATGACGCTCTCGTCCGCTCCGGTCTTCGCCCAGGCCGACCTGGGGGGCTTCGAGCTCGAGGAGATCGTGGTCACGGCCCCGCGTCTGCGGATCAAGCCGGCCGCGATCCTCGACCCGCAGATCAACGCCCAACTGCTGCGCCTGCTGCGGTCCCGGCAGGACGCCAGGCCGGATTCTCAGGCCGTGCTCGACGCCTCCGTGGGCAACCTGAACAGGCTGACCACGGCCACGGGCTTCAAGCTCAAGACGCGCTACACCGAGCTCGGCTTCCTGCTCACCGAGGGCTTGGCCGGCGTGACCGATCTGGCCATCACCTCCGAGCTCGAGACCACGGCGCGCCGGGGGACCAACGTGCAGATCCGGGCGGCCGCCATGGTGGCGCTGGCGCACACCCGCGACCAGCGGTACATGAGCCTTTTCCAGGACGGGCTCAACGACGCCAACCTCACGGTGCGGCTCGGCGCCCTGGAATCGCTCATGATCCTCGGAGGCCCCTCCGTCCAATCCCTGGTGGGCAATGCCGCGCGCATGGATTCCTCGCTCGCGCTGCAGGCCGTCGCGGCCGCAGGCCTTTGGCGCTTGGGGGATGCGTTCGGACGCGAGCTCCTGCTGCGGCTGGCCGACAACCAGGACTGGTTCGTCCGCGCCCTGGCCATCCGGTATCTGGGGGAGTCCGGGGGGGCGGACGAGTACCGCAAGCTCCTGCAGCGGCTGCAGGGCGAGACGCACCAGGCGGTCCGCGCCGAACTGTGCTCGGCGCTGCTGAACCTCCGCAGGCACGTGAGCGATTAGGAACTATGAACCTTGACACGCTGAAGAGTCTGGCGTTGACCGGAGGAGACTGGGTCATCTACGGGCTCCTCCTGTGTTCCGTGGTGGCCCTGGCCGTGATGATCGAGCGGGCGATCGTGCTGCACCGCGAGCGCCGCCAGCTCGAGGAGCTCTCCGCCGCCTTGCCCAAGGGCCTGAAGTCCGAGGACGTCTCCGGGCTCGACAAGATCCTGCGCAGACATCCCGGCACGGCCTCCCGCATCCTGCTGGCGGGGCTGGGCCAGGCCGCCAACGGGGCGGCCGGCGTCGAGGACCATCTGGCCGCGGCGGGCATCATGGAGAAGCGGCACGTCGAGCGCCGCCTCCTCATCCTGGGGACGCTCGGCAACAACGCCCCGTTCATCGGGCTCTTCGGCACGGTGCTCGGCGTCATCCGCGCGTTCCACGATCTGGCCAAGAGCACGGCCGGGCCCGAGGTGGTCATGGCCGGCCTCTCCGAGGCCCTGATCGCCACGGCGGTGGGGCTGTTCGTGGCCATCCCGTGCGTGGTCGGCTTCAACTATTTCTCCAAGCAGGCGCGGGACATCCTGTCCGAGACCGAGTCCTTGGGGAAGCTGCTCCTTTCCCGGCTGCGATGAGTTCCGGCAGCGACGAGGGGTCCATCACCGGGATCAACGTCACTCCCCTGGTGGATATCATCCTGGTCGTGCTCATCATCTTCATGGCCACCGCGCCCCTCATCCAGAACAGGGCCATCAAGGTGGACCTGCCCAAGGCGGCCAAGCACGAGAAGGCCGCGGCCGAGGCGATCCAGATCGTGTTCAACGCGAAGCGCGAGGTGACCTTGGCGGGCAAGGGCATGGCCGTGGCCGAGCTGGGGGAGGCGCTGGAGACCCTATGCGCGACCGTCCCGGACCTGCGGGTCTCGTTGAAGGCGGACAAGGCCATCCCCTACGGGGAGATCATCTCGCTCTTGGACATCGTGCGCGGGGCCGGCGTACGCAAGATCGGCCTAGAGGTCAAGGCGCTCTGACGGGAACTCCCGGACGGATATGGGTGTCGAATGCCTATGAGCGGTAGCGACGTCCTCTTCCGGCGCTGCCTGGCCGTCTCCCTGGCTTTGCACGGGGGCCTGCTCCTGGCCGCGCGCCTTTCCCCGAAGTCCGCGCCGGCGATCCTGCCGCCCATCGAGATCGACCTGTCCATGGCGATGTTCTCCAAGCCCAGGCTGGGGTTCGGCGCGGGGCCCAGCGTGCCGACGATGGCGGCCATCCCCGGCCCGTCTCCGGCTCCCAAGCTCGCGGCTCCGCAGGCGCTCATCCCCGGGACCGTGAATCCAGCGGTGCCTTCGGACCCCGAGGGTCCAAGAGCGGAGTCCGCGGTCCCTGCCAAGGAGTGGGTGACCCCAGGGCCCTCGACCGAGAAGATCGAGAAGATCGCGGACCCCGGCCCTGCTCCCGGCGGCGTTGAGGGCGGGACGGGGAGCGGGTTGAAGCCCGGGGGAGAAGGCACGGGCACGAGCGTGGGCGACCCGAACGGGACCCGCGGCGGGGTCATCGGCGGAGTCCCCGGAGGGGCAGGGTCCGGAGGCGGGATCGGACTGACCCGTTATCCGCGCCTGCTCAACAAAGACGAGCTCCTGTCCAATATCCAGCGTTTCTACCCCAAGGCGGAACGCAAGGCCGGCAACGAGGGCAAGGTCGTGCTCGTGGTCCACATCGGCGCGGACGGCAGGGTGGAGCCGGGTGAGATCGTCCAGTCCGCGAGCCCGGACTTCGACGAGGCGGCCAAGAAGGTGGCGAAGCTCATGCGCTTCGACCCCGCGCTGGGGCCGGACGGCCCCGTGGCCGTCAAAGTCAAGCAGTCCATCTCCTTCAAGCTGGAGTAGGTGCCGGAGATGCATGAGTTCATGAGTCCCTCCGCAGACTAAGTTCTCCACCGCGGGCATCTGTTATACTTGTCTGCCGCGCTTATGCTGACGGTCAAGTACGGCCCGTTCCAGCCGTCTTTGGAGAACGCCTTCCTCGCCGAGGTCCAAGCCCTCAAGAAGGACGATCCTTTCTGCCGCGTGGCCGTGGTCGCGCCGTCCCGCCAGCTCGCGGACCGGCTCCAGGTCCTGCTCGCAGCCGAAGCCAAGCGCGCCGTGCTCGGCCTGAGCTTCCACACATTCCAGAGTCTCGCCCTGGAGATCGTGCGCGAGGAGGGAGGTCTCCCCGGGTCCGCGACGGACGACCCGTTGTTCCACGAACGGCTGCTCGACTCCCTGCTCGACCCCGGCCAGCCGCGGGGCATGGCCGCGGCGTACCGCTCGAGCCTCAAGGACCTCATCGACGCCGGCGTCGGGAGCCGGGCTCTGGAGATTCTCGATGAAGGCCTGCTCAACGACGACGCGGAAGCCGCCCGGCTCAGGTCTCTTCTGAGGCTCTTGGGACGCTACGAGCGCCGTCTGGCCGGGCTGGGCGCCCTCACCGCGCCCGAGCTCATCCGGCGCGCGGCCGAGGCGGCCGGGGGGTCGCGCACCCTGAAGAGATATAAGGCCGTCCTGTACTACGGCTTCTACGACCTGACCGGTCTGCAGGCGGATTTCTTCGAGGCCGTGTCCCGCGAGCATCCGACCGTGCTCTTCTTCCCGTACCGAAAGGGAGGCGCGTACGCGTTCGCAGACATGTTCTTCGAGACCAAGCTCCACGGCGGAGGCCGCGCGCCTCAGGCGCTCGAGGACGACCCCTCGGGGCGCGCGCTCGGCGGCGCGCTCGACGCTCTCTTCGTCCCGGGCAATAGCGGATCCGTGCCGGAGGGCAGGCTGAGGTTTTTCACGGCCGCGGGCGGCAGGGACGAGGCCTGGCGCGCGGCCAAGGAGATCCTGCGCCTGACCGAAGAAGAAGGGTTCCGTTTCGAGGACATCGGCGTCGTGGCCCGCGCGCTGGAGCCCATGCGCTCCGCTCTCGTGGAGGCGTTCACGGAGCACCGCATCCCCATGCGCACCGACATGGAGGAGCCGCTCCTGCGCCGACCCCTGGCGCGGCTGGCCATGAGCCTGCTCACCCTTCGCCGACGGCAGTTCCCGTCTCTGGCCGTGCTGGACATCACCGGCTCCCCGTATTTCCGGGGGGAGGCGGGAGAGCTTTGGCCCGCGCTCGTCCGCCGTCTGCGCATCCTGCGCGGATGGCTCCAGTGGGAGGGCCGTCTGGAGCCCTTGACCCGCAGGGATTTCGAGCTCCGTCCCGATGCGGCGGCCGAGGGCCGTCCCGGGCTCGTCGTGTCCAAGGGGGAGTCCGCTCGCCTCTACAGACAGCTCCTCTCCTGGCGGGAGGCTCTCAGCCAGGAAGGACGCAGGCCCTGGTCCGTCTGGGTCCAGCATGCCTGCGGGCTGCTGACGCGTGCCTTCGCGCCGGATCCCGTCCTGGACGAGGTCCTCGCCTGCCTGCAGCGTCTGCGCGCGCTCGACCCGCTGGATGCGGACGGGGTCCTGTTCGAGGATTTCCTTGACATGGCGGAGATCGCGCTGGCCCGCGCCTCCAGGCCCGTGGTGGAAGGGCGCTGCCTGGGCGTGCGGGTCCTCGACGCCATGGGAGCCCGCGGCGAGGGGTTTAAAGTCCTTTTCATCTTGGGCATGCAGGAAGGGATGTTTCCGCGCGCGGTCCGTGAGGACCCCGTGCTCAGGGACCCGGCCCGGCAGGCGCTGCGCGACGCGGGCGGCTTCTGGATCTCGCTCAAGGGGGCCGGCCACGAGGAGGAGAAGCTCCTGTTCGCATCGCTCGTCCGATCGGCTTCGCGGAGGATCTACTGCTCCTACGCCAGGTCCGATGAGGACGGCCGTCCCAACATCCCGTCGGGCTACCTCTTGGAGCTCTGCAGGGCCGCCGGGGCGTCCCTCTCGGACCCCGGGCTCATGGAGCACGTCCCGCGCCAGCCCGGCCGGAGGCTCACGGATCCGCGGTTCGCTCCCACCCTAACGGCGAAGGAGGCTTCCCTGGCGGCCGCTCTCTCCCGTACCGGCGGGGCTAAAGGCTACGAGGCTCTTTACCGGCGGTGCGAGGAGCTCCGGCGCTCAGGCCCGCCGGGACGCAAGGACGGGCTCGCCATCCCTCCACGGGAGTTCTTGTCCGCGCTGCGGAACAAGGGGTTGTCGCCCTCGTCCTTGGAGATGCTTTCCGCCTGCCCGTTCCAGTTCTTCGCCTCCAAGGTCTTGGGCTTGGACGAGCCCGAGGAGCCCTCGAACGCGGGGGAGCTTTCTCCCGCGGTCAAGGGGAAGATATATCACGAGATACTGGCGCGCTTCTTCACCGCTCCCGAAGAAGGGCCGAAGGCCGCTGAGGAGGCCGTCTTCTCCAGGTACGGGGCCAGGGAGCTGGGGGTGTACCCGCTGCTGTGGGACATAGTCCGCTCCCTCATGCGCGGACATCTGCGGCGCGTGCTGGAGCGCGACCTCGCCAGGCAGCAGGCCGAGGGGCTGCGGCCGCGCCTGCTCGAGAAGGAGGCCCGCGCCGTTGTCGCGGACCTCGAGGCCATGCCGCTCCAAGGCCGCATGGACCGGGTGGACGCGGGAGAACGTTCGTTCCGGGTCGTGGACTATAAGACCCGCTGGCGCAAGGGACGGCTGGGGGCCGCGGTGGGAGCCGGAGAGGCGCTGCAGCCGCCCGTGTATCTGGAACTTGCCTCGCGGCTGCAGGAACTCGAGGGGCTCCGCCCCGAGGGGGTGCGCTTCCTGATCCTGGAGGACGCCCCGGAGCTCAACAACAGGCCGGAGTGCCTCGACTACACGGCGGACGAGCACCTCTCCATGAGGCAGGCCGTGCTCCAGCGCGTGGCGGCTCTGGGAGAAGCCGTCCGGCTGGGCCGTTTCTTCATCCGGCCCGACGAACGCATGTTCGGCGCCTGCCGGTGGTGCCCCTTCAAGACCGCGTGCCGCAAGCGGCACGCGCAGACCGTGCGCCGGAGCCTGGAGGGGTCCCGATGAAGGCGCCGAGCGCGGATATCGCGGACCGGGAGAGCGCCCGCCTGGAGTTGGCCCGGAACATCGTGGTGGAGGCGGGGGCCGGCACCGGGAAGACCACGCTATTGGTGGACCGCATGGTGTTCGTGCTCCTGAGCGGGGAGGGGCCTTGCCCGGAGGTGAACCGCCTGGTGGCCCTCACCTTCACGGAGAAGGCCGCGGCGGAGATCAAGTTCCGGCTGGCCCAGCGCCTGCACGCCATGTGCTCGCTCATCCAAGGCCTGGAGGCGCAAGGCGGGGAGGCGGAAGCGGCCGGGCGTTGTCTCGCGGACCTGGAGGAGCGCTTCCGGCGGACCCAGACCGAGGTGTTGGACTCAGCCGAGGCCGCGCTCCGGGACCTGGAGCGGGCCCAGATCGGTACGATCCACTCCTTCTGCGCGCACCTGCTCCGCTTGTACCCGGTGGAGGCGGGGGTGGATCCGGAGTTCCGAGTGGACGCGGACGGCTCGGCTTTAGAGGAGCTCTTCGATACCTCGTGGGAGCTCTGGCTCGACCGCGAGCTCGGCGAGGACGCCCCCAGGCCTGGACCGTGGCGGTCCGTCCTCGAGAAGGCTTCGCTCGGGGGCCTGCGCGAGCTGGCCCTGGGGCTCATGGACCCGAGGGTGGACCTCGCCTCAGAGCGGAGCTCTTCGGCCGGCATCCTGCGCGGTCTCGCCCGACAGGCGCGGGCCATCCCAGACGGGAAGCCCGCCCCCAGGGGGAGGATACTAGACTTCCTGGAGTGGGCCGCGGACCGGTTCATCCGGACGGCCGACGGCGTCCAGGGAGATGCGCCGTCGTGCCCGTGCTCGACTGCTCCGAAGTGGCCTGCGAACTGGGACTCCTCGGGAAAGGCGGAGTACGAGAGGCTGGCGGCGCTGGCCCTGCGCGTGGACCCGGCCCATGAGCGGCTGCTCTCCGATGCCCTGGACCTGCTCCGGCCGTTCGTGGCCTCGCTGCGCGAGTCTTTCCGGCGCCGGGGATGGATCTCGTTCGACGGCCTCCTGGTCGGAGCTCGGGACCTGCTCCGGGACGAGCCGCGGGTGCGGCAGGAGCTCAAGCGCCGGTTCCGGGTCCTGCTCATCGACGAGTTCCAGGACACGGACCCGCTGCAGGGCGAGATACTCCTGTTCCTGGCCGAGGCGCCCGAGGGGCGCGCGCCAGGGTGGCGTTCGGTGCGCCTGGAGCCGGGCAAGCTCTTCGTGGTGGGAGACCCCAAGCAATCCATCTATCGCTTCCGGGGGGCGGACATCGCGGCGGTGGAGTCGTTCACCGCGCACATGGAATCGCAGGGGGCTCTGCGCTGCGCCCTGCGCACGAGCTTCCGCAGCCACCCTGGGATCGTGGATGCGGTCAACAGCGTCTTCGAAAGGATCATGCTCCCGAAGCCGGGGCTGCAGCCGGCCTACCTGCCCATCGAGGCCGCACCCGGCCGAGAGCCCGGGGAGGCTACAGAGCGCCTCCAGGTCGAGTCCCTCTGTGCGGAGGAAGGCCGTCGGGCCGAGGCCGCGTGGATCGCGCGCTGGGTGAAAGAAGAGCGCGGCGCGCGCCGCTTCCGGGACATCGCGCTGGTCCTGCGCACGACGACGGCCATGGGGGTCTATCTGGACGCGCTTCGGGCCGCGGGCGTCCCCTACGTCGTGGAGGGGGAGAAGTATTTCTACGAGACCCAGGAGGTCTGCGACCTCATCAACCTGCTGCGGGCGGTGGACGACCCGGGGGACCGCATCGCCCTGGTGGGGGTGCTTCGCTCGCCTTTGGCCGCGCTCGACGACGCGCAGATACTCCGGCTCGCCCGGGAGGGGAGGCTCGACTACCGGCGCAAGGCTCAAGGGCTCGAGGGGCTCTACGGGCTGCTCAGGCGCCTGCACGCCCTTGCCGGCCGGGAGCCCTTGGGCGCCGTGGTCCGCGCCGCGCTCCGGGAGACCTACCTCATCGAGCTTTGCAGCGGGACCTATCATCTCGAGCAGACCGCGGCCAACCTGCTCAAGCTCGGCCGCCTGGCCGCGGAGGCGTGCGACCGGGGCATGACGCTCAAGGAGTTCATCGACCTGGCCTCGCGCTCCATGCGGGAGCTGCGCGAGGAAGGGGAATCCCCGCTCGCGGACGAGGACTACGACGCCGTCCGGGTGCTGACCATCCACAAGGCCAAGGGGCTGGAGTACCCGGTCGTCATCCTCCCGAACCTCTCCGGGAAGACCCAGGGCGGCGTCCGCGGCGCCGCGGTCCGCGTCCCGTGGACAGGAGGCTCCCTCGGACTGCGTCTCGCCGGATCCGCGAACGCGGCCATGGCCCTCCTGGAGGACGAGGAGATCCGCAGACAGAAAGAGGAGGAGGTGCGCGTCCTGTACGTTGCCATGACCCGAGCCAGCGAGAGGCTCATCCTGCTCGGGGGTCCGAGCCGCGGGGGGGAGAGCTTCTCCGCGCTGCTCGACGCCGCGGGCCTGCCGGCCCGGGGGGTCGCTCCGAAGGAGGGCCCCTGCGCCGGCGCCGTCGCGCCGGCTTGGGCGGGCCCGGACGCCGAGGCCCTGGCCGCGGCGTGGAAGATGCGGGAGCTGCGCGCGCAGACGGCGCAGAGCAAGCCCGTCTTCACGAGCGCGACGCGAGAGGAGCCTCGGCCGCGGGCGCGCGGTCGGAGTTCCAAGGAGATGGGGCGGTTGTGCCATGAAGTGCTTGAAGGGTGGGACTTCGATCCGGGATCGCTGGATGCTCTCGTGAAGGAAAGGGCCGCGGCCCTGGAACGGGTAGACTTGGCCCCGGACGCGAAACGCCTGCTCGAGGCCTTCCGCCGGTCCGCGGCGGGCCGGGACCTCGCCCGCAGCGAGATCCTCGCGCGGGAGCTGCCCTTCCTCTATGAGGACGGCGGGGCTGTGGTGCGCGGGACCATCGACCTGGTGTACCGCAAAGGTGGTAAGCTATACATCGGCGACTATAAGACCGGGCGCGCGGTCGCCGCGCGCCAGCGGAGGATCTACGTGGAGGCGGTGGAGCGCAGTCTGGGGATGACCGGAGTGGGGTTCAGAGTATTCCGTCTCGGGGGGAAGCGGTGACCCGGAGGACGTTCTCCGTGGTCGGAGCCGTGCTGGCATCCGTCGCGGTCGCCATCGCCTGCTACGCCGCTTGGCTGCCGGACGTGTCGGGGCTCAAGTCCAGCAATCCCATGACGACGCAGTACGTGGGGATCTACGTCAAACGGATGCTGCGCAAGGGGGACCGGCCGTCCGTGGCCATGACCTGGGTCCCTTTGGACAGGATATCGCCCTATCTGCGCCATGTCGTGCTCATCGCCGAGGACGATCGGTTCTATCGTCACAAGGGGGTGGACTGGGAGTCCTTCGAGGACGCGTTGCGCTACAACCTCAGGAAGCAAAGACTGGTCCGAGGCGGGAGCACGATCACCCAGCAGGTGGCCCGCAACCTGTTCCTCTCCCCGTCTAAGAGTCCGGCGCGCAAGCTCAAGGAAGTCCTCATCGCCAGGCACCTGGAGCGTACGCTCGGCAAGGACCGCGTGCTCGAGATATATCTGAACGTGGCCGAGTGGGGCGAAGGGGTCTTCGGGGCGGAGGCCGCGAGCCGGACCTACTTCTCCAAGCACGCGGCGGACCTTTCACCCGAGGAGGCTGTCGCTTTGGCCGCCGCTCTCCCGAGCCCCTACGAGAGGCGGCCGGACGCGCCCCCCACGGAGGTCGTGAGGAAACTGCGCGATCTCTACATGGAGCGCCTGAGGAAATCGGGCCTGGTCGTCCCGGAGGAACCTTGAGCGTGGCCGGGGGATGTTCTATGATTTGGGGCGGGAAACGATGCTGAACTATCTCTTCGGTCTCCTGTCCAACGATATGGGCATCGACCTGGGCACGGCGAACACCCTGGTGTGCCTGAGGGGCAAGGGCATCGTGCTCAACGAGCCTTCGGTCGTGGCCGTGGACAAGGACTCGCGCGCGGTGCTCGCCGTCGGCAGCGAGGCCAAGCGGATGCTCGGCCGCACCCCGGACAGCATCATCACGGTGCGCCCCTTGAAGAACGGGGTCATCGCGAACTTCGAGATGACGCAGCACATGCTGAAGTACTTCATCCGCAAGGTGCACCAGCGCAGTTCCCTGCTGCACCCGCGGGTGGTCGTCAGCGTCCCCTCGGGGATCTCCGGGGTCGAGCGCCGCGCGGTGCATGAGTCGGCCGAGCAGGCCGGCGCGCGGGAGGTGTTCCTCATCGAGGAGCCTATGGCCTCGGCCATCGGAGCGGGGCTGCCGGTCTCCGAGCCCAAGGCCAGCATGATCGTGGACATCGGAGGGGGCGCCACGGAGACCGCGGTCATCTCCCTGGGCGGCATGGTGGTCTCCAAGTCCATCGGCATCGCGGGCGACGAGATGGACGAATCCGTCCAGCAGATGCTGCGCCGCAAGCACAACCTCGTCATCGGCGAGACTTCGGCCGAGAACATCAAGCTCCAGATCGGGTCGGTCTATCCCCTCAAGGAGGAGATGACCCTGGAGGTCAAGGGGCGCGACCAGGGGACGGGCCTGCCCAAGACGGTCATGATCACCTCCGAGGAGGTCCGCCAGGCCCTCAAGGAGCCCGTGTCCATCATCATCGAGATGATCAAGGACGCCCTGGAGGAGACTCCGGCGGAGCTCTCCGCGGACCTTGTGGACCGCGGCCTGCTGCTGGCCGGCGGCGGGGCGCTCCTGCGCGGGCTGCCGGACCTGGTGCGGGAGGAGACCGAACTCCCGGTGCAGCGCGCGGAAGACCCGCTCACCTGCGTGGCGGTGGGGACCGGCCGCTACCTCGAAGCGCTCGACGACATGAAGGGCAGCTACCTCGACCTGACGAAGCTCATCAAGCCGTAGCGACCCGATAGGCCCCCGCGAGGGCTTCCGTCAGGGCGGCCATCCGACCATAGTCCAGCGTTTCGTGCGTGTCCGTGGCCCGGGCCGCTCACCTCGGCATCAGTCGGGTCGCGAGCCACTGGGCAAGCCAAGCGAGCCAGCCCGCCGAGACCGGCTGGGCCATGCTCGATGACAGCTGATTGGGCTTGGGCTCCTTCACCGTGATGCCGTGGGCCTTGGCCGAGGCCGCGATCTCCTTGAAGTGGGCCGCGTGGCCGTCCGGGCCGATGTCGCGCAGCAGCACGGCCTCGATGGCGGCCGGGATGTCCCGGACATTCGCCAGCAGGACGGGGATGATCAGACTCTCGGCGAGGGCCTCTCCCTTGCGCTGGGCTTCTTCGGGGCTCAGCCCGTTGGCGGCCGCGGCCGCGATGAGGGCCTTGCGCAGCCTCCAGGCGAAACCCATCCACGCCTTGCCCTGTTGGTGGACCTCGTCGGAGCCGTTGTATTGGTAGTCGTTGTCCCCGTTGCGGATGTAGTCCGGCTTGCCCGGGTCGGGCTTCTTCAGGAATCCCTCGCCGAGGATGTTCTGGCGGGTGATGAAGAGCGAGAGGATGTCCCCCCAGCCTTCGCTCAGGGCTGAGTTCACGATGCCGCCGATCATGTCGTCCACGAAATGGCCGTACTCGTGGTAGACGACCGTGTCATACGCGGTGTTGATGCATCGGGAGCTCGAGCGGAAGAAGTTGAGGCTCGGCATCCAGGGGGTGTAGTAGGCGTTGCAGTCCTTGTTGATGTTGACCTTGATCGGGATGTTCTTGTGGATGGCGTCCACGTTCACGCCCCGGGCCACGAGCCAGTCGTGCACCACGTTGACGTGCCGGTAGGCGTTCACCTGGGCCACCGAGTTTTCGTCGACTCCCGCGGGGTTGAACAGGAGCTGGGCCTTCTCTCCCGGCTTGACGGTCGCGGTCACGACCAGGTCCTTGCGCTCCTGGTCCGCGACGACCGCGTACTTGCCCTTGAGCTTGGCCGTGACGGTGACGGGGGCGTCTGTGGCCGCGCCGTCGATCGTGAAGGTCCCGTCCTTGTCCGTGTAGATCTTCCGGCCGTCGGAGGTGGTGATCTCGGTGTTGGGGAGCGCCATGGTCGCCAGGTTCGCTCCGGTGTGCGCCGGGTCGAACTCCACGCCGCGGCCCGCCACGGACCCTCCCGTGTTGACGGGCATGCGGGCGTCCCACGCGAAGGCTTCTCCGGTCTCGACGTCCACGGCCCCGATGAGGGCCGTGCTTTCGGACATGAAGAGCTGAAGCGAACGCCAGCGGCCGTCCATGTGCATGATGCGGCGGCCGATGGACTGCAGGTCGGCGGGCGACCCGGTCGGACGGCCCAGGCGCTCGAACGCCTTCGCCAGGAGTTCGCCGTCCGAGAGCCTGCCGAAGGCGTCCACGTTGAGCTTGGGATATATCTGCGCGCCGGAGGCGACCAGCACCGCCTTGCCGGAGAGGAGCTTGACCGTGAAGCTCAGGTACGTGCCTTCCACGGGCAGTCCGCTCAGAGTCTGCTGGAACGTGACGTACACGGTGTCCGCGAGCCCTTCATGGCCGTCGACCTTCTGGGCCACCCGGGTCCGGAGCGAGTCCACGCTCAACCCTCCGAACTCGGACGGGTTGCGCTTGATGAGCTCCAAGAGGGCTTCTTTCACGCTGAGAGCGTCCTGGGGGTCGCCCGGGAGCTCGACCGGCTGGAACGAGGAGCGCCCGAACATGCGCTGCAGCAGCGATCGCCGCGCGCCGGGGAGATGGATGCGGTTCCACGCCAGGCGTGGGCTTTCCGTGTCCCAGGGCTGGCCCGGCCGGCTGTCCAGGCTGACGTCGGAGGGCGTGCCGATGTCTCCGGGCTGGAAGTTCGTCCCGCCGCTGCGGCTGTTGTCGAAGGATCTGCCGTCGACGCTTTTGAACATCGAGCGAAGCCTCGAGAGCAGACCCTGCTTCGGGGCGGACTCCGCGGGCTGGACCTTGTCAAAGACGGGAGCGGCCTGAGGGGCGGCCTCGAGGACGGACCCGCCGGTGACTATCTGGAGCCCGCCCTTGGAAGCCTGGACTGGACTCGCCTCGATCTGCGCAACGCCTTCGCAAGAGGGGACTGTGCGGAGCTCCTGCTGCCGCATCCCCGCGACGGGGCGAGGCAGGGCTATGGTCCGCGGTTCGGCTTGCAGCGTCGACGCCGGAGAGTATGAGCGTAGTCCGGGGAGCGACGACCCGAGCGCGGCTCCGGCGCCGATGGGGAGCCGGTTCATGTCGGGAGAAAGGGTGACGGACTGGATCGAGGCTCCGGCCGCGCCGGGAAGGACTTGCCCCCCGGGGACCTGGACCTGGACCGCGACGCCGTTCGCCGACGCGTACGGGGCGCAAAGGGAGAGCAGCATGGCGCCTGCGGTCAGCAGGCTGGCGGACTTTCGTGCGATGAGGGAGGTTTTCATGAGACCATGCTACATACTCCTCTTTTGTCGGCCCTAGAGCCCTTGGTCCCTGCGCGGGCAGTCTTAAGGCCCTTGCGGAATTGGGACTTGAGATACTCCGGCTGTCCGCGGGACGTTTTTTTAACAACTTTTTGATGTACAATTACTACAACGGAGCCTGGGACCAGGAGAATCGCGCGATGGCGATGCTGAATGTGCTCGAGATGGACAGGCTCTACCAGAACGAATGGGTCGTGCTGGACCGCTCGCTGAAAGTCGTGGATCACGGGCCGGACCTCTCGCTGCTGCGGGCGAGATACGGGGAGAGCCCTTCCCGTTATACCCTGTACTACGTGGCTTCCTCTTGCGACTCCCGCATGCCCTTGGGCGCCTTGGCGCGCTAGCCGGGCTCCTCCTTTCCCTCGCGCCGTCCGCATCGGCAGCTCCTTTCAACAGGCTCCTGGGTCTGCATCCCATCCCGCCGGCGGAGGACAAGGACCGGTACACTCAAGGCTATATCAAGGCCGGCAGCTTCGTGGACAACGAGAGGAAGGCGGACGGCGCCGCGGCCGCGGCCCGTCCCGACAACGGGGGCGCGGCGTCGAACCTTTATCAGCTCTACCTGCACGACGCCGTGCGCGGGGACAAGATGGGCTTCGTGGCGGACCTGCTTTTCCTTTCGGACCGGGGCGCGGGGAGCCGCTTCAAGCCGACGCAGTTCGACTACCTGATCGGCCTCCCGATGAAGAGCGGGGACTGGCGGATCCAGTTCGACCGGGAGGAGGCGCTCGCGCTCAACCGCCCCAAGGCGGGCTACCGCACGTGGGACGCGCGTCTGAGCTTCGAGATGGGCGCGGCGGAGAAAAAGCCAGGGACGCAGAAGAAGCGCGCCTCCGAGTTGCGCGGGGTGCTCACCGCGGGCTGCTTCCTCCACAACAACACCTTCCCCGCCCGCTCCGACCTCACCGGGCTGGCCATGCTGCGCTACAACGCCCGGGGCGAGGCGGGCGTCCACGTGTTCCGGCTCAGAGGGGAGGCCGACTTCCTGACCGAGAAGCACGGCGCCCTGTCTCCGGTCCAGATGAACCTCTCGGTGGGCGCGGCGGTCGTGGTCCGCGACGTCGACCTGGCCTTCTCGCGGGAGTCCGGGAAGATGCTCGACCGGACCGGGACCCGCGCGTACTATCTCCTCACTTTGACCTACCCGTTCAAGATGTAACAACCTGGGTCCTTGGCCCCAGGAAGACCCGCTCCCGATGGCCCATGCGCGGATTGGGACTCTTGGGCAGAATAAGGCGGGGTGGTTGCGGCGGCACAGCCGCCGCAAGCGGCATCGTGAGGGGGTGTTTGATGAGGCTTCTGCTGACCCTGCTGTGGACCGCGCTTCTCGCCGTCCCGACGCAAGCGCAATCATCCGGTTCCGGAAAGAAGAACAGGCTCATCATCGGCTTCAAGATCGGGACCGACGCCCCGGCCCGCGAGGCGATCCTCAAAAGGTTCGGCCTAGACGCGGTCGAGGCGCGGGACCTCGGAGCGCTCAATCTCGTGGTCGTGGAGGCCGCGGCCGGCAAGGTCGCGCCGTCCGCCTTCCGGCTCATGTCCGACCCCGCGGTCTTCCATGTGGAGGAGGACTTCTACACGAACTGGCTCGCGGGGGTCGGCTCCCTTCATGAGGTCCCCTTTCCGACCCTGCGCTCGGTGATGGCGGACCTGCCGAAGCTCCAGAGCAAGGACGCGACCGAAGGGGAGATGCCGTGGGGGATCGCGCGCGTCAAGGCCCAGAGCGCTTGGGAGCGGACTCAGGGAGACGGGGTCAAGGTCGCCGTGGTGGACACCGGCATCGACTTCAAGCACCCGGACCTGGCCGCGAATTACGCGGGGGGGACGAACGTCGTGGACTCGAAGAAGTCCCCCATGGACGACAATGGACACGGCACCCACGTGGCCGGCACGATCGCCGCGGTGAAGGACGGCCAGGGGGTCGTGGGAGTGGCGCCCAAGGCGAAGCTCTACGCCGTGAAGGTCCTGGACGGCGACGGGGGCGGCAACCTGAGCGGCATCGTCAAGGGCATCCTCTGGTGCGCCGACAACGGCATCCAGGTGGCGAACATGTCCTTGGGCGCGGCCAGGGGGAGCATCTTCATGCGCATGGCCCTGGTGTACGCCAAGTACAAGGGTGTGGTCGTGGTGGCCGCGGCCGGGAACTCGGGAGGCGACGTGAGCTACCCCGGGGCGTACGAGGAGACCCTCGCGGTGTCGGCCAGCGATTCCTCGGACAAGATCGCGGAGTTCTCCTCCCGCGGCAAGCAGGTGGACTTCATCGCGCCGGGCGTCGGGGTGAAGTCGAGCATCCCGGGCGGCGGCTATGACCGGTACTCCGGGACCTCCATGGCCACGCCCCATGTGGCGGGGCTGGCCGCCCTCGCCGTCTCGCAGGGCGCGAGCGGGCTGGCCGGGGTCAAGGCCATGCTGGGCGCGGCGGCCAAGCCCTTGGCGGGCTTGAAGCCGGAGGAGCAGGGCGCCGGCATGATCGACGCGGGGCTCATCCGGAAGCGCTAAGACGGCTCCCCGGAGAGGCGCGCGGGGCGGTCCGCGCGCCTCTCGCTTTGCTAGAATGCTCCCATGAGCGCTCTGCTGTCGGCCCTCGCGGGGGCGTGCGTCTGGGCCGGAGGGATGGTCCCGTTCAACGCGGCGCGGTTCGCGGCCCTGCAGGCCGAGGATCGGACGGCGGTCCTTTATTTCTTCTCGGCCAACTGCGGCGTCTGCCCGCAGCAGGAGGAGGCGCTCAAGAGGATCGCGGCGGAGCCCGGCCCGCTGACTCCCACGGTCTTTCAGATCACGTTCGTTCCCGCGGACGAGGTCTGCCGGCGCTATGAGGTGACGGCGCCAAGCACGCTCATCATATTCCGGGGCAAGAGCGTCATCGGCCGGTCCGCCGGCCTCTTCACCGAGGATGAGATCCGGCAGTTCATCGAGGGGGCGAGGTTCCGCTCCCGAGCCCGACCCAAACCCAGGCCCAAGCGCACCTACCGCCCGAAGCGATGACCCGCGCCATCCTGCTGGCCTGCTTCGCGCAGGCGGCGTCGGCCCAGGTCTCCGAGAGCACGGCTCCCGTCCAGACTTCCTCGCAGGCCGTCCATCCGCCCGACGCATCCGCTTTCGATCTGGCGGTGTTCCAACGGACGGATTTCTCCCTGGAGATGGCGATCGTGGAGCCGTTCGAGCGGCTCCTGCAGCAGGGGGGGACGGCGCTGAGCCTGGTCCTCGTGGACAACGTCCCGAGCCATTCCAACGGGGAAGACTACCTGTATCAGCTGCCGGAGAGCTTCGTGTCCGAGCCCTTGCCCGGGCCGGAGGAGCCTTTTGAATCCGATGTGGACATCCTCGAAGCGCCCGGAGGGTATTTCCTGCTCATGCCGCCGGATGAGAGGCTGCTCGGCCGCATCCAGAGCATGGCGCGTGAGCCGGGATCCTACGTGTCCGGCACGGTCCCGCGCCTGCGCCGGCGCAAGGCGCGCTTGACGCGCTCGGCCCAGGAGAGCGGAGGCGTGATCCATTCCCTGCGCCTCGAGCAAGCCGGGGCTGTGCGCTATCCGCAGTGGCGCAGCACCGTGGCCCTGGCCTACAGGGTGAGTTCCGGAGTCGAAGACTACGACGCGGTCTTCCTTTATAAGACGCTCGGCGGGGAAGGGCGGCTGGCCTCCGCGCTCGAACGCATCCGCCGGGAGGGCGGCAGGGACCTGCTTGCGCTCAACCGCGGGGAGATGTTCGTGGCCGGGCCGGCGAAGACGACGGGGACACTGGCGGGGTTCCGTTTCGAGCGGATGGGCGTGCGGGCCGCCGCCGTGGGAGAGGGGGAGCTTTTCCGGCTCCAGGATGTCCTCGCCTACAGGGCCGCGAGCCCGGACGGAGTGCGATTCCTATCCGCCAACCTCGTCTACTCCACGGCCCCCGCGCAGACCGTGTTCCCGGCCGCTCATGTCTTCGAGGTCGGGGGCAGGAGCGTGGCCGTGTTCGGGCTGACGGACCCGGATTGGTCGAGGATGATGACGGCCGAGTTCGCGGGGACTTGCAGGCTCGCGGATCCGATCGAAGCGGCGCGGGAACTCGCGCCGCGGCTCCGGGCCGGGGCCGATGTGGTCGTGGCCCTGAGCAATCTCCCGGCGGAGATGAACACCCGCCTGCGCCGCGAGGTCCGGGGCATCGACGTCATCGCCGGAGATGGGCTTCCGTTCCGGGCCGACACCGCCCCGCCGTCGGTCTCCGTGGAGGATCCGGAGCGAGGGCCGAGCGACGAGGCGATGCTCGTCACCTGGGATTGGTCCACGGTGCTCAGCCGCGTCGAGGTCCGGCACCGCAGGCTGGAGGAGGGGACCTACGCGCTCACCCTGCGGGAGGAGCCGGTGCTTCTCGATGAGAGGCTCCCGGACAGCGAGGGCTATCCGAAATTCGACCCCGCGGCCTACGGCGTATCCGCGGATACGAGCCCTCCGGTGCTCCCCTCCGCTCGGCGCCTCTACGAGGGGCGTCCGGGTGCCGCCGGCTTGACCCGGCTCGAGGCGCGGGATTTCTGGCGGCTGGCGGCTTCCCTGGCCGCGGACCGCACCGGGGCAGAGGCCGTGTTGGTCCCGGTGTATCCGCTGGAGCAGCGCACGACCGGCGATTATAAGGAAAATCTGGTGAGGGAGTGGTTCGCCCGGGGGGGCGGTCTCTCGGTGTTCGAGCTCGGAGGAGGAGCCCTGAGGTCGCTCCTCCAGGAGGCGCAGCGGCAGAAACAGCCGGGCGCCGTCATCCCGCCCGGCGGCATGGCCTTCGAGATCGGCGGGGTCGGGGCGGGCGACACGGTGCACGGCATCCCGATCGACCCGCGCATGGTCTACAAGGTGGCCGCGACGGACAGCCTCCTGGCCAGGACTGAGGGGCTCCCGGCCCTGGCGGGCGCGGCCAAGCTGCGCGAGTCAGTGCGGCTCGAGGACGCGGTCCTGCGGGAACTCCGGCAGGGCGCGGCCGAGGGCTGGACGCCGGACCGCTACCGCGCCCTCATGGCAGGCGAGCCGCTGAAGCCCTCGGGCCTGTGGACGATCGACTTCCGGGACATCAGCCTGAACGTCTCGAACACCAAGGTCGTGAGCGACCCGGCCTTCTCCGACGTGTCCAACGCCCGCGTCCGCGGGTTCGACGAGCTGCTCATCGGCGGGGAGGCCCGCATCGACGCGGACTACCTCCGGGGACCCTTGAGGCAGTTCAATTCTTTCGAGGCGGAGTACAGCCGCTCCCGCCTGAGCCCGCCCGGGCAGCCGATGATCATCAATACGCCGCAGAACCGGACCGCGGCCCGGACCGGCGCTACAGTCCGCACGAGTTCGTTCCCCTTGTCGTGGATCGCCAAGTCCGCGGGCCCTTCCGTCGCGTTGGAGTACGAGGGGCACGTGGAGCGTCTGCCGGGGCAGAGGCGCCGGCATATCTTCGCCGTGCTCCCCGGCATGGAGCTCTACGGGGGAGACTTCGTGAACACGCTCTCCTTCGCCGGGAACTTCCGGAGGGACTATACTCCCCCGGAGCCTCTGAACAACTACGGTGTGCGTCTGCGGACGCTTTTCTCCACGCGGGTATGGCGGGCGGACCTGGCCGGCGAGGTCTGGTCGAACTACTTCATCCGGACGGCGCAGGATACGGCGCAGGACCTCCGGCTGGAGCTCGACGCGAGCGTCAAGCTGCATCTTCCCTTGGTGTCCCATCTGACCCTGGCGCCGTTCCTGGATTATTACTACTACGTGCTGAAGGTCCGCCCTATCTCGGGGTACAGCGTGATCGTCGGGGTGTCTCTGAGCTACTCGAGGCTCTGGAAGCCCCAGTTCGAGAGGTTTTAGCGCACTCGCTGACGCAATCCCTATATCCGCTCGGCACCAGGCCGCGTCCGCGGCCTAGTACACGCTGTGCCACCAGCGCGTGGTCAGCACGAATTCCACCCGGCGGTTCTGCTTGCGGTTCTCCTCGCTGTCGTTCGGGACCAGGGGGTGGGCCTCGCCGTAGCCCTTGGCTTTGACGAACTCGCCGTAGACCCCGATGGACACCAGGTAGTCCTTCACCGCGTCGGTGCGCTTCTGCGAGAGCCAGAGGTTGTATTCCTCGCTGCCGATGTCGCAGGTGTAGCCGAAGACCATGAGCTTCAAGTCCGGATGGCGGAGCATGAGCTCCGCGACCATGTCCAGGGCGGTCTTGGAGTAGTCGCGCAGGACCGCGGAGTTGAACTCGAATTCGACGGAGGGGATCTCCTTGCGCTTGATCTTGCGCTGGAGCTCCAGGAGCTCGCGCCGCGCCTTCTTGAGCTCCTTGCGCGCGTCCGCGGATTCCTCCTCCACTTCCACCGCGCTCGAGAGCGGCTTGGCGAGCAGGGGCGGGGAGGCCATCGCGGCGAGGATGAGGGCGATCGGGATCGCGCGCGCCATGTCATTAGGTTAACACGCATGGGTTAAGGAATCAAGAAAATTTTTGTTAAGCTACCTCTCGATGAAGCGCATCATCCCGTGTCTGGCCTTGACCTCGGCCCTTTCCGCTTGCGGCGCAAGGACAGGCGCGCCCGCGCCACTGGAGAAAGCCATGCCCATCGAGATCCGCAGCCCCGCGTTCAACCCCGGCGGCATGATCCCCCCCAAGTACGCGTGCGAAGGGGACGACGTGTCGCCGCCCCTCGAGTGGAGCGGCGTGCCTGCGCAGGCCAAGAGCCTGGCCCTCATCGCGGACGACCCGGACGCCCCCGTGGGGGACTGGGTGCACTGGGTGGTCTACGACCTGCCCCCGTCCCAGAAAGGCCTGGGGGAGGCCGTCGCAAAGGCCGAGTCCGGCCCCGGAGGGTCGAAGCAGGGGACCAACGGCTGGGGCCGCCTCGGCTACGGCGGGCCTTGCCCGCCTTCCGGCGTCCACCGCTACTTCTTCAAGCTCTACGCGCTCGACGCCGCGACCGGCTTGCCGGCCAAAGCCACGAAGGAGGGGCTCCTGAAGGCCATGGAAGGGCACATCCTCGGCCAGGGAGAGCTCATCGGCCGCTACAAGCGGGCGAAGCAGATGTGATACACTAGGCCATGGCGAAGATACTCGTCGCCGACGACGAACTCGCGCTTCAGTCGCTGGTGCGCGAGGTCCTCGAGAACGAGGGTCACCAGGTCCTCCTGGTGGGGACGGGCGTGGAAGTCATGCCGGCCCTGGTCCGGGAGAAGCCGGACGCGCTCATCCTCGACGTCATGCTCCCGGGCTTGGACGGCTACTCCCTGCAGTGCAGCATCGCCAAGGACCCGCAGCTGAAGGACATCCCGGTCATCGTCATCACGGCCCAGAAGACGTTCCTGGCGATGTTCCGGGAATTCCGGCAGGTGCGGGGGGCCCTGGCCAAGCCTTTCAGGAACGAGGAGTTGGTCCGCGCGGTGAGAGAGGTGCTGAAGAGATGAGCTCCTCGAAGAAAACGATCGTCGGCCCCAAGGAGTTGAACTGGCTCGCGGCGGCCCTCAAGCTGGATTCCATCCTCTCGGATAACCCGGCCCTGGAGGCGCTCTTGATGAGCTTCCCGGCCAGATG
>Ga0265297_10004035_pt1 | contig 24891 bp, 25 predicted proteins | sample Munlanlwell13791_FD_192502 | JGI IMG/M metagenome (GOLD analysis project Ga0265297, IMG submission 192502) | Leachate microbial communities from a municipal landfill in Southern Ontario, Canada - Leachate well 137-91 | ecosystem: Engineered > Solid waste > Landfill > Unclassified | place... | reverse complement strand
GGTATCTCAATCTCGCCTGTGATTTTTTTTATTTCTTCCATAAAGATTGAATTTAATCTACTATTAAGGATAGAGCTTTTACTTTAAATTATCTTATTTCCCGCAATTAGTCAAACAATAATGAAAGGAGAATATCTTACAAAGAGCCGCAAAGAAACAGAGGCGTTGGGTTCGAAGCTGGCTGGGAATATTTTAAAAGAAAAACCCGGAAGAACGGCTTTTGTCATCGGGCTTGAAGGGGACTTGGGTTCGGGAAAAACGACTTTCCTGCAAGGATTCGCAAAGGGGCTCGGGATAAAAGAAAAGGTCTTAAGTCCGACCTTTATAATCTTCAGAAAGTTTCTAATTCCGGGAGCCCGCCGACGATTCAGAAGTTTTTATCACGTTGATTGCTACAGATTAAAGAAAGGAAAGGATTTGCTGGAGCTTGGCTTTAAAGAAATATTTTTAAATCCGGAAAACATAGTTGCGATTGAATGGCCGAAACGCGTTCAAAAGGCTTTGCCAGATAAGATTTTGGCCATGAGCTTTGAGTTTGTAGACGCCAAAAAAAGAAGAATCGTCGCAAAAGGTGAAAATATGAAAGAACTTGTTTATGGATAAAAAACGCCTGATAGTTATTGACGGCAACGCAATAGTCCACCGGGCCTATCACGCTTTGCCTCCCCTAACCACAAAAAAAGGAGAATTGGTGAACGCGGTTTACGGATTTTTGCTTTTTTTCTTTAAGTCGCTTAAAGAATTCAAGCCGGACTTCATCGCTGCCACTTTTGATCTTCCCGCTCCGACTTTCCGTCATGAAAAATACAAAGAATACAAGGCAAAAAGAAAGAAGGCTCCGGACGATCTTTATCCGCAGATTCCGAAGATCAAGGGAATTTTGGAAAAATTCGGCATCCAGATATTTGAAAAGCAGGGATACGAAGCAGACGATGTCATCGGCACGATTTCTTTTTTGGCGCAGAAAGACAAGGATTTCAAGTTTGTAGAAACAATTATTCTGAGCGGAGACTTGGATACCCTTCAGCTCATCAACAAAAACACCAAGGTTTATGCCCTTAAAAGAGGCATAAAAGATGCGGTTTTGTACGGTGAGGAAAAGGTAAAAGAGAGATACCAGGGTTTGGGCCCTAAAGAACTGATCGATTTTAAATCTTTAAGAGGAGACCCATCGGATAATATCCCCGGTATTCTCGGAATAGGAGAAAAAACCGCCATCTCTTTGCTTAAAGAGTTCGGGACTTTGGAAAATCTTTATAAGGAAACGGAAGAACACAGCGAAAAAGCCGATAAAATAAACGGTTCTTTAAGAAAAAAACTGCAGGAATACAAGGAGAAGGCCTTGATGTCAAAAATGCTGGCAAGGATAGAAAAAAACGTTCCGCTTCCTTTTGATTTGGGAAAATGCCGTTGGAAAGATTATGACAGGCAGGGTGTTGTTAAGATACTGGAAGAGTACGGGTTTAAGAGCTTAGTTGAAAGGCTTCCCGGGTTCGACAGCTCCGGACAGTTCCTTCCGGAAAAGACGAAAGAAAAAAAATCCAGGAAGGAAACAATTAAAAACAACCTCAGTTTATGGTAGAATTGGTAAAGGCCTTTAATTTTTAAGAATATGTTTTGGAAAAATAAGGAAAAAGAAAACAAGGATTTTTACGAAGAGTTTTTGGAATGTTTAAATCAGGAAAACGGAGACAAAAACAGGATAACGGCAGTTATAACCTACTTTGCCGACGGCATTTTAGTTTTTGACAGAAACGGAAGACTTTATCTTATCAATCCCAGGGCAGAAAAGATTTTCGGAGTCGGAAAAGAAAAGGTTCTTGGCAAAAAACTGTTCGAGCTTAATGTTTTTGAGAGCTTTGCCCCACTGGTTTCTTTCTTAAGCGGGGATATCAAGGAAGTCGCCAAAAAAGAGATAAAAATCATGGGGAGGAATATTTTGGAAACATCGATTGTCCCGATGATTACAAAAGGAGAAAAAGTCGGAACCCTGGTCGTTTTGCACGATATCACCAGAGAAAGGCTCGTGGATATGATGAAAAGCGAGTTTGTGACGGTGGCGGCCCACCAATTGAGGACTCCGACTTCAGCGATAAAATGGTCCTTGAAAATGCTTTTGGACGGAGATCTCGGAGAGATGCCGGAAGTGCAGAGGCAGGTGATTGAGAAGACCTACAACACCAATGAAAAAATAATTCATCTCATAAATGATCTCTTGAACGTGGCCCGCCTTGAGGAAGGGAAGTTTCTCTCTCAGATAATACTTTCGGACATAGAGGAGACCATTCAGTCGACGATAGAAATATTTTCCGAAGAGATAAGAAAGAAAAAGATAAAGTTTGAGTTTTCCAGGCCGGCTGGCGGACTTCCCAGGATAATGATAGACGTTGATAAGATAAAAATCGCCCTTGAAAATTTGATTGACAACGCCGTAAGATATACGAAACCTGGCGGTAAAATAAACATTTCCGCCGAGACGGACGGCAAAGAGATAACAATTCAGATTCAAGATACCGGCGTGGGCATACCCGAGAACGAAAAGGAAAAGATCTTTACCAAGTTTTTTCGCGGAGAGAACATAATGAAGATGGAAACGGAAGGCACGGGCCTGGGTCTCTTTATAGCCAAAAACATCGTAGAGCTTCATGGCGGAAGGATCTGGTTTGATTCCAAAGAAGGAGAGGGAACGGTTTTCTCTTTCGCTTTGCCGATAAAAGAGGAGTTTGCCGAGTATCTTTCGGGCAGGTTCTATTAATAGCCGCTTTCTTGTGTTTAATTTTTTGATGGGGTAAAATGATAAAAAGCATCCGGTTTATAAAATAAAACAAGGGGTTGAAGCATTGTAATCGTTATAATGTTCTCAGCCAGACTGATCCCCGAGTCGGACAGGGGCGTAGAATATGGCAAAGAAAATTTTAATAGTCGAAGATGATAAATTTCTGCGGGAATTGATCTCCCAGAAGCTTCTTAAGGAAGGATACGATATTTCCGAGGCAGTAGACGGAGAAAAAGGCCTAAAAGCCGTAAAAGACGAGAAACCAGATTTGGTCTTGCTCGATCTTATCCTTCCCGGCATAGACGGCTTTGAGGTTTTGTCTGAAGTAAAAGAGGACGCGTTGCTGTCCAAGATACCGGTCATTATCTTGTCTAATCTGGGCCAGAAAGACGACATTGAGAGAGCTTTAAAGATAGGGGCTACGGATTATTTGATAAAAGCCCATTTTACTCCCGCGGAGATAGTTTCAAAAGTGAAGGGCATTCTCGGTTAGTTGAATGTAAAACAGGCAGTTTGGCCGTTAACCGTGCGTTTTACTTTTGAAAAAATATGCCGGAATTACCGGAAGTGGAAACTACGATAAAGGGTTTGAGACCAAAGGTCCTTAAAAGGACCTTTGTTGATGTCTGGACAGATTCCCCAAAAATAATAAAAAAGCCGGCAGGCTTCAAGGATTTTAAGAAAAAGTTAAAAAGGAAAAAGATAAACAGAATCTGGAGAAGGGGAAAAAATATAATCTTTGATTTATCCTGCGGCCTATCGCTCTTGGTGCATCAGAAAATGACGGGTCATCTTTTGGTGGGAAGTTGGAAATTGCAAGACAAGAAATGGGTGCCTTTATATAAAGGCCCGCTTGGAGATCCCGCCAATCGTTTCGTACATTTGATGTTTTGGCTTACGGGCGACACAATGGTGGCTCTTTCCGATATGAGAAAATTTGCTAAAGTTGAATTATGGGGTACGCGCGATCTGTTAAATTCCGAAAGCTTTAAAAAGTTAGGCCCCGAGCTCCTGGAAAATAACTTTACTTTTGAAAGATTTAAAGAAGTTCTACAAGGAAAGCGCGGCAAGATAAAGCAAGTATTGATGAATCAGGAGATAATTGCGGGCATCGGCAATATATATTCCGACGAGGCGCTTTTTACAGCCAGGATTCATCCCTTAAAAGACGTTTCAAGTTTTAATGGTAGAGAACTAACTGCGCTTTACAAGGCAATCAGGGAGGTGTTAAAAAAAGGTATTAAGCTGGGCGGAGAGAGCTTTGCCGATTACAGAAATACAAAAGGAGAGAAAGGAAACTATGATGACGAACGGCGCGTCTACCGGAGAGAGGGAGAGGGGTGTTTTAATTGTAAAGGAGTTGTTAAAAGGATAAAAGTAAGCGGTAGAAGTGCTCATTTTTGCCCTTCTTGCCAAAAATTATGATTATTTTTCTTTACGGAGAAGATGCATACAGATCAAGGCAGAAGCTGAGAGAAATAATAGAACAGTATAAAAAAGTCCACAAAGCCGGGCTGAATTTGAATTACTTGGATTATTCAAAAGGAGGCGACTCCATCAGTTTTTCCGATTTTAAAGATAATACGAGGCAGGCATCGATGTTCAAAGAGAAAAAGATGTATATTTTAACCAATATCTTTTCTAACTCCGGCTTTAGGGAAGAGTTTTTAGAAGAAGCCAAAAACCTGATAAAATCAGACGACATAATCGTGGTTTACGAACCGGGAAAATGCGACGAGAGAATATCTTTGTTCAAACTCTTGAAAGAAAAGGCGAAATCCCAGAAATTCGATCAGCTTTCCGGCCAGAAATTGAAGAGCTGGGTTAAAAAGGAATTCCAAAATAATAAAACTCAAATTGAAGACAGGGTTTTGGAAAAATTAATAGAATATGTCGGCAGCGATCTTTGGCAGATGCATAACGAAATTAACAAGTTGGTTAATTTCAGAGAGGACAAGCCCATAAGAGCAGAAGATGTCTCCCTGATGGTGAGGCCGAAAATTGAAACGGATATTTTTAAGACGATAGACGCAATCGCAAAAAAAGACAAAAAACAAGCCTTGAATCTTCTTCATTCTCATATTGAGAAAGGCGATTCCCCTCTATATCTCCTCTCAATGATAACTTTCCAATTTAGAAACTTATTGATAGTCAGGGACTTAATGGATAAATACAATCCGTACGAAAGCATTGTCAGAAAGAGCGGACTGCATCCTTTTGTGGTTAAAAAAACTTACTTTCAGGCGGAAAAGTTTTCTTTGCCAGAATTAAAAAAAATCTACCAAAAGATTTTTCAGGTAGATTTGGATATAAAGACAGGGAAGACGGACGCAGAGACCGCCTTGGATTTACTTGTTGCCGAGATTTGAGATTGCTTTGGTCAGGCGGGATTTTTTTCTTGAAGCGGTATTCTTTTTGATGACGTTCTCTTTTGCCGATTTGTCCAGGATTTTATAAACCTGGGGTAGGAGTTTTTTCGCTTCTTCAACTTTCTTGGCTAAAATCAAAGCCCTGATTTCGTTTATCAGGCCTTTCATTTTTTTAGTATAAGATACGTTTTGAGCCCTTCTTTTAACGTTCTGGCGCAGGGCTTTTTTTGCTGATTTTGTGATTGGCATATTATTTTACAATTTACCCTATTTTAGTTTTTTAATCAAGTCCCTTATCTCGGCCGCCCTTTCAAAATCAAGGTTTTTGGCGGCTTGTTTCATTTCCTTTTCAAGCAGTTTTTTGTCTTGAATCATCCAGAACTCCGAATCGACTTGTTTTTCTTTTTCCGTGAAGGACCAATCTCTTATTGCTTTTTCTATGGCTTTCGGAGTTATTTTGTGTTTTTTATTGTAATCCTCCTGGATTTTTCTTCTGCGGCTTATTTCCTGGATTGCTCCTTTCATTGATTTTGTGTTTTTGTCCGCATACATTATGATTTTTCCTTCTTTGTGTCTGGCCGCTCTGCCCATCGTTTGGATCAGGGTAGTTTCGTTCCTTAAGAACCCCTCTTTGTCTGCGTCAAAGATGGCTACCAAAGAAACCTCTGGCAGGTCCAGACCTTCTCTTAAAAGATTGACTCCCACCAATACGTCAAATTTTCCCAGCCGTAAGTTTCTTAAAATATTCGTTCTTTCCAAGGTTTTAACTTCGGAATGAAGCCATTGGGTTTTAATTCCTTCTTCGGAAAGATGTTCGGAAAGAACCTCCGCCAATCTTTTGGTCAGGGTGGTAACAAGTATTCTTTGCGATTTGGCGGTCCTTTTTTTGATTTCCGCAATCAAGTCCTTTATTTGGTTTTTTGTGGGCCTGATTTCAATTTCCGGTTCTAGAAGCCCGGTGGGTCTGACCAGTTGCTCCACTATGTTGTTTTTCGATTTTTCTTTTTCGTATGACGAAGGAGTGGCGGAAACATAGATGGCCTGGTTCTCCCTTTTCTCAAATTCCTTGAAGGTTAATGGGCGATTATCCATTGCCGAGGGGAGCCTGAAGCCGAAATCGACAAGCGTTTTTTTTCTTATTCTGTCTTGAACCGACATTGCATTCAGCTGGGGAAGAGTCATGTGCGATTCGTCGATAAAAACCAAAAAATTAGAATCGTTAAAGTGGCGGAAGTAATCAACTAGAGTAAAAGGCGCTTCTCCCGGCTTGCGAAACTCCAAATGCCCGGAATAGTTTTCTATGCCGTGGCACCATCCGCTTTCACTGAGCATTTCAAGGTCGTAATTCGTCCTTTGCTCCAGCCTTTCCGCTTCTAACGGTTTTTTTTGTTTCTTTAATTGTTTTAATCTTTCCTGCAGTTCCAAACGGATGTTCTCTGCGGCTATTTCTATTTTGTCCTGTGGAGTAACCCAGAAATGGGCGGGGAATATTTTCAACGGCAGGCCGTAAGGTATAAACTTAGGATCTGCTTCGTTCTTGGCGAGTGATATTTCACTGATTTTATTCTCCAAAAACTCGATTCTTATTCTTTCTTTTCCCGTCACCGGGAATAATTCAATAACCTCGCCGCGCGCCCGAAAGGTGCCGGGCAAGGGCTCAATTTCATTCCTTTGATATTGAAGTCCGGTTAGCCGGCTGATAAAATCTTTCCTTTTTATTTTTTGTCCCCTTTTGATGCTTAAAGAAACGTTTTCATAGTTTTCCGGGGAGCCGATGTTATAAATGCACGAAACGGAAGCGCAGACAATCACGTCTTTTCTTATGGTTAAATCCTGCACGGCCGAATGCCTGAGGCGGTCGATTTCTTCATTGATTTTGGAGTCTTTTTCGATATAGGTGTCCGTCTTAGGGATGTATGCTTCAGGCTGGTAGTAGTCGTAATAGCTTACGAAATAATGTACGGCGTTATTGGGAAAGAATTCTTTGAACTCTTGATAAAGCTGGGCGCACAGCGTCTTATTGTGGCTTATTATCAAAACAGGCCTCTGTGTTTTTTCTATAACCTGGGCGACCGTGAAAGTTTTGCCGGACCCTGTCACACCCAAAAGCACTTGGTGTTTTATGCCCTTTTTTATGTTCTTTTCGAGTTTCTCGATCGCCTGCGGTTGGTCGCCGGTCGGCTTAAATTTTGACACTAAACGAAATTGCATTATACGAAAAAAACTGTAAAATGAATTAATATGATCTCCTATTTAAATGGTAAAGTTATCCTGAAAAAAGACAAGTTTGTTGTTTTAGACGTGCAAGGAGTCGGGTATAAGGTGTTCTTATCTCAGAAGAATCTATTAAATATACCAGAAAATAACCTTGATCTCAAGGTTTGGTGTTTTCATAACATAAGGGAGAATATAATGGATCTTTATGGTTTTTCAGATTATAAAGAGCTTGAATTTTTCGAAATACTGGAAAGCATAAGAGGGGTGGGGCCAAAAGCGGCTCTTGAGCTTTCTTCTCTGGGTCCTTTGGAAAAAATCAGGGAAAGAATAATAGCGCAGGACGAGAGCTTGTTCGCCGGCATACCCGGCATAGGAAAGAAAAAAGCCATGACCATAGTTCTTGAGCTCTCCGGCAAGATAAAGCATGTTTTTAAAAAGGAAGGAGTAAAAGAAGCGGATGAAGCGGAGTCTGCGCTCGTGAGTTTAGGTTTTTCCCGGCAAAACGTCAAAGACGCCTTGTCAAAAGTTTCAAAAAACACCAAAGATCAGGACCAAAGAATCAAAGAAGCGCTTAAGATTTTGGGTAAGAACAATTTATAATTTCGATGAAAGAGTTAATAAAAAAAATAACTCCTAAGTTTTTATTGAAGTTTTACCACTATTCTCTATCTTTAGCTGGCGCCGTTTTGTACGGTTTTCCTTCAAAAAACCTGAAAGTCATCGGCGTAACCGGGACAAGCGGAAAGACGACGTCGGTCGATTTAATATCAAAGATTTTTGGAGAAGCCGGGAAAAAGACAGCCTCTTTGTCTTCTATTAGATTTAGAATCTTGGGAAAAGAAAAAGAAAACAAGCTTAAAATGACGATGCCCGGCCGCACGAAGATTCAGAAGTTTTTAAAAGAAGCCCAAAAATCCGGTTGCGAATATGTTGTTCTTGAAACAACTTCCGAGGGAATCGCTCAATACCGTCATAAGTTTATAAACTTTGATACGGCGGTTTTTTTGAATTTGTTTCCGGAGCATCTTGAGGCCCACGGCGGATTTGAAAATTATCGCAATGCAAAACTGGAGCTTTTCCGGGCCGCCAAAAATAAACATATTGTTAATGTTGATGACGAAAATGCGAAATATTTTATTGATATTCCGGCAAAAGAGAAGTGGGGTTATGGAATAAAGGACCAAAGCGGGAATCTGAAGGGCAAAGGTATAAAAGCCATAGGCGCAGAAAACCTGGAGGCGAGGCCGAACGGCGTAGGTTTTGAAGTGCAGGGCGTAAAGTTTAATCTTAATTTATTCGGAGGATTTAATGTCTATAACGCTCTTGCGGCGATCGCCGTTGCTTTGTCTTGCGGCATATCTTTGGATATTTGTAAAAAAGCGCTTGAAAAAACAGAAGGCATTCCCGGCAGAATGGAAATTGTGATTAAAGAGCCCTATACGGTTATTGTTGACTATGCTCATACACCCTCGTCTCTTGAAGAAGTTTATAAGACATTAACCGGGTCAATGGCTAAGGGTCGAGGATCAAAGATTATTTGCGTACTTGGCTCCTGTGGCGGCGGAAGAGATAAATGGAAAAGGCCGGTAATGGGAGAAATTGCGGCAAAGTACTGCGGGGAAGTTATCATTACCAACGAAGATCCTTACGACGAAGATCCGATGGAAATAATCAACCAGGTGGCAAAAGGGGCCGGCGGGAAGGCGGAGATTGTATTAGACAGAAGAGAAGCAATCAAAAAGGCCTTGGGATTGGCTAGGCCAGAGGATGCGGTCGTTATCACCGGGAAAGGATGTGAGCCGTGGATGTGCGTTGAAAAGAGTAGAAAGATTCCCTGGGACGACCGTAAGATAGTAAAAGAAGAGTTTTCAAAAACAAAATAAATTTGACATTTGATTTACCAGATGTAAAATTATAGGAGCAACTTTTAAAACGAAAAACCCTCTCAGGCCGGCGCCCCATAAGGGCAGGCCTCAAACCACCAGAACACGGATCTTCACCCCCTTCAATTCGTGTTCTGGCAAACAAAATCCGACTCCCATTACCCAGGGGGCCGGCTCATGGGCTCAGTTAACCATTACTGAGCCTTTTTTTATGACTGCACGAGGCATTCCGGCCCGCTGCTTGATTTTCGCCTCATTTTGATGTAAAGTAGAATATCTATAAGACAGATGTTTTTTATCTCAAGCTTATCATCGGTCTATACGGTAATTTACAAAGCGTTTTGTTGTTATGAAGAAACGTATGCCAAAATCAATTCGAAAATACATCAGGCAGGAAAAGGCCAGAATAAGGCGGAGTTTTTTTGATTTCAAAAAACAAGAGGAATTGATAACAGAGCTTTACGGCAAATTCACCAAAATAAAGAATGAAAACTAAAGAAATCTACAAACTGGCCTTACACATGGGCATAAAAGCGGATCTTAGGGGCGAAGAATCGGTCGGAAAGGTGTTGGCCAGGAGAAAAGAGAAATACCAGAATCTTTCTGTTGGAGAGAAAGGAGATTTCGATACGGAGATTCTTGAAAATCCTTACTCCGATTCGAGGCTTTTGAATATTTCAGACGATAGGGATGTAAAAAAAATTATGGTCGGTATTGATATTGAGCCGGCCGAGATATTACTCGCAAAAGAAGTGGGCAATGTTGATCTCATAATTTCCCACCATCCTCTTGGAAAAGGGTTAGCTACCTTGGCAGACGTTATGGAACTGCAGGCAGACGTTTTAAACCAGTACGGAGTGCCCATAAATGTTGCCGAAGGTTTGATGCGAGAAAAAATCGGCGAAGTTGCAAGAGGAGTGAATAAAGTGAACCACCAGAGAACGGTTGATGCGGCAAAGATTCTGGGATTTAATTTGATGTGTTTGCATACGACTTGCGATAATCTGGCAGCGGATTTTCTTAAAAAGGAAATTGAAGGAAAAAATCTTCAAAGGTTGGAAGATTTAATGAAACTGTTAAAAGAAATTCCCGAATATAAGGAAGCGGGGAAGATCGGCGCCGGACCCAAGATTTTCGTCGGTTCTCCGGAAAACCACTGCGGGAAGATCGCCTTAACCGAAATTACGGGCGGAACAGAGGGTTCTCCTAAATTATACGAGAAAATGGCTCAAGCGGGCATCGGCACCGTAATCGGAATGCATGTTTCCGAAGAACACAAGAAAGAAGCGGAAGCAGCGAATATAAACGTGGTTATAGCCGGACATATTTCTTCCGATTCAATCGGAGTTAATTTGTTTTTAGACGAACTGGAAAAACAAGGAATCGAAATAGTTCCCTGTTCTGGGTTGATAAGGGTGAAAAGATCTTAGTTTAGATATTTTTTAACAGATACGTGCTCTTAAGCTTGTATCCCAGTTTTCTGTAATAATTTCTCACTCCAACGCCGGAAATCACGGCGATTTTTTTTAATCCGAATTCTCTTTTAGTTATTCTTTCAGCCTCCTTAATCAGTTTCTTTCCAAGTCCTTTATGCTGGGGGGAAAGGGAGATTCTCCCTTTGTTTTTTTGGAGAGAATGAAGCTGACCGTAGGTATGTAATTCTCTGATTATCGCCGTATCTTGTAAAGCAGGAATAAAATGTCTTGCAAGAGAAGGAATGCGGAGACGCAGCAAGCTGTATAGGCGTTCTCTTTTTTTGTTTTCATAACTTAAAAAGATTTCTTTTCCGTTTGAAGCTTTGTAGTCCTGGCGGAACAGGTAAAGTTTTTCTTTGGGGTTGTAGTTTTCTCTTACTTCGCGACACCTTATGCATTTACATTTCCAGCCGTCTCTTTTTGAGAGTTCGGCCAAAACCTGCCTCATATTTGAAATTTTGGCGGGACCCGTGACAACGCTTTGCGAGGGAATGTCCCGGGTTAATCTTTGAATCCGGCAGTAATAGGGAATTCGTTTTTTTATTTTAATTAACAAGTCGGTAAGTTGTCTTTCGGTATAAGGTTTGTATTTTTTAGTTTTCCATAGTTTGTAAATCGGAGCTTCTTTTAAGATGGCGCAGGTGTAAATTTTCAGAAGATCCGGCTGAAAATCTGGATTCCGAAAAATTTCATTAAACATCTTTTCATCCATTTTTACACTAGAGCCCGGCAAGTTGGGCATTAGGTGATAACAAATCTTGAATCCCGCGTCTTTGAGCAGTCGGGTGGCTTTGATGGTCTCTTTTACCGCATGCCCCCTTCTATTAAGTTTAAGAACGTCGTTAAAAATGCTTTGAACTCCTAGTTCTACCCTGGTTGCGCCCATTTTTCTCAGATTTTTGATTTCTTTTTCATCTATAAAATCAGGACGGGTTTCAACGGTTATCCCTATAATTCTGTGTTCTGCTTTTTCGTTTATTCTCTGGGTAGAATCAATGGTTTTAGAGCTTTTTTTATTGCAGGCGTCAAAGCATCTTTTTACAAACCATTCTTGGTATTTTTTAGGCAAAAAAGACCAGGTTCCGCCGATTATTATAAGCTCTATTTTATCTGTCGGATGGCCGGTACATGTCAGCGCCTTTATTCTTGTTTTAACCTGTCTGTAGGGGTCAAAATTGTTTAAAACAGCTCTCATTACCGCCGGTTCGTTGGAAAGATACGATTTTGGCATTCCCTTTTCCGTCGGGCAATAAAGGCATTTTCCGGGGCAGGGGTACGGTTTTGTAAGGACCGAAACAACCGCAACGCCGGAGAGCGATCTTACCCGCCTTTTTATCAAAAAATCCCTTATTTTTCTGTCCGGTTTAAGGCTTTTATTTTTGCAGAAATTGTGGTATGCTTCCAATAGTTTAACGTTGGAAAGCGTAGGCAGGGAAAATTGCTTTGCTATTTTTCTCTTGATTGAATTCAAATCAGCCAAGGAGCTTTTCCTGTTTTTTATCAATTCTCGGATAGCCGATTCAGGGATATTTAAGTTGTTTTTCATAATTTATGGAAAGAGAATACGCCGAATTTTTAATGCAAAAGACCAGAGAGGATTATAACCTGTTTGCCGAAGACTTTTCAAGAACAAGAAACAGGGCTTGGGAAGAACTAGAGTTTCTGTTTAGTAGTTATTTAAAAGAAGGAGATAGGGTGCTGGACTTGGGGTGTGGAAACGGCAGGTTTTACGAGTTTTTCAAAGATAAAAAGATTTTTTATACAGGAGTTGATGGTTCTGAAAAGCTCATTGATTTGGCGAGAAGCAAGTACCCGGACGCTGATTTTAAGGTTGCCGATGCGTTGAAGCTGCCCTTTCCCGATGGTTTTTTTGATAAGGTTTATAGTATCGCTGTTTTTCACCACATACCTTCGAAGGAATTAAGAAAACAGTTTTTAAAAGAGGCAAAGAGAGTTTTAAAAAAAGAAGGATTTTTATTCTTAACCGTTTGGAAGTTTTATAGAAGCAAAGATTTTTTTCTGTTTTTTAAGTATACTATCTTACGGCTTTTCAGGAAAGTTAAGTTGGATCTAAAAGACATTTTTATACCTTGGTTAGGCAAAACAGAAAGATACTATCACTGGTTTTCGAAAAGAGAGCTTAAAAAATTGGTTAAGGAAACCGGGTTCGAAATTAAAGAAGTCAGGATGATAAAAAACAAAAAAGGCAACTTGCGAAATATCTATTTAGTGGCGCGCCTGTAGTTCAATGGACAGATCATCAGCCTCCGGAGCTGAAAATAGAGGTTCGACTCCTCTCAGGCGCACAAACGGAGGGGTGCCTGAGTGGTTGAAAGGGATGGTTTCGAAAACCATTGTAGCCTAAAGCTACCGTGAGTTCGAATCTCACCCCCTCCGCACGATAAATTAATTATTAAAACATGTTTAACTTTTCAAAAAAAGACAAAAAACCGGAAAACGTAAAAGAAGTTTTGCGTTATTTGGACAACTTGGAAAAAAAGATCGAAAAATGCGCCAATTCTTTGGAAAACCTGGAGAAAGTGAAAAATCTTCCCATCCAAAAAATGGGCATCGTAAGGTTTAATCCTTTTTCCGGCACGGGAAGCGATCAAAGTTTTTCCGTTGCCTTGCTTAATGGAGAAAATACAGGAGTAGTCCTTACGAGCATCTTTTCCAGAGAAGGAAACAGGGTTTATGCAAAGCCGGTGGAAGCAGGCGAATCGAAATATTCGCTTTCCGAAGAAGAAAAAGAAGCGATTAAAAAGGCAGCGGAAAATAACAAGCAATAGATAACCTTAATGAATAAAGGTAAAAAGGAAAATATAATAACGAGACCGCCTGTGGTTGTTGTTCTGGGCCATGTTGATCACGGCAAGTCCTCCATTTTGGAGGCGATTAAGGATTTGAAAATCACTTCCAAAGAATCAGGAGGCATTACCCAGCACATAGCCGCTTATGAGGTAGAACACCAGGGAAAGAAAATCACTTTTATTGATACTCCGGGCCACGAAGCTTTTTCCGCCATGAGGTCAAGGGGCGCAAACGCCGCCGACATTGCCATATTGGTGGTAGCCGGGGAAGAAGGAGTGAAAGAGCAGACGAAAGAAGCGATTCTGCATATTAAAGAAGCGGAAATCCCGATGATCGTCGCCATTAACAAGATAGACAAACCGGAAGCGAATCCGGAGAAAGTGAAAAGAGAGTTGGCGGCCCAGGATGTTTTAACGGAATCGATGGGAGGAAAAGTTCCTTCAATAGAGCTTTCGGCAAAAACAAAAAAAGGCATTACGGATCTTTTAGAAATGGTACTTTTGATATCGGAAATGGAAAATCTGAAAGTAGATGTTTCAAAAAGCCCGGATGGCTACATAATCGAGTCGTATATGGACAGCCTGCGCGGGCCTAGCGTTACTTTGATCGTTAAAGAAGGAACTTTGAAAAAAGGCGATGTATTGGGCACCGATTCTGCCGCAGGCAAGATCAAAATTTTAGAGGATTTTCAGGGGAAAGTCATTGATGCGGCTTTGCCCTCTATGCCGGCTATTGTTTTGGGGTTTGAAAATCTTCCAAAAACAGGAGAAAGCTTCAGGGTTTTTAAGAATACAGAAGAAGCAAAAAGCGGAGTCAGAAAAGAAAAAAAACCTGATTTAAATCAAGTCTTAGCCGAGTCGGGAGTGAAGTCGTTAAACTTGGTCTTAAAGGCGGATGTTTTGGGATCCATTGAGGCAATCAGAGAGGTGTTGAAAGATTTGCCCAAAGACAAAGCAGTTTTAAGGATATTAAAAGAAGATGTCGGAGACGTAAACGAGTCGGATGTAAAATTAGCCAAAGGCACGGAAGCCGCGATAGTGGGATTCAGGGTAAAGGTAAACTCGGTTGCCAGGCATCTTGCGGAAAGAGAGAAGATAAGGATAAAAACATTCGATGTGATTTACGAGTTTGCAAAGGCGGTCAGAGATGCGTTGGAAAGGACGCTTGAGCCGGAAACAGTGAGGACGGATTTGGGCAGGGTTAAGATCGTGGTTGTTTTTAAAACCGATAAAGGCCGTCAAATAGTGGGAGGAAAGGTTATCAACGGGAAGATTACGAGAGGATTGCAGGTTGAGGTGCAGAGAAACAAAGAAGTGGTCGGAAAGGGCAAAATCATCGGCCTTGAGCGCGATAAAAAGAGCGCAGGCGAAGTTTTGAAAGGTTCGGAGTGCGGAATATCCTACGAAGGGAACGTAAGGCTGGAAGAAGGGGATGTTTTGCAGGCCTATTCGGAAGAAAAAATAAAAGCGGTGCTTTAATCTAAAACATGACAGTCGACAGAAGCCAGCGCTTCAATTCCCTTTTAATAAGGGAAATAAACAATATCTTTTTAAAAGAACTCGATCTTTCCGAAATCGGCTTGGTGACCATTACAAGGGTTGAAACATCGGGCAATTTGATCGAGGCGAAGGTTTACGTTTCGGTAATACCGGAAAGCAGGATAGATGATGTTTTTCGGGTATTAAACAGAAATATCTACGATATCCAGCAGATAGTGAACAAAAGGCTTAGAACGAGGCCGATTCCCAAGATAATATTTAAAAAAGAAAACAAGACAAGCGAGGCGGGGAAGATAGAAGACATCCTGGAAAAAATCAAAATACAGAAACAATAACCTTGAAAACAGGCAAATAACTGATAAGATTATTCCAACGGGGCCAGGTAGCCAAGTAGCTAAGGCAACGGTCTGCAAAACCGTTATACGTGGGTGCAATTCCCACCCTGGCCTCCATAGTTTTTGAAGAAAAATATGCCCGGGTGGTGGAAAGGCATACACGATAGACTTAAAATCTATTGAGGGCAACCTCGTGTGGGTTCGATTCCCACCCCGGGCACTCGAATATGACATTACTTTGGATACTAATAAGTACTTTTTTAATAAGCCTGTTTTCTTTGATTTGGGTTTTTGTGCTGGCTTTTAGGGAGGATTTTTTAAAGAAAATAATAAACTTTTTGGTAAGTTTGTCCATTGGCGTTCTGCTTGGCGTCGCATTTCTGGATTTGATTCCCGAATCAGTCGAGAAGTCGGGAGGAGAAAAGGCATTTATCTATATCTTGATCGGCTTTTTCTTATTTTTCTTCATTGAAAAAATACTTCACTGGCGCCACTGCCACGAGGAGCATTGCCCCGTTCATGCTTTCGCATATATGAATCTCATTGGGGACGCCGTTCATAACTTTACGGACGGCTTGATAATAGGCGCCAGTTTTGTGGTGGATTTTCGTTTGGGCATTGCCACCACTTTTGCGGTTGCCTTGCACGAAATTCCCCAGGAGATAGGAGACCTTGGCGTTTTGATTTATGCCGGATTTAAGAGATCAAAAGCTTTGTTTTTTAATTTTATTACTGCTTTGACGGCGGTTGCTGGCGGAGTATTGGGCTTTTACATTTCCAGTTTTACGGATAATTTTACCCAATTTTTGCTGCCGTTTGCCGCCGGTGGTTTCATTTATATCGCAGCTTCTGATTTGATACCGGAATCAAAAAAAGAAAGAAACATCAAAAAATCCGTATTGAATTTTATAGTCGCAGCCTTCGGTGTTTTGCTTATATACTTGGTGAGGATTATCGCAAAGGAGTAAAACTTTTTAAACAATGATAAAAACAAAAAGCCCCTTTCGGGGTTTTTTGTTTCTGACAGTTTTTGTTAGTTTGCCAGGACTTCGATATATGCTCTTTTAGCTCCAAAATCTTTTGCCTGATAATAATCCGGAAACCAGATATCAAGATGGTAGCTGCCTTTTCTGGCGTTCATCCTGTCTTCCACGACGAAGATTTTATCGCCGTATATCTCCGGTATTTTTACCTTGGTGCCGAAAGGCAGAAGATTGTTCGCCACGATACCTTCTTTTACCAAAGAGCCGGAAGCCGTTATAAAAGGGTCTTCATCTGTCTGCCAGACGGTGCTGGAGTAGGCAGTAATGACCATTTTTAACGTTTGAACGGTTTTTGGCTGATAAGGATTGGATATGGCCTTAAGACTGTTATCTTGTATCTTAACCAGTGTTGAATCGAGGGGTATTTCCGTGATAGGCTCAGCTTTGCCAATTTGAGGGATTATTACCTCAAAAACAAAACTGAAAGCCATAATACCAGTCAATATCGTTCCTATTAACTTTTTGTTGTTTTTAAACATGATTTTTCCCTTAAATTAAGCTTAATCTGACCTTTTCTTATCTTCATCAAATTAAAAACCCCTTTTCAGGGGTATTAATAAGGTTATCATACTTTTGGAGATTTGTCAATAGCTTAGAGGAGGAGGGAAAAACAGCCTTTTTATCGAGAAATGAGAAAAAGATCTCATAAAGCCGCGTTTGTTTTGAGCGGGAGACGGGATTCGCACCCGCGATCTTCTCCTTGGCAAGGAGACATTCTGCTGCTGAACTACTCCCGCGTAAATGTGCCGCAGGCCAGACTTGCACTGGCGACCCCAGCTTTTTCAGAGCTGTGCTCTACTACCTGAGCTACCACGGCATAATCTTTGTTAAGATATGGTGAGCGGTATAGGATTTGAACCTATAACCCCCGCGATGTAAACGCGATGCTCTGCCGTTGAGCTAACCGCCCTTCTTTAGTGCGCGGGAGAGGATTTGAACCTCCAAGCCTTACGGCACATGCACCTCAAGCATGCGAGTTTGCCAGTTTCTCCACCCGCGCGTTAACTGTTTTTGATTCGATTTGATCTGTCTTAATGATAAGCTTTAATCTATCGTATTTTCTTTTAAGACAGGGTAGTCTATTTTTATAATATATTTTTGAAACCAGCTTCTTTGACTCTCTTTTTGCATACTTTAGTTGATAAACAGGTGTTTTTCCGTTTTTACTTAAGTCGCCGCTGATATTTGCGAATTCTTTAATTTTAGATCTAAGCCATAATATATGTTTTATGCTTGCGGAATAGAACTTTATATAAAACATGAAACTACTTTTCCATCTTTTGTCCCAGTATCCATAACAACTTCCATCTCCGTCAAAATGGCCCCTTAAAAAATCAAAAAAGTATTTATTTGGAATTTTTAACTTTCCTATGGTTTTTGATTTCTTAGGAGTTAAGCCTATACTTATAAGCCATTTATAAAGAGTAACGTCACTGAATTGAATATGAGGGCATTTTTTACCAGAAGAACCGCTAATTTTGAAACCAATTTTATTTTTAATTCCGATGCATTTTTTAAAGGTTTCCAGTAGTTGAACATCTTTAGAGGTAAAATCTATATGTCTGCCATCTTTAGATAAATTTCCGTCCGTAGTCAACAAACCAATTGTGTAGGCGATATTTGATGACCATTTAAGAGCGTGGCTTCTTTTTGGCTTCATTATTATATATTACTATATTTTTAAAGAACCCTCAAACCCAAAGCGTATACCGATTATTCTTTAGGATTTTATGCTGATTTGCTTTCGGTTGTTTTTACTTCTTCTTTGGCTTCCGTTTTTGGCTCTTCTTCGACTACAGCTGCTTTAAAATCTTTTCTCTTCAGTTTCGCTTTTTTGCCCTTGGCAGTCCTTAAATAGTATAATTTAGCCCTTCTTACTTTTCCCCTTTTTACAATTTCTATCTTATCGATCATCGGGGCGTGTATGGGAAAAACTTTTTCCACTCCGACGCCTGAAATAACCTTTCTTATTGTAATTGTTCCGGAAACCCCTTTGCCGTGTTTTTTTGCAATCACTAAACCCTCAAAAACCTGTATTCTGTCTTTTTCTTTTTCTTTGATTTTTTGATAAACCTTAACAGTATCGCCCGACTGTATTTCAGGCAATTTCCCTTTCAAGTACGGTTTGTTGAATTCTGTTATTTTGTTTTGCATATTTTTCGTTTATTTTTTAATTAATCCGGATAAATGGCTTATCCTTTCTATCTTCCCTAATTTAAACTTTTTTTCAGAAAAATCAAGGCCTTGCGACGTTTTGTGGTGAGCGGTATAGGATTCGCACCTATAACCTCCCGCACGTCAAGCGGGCGCTCTGCTGTTGAGCTAACCGCCCATATACAATTGTAATCGGTCCGGGTGGGATCGAACCACCGACCCCCACTTTATAAGAGTGATGCTCTACCACTGAGCTACGGACCGAACAAGAAACAAAAGGCGCCAGAATCGCGCTTTAACCGGCTGGCAAGCGCGCACGGTTTTTATACTAACCCTTTTTTGATTTTTAGAACAGGGCTAGCGTATTTTTTAGCCGTTTTCTTTCCGTCTTTCATTAAGTTTTCAAACTCTTCCCTTTCTATTGTTTCTTTTACAATAAGGGTATTTGCGATTTTATCAAGCAGTTTTTTTCTTTTCTTTAAGATTGCCTCCGCCTCTTTTTCAGCGTTCCTTATGAATTTCTCAACTTCTTCGTCTATTTTAGACGCCACCTTTTCCGAATAGTTTCTCTGTTCTGAAATCTCTTTGCCTAAAAATACCAGTTCTTCCTTTTCCCCGAAAGAAACCGGTCCCAAGCGGGACATTCCGAACTCTTTTACGAGTTTTCTAGCCAAATCTGAAGCCCTGGTCAAGTCATTGGAAGCACCCGTGGTAATCTCTCCGAATTTTATTCTTTCGGCGCAGTATCCCCCGAGCAGAGTTGCCATTTCAGCCAAGAATTGCGTTTTTGTTTTCATTTTTCTTTCCTCGGAAGGCACCTGCAGGGTATAACCGGCTGCCATGCCCCTGGCGATGATCGAAATCTTTCTTATAGGTTCCGTTCCGGGCAGCGAAGAAGAAACCAAGGCGTGGCCCGCTTCGTGAAAAGCGGCGATCTCTTTTTCTTTTTTTGACAATATGTGGCTTTTTCTTTCGGGCCCCAGAAGAACTTTCTCAATTGATTCTAAAAACTCTTCCTGTAAAACCTGTTTTTGGTTTTTTCTGGCAGCCAGCAAGGCAGCTTCATTGGCGACATTAGCCAGGTCAGCCCCAGAAAATCCAGGCGTTCTCTCGGCAATCTCCCTTAAATGAACGTTTAAAGCGAGCGGTTTGCCCCGGCTGTGAATCTTTAATATTTCTTCTCTGTCGTTGACGTCCGGCGGATCCAGAATTATCTTTCTGTCGAAGCGGCCGGGTCTTAGCAGGGCAGGATCTAATACGTCTCCTCTGTTGGTTGCCGCCATTATAATGACGTTGGTTTCTCTTTCAAAGCCGTCCATTTCAACCAGAATTTGGTTTAACGTTTGTTCCCTTTCGTCGTGTCCGCCGCCTATTCCAGCACCCCTGTGCCTTCCTATGGCGTCCAGTTCGTCAATGAAAACTATTGAAGGGGACGCTTTTTTGGCGGTATTGAATAAATCCCTTACCCTTGCTGACCCCACTCCGACAAACATTTCCACAAACTCCGATCCGGAGATCGAAAAGAAAGGAACGTTTGCTTCTCCGGCTACTGCCCTTGCCAACATGGTTTTTCCGACTCCGGCGGATCCCAGAAGCAGGACTCCTCTTGGGATTCTTGCCCCCATTTGAAGGTATTTTCTCGGATTCTTTAAGAAATCAACTATTTCTTTCAGTTCTTCTTTCGCTTCTTTTAAGCCCGCCACGTCATTGAAAGTAATTTTTTCCTTTGAGTGACCTTCGGCTCCAAAGAGACGGGCTCTGGCCTTGGTAAAAGTGAATGCCTGGGCTGCGCCAGCTTTTGCCTGGCGGAAAATGGAAATGAATATTATTACAAAAAGCAGCAGGGGCAGTACGTATATTAAAACCGGCCCCAGCCAAATCCAAACCCCGCCTTCTTTTTTAATCTCTATTTCAACTTTTTTTAAGTTGTCCGGATTCACCCCGTAATTTAACAGCGATTCGGAAAGCGAGCTTTCGGTTTCTTTCATGGATTTTAATACTGTGCCGTCTTGAAGCAAGATAGACAAATCGAGGTTTGAAACGGTTATTTTCTTGACTCTATCTTGGTTGATTTCTTCCACCAGCTGGCTTAGGGGCATTTCTTTTTGTTTTTCCGAGGTTTGAAAAAATAAAGAAAAGACCGCCGAAACCAATAAAAAGATGATTAAGACGATCGCGAAATTTTTGAGAAGACCTTTCATAATAAAATAATTTAAAAGTTTTTTGATTATAGCAGAATTATAACAGAGATTTCTCGGAAATAAAAGAGGGCGTTAGAGGATTGCTACGAGCAATCATAACGCCCTTTTCCGTTACTGGTTCGTTACAGGTCGAAAACTGGTTACTGCTGCGTCTTGGCGACGTCTGCGGCGGGTTGTTCATCCGTGGCGGAGATTCTCTCCTGCTTCTCGACCTGCTTGTAGGTCGCCTGCAGAACCGCTTTCAGCGGCTGAGGCAGATCGGAGAATCGTTCGCCTTCGGGGTACCTGCCGTTGCAGCGGCCGAGGAAGCCACCCAGGTGCGGAGGAACCTCCGCGACACGGATGAGGCGCGTGGTGGCGTCTCCGTTTACCTCCCGGCTGACCAGGAGGAAAACGTGCCGAATGGGCCGTTGTCCATCGGTCTTCCAGCTGCCTTGGAAGTCAACCAGGCATGTTCCCAGCTGCTCGTTGAGGAAGAAGTCCGGCATGGAAATCGTCGCCTGGCTCTGCATCTGTTCACGGACAGCGAGCGTTTGCTGAAGCTCCTCTTCGTTCTTGATGCCGCGCTTCATGAGGTGCCACAGCAGCTGCAGCTTTCTGCCCTGCTCCGGACGGAGCTGAGGGACGAAAGGCGGCTTGTCGCCTGCCAGAGATGTGAGAATGAGGAAGATCCTCATCTCGCAGATCTCCGTCACAGCCCTCTCGATGCTGCCCGATCCTGCGACGGGGAAAATCTTCTCTCCGTCGCTTCTGACGAGGAACGTTCCTCCTCCTCGCCAGAACTCCTGGCCGGCCCTTTCCACCCTTTCGGGCGGAACAGACAAGGCGCACAGGCCTTCTTTGCCGTCCAGAAGACTCTGCAGGGAAATGGTCGCCCGATCCTGAAGGGATTTGGCGACTTCCTGCCGGTGCTGGTGCTCCTCTTTCTCCACCTTGCTCAGAAGGGATTCCAAGATCTTTTCGATCTTGGCAACCTCTTCTTCGCCGAAGCAGGAGGAAGCGTGCGGTTTGTACCGCATCCTGTACACCAGCTTGCCTTCCGAGGTGGTGCTGTACTCCAGGATCTGCCGATCGATGAGGTTCTGGAGGACTCCCTCCACCTCTTCCCGCGAACAGAGAGTTCGGGAGAGTTCGTGAGTCACCAGGGCCATCCTGGCCGCCCGGCGATAAGCCGGGACTGCGTGGTTCAAGAACTCCGGGATCTTCTTCTTTGCTTCCTGGATCTGCGGCCCGGAAGTCTCCTGGGATATCCGGTCCATCTGATCGAACTGGTCGATGACGGGCAGGGTCTGCTGCATCCAGTTCTCGATCTTGGAGGCCGTATTGCGGATGACTTCCACCTTCTTTCCCAGGTCTTCTCCGAGAGAAATCTCGGGCAGATCGACATCGGAGACCGCTCCCATCCTCTCCTTGAGGTTGTGGAAATCGTCTCCTTGTGTTCCTCCGCCATTAGGGGAGGCACTGCCTTTCTTCTTGCCCATTGCGGGCTCCTTTCTGTGTGTAAAATTGACCCGTAACGAATTGTAACGAACTGGCAATATTATATCAATTATATAAAATTTGTCAATAGTTTAAGCTCGTGTCAAATGAAAAAGCAGCGGTTTTAACGCTGCTTATTAGACGGTTGCAGAAAATAGGAAAACCATCTTTTCGCCGGTTGCGGGGTTTTTATCTGCCAGATCGATAAGTTCGTCCGACAAAGACTTGGTGTCTCCGGCAACAATGATGATTTTCAAGCCCCTATGAATTGCTTCTCTGATAAGGGGCAGAAAATCCTTGTCGCCAGAAGCCAAACACAGATGCGTCAGTTTTGGCATTTGCTCTATCATCTTTCTTCCGAAATCCATCAACATGTTGTCGGTGCTGTCTGATTCTTCGCCTTTTTTGTCTTTGACTTTCGGACAAAAAATGGGGAAGAACCGCAACTTTACGAGAAGTTCGAGGTGTGACGGAGCGATATGGGGAGGCGTAAACACGAATACGCTTCCGATCTTGCCCAATTGAGCAAGATTTTTCATCAGGTTGTCAAACCCCAAAGACAAGGAGAAATTTTCCGGGTCTCCGGAAATTATATTCCGAATGATATTTTCCCAATCAATTAGAAAGAGAATAGTATTTTTTTTCTCCTTCTTTCCTCTTCTCCAAAACATGGTCTATTCCTTTTTGGCGATTGTGTATGTTGTAAAAGTGCCAGTCCAGATGATTATTTATTTTACAGATAAATAAGAATATGTCAAGTCTTAAAAACAAAAACCCCGCTTTTGGCGGGATTCTCATATTTAATCTGAATGTTATTTCTTTGCCAGTCGCAAACTCATTCTGTGTTCTTTTGGATCGACGGAAATGATTTGAAATTCGTAGTTCTTTCCGGTTTCCAATCCTTCTTCCATGCTTTTTTGAGTGCCGAATTCTGAGATGTGGCAAAGTCCCTGGATTTTTGGAGTCAGCTGGACAAAAGCGCCAAAGGGGTTTAGTTTTGTCACTTTTCCTTTTACAACGTCTCCTTTTTTGTATTTTTCTTCTATGCCGAGCCAAGGGTCTTTCTTGAGGGCTTTTAAAGACAAAGATACCTTGCTGTTTGATATATCGATGATCTTTGCTTTGACCGTTTCTCCAGTTTTTACTATTTCCGACGGATTTTCAATAAGTTGCCAGTCTAGTTCGGAGATATGGATAAGGCCTTCTAAAACAGAAGGTTTTTCTTCGTCTTTTAAATTCTCGGAAGCAACAGGAAATCTTAAAAACGCTCCGAAATCGACAACGCCCGTGATTTCTCCTTCAACGACATCTCCTACTTTATAGTTTTTCAGGAGTTCTTTTATCTTTCCATCCTCTTTTGCTTTTTCGGACAATATCAATTTTCCTTCTTTGGGATCCAAATCGAATATTTTCACTTCCAGCTCTTTGCCGACGAATTTTTGGAGAGCTTGCAGTATTTTTTGATTGTCTCCGTTTTCAACTTTCGGATAGTTGGCGTTGGACAATTGGGAAGCCGGTAAAAAAGCAGGCACTCCCGCCACCTCCGCTAAAAGTCCTCCTTTATTCGCCCCAAATATTTTTACAAGGAAAACTTCGTCTTTTTCCCTGCTTTGTTTTAAGGTGTCCCAAGCAAGTTCTTTGTTGGCCCTTGTCAGAGAAAGTTCTATGTATCCCTCTTCGTTTTCCAAATCCACTATTTTTGCCAGAACTTTGTCTCCGGCATTGAGACTTTTTATTTTTCGCTTTGCTTCGTAAAATTCCCTGCCGTAAATTATTCCGGTCCCCACGCTGCCCAAATCCAAAAAGACAGAGGCCTTTGCCTTGCCCACAACCGCCCCTTCAATTATTTCTCCGACTTTCGGCGGTTTTAAAAAGTTGTTTTGGTCAAATGTCTTATTCATATTTGGATACAGTTCGGTATTGTTCATTTTGAATATAGAAACAATATAACATACAATAATTTCATAATCAATAGTACGGGAAGCTGCGCTTTTTACACACCACGACCGATTGAATCAAAAAGGAAAATATGCTAACATGATTTAATATTAATCAAATATCTTTTTTTGTCTACATGAATATTTTTTGGCAGGGGCAGACCTGTTTTAAAATCATAGTCCAGAAGGGAAAAGAGGGCCAAGTCAGCATATTGGTTAATCCCTATGGAAAAGAGACCGGGCTTAGACCTCCGAAAGTTGAAGCCGATATCTTAATACTTTCCGACGACAGCAGAAAAGAAGTCCAGGGATGCGGTTTTTTGGTGGCCGGTCCCGGAGAATACGACGTCAAAGGAGTTTACATAAAAGGCATTCCGGCTCTTGCCAAAAGCACGGATCCTAAAAACAAAAAAGACAAGAAAAAAACCACCATCTATGCGATTGAAGCGGAGGATATACGTATTTGCTATCTTGACAACTTAGGCGAGGAAGAGCTTTCTTCAAAAGAGCTGGAAGACATAGGCGGAGCCGATATACTGATTGTTCCTGTCGGGGGCCAGGATTCTCTGGATGCCAAGGGAGCGATAAAGGTTATGTCTCAGATCGAGCCGAAGATTATTATACCTATGTATTATAAGATCCCGGGGCTTAAGATTAAACTTGATGCGGTTGAAACTTTCTTGAAATCGCTGGGAATTAAAACGTTGGAGCC
>Ga0265297_10004034_pt1 | contig 24900 bp, 30 predicted proteins | sample Munlanlwell13791_FD_192502 | JGI IMG/M metagenome (GOLD analysis project Ga0265297, IMG submission 192502) | Leachate microbial communities from a municipal landfill in Southern Ontario, Canada - Leachate well 137-91 | ecosystem: Engineered > Solid waste > Landfill > Unclassified | place... | reverse complement strand
AAGGAATTAATAGGTGAGGTCGCCACCGAAATTCGTTTGGTCTATCCTCCTGAGCCTTATAAAGGTAAGGGGATCCGTTTCGTAGGCGAACATGTAAAGAAAAAGATAGGTAAGGCCCAAGCAACAGGCGGTGGTAAATAATGAGAACAAAAGAAGAGTTAAGGCTAAAAAGGCATAAAAGGCTCAAGATGAAGATGCTGGGGACATCGGATAAGCCAAGATTGGTTGTCCACCGGTCTTTGAAGAATATTTCTGCGCAGGTCCTGGATGATACGGCCAGTAAAGTTTTATTTTCTTTGTCGACCAAGGATAAGTCATTAAAATCAAAGTTTGCCAAGGCAGGTAATTTAAAGTCTGCCGAAACATTCGGCCAGATATTTGCCCAGGCGGCAAAAGAAAAAGGTTTTAGCAAAGTTATCTTTGACCGCGCCGGGTATCTTTACCACGGAAGGATTAAATCTTTTGCCGATGCATTAAGAAAAGGTGGAATGGAGTTTTAAATTATGCGTGAATTAACTATTGAACAGCAATCCGATTTAGTGGAAAAAGTTATTAGTATTAACAGAGTTACAAAGGTAACTAAGGGCGGTAAAAAACTTCATTTTAGCGCTTTGGTAGTAGTAGGTGATGCCAAAGGAAGGGTTGGTTTTGCCCTGGATAAAGCTAATGAAGTTGCCGAAGCTATCCGTAAATCTTTGACTAAAGCAAAAAAGAGTCTTTTCAAAATTCCTTTGGTGGGTTCAACTATCCCTCATGAAATTATAGGTAAATTTGGGGCGGCAAGCGTCATGTTAAAGCCGGCATCCGAAGGCACCGGAGTTATTGCGGCGGGCCCGGTTCGAGCAATCTGCGAGGCCGCCGGAATCAAGGATATCCTTACTAAATGTTTAAAATCGAATAACCCGATCAATGTTATCAAAGCTACTATGCAGGGCCTAAAAGAACTTAAAGGATAAAATGAAAGAAAAGAAGCCTACAAAAAAAACGGTTGCTAAAAAAAATATCGAGAAAATAACTGTCAAAAAGCCTGCGCCTGCAAAAACAAAGGAAGCGCCGGTTTTAAATTCGGTTTCCCTTCATAATTTAAAAAGCCCGTTGGGGTCGCGTAAAAAAAGAAAATTGCTTGGCCGCGGTTCAAGCTCAGGCCATGGAAAAACCTCAACCCGGGGAAGCAAGGGCCAGACTTCGCGGGCCGGAAGGCATTTTTATCTGGGTTTTGAAGGCGGTCAGTCTCCGCTTATCCGCAGGATGCCAAAACGAGGGTTTGTCAGTAATTTTAAAAAATTTTATCAAGTCATCAATCTTGAAGATTTAAATAAAATCAAAGAAACTATGATTACCCCGGCCGTATTAAAAGCAAGCGGTTTAATCAAAAGCGATTCCGGCTTAATTAAAGTATTAGGAAACGGAAGTATTAAAAATGCCGTGACTATCCAGGCGCACGTATTTTCAAAACGTGCATCCGAAGCGATTGCCGTCGCCGGCGGTAAGACAGAAATTATTAAAATATAGATTTCCCCCGCTGTTTACTTCCCTATACAAGCAAAGCGGGGTTAATTCGGCCAACAACTTACGTCACTTTGTTCCGTAAGTTGTGGCCTCATTGAATGTTTAACGCGCTGGTAAATGCTTTTAAAATTCCCGATTTAAAAAAGCGCTTAATTATCACTGGCGCGCTTATTGCTATTTATCGTGTAGGTTGTTATGTTCCCACACCGGGAATTGACGGTGCGGCATTAGCCGAATTCTTTAACCGCATTGCTTCAACTCAGGGCGGTACGCTCTTTGGCATAATCAATATGTTTTCAGGCGGCGCTATGGAGCGTTTAACCATATTTGCCTTAGGGATCATGCCCTATATTTCATCTTCGATTATTATGCAGTTATTGACTGCGGTAATTCCGGCGTTCGAGAAGATGGCTAAAGAAGGCAAGGCCGGTTATGAGAAAATCAACCAGTTTACCCGTTATGGGACAGTTATATTGTCCGTAATCCAATCTTATTTTATCGCGCTTTGGCTGGAAAACCCGGCCCGTTTTGAAGGGCTGCAGATTGTCTTACACCCCGGCTGGGGATTTCGGATACTGACGGTGCTTACGCTTACTACCGGCACGATTTTTATCATGTGGCTTGGCGAACAGATCCAGGAGCGCGGTATCGGAAATGGGATCTCTCTGATAATAACCGCAGGTATTATTTCGCGGATTCCTACGGCATTTCATCAGCTTTTTGTTTTGATTTCACCTTTTGATGCCAGCCGGAGGCAGATTCAGCCGATTACTTTGATAGTCATGGCTTTTTTATTGGTAGTGGTTGTGTTTTCGGTTATTATGATTACTCAGGGGGTGCGCAAGATCCCCGTGCAATATGCCAGAAGGATTGTAGGACGCAAGATTTATGGCGGCCAGAGCACATATATACCGCTTAAGGTTGATACTTCGGGCGTCATCGCGATTATTTTTGCTCAGTCGATCATCCTGTTCCCGGCGACAATGGCATCTTTTATCCCCAATCCGGGTTTTCAGCGTTTTGCCCAAAGCTTGATCCGCGGGCAGTTATTGTATTCTTTAGTTTATGCCGGTTTGATTATTTTCTTTTGTTATTTTTATACAGCTATTGTTTTTAATTCGAACGATCTTTCGGAAAACATGAAGAAATACGGGGGGTTTGTTCCCGGTATCCGGCCCGGTTCACCCACCGCAGAATTTCTTGATTTTGTCGTGACCAGGATTACTTTAGCCGGCGCATCTTTTATTGCCGTAATAGCAATCCTGCCGGATTTTATTATGGCCTGGCTTAAAGTGCCTTATTTAGTGGCTTCTTTCTTCGGCGGCACCGGCATTTTGATTATCGTAGGAGTCATGCTGGATACCTTAAAGCAGATAGAATCGCATTTATTGACCCATCATTACGAAGGTTTTATAAAAAGCGGCCAGATAAGGGGAAGAAGATAATGTATCTTGTACTTTTGGGCCCTCCCGGGGCAGGTAAAGGAACGCAGGCCAAGAAGCTAGCGATTACTTTAAATTTGCCGCATATATCGACTGGCGATATCCTGAGGCAAAATGTCAAGGATGGGACTGATTTGGGTAAACAGGCCAAAGGTATTATGGATAAAGGCCTGCTGGTGCCTGACGAGCTAGTTGCTAAAATGCTCGATGAGCGTTTTAACAATCCCGATATCAGTAATGGGTTTATTTTAGACGGGTATCCCAGGACATTGGCCCAGGCTAAGACATTAGATCAGATCTTAAGCAATAAGGGCAAGAAGTTAGATTTGGTAGTATATTTAAATTCAAGTGATCAAACAATTATTAATAGGCTTGGCGGCAGATTGGTCTGTTCTAAATGCGGTTCAAATTTTCATGTTACCAATATGCCCCCTAAGGTAAAGGGCCTTTGTAATAATTGCCAGGCAGTTTTATATCAGCGTTCTGATGATAATGAAACAACGGTGCGTAAGCGCCTGGAAGTTTATAAAAAGGAAGTCGCTTCTTTGATAGAATATTACGCTAAAACGGGAAAACTGCACAGCTTAAATGCCGATCTGGGGGCAGAGGTGGTTCTAAGCCAGATTATTGACCTAGCCGGGGGAAAATGATTCCTTTAAAGTCCAAAAAGGATTTGGATATGTTGAAGGAGTCGGGAAAAATCTTGGCGCTGGTTATGCATAAGGTGGAAAAAATAGTTCGACCGGGCATAACTACGAGCGATATTGACCGGCTAAGCGAAGAGTTGATTCTTAAAAGCCGGGCAGTTGCCGCTTTTAAGGGTTATAAAGGTTATCCTGCTGCAGCCTGTGTTTCGGTTAATGATGAAGTGGTCCATGGTATTCCCGGCCCGAGGGTGATTGAAGAAGGGGATATCGTAAGCATAGATTTAGGCGTAAATTATAAGGGTTATTTTTCGGACATGGCGGTAACTTTACCGGCAGGCAAGATAGATACCGCTAAGAAGAAGCTGATTGAGGTGACCAAAAAATCCCTTGAACTGGCTATTAAAAAGGCTTACGCAGGGAATAGATTAAGCGATATTTCTCAGAGTATTCAAAGTTATGTTGAAGCGTACGGCTTTCAGGTTGTCAGGCAGTTTGTCGGCCACGGTATTGGCACTGCTTTGCATGAAGAACCGGAAGTCCCCAATTTTTTTAAAAATGGCGTAAGCCCTGTTTTAAAAAGCGGGATGGTCTTGGCGATCGAACCGATGATTAATATGGGTGATTGGGAGTGTATGCTGCTTAATAATGGATGGACCGCAGTCACCAGGGATGGCCGGCCTTCAGCTCATTTTGAGCATACAGTGGCGGTTACGGACAACGGGCCGTTGATATTAACAAGATAAGGAGAAATTTTAAGCTTATATGGCAAAAGAAGAGCTAATCGAAACCGAAGGTAAAATCGTTGAAGCGCTTCCCAACGCTATGTTTAAAGTTGAGCTTGAGAACGGACATATTGTTTTAGCGCACGTCTCCGGGAAAATGCGGATGAATTTTATCAGGATTTTACCGGGTGATAAAGTAAAATTAGAACTTTCTCCCTATGATTTAAGCCGGGGGAGAATTACATTCAGGGTCAGATAGAAAGAAGGTAAGGATGAAAGTCAAAGCTTCAATCAGAAAAATTTGCGACAAGTGTAAAATCATCAAAAGAAAAGGCGTGGTCAGGGTTATTTGTCAGACCGCGAAACATAAACAAAGACAAGGATAACATTTTAGTCCTGATTTTATTTAAGCAGGCAGGAGAGTAAAAATATGCCAAGAATTATCGGTGTTGATATACCCAAGGAGAAAAAAGTAGAAATAGCCCTTACTTATTTATATGGAATAGGCCGGGCGCTTTCGAATGTCGTACTCAAAGAAGCAGGGGTAAACCCGGATAAACGGGCTAAAGATCTAAGCGATGAAGAGGTTTCGCGGATTACCACCATTCTGCAAAAAGGAAGCTTAAAGGTTGAAGGAGACCTTAGGCGCGATATATCTCAGAATATAAAGCGGCTTATGGATATCGGCTCCTGGAGGGGTATGCGCCATAAAAAGGGTTTACCGGTTAGGGGCCAGCGCACCAGGACCAATTCAAGGACCAGGAAAGGAAAGAAGAGAGTAAATTTAGCGCCGGTGGTAAAAAAGGAAGCGCCAAAAGCTAAGCCTGCCGGGAAATAAGACCAGCGAAAATCAAGCGTTAGGCTTGTGCATAAGGAGAAAAGCAAATGGCAACAAAAGATAAAGCGAAAAAGAAAAAAATAGCCAGAGGTATTACCAGCGGAATTGCCCATATTCAAGCCAGTTTTAATAATACTATAATTACTATAACTGATAAGCAAGGCAATGTTATCGCCTGGAGCGCTCCGGGGTGCGTAGGTTACAGTGGTTCTAAAAAATCTACGCCGTTTGCCGCTCAGATTGCAGCAACTGATGCTGCACGTAAAGCAAAAGAAGTCGGCGTCAAGGAACTTGAAGTTTATGTGAAGGGCCCGGGTTTTGGCAGGGAATCGGCAATCAGGGCGCTTCAAGCAGCAGGATTAGTGGTGACTTTAATAAAAGATGTGACACCCATTCCTCATAATGGTTGCCGTCCTAAGAAGAAAAGGAGAGTCTAATTCATGGGCCGTTATACAGGTGCAGTTTGCAGATTATGCCGCAGACAAGGCGAGAAACTATTTTTAAAAGGAACTAGATGTCAGACAGAAAAATGCGGTGTCGCCAAAAGGGCTTTTCCTCCGGGCCAGCACGGCAAGGGCAAAAGGCAAAAGCTTTCTAACTACGGCGTTCAGTTGAAAGAAAAACAAAAAGTTAAAAGGATTTACGGCGTTATGGAAAAACAGTTCCGTAAATATTTTAAAATAGCCTCTAAAACAAAAGGCGTTACCGGTAAGGTGCTTTTACAGCTTTTGGAACGCAGGCTTGATAATGTAATTTTTAGGATGGGACTTGGCACCAGTCGCGCACAGGCCCGCCAGATTGTAAGGCATAACCTGGTTGCGGTTAATTCCCGCAGGGTCAATATTCCTTCTTTTTTGATCGATAAAGACGACCTGGTTGAAATTAAGGCTAAGGATAAGGTAAAGATTAAGATAAAGGATAATTTGGAGCTTTCAAAAGACAGGACTGTTCCTTCATGGCTTGAGTTTAGCGCCGCTGATATGAAGGCCAAGATTTCCAGGCTTCCGGAAAAAGGCGATATCCAGCAGCAGATCCAGGAACAGTTGATCGTCGAGTTGTATTCTAAATAATAATTTGTAGTTTACCCCCGCCACGGCGGGGTTAATTCACGCATTAACTTACTCACCTCCCTGGGAGGCTCGTAAGTTAAGCGCTCATTAATATAGGGGGATAAAATGGGTATAAAATGGAGAGATTTTCAATTTCCTAAAAAGCTGGAATGCGACGAATCAACATATACTGATACTTACGGAAAATTTCAGGCGGCTCCTTTTGAAAGAGGTTATGGAGTTACTTTAGGCAATTCTCTAAGGAGAGTTTTGCTTTCTTCCATAGAAGGAAGCGCAGTTACAGCAATCAAGATTGCCGGCGCCTCCCATGAGTTTTCGGCAATCCCCGGGGTATTAGAGGATGTCCCGGAGATCATTTTAAATATCAAAAGCCTGGTTTTAAATTCCCATTCCAAAATTCCTAAAACAATAACTTTAAAAGCCGATAAAAAAGGAGTGGTTAAAGCCAAGGATATAGAGACGGATGAGACGATCGAGATTATTAATCCCGATTTGCATATTGCAACGCTTACCAAGGATGCCAAGCTAAATATCGAAATGGAAGTTTCCAGGGGTCGCGGCTATGTGCCGACAGAACTGAACAAAAGAGAAGATAAGGCTGTAGGTTTTATCGCTATTGACTCGATATTTACTCCGATTAGAAAGATTAATTATTTTGTTGAAAATACCCGCGTCGGCCAGCGCACTGATTACGATAAGCTGATTCTGGAGATTTGGACCAACGGCAGCATTAACCCCAAAGATGCGCTTCTTTATGCTTCTAATATTTTACAAAGGCATCTTGATATTTTTGTTAATTTCGGCCAGCTTCCGGAAGATATAGCGGAAGAGGAGCCGGAGATGACCAAAGAAGACACCATTCTTTACGAAAAATTAAGGCTTCCGATTTCAGAGCTTGAGCTTTCCGTAAGAAGTTCCAATTGTTTAAGGGAGGCAGGCATAAAAACCATCGCTGATCTAGTCAGAAAGAGCGAAGAAGAGATGCTCGGTTTTAAGAATTTCGGCAAAAAATCACTTACAGAAATCCAGGAGCTGCTTGTTGGTATGGGAGTCAGCCTTGGGATGCAGATAGATCCTAAGAAAATCAAGAAGGGTTAAATAATATGAGACACGCAAAGAAAAGGATGCAGCTAGGGCGCTTTACCAGCTGGCATGACGCAACAATAACCAGTTTAGCCAGAAATATTTTAATTTGCCAAAGTATCAGAACTACACTTACCCGGGCCAAGGCCTCGAAGGGGGTAGTCGATAAACTGATTACTTTAGCCAAGAAAAATACCTTATCTGGCCGTAGACAGGCGCAGTCGATTTTGGGTGAACATAAGCTAGTCAACCTGCTTTTTAATGAAATCGGCCCGCGTTTTTCCAAGCGTACCAGCGGGTTTACCAGGATTATAAGCCTGGGAAGGCGCCGGGGAGATAATGCCGAAACAGTTATTTTCGAACTGACTGAAATTAAGAAAAAGGAAAAGAAAGTAAAACAACCAAAACAGGCAAAACAAGTCCACGATATAAAGGCCAGTGAAGTAAAAGAGGCGCCGGAAACAAAAAAAGAAACAAAAGTTGCGGTGGCAGAAAAACCGATGGACGAGAAAAAACCGTCGAAAAAATTTATGGGCGGTTTAAGGACCATATTCAGGAAGAAAAGTGATTCTTTGTAAGTAAAGACACCTGGCGCTATAAGGAATTGCGCCAGTGCAGCCTCCTGGCCGAAACTTTTATGAAAATAGATACAAGGCTTGCTGGACGTCTAAAGAAAATCAATCCTTCTTCAACCCTGGCAATAACTTCTAAGGCTAAAAAGCTTAAAAGCGAAGGCAGGGATTGCCTTAATTTTGCCGCCGGAGAACCGGATTTTGATACGCCTGATTTTATCAAAGAAGCAGCTATCCAGGCGGTTAATTCCGGATTCACCAAGTATACCCCCACCACGGGAACCCCCGAATTAAAAAAACTTATCTGCGAAAAATTTAAAAAAGACAATTCTTTGGAATATTTGCCTGAGCAAATTATCGTTTCTAACGGCGCAAAGCACAGTATTTTTAATGCGCTGATGGTTTTATTAAACCGTTCGGATGAGGTCCTCATACCTTTGCCATATTGGGTCAGTTACCCGGAAATGGTTAATCTTTGTGAGGCAACCCCGCGTTTTATAAAAACTACCGCGGGAAATAATTTTAAAATTTCGGTTGCCGATCTTAGCAAGCATATAACCCAAAAAACAAAAGTCTTAATTCTGAATAGTCCGTCTAACCCAACAGGCTGTGTTTATGGCAGAAGGGAATTAGAGGGGATTGCAAGATTATGCGTGGAAAGAAATATTTTTGTCATTAGCGATGAGATCTATGAAAAGATAATTTTTGACGGGCAAAAACATGAATCAATCGCTGGTTTTAATAAAGATATCTATAACCTGACAATTACGGTTAATGGATTATCTAAAAGCCATTCGATGACTGGATGGCGTATTGGTTATCTTGGGGCCCCCAGCGATATAGCCGGAGCAATTTCCAATCTTCAGGACCATTCTACTTCTAACCCCAATTCTATCGCCCAGAAAGCAGCTGTTGCGGCCTTAAGCGCCCCGGAAGATTTTACCCGTAAACTTTGCCAGGAGTTTGAGAAGAGAAGAGATTACCTGGCATCAAGGCTTAAGGAAATCGATAAATTAAGCTTCACTCTTCCCCAAGGCGCCTTTTACATGTTCTGCAATATCTCTAAAACCAAGCTTGATTCAATGACTTTTGCCGAACGTCTTTTGGATGAAGAATATATAAGTGTTATTCCGGGGGGATCATTCGGAATGGATAATTATATCAGGATAAGCTTTGCGACCAGCATTGAGGATCTGGCTAAAGGCATGGACAGGCTTAAAAAATGGGTTTTGAAATTATGAGTGCTCAAACAATGGCCGAAAAGATCTTAAGCAACCATTCGGGTAAAAACTTACGCGCCGGTGACTTTGCAGTATGTAAGGTAGATTTTACTTTTGGCCAGGACGGAACCAGTTCGATAATCATCGATCGTATCAAGGAAATGAGGGTCAATAAATTAAAAACCGATTTCTGTATGGTTATCGACCATAGCGCGCCTTCTCCAAGTGAAGGGGTTTCCCGGGTGCACAAAAAAATGCGTAATTTTTCCCAAAGTTTCGGTAGCGATCTTTTTGATATCGGCTGCGGAGTATGCCATCAGATTATTCCTGAGTCAGGCAAGATTTTGCCCGGGGACCTGGTCTTGGGAGCCGATTCGCATACCTGTACCTACGGGGCCCTGGGAGCATTCTCTACGGGAGTAGGTTCCACTGATTTGGCGATTACTCTTGCGACGGGTAAAAATTGGTTTAAGGTGCCTGCGACCATAAAGATTATAGTAAAAGGCAAATTACCAAAAGGGATTTTTGCCAAGGATATAATCTTGCATATAATCGGCAGTTTAAAAAGCGACGGCGCAACATATAAAGCAGTTGAATTTTCGGGCCCGGTAATCGATAATATGAGGATGGACGGGCGTTTTACAATAGCCAATATGCTTGTTGAGATGGGGGCCAAGGCCGGTTTTCTGCCTGTCGATAAACACACATTAGCCTGGTTAAAGCCTAAGATAGGAAAGAATAAACGAATTAAAGATATCTCGCCGGATAAAGGCGCTATTTATGAAAGGGTCTATGAATTTGATGTCTCTAAGCTTGACCCGCAGGTTTCTCTACCGCATAGCGTGGATAATGCCCAGTCGGTATCTTCTTTAAAGAAAGTAAAGATTAACGAAGCTTTCTTAGGCACATGTACTAATGCCCGAATAGATGATTTTGTTGCAGCAGCAAAAGTCTTAAAAAAACGTAAAGTTTCTCCGGATGTAAAATTGATTATAGCTCCCAGTTCTCGTAGCATTTATCTCGAAGCTTTAAAACTTGGATTAGTTGAGATATTTGTAAAAGCCGGCGCAGTTATTGTTGCCCCTGGTTGCGGTCCATGCGTTGGTACGCACAATGGCGTCCCTGCAGACGGCGAAGCAGTGATCTCAACCGCTAACCGTAACTTTAAAGGCAGGATGGGGAATCCTTCCGCATTTATCTATTTGGCTTCGCCGGCGACAGTAGCTGCCTCAGCTCTTAAGGGCTATATTAGCGATCCAAGAACTTATTTTTAACTATTTTGTCTGATCCCTTATCTACAAGGAGGATGCATGGAAATCCGTGATTTGCTATTAATGTGTTATGAAAAAGGCGCGTCCGATCTGCATGTAACAGAGAACGAACCGCCGCTTTTACGTATTGATGGCAGGTTATTAAGGACAGATAAAGAAAAGATGAATAAGATGGACTTAAAGAAAATGATTTATAGTGTCCTTTCTAACGTCCAGAAGGAGATTTTCGAGCGGGAATTAGAGCTTGATTTTTCACTTGCGCTTCCGGGTATAGACCGCTTCCGGGTTAATATCCATTTGCAAAAAGGATGCGTAGAAGGAGCATTTCGCCGTATACCGATAGAGATACCTACAGTGGAAAAATTGGGTTTGCCCAAGATTATTTCCGATCTTGCCCGTAAACCAAATGGTTTGGTTTTAGTAACCGGCCCCACTGGCATGGGTAAGACCACTACCCTGGCGGCAATGATCGATTTAATTAACAGCGAGAGGGAGTGCTTGGTTACTTGTATCGAGGACCCGATAGAATTTATTTATGTCAACAAAAAAAGCATCATCAAACAACGTGAGGTTTATTCGGATACGCATTCTTTCGCCGAAGCTCTGCGCCACGCACTGCGCCAGGATCCCAATGTTATTGTCGTTGGAGAAATGCGCGACTTGGAGACAATCTCGACTGCCCTGACTGCAGCCGAAACAGGCCATTTGGTTTTGGCTACCCTGCATACCCCTGATGCGCCGCAGACCGTTTCAAGGATTATTGATGTTTTCCCCCCGCACCAGCAGACCCAGGTTAAATTACAGCTTTCCGACTGCTTGCAGGGAGTGGTTTCCCAGCTTTTGCTTCCCCATGCTTCGGGAAAAGGGAGGGTGCTGGCGACCGAGATAATGATAGCTACTGCCAGCATCAGAAACCTTATCCGAGAACAACAAATTGAGCAGATTCCTACTATTATGCAGACTGGATTACAGTATGGCATGAATACTATGGACAAATCCTTAAAAGAGCTTACCCAAAAGGGCATGATAACTCTTGATATGGCAATGTCAAAAGCCAGGAACATGGAAGAATTCAAACAACTATGAGTATTACCGGAAAATGTATTAAATTAGGGGACAATATTAACACGGATTTCATTATTTCCGGCCGTTATAAATTTGCCATAACCGATATGAAGGAATTGGCTAAGCATATAATGGAAGATATTGACCCGGATTTCCCCAAGAAAATTATACCGGGTAAATCAATAATTGCCGCAGGCAATAATTTCGGCATGGGCTCAAGCCGGGAGCAGGCGCCTCTGGTGATTAAAGAAGCTGGGATTACAGCAGTTTTATCGCCCCAATTTGCCAGGATTTTTTTTAGGAACAGTTTTAATATAGGCCTTGCGCTAATCGAAACCGATACCTCTAAGATTGACGAAGGGGACGAACTCGAGATTGATTTAGATAAAGGGGTGGTGAGAAATCTGACTAAAAACATTAATTTAAAGATAAACCCTTTGCCGCGCTTTATGCAGGATCTTTTGGCTGAAGGCGGGATAGTCAATTATTATGAGAAGTACGGAGAGCTTAAAATATAAATGCATAAGCTGACCCTTATTCCCGGAGACGGGATCGGACAGGAAGTTTCTCTTGCTGCTACAAGGTGTATTGAAGCTAGCGGCGTCAATATCGAATGGGACAGCGTTCTTTGCGGAAGCGACGCTCTTGCAAAAACAGGGGAGTTATTACCGGAAAGTGCCTTGGATTCGATAAGAAAGAATAAGGTTGCGCTTAAGGGTCCGATTACAACTCCGATTGGCACAGGTTTTCGCTCGGTAAACGTAGCTATCAGACAGGCTTTGGACCTTTATGCCTGCTTGCGTCCGGCAAAGAGTTATATCGGCGTAAAAAGCAGATTTAGAGATATTGATTTAATAATAGTCAGGGAAAATAGCGAGGACCTTTATGCGGGAATAGAATACGAAGAATCAAGGCCTGAAACATTAGGGTTGATTGAGCAGATAAAAAAAGATACAAAAAAGGCTATTCGCGAAGATTCCGGCATAACCATAAAGCCGATCTCGAAATTTGCATCCGAGAGGATAGTCAGGTTTGCTTTTGAATATGCTGTAAAGAATAACCGCCAGAAAGTAACCTGCGTGCATAAAGCAAATATCATGAAATTTACAGACGGATTATTCTTAAACACCGCGCGTAAAGTTGCTTCCGAATTTGCCGGCAAAATAGTTTTTGAGGAAGCAATCGTCGATAATATGTGTATGCAGCTGGTACAAAAACCCCACAACTATGATGTTTTGGTCTTGCCCAATCTTTATGGAGATATCATATCCGATCTTTGCGCAGGGCTTGTCGGAGGATTAGGGGTTGCTCCCGGAGCGAATATAGGAGGCGAGTTAGCAGTATTTGAAGCAGTCCATGGCTCGGCCCCGAAATATAAAGGCAAGAATAAAGTTAATCCTACCGCAATGATTTTATCCGGAGTATTGATGCTGCGTTACATCGGTGAGAACAGGGCAGCGGATAATTTAGAAGAAGCAGTTCAGGAGGTAATTGCCGAAGGAAAACAGGTGACCTACGACCTCAAACCTGATCCGCTTGACCCATCCGCTGTCGGTACCTCAGAAATGGCTGACGCAATTATCGCTAAACTAAAAAAGCGTAAATAATGAAAATTACAGTTATCGGCGCAGGAAATGTAGGGGCTTTAAGTGCAATGCGTATCGCCGGTGAGGGATTAGGCGATGTTTTTCTAATTGATATAGTAAAAGGCCTTGCCCGCGGAAAAGCCCTCGACCTTGAAGATGCCCGCCCTTTATTAAAACACCACTATAATATATCCGGGAGCGACAATATCGCTCAGGTTAAAGATTCCGATATCATAATTATTACCGCAGGCCTTGCCCGTAAACCCGGAATGAGCAGGGAAGAGTTGTTGGCAAAAAACTCCCAGATCTTAAAAGGCATATCTTTAAATATCAAGGAACTAGCCAAAAAAGCAATAGTTATCGTGGTGACCAATCCTTTGGATATTATGACGCTTTATGCATTAAAAATTACCGGGTTTAAGCCGGCTAAGCTTTTTGGTATGGGGATAAGCCTTGATACGGCCCGCTTCGTCAATTTAATCGCCCAGGAATTAAATCTGCCGGTAACCGATATCGAGGCGCTGGTGATAGGGGCGCACGGTGAAAATATGCTTCCCTTACCGAATTTTTCCAAAGTCAAAGGTGTCGCCCTGGATGAGTTTATTAATGAGGAGAAAATAAAGTCTTTGGTAGAGCGCACAATTGAAAGAGGGGCTGAAATTGTGGCTAATCTGGGTACAGGAAGCGCGTTTTTTGCTCCTTCAGCCGCTATTGCTGCGATCGTAAGGACCATAGTCAAAGACGAAAAGCGTACCCTCGGACTTTGTAGTTATTTAAACGGTCAATACGGAATCAAGGATACCTGTATTGGAGTCCCTTGCCGGTTGGGCAAAAACGGGATCGAGCAAGTTATCGAGCTTGAGCTTTTACCCGAAGAAAAGCTGTGCTTAGAGAAATCAGCAAGCCAAGTTGCAAGCGTATGCTCGCAATTGGGCGTTTAATTTTAGCTTATGTATGATCTGGCAGTTATCGGAGCGGGCTGGGCAGGTTACAACGCTGCTTTAAAGGCTAAAGAGCTTGGCTTAAGAGTTTGTATTTTAGAGCAAGATAAAATCGGCGGCACCTGCCTTAACTACGGTTGTATTCCTACAAAAACATTAATTCAATCCGCAAAAATATTCCAGCTAGTAAAAAAATCATCCAGTTTCGGCATAGAATCGGAAAAACTCCTAGTTAATTTACAAAAAATCCAGGAAAGAAAAGATCGGACTGTTGCCTTGCTTACCCAGGGAATGCAAAGCAGGCTTAAGGGGCTCGAATTTATTAAATCATCCGCCAGGATTATCTCGCCTAATCAGATAGAAGCTGAGAATCTTAAAATAGAAACAAAGTATATATTAATCGCCAGCGGAAGCCGTCCGGTTGAGCTGCCGGAATTAAAATTCCAGGGTTCGATAATATCGAGCAATGATGCGCTTTTATTAAATGAAATTCCGCAGTCTTTATTGGTAATAGGCGGCGGGTTCATCGGTTGTGAATTCGCCAGTTTATTTTCCGGTCTGGGCAGCGCGGTGACTATTGCCGAGAAATTACCGCAGCTTTTGCCCGGCCAGGACAGGGAAATAAGCAAAAAACTGGAAGTTATTTTCAGTAAAAAAGGCATTAAGGTAGTCACCGGGGCCGATTTATTAAAGCTTAATCTGAATGATTATTCCCGGGTGATAGTCAGTGTTGGCAGACAGGCAAATTTTTCCGGCCTAGGCCTGGAAAAGTTGGGAATAAAACTAAGTGAAGGCAGTATATTTGTGGATGATTACTTAAGGACAAGTATAGATAATATCTATGCAGCCGGAGATTGCGCCTCTAAAATAATGCTAGCCCATTATGCAGCTTATCAGGGGGTTGGGGCTGTTAGAAATATTGTTTCCGGAAATAAAAATAAAACAGATAATTCTATAGTACCGGCCTGCATATTTACTGAACCGCAAATTTCATCCGTCGGAGTAAATGAAGATTCGGCTTTAAAGGCAGGCTTGAAAATACAGTCGCATAAATTTGACTTTCGGGCCCTGGCTATGGCCCAGGTAATGGATGAAGCGGAAGGTTTTATTAAGGTTATAAGTTCGAAAGATAGCCAAGAGATTTTAGGAGCTAGCATAATCGGCCCGCTGGCCAGTGAGTTAATCGCAATTCCTGCAATCGCAATATCATCCCGCTTAAAAATAGAGCAATTGCGCTCGGTAATCTTTGCTCATCCGACTCTTTCTGAAAGCATACATGAAGTCATAAGTTAGGAGGGCTTATGGTCAAAGTCGTTTTACCGGAATTAGGAGAGGGAATAACCAAGGCGACTGTAACCTACTGGTTTTTTAAAGATGGAGAATTGGTCCACCAGAACGATGACCTGGTTGAGCTTACTACCGATAAATCTACCTTTAATCTACCCAGCCCCTGCACGGGAATCATCTCCGAAATAATGTACAGCGAAGGCTCAAGCGTAAATGTCGGCCAAACATTGGCAGTAATTAACGAGAGCTGACCCGCTCGGAATCCAATAAATTTTGCATACTGTCTTGCCTTGTTCCTCACGCACCGCTTGAGTCGCCCCAGCGAGGCGACTCTGCGCTCCGGCAAAATTTTGAGCTCTGCCGAGATTTAGAATGCCGGGCAACCTTGCCCGCTCAAAATTTTGAGGTGCGTTCCGGAACAAGCCAAGCCAGTTATTAAGTATTTATTAGCTTTCCAGCTCTTGCTGTAGGCGCATTAGAAAATTTTCGGCAACTTCCATTGCAATTGAATAGTGTGCAAGGGGTTACGGCGAGTGTAGGCAATTTTTAGTAGGTAAGGAACATTGCGCTGCCGGAAGGAGCCGTAAACCGCAGCACACGGCGAAAATTTTCAGCGCCGAAGCAAGAGGTGAAAAGCAAAGCTCACTTTCTCATTGACAATACTGGGCTTATAAGTTAAATTAATTCAATGAGTATTGATTATAAGAAAGAATTAGAAAGCGCGGCAAGAAATATGATTTTTGTCCACGATCCGGATCTTCTGATCAAGATGATCGTGCGGATGATGGTTACAAAAGCCAGGATCACTCACGCCAGTTTTTTCCTATTTAATAAAGAAAAACAGGGTTATCAGCTTACCGTATCAAAAGGTTCTTTAAACAAAAAAATCCCCCTGGACATGATTTGTATCGATAAGGACGATGTTTTGATCCGTTTTTTTAAAGATCATAAGAGCAGTTTTATTTTCGGAAGGGAGGCGTTGCTTTACAGCGAGGCTAAGAACGCTTTGAATGACCCTAAGATAAAACCGGAGACCAAACAGCAGCTTACCCACGTAATTTATCAAATGGAACTTCTTGAGTCTGTTGTCTGTATTCCCAGCTATTTTCGCAGTGAATTACCGGGTTTTTTATTATTGGGCAAAAAAGAAAATGGCAAAAAATTTGTCGACGAAGAACTTGATTTTTTCGTTGCCCTTAATTCCAATGTAGCAATGGCGATTAGAAACGCCCAGCTTTTTAAAGAACTGGAATATCAGCTTGACCGTAAGCACCAGCTTTTTGTGCGTACTACAGTCGCATTGGCAGCGGCAATCGAAGCCAAAGATAATTATACTCACGGACATACGACCAGGGTCACAAACTTGAGCCTTGAAATCGCCCAAAGGATAAGCCAGAACAACAAGAAAGAATTCGACCCTAAATTTTTAGAGAACCTGCATATTGCCAGCCTTTTGCATGATATAGGAAAAATCGGCGTACCCGAACATATCCTGAATAAGAGGGGAGGCCTAACCATAGGAGAACGTAACCGGATAAAAGAACATCCGATGATCGGAGTTAATATTCTAAAGCCGATCAAAGAACTTGAGGGAGCATTGCTTGGCGTAAGAAGCCATCACGAGCGTTTTGACGGTAAAGGCTATCCAGACGGATTAAATGGCAAGCAGATCCCTCTAGTTGCCTCGATAATTACTGTCGCCGATTCTTTCGATGCAATGAATACCAATCGTCCCTACCGCCTGGCCCTGGATAAGCAGGATGCTGTCAATGAAATCGAAAATTTAAGAGGAAAGCAGTTCTCTCCCTTTGTCACCGATATCTTCCTGGAACTATACAGCGAAGGTAAATTTTAGAATGCGTCCAAAACGTATAATTTTAATGTATATCTCTGAAGTATCTGGCCACAGGAGCGCCACAATGGCCATTGAAAAGGCGATAAAACAAAAGCGGCCGGATACGGAAATATTGAATATCAATGCCTTTAATTATACTAACCCGATATCGGAAAAGGTGATCAACCGTATTTATATGGAAGTAATTAAGCGCACTCCGAGGGTATGGGACTATCTTTACGACAATCCCAGCGTTGTTAAGGGCTTAGAGAATATTAAAAAACATGTGCATAAATCCAACTCTCCGAAATTAAAGAAATTATTTGATAGCTTCAATCCGGATCTGGTAGTTTGCACTCAGGCATTTCCCTGCGGCATGGTCGCTGATTACAAGAAAACTTACGGTGTTAAATTACCCTTGGTTGCTGTTCTTACCGATTATATCCCCCATTCTTACTGGGTTTATGATTTGGTAGATTATTATATAACTCCCACCGAAGATGTATCAGCGCGCCTGGAAAAGAAAGGAGTCAACCGTTCTAAAATCAAAGCTTACGGGATTCCTTTTGATCTAAAGTTTAACCAAAAACTTAGCGATGGCGAGATTTTTCATAAGTTAAAATTAAATCCTGAAAAACCGGTAGTATTGATTATGGGCGGCGGCCAGGGATTGGGGCCGATTAAAACCGTAGTCAAATCGTTGGAAAAAAGCCGGCATGATATCCAAGAGTTGGTTGTCGCCGGGACGAACAAAAAATTATTTCGTAGCTTAAGGCGCAGGATCAAACATTATAAAAAAAATATCCATTTGTACGGTTTTATCCAGAATATCCATGAACTGATGCATATATCGAAGGTGATTCTGTCAAAGCCGGGAGGAGTGACTACCGCGGAAGTTTTAAGTATCGGCCTTCCCATGGTAATTGTAAAACCCATACCGGGTCAGGAAATTAACAATACCAATTTCTTGACTCAGAAAGGCGCCGCTATCCAGGTTGATGATCCTAAAGATGCGTATAAAATTATCGACGAATTGTTAGGCGATAAGGCAAAATTGGAAAAGTTGAAGTCGCAAGCATTAAAAATAGCTAAACCAAATGCAAGCATGGATATCGCCAATCTTTTATTAAATATACAGCCGTGTTAAACTTTTTTTTATACCGCTTCGGCCAGTTTATCGCAGTCAACCTGCCTTTAAAATTCGTTTATGGGATCGGCGAATTTTTAGCCTACCTGCATTATGTTTTTGCATTCCGGGACAGGCGTTATGTCAGGAATAATTTAAAAGTTATTTTTCCCCGGGAATCACGCCGGTTTATTAATAGAACCAGCCGGAAGGTTTTTCAGAATTTCGCAAAGTACCTGGTAGATTTTTTCCGTTTTGAAAAATTAGACCGTTCCTTTATAGATAAAAAAGTCAAATTGGAAAACCTGGAAAATTTTGACCAGGCATTAAAACAGGGAAAGGGCGTAATAGTTTTGACGGCCCATCTGGGTAACTGGGAGCTAGGAGGCGTGGTTATTGCCCAGCTCGGTTATCCTTTCTGGGCGGTGGCCTTACCGCACAAAAGTAAAAAGGTTAATGATTTTTTTGACAGACAAAGGAACAGGAAAGGCGTAAAGGTAATTGCGATGGGCAAGGCGGTGAGGAGTTGTATCTCCGAAATAAGAAAAAATCATATGGTAGCCTTGGTGGGTGACCGCGATTTTACCGAAAAAGGCGTAATTGTTGATTTTTTTAATAAACCAACCCATTTTCCGGAAGGCCCGGCAGCTTTAAGCCTGATGACCGGAGCGCCGATAGTCCCCGGGTTTATGTTAAGAAACCCTGATGATAGTTTTACTTTAAGAATAGAAAAGCCGATAAACTTTCAGCCTTCGCAGGATAAAAAAAAGGATCTGATTGAATTAGTGGCAATGTATAATAAAATTTTCGAAGATTACATCCTTAAATATCCCGATCAATGGTATGTTTTCCGCAACTTTTGGGCTAGATAGATGCGTGTCTGCGTAATTATTCCTTCATATAACGAATCAAAAGAAATCGCCGGCCTAGTCAGCAGAATAACTCAGCAAGGACTGGAAGTGATTATTATTGACGATGGTTCGATGGATGATACCGCAAATATAGCGGCCTCCTGCGGGGCTAAAGTCTTGCGTAATATTGCTAATTGCGGTAAGGGGGCTTCTCTTATTAAAGGGTATAAATATGCCATTTCCCAGGGTTTTGATGCTGTGATTAGTATGGATGGCGATGGACAGCACTCTTCCGACGATATAGGGGCATTCATTATAAAAGCTCAAAATTCTAAAGCTTCAGTTTTTGTAGGTAACCGGATGGCTTTGACAAGAGGGATGCCTTTTTTACGCATAGTAACAAACCGCCTTATGTCGTTTTTTATTTCTTTGATTACAAAGCAGTTTATTCCCGATACCCAGTGCGGGTTTCGTCTGATAAAGAAAGAAGTACTGGAAAAATTAGATTTTTCTACTTCCAAATATGAAACAGAATCCGAAATTTTAATCAAAACAGCCCGGCTTGGCTTTAAGATCGAATCGGTACCGATTAAGACGATTTATTCAGGGCAGAAGAGCCAGATTAATCCGGTTATTGATACCTTTAGATTTTTCCGTTTTATTATTCTTGATTTTTTAAGGAAATTTAAAAAATGCTAGATTTAATCTTAGGCTGGATAAGTGGTCTTCCTAAAGAATATATCGTTATGATTGTTGCGGCTCTTCCTATTTCTGAACTAAGAGGGTCGATCCCGCTCGGTTTGTCCTTAGGGATGTCATTATCTAAGGTGTTTTGGCTTTCTGTGTTAGGCAATTCTATAATTATTGCTCCGGCGCTTTTTCTTTTTAAACCGGTATCTGATTTTTTAAGGAGATTTAAAATCTGGTCGCGTTTTTTTGATCGGATTTTTGAACGTACGAAAAGAAATTCGGATTCTATCCAAAAATATGAGGCTTTAGGCCTGGTCCTTTTTGTAGCTATACCCTTGCCGATGACAGGCGCCTGGAGCGGGGTGATAGCAGCCTCATTGTTTAAGATCCGTTTTCGTTACGCATTTCCCGCAATTATTACCGGAGTATTTTGTGCTGGTTTAATAGTTTTGTCTTTATGCGCTTTAGGTATTTTTAGCTGGAAGGCGGTCTTGGGATGATCCAGGTTTATACGGGTAACGGGAAAGGAAAAACTACGGCTGCCATAGGCCTGGCAGTCAGGGCAGCCGGCGCCGGGTTTAATGTTTATATCGCCCAGTTTTGTAAGGGCCGTCTTTATAATGAAATAAAGGCGCTTAAGAAATTCAAGCAAATCAAGGTTGAGCAGTTTGGGCGGCGCTGTTTTATCAAGAAATCGCCGGAAAAAATTGACCGGCAGATGGCTCAAATCGGCCTGGTAAAATCAAAAGAGGCACTGCTGGGAAATAAATTTAAAATAGTTATACTTGACGAAATAAATATTGCGCTCAAATATAAATTAATAATTTTGGCAGACCTGCTTAAATTAATAAAAAATACTCCTAAAGATGTAGAGTTAGTGCTTACGGGCCGTTACGCGCACCCGAAGGTCCTGGAGTCAGCCGACCTGGTGAGCGTTATAAAGGAAGTTAAGCATTATTATAACAGCGGTATAAAAGCGCGGGCAGGGGTTGAATTTTAATTCTACTTGACAGATAAAGATATTTGAATTAACATTAAAACCAACAGAAAATTCCAGCCATAATCGCTAAAATTAGTTAGACAGGAGGAGTTTAAATGTTAGCACTAAGTTTAATTTTAATCGGTATTTTATTAAGGTTTATTCCCCATGTTCCAAATTTTACTCCTGTTGCGGCGATTGCTTTATTTGCCGGAGTGTATTTAAATAAAAAGCAAGCTTTGATTGTCCCGCTTTTACTTATGGTCATCAGCGATATTTTATTAGGAATGCATAATGTAATTATCTTTACCTGGGGCAGTTTTCTTTTGGTCACCCTGCTCGGATTTATGGTTAAAAACCGCAAAACAATCCCAGGAGTAGGTCTAACAGCAGTAGCTTCCTCGGTCATATTTTATTTAATTACCAATTTCGGCGTCTGGGCCATGGGTTGGTATCCACAGAATATCAAAGGGCTCCTTGATTGTTATATTCTAGGGCTTCCTTTTTTAAGGCTATTTACCCTATCAACTTTGATTTATACTTTTGTTTTCTTCGCTGTTTATGAGTTTATAGCTTCAAGAGTACGGAAAACCAGGTTAGAAAAGGTTCTTTTATAATTTTAAAAGCAAAGTTTTAGAGCAAGGGAAGGCCGTGTAAATCGGCCACAGTTCCCGCTGCTGTAACCTTGGCCCGCTATTTAAGGGGACCAATTTGGCGTCTTAAGCCACTGTCTTTAAAAGGATGGGAAGGCAAGCCAAAAAGGCCGAGGAAGTCAGAAGACCTGTCTAAAACAAAATGTTCGGCAATACTTTTAAGCCCGCGGACAGGCTTAAATGGGTTAAAAAGCAGGGATAACCCTTGAGATTAAAATATTTTAAACTCAAGGGTTTTTTGTTGCCAAGAGGTCCGAGAATGGAGATAGGATGAAGAGTTTAAGAAAAACGGCAGTAGTTTTGTTTTTATTGTTGGCTATTTTTATATCTTTTGGCCCAGGATATGCAGGTGATGTTGATTTGGATAAGATTGTAGTTACTCCATACCGCTATTACGAGAGCCTGGAAAATACGCCCGCCAGCGTTTCGGTTATTGGTCAGGATGAAATATCTAAATCAGGCGTAACCAGCACGGTCGGGGCTTTATCAGACCTGCCCGGTGTAGTTGTCAGGGATTTATTGGGTAACGGATCCAAGGCAACGGTTGATATCAGAGGGTTCGGAGAACAGGCAGCATTAAACGTCCTTGTGTTAATAGATGGCAGGCGTGTAAATGAAATAGATCTGTCAGGGACAGACTGGACTCAAATTCCGCTTGACCAGATTGAAAGAATTGAAGTTTTAAGAGGCGGTTTTGGCGCCGTGTTATATGGCGATAATGCCGTAGGCGGGGTAGTCAATATAATCACTAAAAGGGGCGGGCTCAGATCTTTATCGGCCAAGCTAAGCGCTGAATACGGCAGCTATGATTTGAACAAAGAGGCGCTCAACCTAAACGGAACAATCGATAAATTAAATTATAATTTTTCAACCAGCCGCGAAGGTACGCACGGCTACAGGAATAACAGCTACCTTAAGGGGAGCGATTTTTCCACAAAATTCGATTATAACATTGAACAAACAGGGACCTTGCTGCGTTTTAGCCAGGCTTATAACAAATCCAATTATGGACTCCCTGGCGCGCTTTCCAGCGCAAATTTAGCTAAATTTAACCGCAGGTATTCGGCATTCGGCGATGATCATGCCAAAGATACCGACTACAACATTATTTTAGGTTTTGACCAAAAGACAGCCGACTTTGGCAAATTTTCTTTTGATGCTTCCTACCGCAGGCGCAACACCTTTACCAATTTTATCGGGGCAAACGGTGGTTATAATCCGATAATTAAATCGCGGATAAATACGCTCGGGTTTAATCCTAAATACGTGTTTAATAAAAGTATTCTTGGATTAGGCAACAAGTTGATTTTGGGTTCGGATTTTTACCGTTACGACATGCAGTCTGATACTTTTGATCTAGCGGTTGAAAAACAGAGTGATAATTATGTAAGAAAAACTTCCAGCGCTTTATACGCGCAAGATGAGCTGGCTTTGCATGAAAAAATCACCTTAACCGGCGGGTTTCGTTATGAAGATATAAAATACGATTTTAATTATAATGATTATTCGATATTTTTTCCCAATTCCCCGGTTGATTCGAAAAAAGGCTTAAAGGCAATCGCTTATAACCTGGGGTTGACCTACAAATATGAAGGGGGGAATTTATTTATAAACCATAATAAAAGTTTCAGGTCTCCGGCAGTTGATGAGTATTTTGTTTACGGCGTTTTTAACCCCGGCCTTCAAGAGCAGGAAAGTAAAAATTTTGAAATAGGTTTAAACCACAGGCTATTTGATTTTCTAACCTTTGGGGTTTCGGGATACCTGATGAACCTTAAAAATGAACTTTATTATAATCCGGCGACATTTAGCAATGAAAATTACGATCAAACCCGCCACCAGGGGGTGGAAGCGGAGTTTAAAGCAAAACTCCCCCTGAAATTCAGATTAGCGGGAAATTATACTTTTGACCAGGCTGTTTTTAAGCAGGGAGATTATAAGGATAAGAGTATCCCGATGGTCCCTGAGCATAAATTCAACCTAAAATTATCATACCAGTTGACCGATTGGCTTGATTGGAGTTTTTCCTCCAATTATTTAAGCAACAGCTATTTTATCAACGATCAGGCAAACAACTGGCCGAAAATCAAGCAATCTTTCACTATGGATTCAAAACTGGTTTTTGAAAAAAATGATTACAGCCTGGTTTGCGGCATAAACAATATTCTTAACGAAAAATATTATGAATACGGCGTATGTAACTCCACAACCGGCGCAGTTAACTATTATCCTGCTGTCGGAAGGAACTTTTTTATCAGGGCGAGCCGAAAGTTCTAATTTGCTTTTCTTGCCAGGAAATTATAGCTGTGCTAAAATACTTACATGTTTGGCGACAGAAACTTAAGAACCGCTTTCATTATTTCCCTTGTTTGCCATGGGGTGATTTTTATCCGTTTTCCCATGTTTACACCTTTTAAGTCTGCGCCCAAGAAGCAAAAGATAGAAGTCCAATATGTCAAGCAGAGCCTTGAAGTAAAATCTCTCCCTAAAGATAAAATAAATCAGGAAATTTTAAAACCGATTTCCAAATCAGAACCTTTTTTAAAACTTGATTCCAAAATTTCCCAGGCCAGAAATATACCGCCTCCTTATATCGAGCAAAATAAGGGGCCCAAGGCGCTGGCCAACAGCCTTTTGGAGTTTCCGAAACCTTCTTTTTCAGCTTCCGACATAATGATAATAAAGAAGAAGATAACCTTGCCTCCGATTGAGATGGCGAAAATAGATAATCCCAGCTATATAAGCTATTATCAGGTTGTCCGGGAAAAGATCCGCCGCAGCGCATATCAGAACTATACCCAGAATGAGACGGGTGAGGTTTATGTTTCTTTCATTATCTCCAATGACGGATATATTAAAGCTGTTCGTTTGATCGATGAAAAGACCAGCGCCAACGATTATCTTAAGGATATTGCTTTAAGAAGCGTTAAACACGCCTCGCCTTTTCCTAATTTCCCCAAAGAGCTCGATTACCCGCAGCTTTCATTCAACATCATTATTTCGTTTGAAATAGAGTAACGCGCGGGTTCTGGCTTGCCATTTTCGGTAATATTTATTGGCTTTCCGGCTCTTGCTGAAGGTGCGTTAAAAATTTTCGGCAGATGTGCGCAAGGCTTTACGGCGAGTGAAGGCAATTCTTAATGCGTAAGGAACACTGTGCTGCCGGAGCAAGCCGTAAACCGTAGCGCACGGCGAAAATTTTGAGCACCGAAGCAAGAGACGGAAAGTAAAAGATGTGTGTCAGAGCCAAGTCAGGTGCGTTGTTGACACTTATATAAAGAATGGTATAATAAAGTTCTAAATTTTAACGTGAAAGGAGATGATCAGATTGACTCAGGTCGAAATAAAAAAGGACGAATCATTTGAGTCTGCTTTGCGCAGATTTAAAAAGAAAATCGAGCAGGAAGGCATCCTGCGGGAAGTACGCGACCGTAAACATTACGAGAAGCCGAGTGAACGTAAAAGAAAGAAAGCCAAAGCCAGAAAATAAGTAAAGATGGCGCAAAATTACCTT
>Ga0265297_10004033_pt1 | contig 24902 bp, 24 predicted proteins | sample Munlanlwell13791_FD_192502 | JGI IMG/M metagenome (GOLD analysis project Ga0265297, IMG submission 192502) | Leachate microbial communities from a municipal landfill in Southern Ontario, Canada - Leachate well 137-91 | ecosystem: Engineered > Solid waste > Landfill > Unclassified | place... | reverse complement strand
TTTTCTGAATTTTATTTTTTCACTGACCATTTCTGAAACCATTTTCTTTAGGTCTATATAACTTTCTTGTTCTATAAAAGAATAAGTTACGCTTTCTCCATAACATTCCTCGAAATAGTTCATAGAGTATTTATATCTTATGTCAATAAGGTAAATTTGAGTGTTTTTTCTATCTTTTGTCATATTTTAAAATTTTGGCTTCTTTTTCTTCTTCATCCCACCAAACATAAAAAGTTATGCTTCTATTTGGGCTTAGAAAAAACAAGCGCTCAATATAAGCTTTAGGTTTAATTTTATCAAATTTACTTTTCAATTTATTTTTTTCTTTAATGATATAAGCATCATCAGAATGAATACTATTGAGAAGTTTTTTGGCTTCTGCCCGCTCCTTAGAAAAGAAAGATAAAATATTCTCCCTAAAATCAGTTTGGTTCTTTATAATTTGTTCAAACGAATGCATACCAATAAAATATAATCCTAAAAAAGGATAAACTAAATAGTTATTTAATTTTATGTTATGCCACTGGTGCTGGAGGTGCTGGAGCTGCTGGGGCTGTGGGTTCAGCAGTTGGGGCTGGTTCTCCTGTTGGCATCACATCTTCTGTTTCTTCTTCTGCAGGATTTATAATCTCATTAAATCTTTTTTTGAAAAGTTCTTCATAAAGATTGAGTACTTTTCCGAAAACATCTTTTGTTTCAGATTTAATTTCAAATTCTTTTGGAGCTCCACCTTCAATAATGCTTCTAATTTTAAAACCATTTATCAAAGACATGGAAAATCCAATAGAATCTTTGTCTATGGTTATCTTGCCAGAAGCAATAGCATCTTTTTGTTCGTTTATTACAGGAAAATCTACAATTTGGCCATTTTGTCCTGGAGCATTTTGTTTTTCAAACACGATATTAGGAAATCTGCTTTTAAATTCTCTTTCAAAGTTATCCAATTCACTTGGTGTTATTTTAGGATTTTCCATTGCCTCATGAAGTTGAAGCTTATAGTTCATTTCTTCTTCTTGATTACCAAACAAAGCTTCATGAGCTTCTTGTGCTCTTTGAGCTTTTGTTTTTTTGAGTTCTTCTTGTCTGGCTTGTAATCTTCCAGGCATTTGTCTCATCTCATCATAGACAACTTCATCTATTGATTTTCTTATTATCTCTAAAACCTTTTTTTTTGTATTTTCGTCCATATTACAATTCGTTAAAATAAGATGTTATAAATTTTGATTTTTCCCACATAAATCTATTCTGTCTAACAAAAGCTTTTATCATTAATTCCTTTACTTTTTCTTTTGTCATGGCTTTTTTGTCAAGAGCATCAATTTCTTTTTTTAAAGAAGTCAAAAATTCATCTTTCTGAGACTTTTCGCTCTCCTTAATAGCTTTAAGAATTTGTTTTTCAAATTCTTCTTTTTGTTTTTTGAGTTCTTGGTCAACTAATTTTTTGACTATTTCTCGAACTTTTGCTTCATCTTCTGTTGTCATATTAATTGAATTTTTTAGCTATTCTATTTAACATTTCCAACAATCTTTTATCTGGATACACATCAAATTTATCTTTTCTGACATTTGAATGTGACCATATTCCAGGAAGACATTTGTTTATCAATTCTTGGTTGTATTCTAACCATTCAACATCAAATTTTTCTTGAACCTTTATATCATACTTTTTAATAAGAAACTCTAAAAGCTTTTCTAAATTCGATATTTGTTCATCAGAAAAAGTATAATAGTATATGTTGTTTCTAAATGGTTTATCTAAGGTATATACATATTTAGGGTCAACAGTGGTTGTAGTATAGTTATTTGGCCATGCATAATATTTTTCACCCTTTTTAACCAATGGTCCAAAAGCACATATTTCAATACCAATTGATGCTCTGTCAAGTTTTCCATTTGTACCTTTAACTCCAAGGTGCCAACCAAAATAATCTGGATGAAAAGCTTGATATACAAGTCCAGAATCTCCATCTACAACATAAGCTGTTGCAACCTGAACTGGGTCGCTATTCCAATAACTTATGGTGTTTTTTGCACTTGGCCACCCAGCTGTGAAATGAAGAAATATTTGGCTTTTTTTGGTAATTTGTTTTACATACTGATTATCAGGCATTTGAGCATCAGTCTTTATTATTAAATCGCCATAATTAATTGAATCTAAGGTAGTTGAATCTTCTTTAGATGTTCTTTTTTGCGCCGCTTTCAATGCAGTCATGGTTTTTTCACCAACAACACCATCTTGAACCAGTCCATATTTCTTCTGAAAAGCTCTTACAGACCTAAGCGTTTTGTTTCCAAAATGAGCATCTACAATTAAGTCATAGCCTAATAACGACAATAATTTCTGTACTTCAGCAACTTCTGGTCCTATATCTCCTAGTTTTACCATATAATTTCGTTTCTTTATAAATATGCAATTTTTTTTTTAATATTTACCACTCCTAAAAAAAGCAATATTTATGAATAAAAAGACAATCATTTTGTAACATTTTCTATGATTTTCCGTATCATTTAATAGAAACGATTAAAAAGAAACGAATATGAAATCAAAAGCAAGCATCGGCTGGAGAATTGTTAAGATTATTCTTATTATTCTCAAAACCTTATTCAGTAAAGGCACGGGGTTCTTTGTTAACTTCTTTATTTTTATGACCCCTGTTGCTATGAAAATTGACTTTACTATCACAAGTCAAACAATTGGATTTGTCATTCTTTCTCTTATCATCTATCCGATTTTCTTTGAACTAATGTATAAATATTTTTTCAAGAAAAGTGTAGTTGAGGTACATGAAAAGATTGATAGTGTAGTGTACAGTATTAATAACAATTTTCAAGAAGAAGAAAAAGAAGACTAAAATAAAAAAGCCCCAAAATGGGGCTTTTTGTGTGTTATAAAAAATGTTTATTTAGCGCCTTGTTTTTTTTTGTAATAAACAGCAAGAAGATAAATAAGACCAGCAATAATAGCGGTTATTATAAGTCCACCAGACACCATGCCAAGTATTGCAGGTATTCCAAATGCAGTTCCTGATGCTGCTGTCCACAAAGTACCTGCAAGATAAGTAAGTGGAGCTGCTGCACCAGCAGAAGAACCAATTGTGCCAGCAACTTTTTCAACTGTCGATTTGGCTTCATCTTTTGTCATTGTTTTTTTAGCAGCTTCTTCCATTGCTGGCTGTGTCATTGCTTTTACACTATTGAAAATATCTGCATAAGATGCGTTAGCATATTTTTGTCCAATTGCGTCTGCAGCTTGTTCAAAAGCTTCTGGGTTTTGAGCTTTTACCTTGCCAAATAACAAACCTTGAAGTTTTCCCATGATTCCACTCATACCTTCTTCTAACATTGCTGGAGCAGCACCTTGTTGTGACTGTTGAGCTTGTTGAAGGTCTTGCTGTGCAACTTGCTGGTCTTGGGGATTTGGAATTAAACCAAGAATTGAATCTTCTTCTTGCATCATTGACTCTTCTTCCGTGTCAACTTCCTGATACAACTCATTGAGTTGTTTCATGATGACTTCTTTTTCTTCTTTCAATTCAATAAGCCTTTTTACTTTTACAGCTTCTTCTTTGATTATCTGTTGTACTAACGATTTTTTAATTTTCATAGCATTTGTTTTTTTACATTTACTATAAATATGAAAAAAAAACAAATTTTTATTATCGGTTAAAAATATTGTTTTACATCATCTTCCACTTGTTCTTTATCTAATTTCAATTTTTTTGCATATTTATAGATAAAGAAATTTATGCACAACACAAAAGAGTTTATAGAAATAGCTAAAAAAATTCATGGAAACAAATATTCTTATGATAAATCTGAATATATTAATGCAAAAACCAAACTGACAATAACATGTTGTAAACATGGAGATTTTGTACAAACTCCAGATGCTCATATATACGCAAAAAAAGGATGTTTGAAATGTTCTGGAGCAAAAAAATATTCAACAGAAGAAATAATAGAAAAATTTAAAAAAACACATGGCAATAAATATAATTACTCATTAGTTGATTATTGTGGAATGTTTAAAAAAGTTAAAATAATATGCAAAGAACATGGGGTTTTTGAACAAACTCCTAAAAATCACATTATGGGGAAAGAATGTGGTAAATGCCATGGAAGGAATAAAACAAATATAGAATTTATTGAAGAATGCAAAATAGTTCACAAAAATTTGTATGATTATTCAAAAGTAAAATATAAAAACATGAAGACCAAAGTAAAAATTGTATGTGTAAAACATGGTGATTTTTTACAAACACCAGAAACTCATTTAAAAGGTTGTGGTTGTCCTAAATGTAAAAATTCGAAGGGAGAATCCTTAATATATAGAATATTAATAGAAAACAAAATTGGCTTTATTCCTCAAAAAATGTTTGATGGGTGTAGAAATACAATAACTGGGAAAATGTTACCTTTTGATTTTTATCTAATAGATTTAAATATATGTATTGAATATGATGGAGAGCAACATTTTAAAAAAATGAGATTCAAAAATAGCAATTTAGAAGACATTCAACACAGAGATAAAATAAAAACAGAGTTTTGCAAAAAAAATGGGATAAAATTGTTGAGAATTAACTATAAAGATATTAAAAAAATAGAAAAAATTATGAAAGAAAATCACATAATTTAATCAATTGATAACTATTCTGATTATTTTTCTTTAATTCTTTTTAATAATTCCTTAAATATATTTTTTTCTATTTTAATGACTTCTCTTTTAAATTCTTTGTTATCAAGTGTTTTAGTCACTATATAAGATTTGTCATCTAATAATTCCATAATATCTTCATCTATTGTATCTTGGCAATATGGGGTTATTATTTCTATAGTATCTGATGTAGCCCCAGCTCTATGAATTCTATCATGTATTTGTTCTAAATCTGCGGGCGTCCAAGGAAATCCTATTACTACCAGCTTACTTGCAGCCGTTAATGTGATTCCAACCCCAGATGCTAAAATCATCCCAGAAAACACCTTTATATTATTATCTTCTTGGAATTTGTCAACAGACGCTTGTTTTTCTACGTCTGACATCCCCCCTGTGTGAAGTACAGAAATTTCCTTAAACTGATTTGCAATTTCTTCTGCTAACTCAACATAGTCAGAAACAACCACAACCTTTTCACCACTTTCTAAAATATCTTCTATCATTTCCTTTATTTTCTTTACCTTTATTCTTCCAGTAAACATTTTAAGTTTATGGACTTTTGTCAGGTAAGATTCGCTTTTTTCTATTTCTTTCCCATTAACAATTTCTTTTTTTACTTCTTTTTCGAGTTTTTGATATTCTGAGTATTCCTTGTCATCAAGCTCAAGTGGAATCTCAAGATATGTTTTTGGGGGAAGCTCTTTTAATACATCTCGTTTTAATCTTCTTAAAAAATAAGAAGAAACCCTTGTGAATAATTCTTCTAAATTTGATGCTCCATTATATTTCCAACCAAAGTTATCTTGATAGCCCGCACCGTATCTAACTCCAAATTCATGATAGTTTTTCCATTCTTCTGGCATTATAAAATTAAGAGTAGAGAAAAATTCTTCTGGACGACTTTTTATAACAGTTCCTGATAACAAAATCTTTTTTGGAATGCATGAAAATGCTTTGTGAATTATTTTTGTCCAGGTAGTTTCTAATTCCTTCATTCTATGACATTCATCAATAATAATTAAGTCATAGTCTGCTGGGTCTATTTCTTGTCCAAAAACATCCTGGAAAGACACAAGACTGGCTACTCTTGAGCGGACAGAACCAGTGTTTTCGCATACGGGGCATTTTTTATAATGTTTTGTAAGGTCTGTTTGTTCCCAATTACACTTTCCCATTCCCCCTTTTACCTGAAGCATTTTTCCGCTACACTTATGATGATATTCTAGCTTTAGGTAAGATTCGATTGCTTCATAATTTGTTATATGAAATAAAGATTCTTCTTTCGTATATGGTATTAGCTTGCTTTTCTTTTTGGGTTTGAATTTATATACGAATGCCTTTTCATTTGTAAATTTTAAAATTTCTTTTCTCCACATCAATTTTAATGATGCAGGGCAAATAATTAAGGTTTTTAGTTTATGTTTTGTAGCGTAAGCAAATGCTGGGGCTGTTTTTCCAACGCCAGGTTGGTCTCCAAGTATTGAGATACCTTCATTTATTTCAAAAAATTTTATAGCTTTTTTTTGATATTCATAAGGTTGAATTTTCATGAAAGAGTAATCTTCCCCAGAAACATCCAATAGCTCGGCTTTTAGTCTGAGAACTTCTGCAATTTTCCTTTGTCTTTCAAGATATTCATTTCTTAGTCTTTCTAAAACATCTGTAGTAATATTTTCAAAAACAAATCTTATTTTATTATCAATCAGAAAAGCTAAAATTTCCCCCATTCTAGCTTCGCTTATTATTCTTACCCATTCATCTTTGGGGAAGCCATCCATTCCTATAACGCTATCTTTTCTGAAAGACCTATGTTCTTTGGGAAGACGTTTTATATATTCAGTTAAAATTTTTAAATAGTCATATCTCAATTCGAAATTGACTTTTAACTTTCGTATCCTTACAACATTAGTTTCTTTTGGAGAAGTTTCCTTTTTACTTTTTGCCATATTCTTATCTTGCAAACCTAGCAAGTCTCTCTTGCTTTTTCTTTTCTATTAACTCTCTGTCTTTTATCTGTTTATTTTCTGCTTCTTTTATTGCTCTATCCAATGCAGATACTCTTTTGGTGCCCCATTCTACACCCTTGCGAATTTGTATTTTGTCTCTTATTATCTCGCAGAGCATTTTCACATCTTGTAAATTATCACGCACTCTAATTCCAGCAGCCTTTTCGCCTTTTAAAACTTTTTCTGTGTCTTTTTTGTTATCCTGAGCAATTTCAATAAGTTTGTACAATAAATCCAATTCGTTTAAATTTGCGAGTCCATGTAATTCTTCTAATTCCATAATGTTATTCTTTATTTGTTAACTTCTCAGATAATCCATTTTCCAAATCATCTTTATTTTCTTGGATTGATTTTTTTGCCCTTTCTTGTTCCAGCATTTTGTTTTTTATAACCTGAGTTACTGTTATTCCTTCTATTTGAGATTGATATAGGTCGATTGCAAATCTATCATCGGTATAAAGATTAAAATCAACTCTAATGAATGTTTTTCCATCCATTTTTACTTTTGCACCATCTCCGCTTTCCTCATTAATATCCACCCAAAAGAACCCAATAACATCTTCTTCGTTATCAAGTTGTGTTAAAGATTGTAATACTGGAGTAACAGATTTATGTCCCCTGTTTTCAATTTTATCATTGTTGTCATTGATGTATTTTCTCACATCTTCTTTGCTGTAATATGCCATATTTTAAGGTATTTAAATTAAATATTAAGAAGTTTTTTTTGTTCATTTTCTTGAAGCAGTTCAACATATTGGTTATATTTTGAATTACATAAAGGATGAATTCCGCCTTTGTATTTACAAAACATACAGTTTGTTCTTTCATTCCCAGTAAATTTTACTTTAGGAAAAATTTTTTCTACATGAATGTTCTTTAAAGTATCACCAAGTTTGTTTAATGATTCGAAAATTTCTTCTTCAGTAGAGTTAATGTCAACCACTTGAACTTCACCAAATCCACCATTGGGGTCTTTTTTGTTTTTAAGCCTATTTAAAACGACGTATTTGCAATCAATTTTGTCGAGTGATATTTTGTTCTTTCTTCCCCAAAAGTATTTATAAAAACGCATCTGACAAAGAAATATATTGTCTTTCTTCTTTTTTTCAACATCCCATTCTTCACCAGATGTTTTCCAGTCAACAATTAAATATCTTCCAGTGGTAGGGTTATATGCAACAAGGTCAATAAATCCTTTAAACCTAAATTTTTTGTATATAACCTCATACAGGGGGTCTTCCACGCTAACTATTTGATAGCCTTTTAAAATAACTTCTGTATCCAGAATCAGAAGAATGTGATTACCCTGTTCAATAAAATTATCAACTTCTCTGAATTGTTTATCTTGCAGCATATTGTCCATCATGTCTTTTCTGAACTTATCTGCAAAATATTTAGCTCTTTCTTCTTTTGATAATCCATTTTTTACTCCCATTTCTATTGCTTCGTGTATTGCATTTCCAAAGAAAAGGTGTATTGAGGGCTCTTGTATATCTAATGCCAGATATTTAAATATCAAATGTTTTTGACCACATTCGTTATAAAGAGAAAATTCGCTAAAGCTAATATGGATATTGTCATCCTGCACCAATTTAGTGTGTAGGTCACTTTTATTTATAATTTCATCTACTACTTTTGTTGTCATAATGTACTTTTTACAAATATAATAAAAAAAACTTTAAAAAATAAGTTTATTTCCATATTTATTACATATGGCATTTCTATCAGAATCATACAAAAAAAGAATAATGCAGCTTGCTGGGTTAAAACAGCTTGATGAAGCTATTGAATTTGACCAACAGGACTTAACGAAAGCATATGACAAAAGTTGGCAAAGAACCCAAGGTTTTAATTTAGACATGATTAAACAAGCTATCCGTGAAGGTCGAGCCATCGGGATATCTTATAAGAGTAAGGAAATGCCTGTAACAAAATTTAGAGTTGTTTTGCCAGTTACTTTGGGCACATATAAAACAAAATCTGGAGTTCCACTTAAATTAAGCGCATTTCACTTAGCTGGACAATCTGAAAGAGAAGCTCAAAGAACAGGTATAAGAAGTGCCGACCCACAAAATGTGTGGAGACTTTTTGACCTTGACCCAAAAAGTTTTAAAGGAATGTGGTTAACAGATAAATTCTTTTACGAATATCCTCCAGGATATAAGAAGAAAGATAAAAGATTTGCAAGCATATCTGATGAATACGATGTAACTACTGCAGAAATTGAAAGAGATGCCAGAGAAGGTAGGGGTGAAGATTTGGGTGAACCACTTGATTTGTCGAAAGTTAAACCAACAGGACCAGTTCCAGCAGAAGCTCCAGAAAACATAAAAGAACCAGAAGTTAAAGCGGCAGAAACTCCTAAACCTGGAACAGAAGAGCCTCTTACAGAAAAAGAAAGGCGAGCTTTATATCTTAAAAAACCGTGGAATAAATTTTTAAGAGACGGGTTTAAATTTTCTTAAAAATTCTGGATTATTCCAAAGAATCTTATTTGCTTTTTCTTGTAATTTTATAAGCTCTGTAGAAGAATTATTCTTTTTATCGCTTGTGAGTTCTTTGTGAACTATTTTGAGAGAGAAAGAAACAAATCCTCTTTTGATTTCAAAACATTTTTCTTTCCCAAAGCTGCCTTCATAAACACTTCCGTTGTTATTTTTGTCAGTCCAAATGATTAAATTATCTTTAATGCTTGGTTCCAACAAAACCCTTCGATTTGCTTCATAGGCTTGTTTTTTCTTAAAGTCAAACTTTGCTTTTCTGTCTTTATATTCCTCAGAAACTTGTTCGTTGTATTTTTGAAGGTCTTTTGAATTCATTCTTGTTTTTTATGATAAATAGGTTATTTACTTTTTTTTATTTCTCCCCACTCTTTATTAATGTCAATATTGTATTTTTTTACAATATGCTTAAATAACAACGCTTCATCAATTTTTTCACCACTACAAAATGGACAGTATTTACTATCAATACCTGAATCGCTTATAATTTCTCCATCTTCGTAATATGGGGTTCCATCTGAATCATATAAACAATACCCTTCGTCTTGATATTTTTTCATTAACTCTGGATTTGAAGAATCAAATTTATATCCATAATTGTGCGCATATCTGTTGTTAAAATCTTTGTTGATTAAACAACTTGTACATAGGGAATTTCCGCATTTATTACAACTTCCAACGTATTCTTCGTAAAGAGATTCGCCGCAGACCTCGCAATGATAATAATCTACTCCCATAGTTATGATATATTAATTTGCGTTATTCCAGCATGTTCATTTGCATCAAGAACTTCTTGTGGAATATTTTCATAGGTTTTATATACTTCCACAATATGGTTTACACTGTCTTTTATTTCATTCCTATGTGTAATTATAAGAACATTTTTATACTTGTTTTTAAGATATTGAAGTACGGTTATAATACCAGAAATCAAATCATCGTCAAGCGTTCCAAATCCTTCATCAATTATATTTAAAGAAGGCTTAATGAGATTGCTCATGTAGTGTAAGGCATCTTTTATAACGACGCTTGATATGAATTTTTGGGCACCTGATGCAAAAGCAAGCGGAAGCATGTCTGTTTTGTCTGGGCTGAAATAAAATCCTTCCACAATATCTCCCTTGGTTGTAACACTCATTTCTATTTTAAAATTAACAATAGTGCTGAGAATACTATTAATTTTGTTATTAATAATCGGAAGTTTCCTTCTTATTATTTTAGCAGGAATTCCATCTCTATGAACAGCTTGGAGATATAAAGAATACTTTTTGTATGTTTTTTCTGCCGCTTTTACTTCATCCAATTTGCTGTTGAAATTTTCTAAATTGCTCTTCTCAACTCTAATGTCACCGTTTTTATTCGTTATTTGTTGAGAAAGGCCGTAAATTGAAAATTTATAGGCTTTACTTTGTTCTTGCAATTGGAAAATCTCATTCTCGGTATTAGCATTGTGTTGCTTACAATTAGCATTTTCTTTTATTTTTGTAAGATTGACTTTACACTTTTCCAAAAGTTTTGTTTTAATATCAATGGCAGTTCTTGTAGATTGAAGAAGTTTGTTATTATCTTCAACCGATTGATTATGTACTAAAATGTCCTGAGATTGTGATATTAGAGCAATTTTTTGTGTAAGTGCTTCTTTTTTTGCTTTTCTTGCTGTTAATGTAGCACGAAGAGTTTGTAAATTTGAGTTCTGTATTTCATAGTTATTGTTATGCTTTAAATCATCACGATGTTTGTTTATAGCATTTATATAACTATTCATTATCCCAGTTTGAGTAGATATCTCTCCCAAACATTGATTATACATTTCAGCATTAGGTTCCAATGTTATATGTCCACAAGTTGGACATTTTTCTCCCTTATATGTTGGAAGTTTAGCTTGAAGTCCTGCTATTTCTACATTAAGATTTTGAATTATCGAATCAAATCCTTCAACGTTCTCTAATTGTCTTATTGGATTACTTTTCAACCAATTTTCTATTTCTATATATTTGTTTTTTTCTTGAGAAAATTCATTGCTTTCTTTCGTCAATTCAGAACTAAGGCTTTCAATTGTTTCATTTTCATCAAATGGAAGTTCTTTCTTGAAATTAGTAGATACCCACTCAGACAAAGTTTTAATATTTTCTTCATCTTGCTTTATTTGTGATTCGAGAGAGCTTATATTATTCAACACAATTTGTTCATCGTTAGTCTCATCATTCATTAATTGAACATATTGTTTTAAATTCTTTGAAAGTTCGACAATTTTGTAGTCTATAATCTCTTTTTGTTCTTCTGATTTTGTTTTTTCATCAACAAAAGCATCATATTCCCCCTGAAGCTTTTTAATGTTTGCTTCGATTTCCATTACTTTTGCTTGAAGAGAAACTATATCTCCCAATTCCTTCTGTTTCTTTTTTACATCATTAAAAATCTTGTTACCATAATCATATCTATCTCTGAAAGGTTCCAGACCGAGATATTTATTTACAAGGTCATTTTTTGGTTGTTGGTCTTGATTAATATAATCTTCTTTTCCTCCTTGGGTTTGTAAACAAACTTTTGTAAAGTCGTCAACAGTTCCAATAGATTCAAGAACAATGTTTTTTATTTCTACTTTGGTGTTTGCTTTTTTGTCAGATATTTCAGCAACCCATTTTTCTTTCCCGTCAGTATCTATAATAAGTTTTTTGTATTCTATTGGATAAGAATTTGAAGATTCTCCATATTTATCAATCTTTGTAATTACTTCTCTTTTGATATAATATTTTTCCCCATCAATTGTTAAGTTAATTTTTACGTAGCCTTTATTAGATGAAGTGTAAATATTCACAAGTTTCTTTGCACTACCACCTCCAAGAATATGCTGATATAATCCCCAAACTATTGCTTTTACAGTATTAGATTTTCCTGAGTAGTTTTTTCCAAATATTCCAATCGAACCTCTCATTTTTTCAAGATTTAAGACAATTGGTTTTTCTGGAAAAGAGAAAACATTTGAAATTTCTACACTATCAACGTCCCAAAGTTTTATTGCATTAATTTTGTTTGTTATTTCTAATTCTTTGTCAATAGTTTCAGCCAACAACAAAACTTCTTTGATAATATCCTTGTCTTCATCTGGATTAATTTCATTAAGATATTCTTTAATTTGGTCAAGATAAGTTTCCTGATTTCTTGAATCTGCAACATCTGAGTTATCTTGCTGAGATTTCTTTATTTCTGAAAACTCAACTTTAACAACATCACATCCAAATTTTTGTTTAACAAGTTTTCCAATTTGTGCTTCTTTTTCTGTAGAGTAATTTTCTTCAAAATCCTCCCAAATAATGTAAACTTTTGTTTGTTTTTTGTTATTGCTAAATTTGATGTTTTCTATTCTTTCTTCAATTAATTCGCCTTTTGCAATGGTTATTTTTGCAAATCCATAATCATTAAGAATATACCTTCTTTGAAAGGAGTTTTTTTCCAAATCCCACATTAAATATCCTTTATCTATTGACTCACCATAATCCTGTTGAATTAATGAACCTGCGTAAGCCATGCTTTCATCATCTCTAAATGCTTGATGTTCATGTATATCTCCCATCATGACAACATCAAAATTGTTGAAGGTGGTTACGTTTAGTAAGTTATCTCCTATAAGTTCGTATCCATTATCTCCTCTGGCACCTTTTAGTTGTCCATGATATAGTGCTACATACTTTACACCTGGTTCCTTCTTTTCGAGAGTCAATATTTTATCATCTTTGCAAGAGTAAACACCATAGACTAAAGTATCGGAAATTTTGTAAAAGTCGCTGTCGGGAAAAAAATAAATTCCCTTTTTAGAATAATCTATTGGTTCAGCGTTATCTTTACTTACAATAAAAGCCTTTTTAATGTTCTTTTTGATAGATTCTGTCATTAAGTCTGAGAATCTGTTAGCAACATTAAAAATCGGTGTTATAGTATCTCCCTGTTCTTTTTGCTGAAGATTTATGTCGTGATTTCCAGGTATAATGTCAACGGGAGCAATTTTGGCTAAATTTACTAAAAATTCAGAAGTTAAATCAATTGACCCTGGTGACATATTGACTTTCAGATGATTGAGGTCTCCAGTAATTACTATTCTGACTGGTTTCTGTTTTTTTAAATCATCAAACAATCTGTTAAACACTTCTCTATACTCGTCATGCCTGCTTGCAAACCTGATGTGAATGTCTGATAAATGAGCTATTTTCATATGTTGTTTTAATTTAATATTCGTGAAAACTTGTAAAAGAAATCAATCTTTTTTCTGTTTTTTAGGAGTTCTGCTATTGCCTGGGTTCCATTTTGTTCATAATGATATGAAATGTCACCCAAGCCTTTTAAATCTACGAAATAAACATCTAAACCTAAAGAAGAAAGTTGTTCATATATTTCAAAGCTGTCTTTAATTGCATCTTCATCTAAGCAAATAATAACAGTAGCATTGTGTTCAATAAGTTTTGAGATGAGTAACCAAGAAGGTGTTTTTCCAAGCATTGGTATAGAGTTTGGAATTCTAAACATATCAAATACGCCCTCGACCAAATATATTGGTAAATCCCAATTTATGTTTTTTTCATTAAAGATTATGTCGTATTTTTCTGGAATATTTTTATCTGGGAAAGCTTTTTGGTCTGGTTTATAATATGGTAATTTTGCCTTGTCCAAAAAGGCTCTTGCTTCAAAGTAGTTTATATTTCCATAATCGTTAAAGGATGGTATTATTATTCTATTTCGATATGCTCCGATTTCAGTATATCCAATTTTGAGTTCTAACATCTGGTCAAATGAAACTTTCCTTTTTTTCAGCATGTAATCAATTGCCAATTTATGCATTGGAGTTTTTACATCGGAGGTAATTGGTATAAAACCGTCTGGAAGTGGGCATGTTATTAAATTATGGTTTATGGTATGCTGTCTAAAAACATTTATATAATTGCCTGTATATGTTGGCATTATGAGTTTTAGACGTTTATTGTCCTCGACAGACCCATATTTATATACTAATTTGTGTATAATTCCACTATCTTTGCATTTCCAGCATTTATATATATTTTCTTCAGAATTAAAGGCTAGATTATATTTGTTTACATCATTTCTGCATTGATGACTTGGACAGTTAAATTCCCACTGAGTCCTTGTCTCAATGCTGCTTGAAGACTTCGGCTCTCCAAGAAAATTCTTTAAAATGGATAATATAATAAATTTCTGGTCTTCCATAATCTGCAAATATATCATTATTTCATGACAAATCAAAATAATAATGTATATAAAACAAAAACTCCCAGACAAAAGTCTGGGAGTTTTATAAATCGTAGTGTAATTTACTTACTTCTTAACAACGGGTGTTTCAACTTTTTTAATTGTGTCTACTACCACTGTGTCTGTTGCGATTTTTGTTGAGTCAATTACAACAGCTGTTGAATCAGTTACGATTTCTTCCTTTGTTTCTCCTGAGTTGCAAGAAACCAATACAAACGCTAAAGATGCGAATAAAAAAATGATTGCTTTTTTCATTTATAATTTAATTTAAGTTTAAGTTGCCTATAAATATTCAAAAAAAAGTGAAATTTAAGAAATTTTATTTTTTTGAATTTCTAACATTTTTATGAAGCATTTACCGATTATGTAAGAATCGGCCATGTCATAATTTTCTTCTAAAAGTTTCCTACTTTTGATGCCATATTTCCAGTTAATTTGTGGTTCCATTTCTACAACTTTTTCCCAGATTTGGTGTTTTGTTGATGCTCCTTCTTTCTTTATTTTAAATCCTGGAAGAACAACGGCTCTTGCATTATTTACGTTATAGTAGATAGGTTCTATTTTAAATGAATTATAAAGAAAAGAACTTATCATTCCATTAAAAAAGTTAAGAATAGAAATTGTGTGGGCACTTGAAAATTTACCCTGGAACTTTTGTAGAGGTTCTTCTATTGCTATTGATGTGATTTCAAATTTAAGTAAATGAGAGATTTTCTTTTTAAAATCTTCCAGCTTCTCAAAAAGATTCTTTTTGCTATCAAACTTTACAAAATCCATTTCCATTAATGTATTTTTTTCACTAAATACTGAATATCCAATACAACTTGTGCTTATATCTAAAGATAATAACATACTTTTTTAGTTTAATTCAGATGAAATATAGAAAAAATAAAAACGTAAATCAATAGAAAAACAAAAAAGGGAAACTTTAAAGCTTCCCTTTTAATTAAAAATTGAATGATTAATTAAATGTCGATTTCTAAATTAAATGAAATTAGTCCATCATATGTTTTCTCGACAGGTCTATCCAGTTTTGCAACAGCAATGAGTTGTTCATTAACATTGTATAAGCCTATTTGTGATACAAAAATTGAATCAAAATTAGTTGTATGATTGTTTATTTCTGCTAAATTTCTTGAAAGTGGCCAAGTTGGGTTTTTTGAAATAAAGAATTCTCCTGGCATTGCAATACAAACAACAGAAGTCATATATCTAATACTTATATCTTCATAAGTTAATGTAGATGTTGTGCTTGTAAACACAATTCTTGAAGTTCCGCTGGTTGCTCCATCGTTAGAACCAATTATTATGTTTTCTCCAGCAATTCCTGTTCCATCTCCATATCCTCCTTCATAAGTTGTGCTACCTGAAGTCCAAGGAATATTGTCAACAATATCTGGATGTGTTAATACAATATATCCTTTATCCAAACATACAAATCCAACTGGAATATCATAATTATAGCCACTTGTTACATCATCATATGTATTTAAAGATTTTGGATACGCTTGATTTACTGGAACGGCTAATTTTACAGAAGCCCATGGTCTTTGGTCTTTATTGTAATCAAGTGTTTTAACTTCAGCTTGATAAGCCACAGCAGAAGGTCTGTCTCTAAAATTTGTTGTTGGATTCCAAGAAGAAACTAAACTATGATTTACAGTTCCGTTTTCAGTAGTTCCAGTATAAGGTTTATTTACATCATCAGAAAAAAGAAATGCTACATTATTGGGACCAAAATACTGAAGTGATGAATCTGCAATTTTTGTAGTTTTTGTTTTATCAGAGTAAAAACTAGAAATAACAGTTTTATAAGTATCTCCCCATTGAGGCACCTGTAATGTTAAAGACCTACCGTCAATATATTCACTATAATAATTTTCACTAATTGGGATTACTACAATTTTATCAACATTTAACTGAAACATTTCAGGATTATATTTTGCAATAGTATCTCCACTGTAAAAAATAGAATTTGAACGTTGATGTGGAATATTAAATGTTGAAAAGTAATGCGAATATTTAGAAGAAACATTTGACCTATCTGCTAAAGTATAGGATAGTTGTGAATCAGCTAAACTAGTCCACGTTGCTACTTCTTTTCTTATAGAAGTTGTTGAATTTACCAACCTTTTATTAATTTCTGCCATATTTTATTTTTTTATCTTGTTATATTAACATTAGGTTCTAACGGAGATGCTCCTGGATAGAAACTATATTCAAATACAAATGTTGATGATTTTCCAATAGTCCCACTTAAAGTTCCCCAAAAATTAAAAGAAAACTGTTTCTTTTGAGTTGCTTCAGTAGCAGAGAAAGTCTTTGTTGCATTTGTTGTTGGAGTGGATGTTGATGTATTTGGTATTACATTGGCTGGCAAAGCACTTGCATATTGAACAAATGCTGTAACCCATGCTTGTGGAACTCCCGTTGTGTAATCTTTAAACCCAGTCCAATAGGTAGGGTCAACTTTAGCAGGAACTGCATAAACATAATTGTAAAATTCACTATTATACTGGTCTGGAGCATAAAATTTAATTGCATAAGTACTATTGAGAGGCAAATAAAAAATAGTATTTTCTGCACCAGTGCATTTTAACATTCCAGTAAAATTAGGTCTTATGAAATATTGTTCAACAATTGTTTCTGGAGAGGCTACATTACCCCCAACATAAGTCATAAGTTTTATTTTTGCAGCCATTGAGTTGGTGCTTGGATGTGGATTTTCGTTTAAGGATATAGATGTTGGATTTACTATTGAAACATTATTTCCATTTGTTGAATTTAAAGCAATGCCCTTGCTGGAAGCAATTGTGGTTGCCATCCTTGTATACATTGTTGATTGATTTGTTGCCATATTTTTTTTATTAATTATTCTGTAATGATTGGCATATTTGAAACATTGACCACAATAGTGCTGTCTGCATCATCTGTGGTTAATAAATAAGGAACGTCAGCAACAATTTCAGAATCGTCCTCTATATCAATGATTCCATTAACTTGTCCATTTACTGAAATCAAATTAGATTCTTCTTTAACAACTGTTCCCTTTATACAATCGTCATTTTTACCAGAAACATTAGAAATATCTCCAGTTTCAAATGCAAATCCAGGAGTTATGCTATAATTGTAATCTGGGTCGGACATTGAAAAATAGACTGGTTTAAATGCGTCTATTATAGTATTGCCATTCTGTATAAATCTATTGTTGGTTATTGGGTCAAACAATAATTTTCTTCCAAGGTCTGTTAAATATGCTACTGCATAAATTGTATCTGATGATAAAACACTTCCCATAATTTTTTATTTATAAATATATTAAAAATTTTTTTTAAAAATCCAACTCTAATTGAAAAGCTAAGTATCTTGCTTCGTTTTTCTTTATTGGGTATGCTGGTTTTGCTACAGCAACGAGTTCTGCATTTGCATTTAAAATACCGATTTCTGTAATGAAAGTACTATCATTGTACAAACTGTTGAAAGTAGAATTGTATACTGAACTATTATATTCGTTATTTTTAGCAAAGACTGTTATTACAGTTTTGAAAACATTGGCTTGAATTCCTGCTGTTAAATTTCCATAGAAGAATGATTCGTCTCCAAAAGTTAATCCACTTGCATAATAAGAATCTGAATTTTGAGTAAATGATGAGAACTTTCCAGTTAAAGAATATGTAGTTCCAGAATCATAGTCTCCCTGAGTAATGGTAAATACATGCGATTGTAAATCTGATGGATTGATAGTTAAGCTTCCTGTTTCTCCAGTATATATTCCATTTCCTATTCCATCCGAAATTAATTTCCAATTATCGGTTGGTAAATCACCAATCTTTGTGGAAGCTGATGTAACTATTTCTTGAAGTAAAATTTGAACACTATTTGCATTCCATCCAGTTCCTGTTAATCCAGTAAGATTTGTAGAACTTCTTAAATATGGAAAAGAAAGCGTTGGGAAATTAATTCTTAAAAGAGAAGGCAGGCCAGTTATCGAATCTGTTGCCCCATCTATTCTTTGTATATATCCACATGGAAGACTTTGGGGGTATCCATAACTTACCCCGTCTTGATATGGTTCACTAGATGTAATATAAGTAACGTAGTAAGAATAATCAGATTTACACAATCCAGTTGAGACCCCTATCGTTGATGGTTGCAAATTCAAAGACAACTCTGGAAGGGTGTAATTCCTGTTTGATTTATAAGTGAGAGCATTTAATAACTCTTGGTCAGTTATTATAATTATTTTAAGTTTGTGATAAACTCTTCCAACTACAGAAGAATTGCTTGACATACCATCTCTTAATTCTCTATAATCTGTTTGTGCTACTGCGTCAAATTGGTTGGTTCCATAATAATCATAAAGAGTAATCCCATAATTCATTTCTTGTCCTATAGTTGCAGTATAATTTTTATGCCACATTACGTGAGGTATCTCTAATTTTACTGTACTTGGAACAAATTGTTCTGCATATGTATTGCCTGAATATTTATTAGTATAATGAATTATTCCAAAAGCTCTTGTATCATTATCAAATCCTAAATATTGTTTAGTTCCATTAAATTCTATTGAGCCATATGCTGTATACCCACTCATTAATCCAGTAGTTCCAAGTTCAGAACAAGTTCTTACAATATTCATATTCCAAACTCCACAATTAACTGTTGTTGCGGAACCATAATAAGTTTCTACTTCTCCATAAGGGTAAAAATATGCTCTAATTTTTTGTGTAGACCCTGCAATTGGACTACTTCCAAAGTTTGGAACCGCTCTATCTAAATCAAGAGTTAATCCACTTACCCCTTGTACTCTATACCAAAGAGAAACATTGGGTCTTCCACTGTAAATAAATGTTGAGTTATTAGTTATTGCACTATATTGTGGGGTTTCCCATGGAATAAAAACTAAATCTCCAGTTTTGGCAGTATACCCACCAGATAGAAAATCAATTTGTGTTCCACCACTTGGTATTGTTGTTGAATAGTCTATTTCTGCCATTCCAATTGAATATCCATCTCCAGCAGTTGCTCCTGTTTTTATATACCAGTTATTTGAACTGCCTGTAAAAAATCCAAAGTAACTAGTCATTGCTGAGACAACTTGTCTTGCGCTTGTTAAATTCTGTGAAGTTATTGGAACTGCTGTAGACCCATCAAAACTATTTCCCGATAAAAACGTTGTACTCGTTGCAGCAGGAACTGCCAATGGAACTCCCTGTAATGAAACTGGAGTTAAACTTGTTGGGGTAGTAGTAGTATACGATATTTTTGGGTGGTCATCTTTTGGTGCTAAAACTCTGTTGCGGCAGACATCATAGTTGTTCAATGCCATAACATAATTAATTTCTCTGTCAGAAAAAACTATTCTATCAAACGTTAATGCTCCTAAAGACAATAATCTTCTTCCAGTATCGGTAAGTTTGATGTTTATAAAATTTGAAGGTTCTTGAACAATATAACTCATTTTTCTTTTTTAATATAAATAATCAATAAAAAAATATTCAAACTTTTTTCAAAAATAAATAGTTGCGTTTAAAAAAACATTTCTTGAGTTTTCTTTAAATCTTTTTTAATGATATTTATAAAAAACAAAAAGTAAATGCCTATTTTTGACACATTACCGAACTCGGCGACAACATTATCTGTTAACTACAGGCCAGGGCAAAACAAAAGATTGCTGGCTTCTAAATCAGAAGCTATATTTTCTTTTGGTGACTTTACTATAGAAAAGGATTTTTCTACTGATGTTTTAACTGGCGATGTAAGAAGTCTTGGCTTTGGAACTTTTGATAATTTAGAAACATTAAATGCTGTAAAATTATCTACTAATATCCCTTCGGCTTTCGTACAACTTAATGAATTAAATTTACCGAAAAAAAACCCCAAAAGTCACGCATATTTTTCTTCTTTTTACACCAATGTTGCTTCTGCAATTAATAAAATTATAGATGAATATCCATATGCTATTTTTTCTTATAATAATGGCAATATAAACATTTATGATTATACTGAATATTATAATGGAATAACGTTTGAAAGAACATCTTCTTTTAAAATACCAGTATCTGGGTTAACAAATCAAGGTGGAATTTTCTTAAATTCTGGGAACACAGAGACTAATTACAGTTTGGTTTATGATTATGATGATTTTTGCATTCAATTAAGCGGACAACCAGAAACATTTAAAATAAAAGAATATTCTTTTTCTGGAACATACTTATATTTTTTAGTTTATGGTTCTTTAAAACCAGGGAGTACACTTTCTGCCTTCACAGATGCTGTTTATGTAAGACCAACAGCAGAAAGAATGTATATTTACAATGACCAAATATCCGCACTTGAAGCGCAGTTGTTAGGGGAAGGTATATTTTCTATTCCAATATCGGAGACTGTAGCCGATGATTTTGTAAATAAGAAATTTTCTTGGCCGAGAACAATAGATGGTTGGGCACCAGACTCTTATGGTTCTGATTTTGAATCTTATAAAGAAGATATTTTAGCTTCTGCCGAAAGAGTCGATGAAGAAAAAACAGATATTTTTATCAAAACTGTTATTCCAGAAAATTACCTAGAACTTGATTCAGATGGTAAAATATATAGAACAATAATACAGTCATATGCTTATGAATTTGATAAGCTAAAAAATTATATAGATGCAATAGCTTATGCTCATAGTATTGAATATAACAATGAAGAAACAGTACCAAAGAAGTTCATGATGAAACTTGGAAATCTGTTGGGGTGGAAATTATCTGACGGTTTTAGCGAATTAGATTTGTTCGATTATTTAACAAGCGATTTAGACCAAAGTTCAAATTCGTACTCATATTTTAATGTTGAAATATGGAGAAGAATTTTAGTTAATATAGTATGGCTTTATAAAAGAAAGGGGACAAGAGATGCCATTTCTTTTATATTTAAACTGATTGGGGCTCCAGATTGCTTAATTAATTTTAACGAATTTGTTTATGATATAGTTCAAACAACTCCAAATTCTACAGAAAAAGTAGATTTTGACGGATATATTAATTATAATTCTAGTGTTTACAATTTTCAAGAAGGAGGCACAGGAAGAGGAAATGGACAAGCATATATTAATCAATGGTTGCCAGAATTTAATCCACTTAAAAGAGTAGATAATAATAAAATAGAAATTGGAGATACAACAGGTGGTACAAGAAACATTTTAAATACAAAAGAACTACAACTTGATTTTTCACCTGCTCAAGCAATAGAATGTGATGTGTTTAATTATTATCAACAAGATTGTTCTTCCTGGATGTGGGGAAGTACATGTCCACCATTTAGTTGTTTGACAATTCCATTTGAACATTTGACGTTTACCGCAGATGAAGTTCAACCATCTGGGATGACTGGAATGACTTTAGCACAATATATAGACCATATATATACAAATTCTATTGAGCCTACTAATAGAAAGACAAATGCACAGTGTCATACAACTTGGTCTTACCCAGAATTAAAAAACATTTATCTTGCTTATTATCAAGCAACATGTACAGATGATAATAATAATCACTTAACAATGTGTAAACTTGAAGCATATCTCCAATTGCTTGAGGTTCAACTTGGTGATTATATATTACAGTTAATCCCCGCTACGACAATATTTAATGAAAATATTCCAACTACTTATAAAAATCCAGTTTTTCACAGACAAAGATTTGTTTATAGAGAAGGAATTGACAGAGGGTCAATGTTTCAAAGGCCATTAGAAGACCATCCAAGTGTTATTGTTCCACAATGTGTTCCAAACACTGCAAAAATATGTATTTTTACAAAACAAAGTTATTTACCTGATGGAAAATTAGATATTACTGGAAATTCATGGAAAGTAGCCAATAACATTCCTTCACAAAATATCTGTCCTTCCGCCAAAAATATAAAAGCTCAATATATCCACGGAAATAAAATTGAAAGTACAAGTACACAAATAAATCAAACGACAGTGGCTGGAGTTTATATTGAAACTAAAAGTGCTTCGGTGGCTGCAGTTCGCTTAAGATGTAGTGTTAATAGTAATTCTGTTAATACAACTTTGGGTGCAGTAACAGTTATTCCAACATCTATAAGTGAAACTTCACAGGGTTTAATATCAGAAGAAATATTCACATATTAATTTTTGAAAAATGTCATTGATATATAGTACAAGCGAGAAAATTTTTATAAAACAGAATTACAAAAAACATTCTGGAATGCCAGCATGTTATCCAGAAAGTCCAGCAGAAGCTTTTTATGTAAATCAATTTATTACAGACGAAATTTATAATAGCGAATTTTTTGCATACGACACCCCATCATATTATACATTTGGCGGCACTTTAAATTATTATGCTCAAGATTTTTGGTCTATATTCACAAATGTATATAGACCACTAATTAAATTCATTTTTACTGCGAATACAACAAATTTTGGGACTGGAACAACTATAAAACACCAAGTTTATAAAATTCCTTATGATATATATTCAAAATATATTTCTGAGGAAATAAGACAAGGTATAGAACAAAACAAAGATTCTTCAGAAGAGACAATTGAGGAAACTATAACTGAAAGTGGTATAACAAAAACTATTGTTACTACAAGAAAAAAGAATATTCTTAACACTATAGAAAAGTTTGCTCCTGAAAAATTTCCAGAGACAATATCTGGATATGGAATTGGAACTGTTGATAAATATTCTAAAATAAAGGAATTATTAACAAACCCAATATTAACAATTACAGCGTCAACTAGCGGAATTTCTACGAGCGTTTACGATTTATTTCTTGATGAATATCAAAAAAATCTTGGAAATTTTAAATATCAATTGTTCGAAGATTATGCGCAATATTTCATCACTACACAATTTGAAATGGTGCATGAGCAATCTACACGACTAAAAGATTTCTGTAATTTAGATGAAAGCGGAAATATCGTTCCAGTAAATTATGAGCAGTATATTACAGAGACAACACCTGTGTATAGTCATGTTATAACAGGAGGAACATTTTCTGGAGTTACAGTTTATGGAAATTATTTTACATATTTTTTACTTCCAAATAAACCAAAATGGATAAGTCCATATGTGTCTGGACAATTGGCTACATTTTCTCCAACTTTTTTCTGGACAAATGCAAACGATGCTGATAGTTTTTTGTTTCAAGTAGTTTATGATTCTGGAGATTGTCAATCTTTTAGTGGCGTTGTTTATTCCTATCCAATAAACGTTGAAGATACAAAACTAAGCACAGATGAGATGCTCAATAGAGATTCAGAACCTTGGTCTATAACACAAAAAACAGTAGATGTTGTGAGAGAATATTCAATTCCACTGCTGAATAATAAAACGTTTTGGTATAGAGTAGGGAATGTAAAAGAGATGGTAAACATATTTGGAGTAAAACAAAGTGTTGTTACATTCTCTGATATTATGAGTGCTACAACAACTGGTGGATATAATTCTTATGTTTATGTTAATTCAGATAGTCCACATGTAGAAGAAATTTCAGATTGGACATATCCTACTTATTTAGATGATGCTTTACAAGGACAGTATTCATTAAGTGGAGTTGTATCTGGAAGTGTTGTAACTGGGGCAACTATTCAATTGGTTTATCCTAACAGTAGCTATATAACGCAACCAACAGATTCTACTGGTAATTTTGTATTCACAGAATTAGAACCTGGTACATATACGTTGAATACTTCATACAGAGGATACGCTCAAGATAGTAGGTCAATAAGTATTACTGGAAATACAGATATTGGAGTAATTCAACTTAAACTTATTTGGGGTAATGCTTGGGATACATGGGGGTCTAAAGCTAATGAAATTTACCCCTTCTAAATTTTTTATTTGATATATTTATAAAAAAAAAATAAAATGATTGGTGAATTAATATTGTCTTCATATACTTATGATGTTGGCAGAATAGCAGTAAACAATGCATTCAGCGGACAAGCATCATTTAATACATTCAGTGCAGAAACAATGTACTCTGGAGCTACAGAATTATCTACATTATTTGGTAATTTAATAATTAACAATTGGACATCTGGGTCAACTGGTAATTATTCAATAAAAGCAAATAATGATTCTGGTACAAATGCAACTGGAAACTATGCTATGGCAGAAGGATATAATACTACTGCAGCTGGTAATAATTCACATTCTGAAGGAAGCGGAACTACAGCAGTTGGAAATAATTCTCATGCCGAAGGAATTTCGACTACAGCTGATGGTACTGGAGGATGTCATGCAGAAGGAATTTCAACAAAAGCTAATGGTATGGGTTCTCATACAGAAGGAGAATTAACAAACGCTAATGGTTATGCATCCCACGCAGAAGGATATAGCACTTATACATCAGAAAGTTATGCTCATGCAGAAGGTTATGGAACACAAGCCAAAGGGGAAGCTAGTCATGTTGGTGGATTTTTTAATATTTCAAATGCAAGATATTCTGCAATTCTAGGTGGTA
>Ga0265297_10004032_pt1 | contig 24906 bp, 21 predicted proteins | sample Munlanlwell13791_FD_192502 | JGI IMG/M metagenome (GOLD analysis project Ga0265297, IMG submission 192502) | Leachate microbial communities from a municipal landfill in Southern Ontario, Canada - Leachate well 137-91 | ecosystem: Engineered > Solid waste > Landfill > Unclassified | place... | reverse complement strand
CCAATCCAACTGGTCCTTTAACGGTCGGAAATGGCCGGGGAGGCCCCTTTGGAGATGTTTTAGCTAATGTTCTTGCTAAGACTGGGGCTAAGGTTGAAAAAGCCTATTATGTTAATGATTACGGTCAGCAGATACTGTCTTTGGGCCATTCGGTTTTAAAAGATGCTGACGCTAAATATGCAGGAGAATACATCGATGAATTGGCTTTATTAATTAAAGAAACAGATCCTTATAAAGTTGGAGTTAAAGCTTCTTCAATTGTTTTAGAAGGAATTAAAAAAACAGTTGCTAATTTAAATATTAAGTTTGATGAATGGTTTTCGGAAACTTCTTTGCATGATAAGGGGGAAGTTGAGAAAGTAATTGATTTTTTAAAGAAGAAAGGTTTTACCTATGAATCAGAAGGAGCTTTGTGGTTTAAATCAACTATGTTCGGAGATGAGAGAGATAGGGTAATAGTTAAGACTGATCATAATAATACTTATTTAGCTGGAGATATTGCTTATCACCGCAACAAGTTTGAGAAAAAGAAATTTGATAAAGTGATTAATATTTGGGGAGCGGATCACTTTGGTGATGTTCCCGGGCTAATGGCCGGAGTTGAAGCCATCGGACACAAAGGACAATTAGAAATTGTCTTATTACAGTTTGTCACAGTCATGAAAGACGGCAAGCCGGTAAAGATGTCAAAGAGAATGGGCACCGCTATTTTAATGGATGATTTACTATCTGAATTGCCTCCTGATGTAATAAAGTTTTTCTTTTTACAAAAATCAAACAATACTCATTTGAATTTTGATATGGATTTGGCCCGTGAGCAGTCAGAAAAGAATCCTGTTTACTATGTTCAATATGCTCATGCCCGTATTACAGGTGTTTTAAGGAATGCCGGCACTTCTTCAATCAAGAAGATTAATAATGTTTCTTTGCTTACTCATCCGAGTGAAATTGAATTAATGAAAGAGATATTGAAATTACCAGAAATAATAGAAGATACTTCTGTTGATTATCAAGTTCATCGTATTCCCCAGTATGCACTTGATTTGGCGACCTCTTTCCATAAGTTTTATAACGATTGTCATATTTTAGTCGAAGATGAAAAATTAAAAGAAGCAAGATTGGGCTTAGTCTGTGCTACCAAGATTGCTTTAAAGAATACATTAGAATTAATGGGAATATCTGCTCCCGAGCAGATGTAATTATATGGAACATTTTATTCAAATTAATTATGGGGATTTATTTGTAGAAATGTTGAAGGTATTTGCTCAGCTTTGGTATGTATGGGCAATTATTATAGGAATGTTCTTTTTGAGATTATTTATTGATATTTGGTTACCGAAAATTGTCAAAAGATGGAATAATAATAGAAAGTTTAAAAGCGGAGAAAAATATAGGTCAGATGATGATTTAATAAGATGGCTTAGAGGGATGACCCCAAATGAATTTGAAGAGTATATTGCCAATCTATTTAATCGTCTTGGATATAAAGCAGAAAAAGTCGGTGGTTCTTACGATGGAGGAATAGATGTGATTATTAAAAAAGATGGAGAAACGGGATATATTCAATGCAAGAAGTTTATAATAAAAGAAGTTCCAGTCGGAGCAGTTAGGGATTTTTACGGAGCTTTTATTGGAAAACTCGCTACCAGTAAAGGCTATTTTATTTCTACGAATAAGTTTACCTTAGAAGCTATTAAGTTTGCAGAAGATAAGCCAATAGAATTAGTAGATCATTTTAAATTAATTAAATATATTAATTTGGCAAATAAAAATAATATTTGTCCTCAGTGTGGAAATTTATTGATTGAAAAAAATGGAAAGTTTGGAAAGTTCTATGGGTGTTCTAATTATCCTAAATGCGATTTTACTAAAAATATTAAAAATGAATAAAATGCAATCTAAATTTAATTTACCCTTAATCAACGCTCATACTCATGCTGCCATGGTCGGTTTCCGTGGTATGGCTGAAGATTTGCCATTGGATAAATGGCTTAATGATGTTATCTGGCCGATGGAAGCTAAATTTAAAATGGAAAATCCATCTTTTGTTTACGAACAAACTATGGTGGCGATTGATGAAATGAGAGAAAACGGAATAGCCGCTTTCATGGATATGTATTTCTATGAGAATGAAGTCGGCCGAGCTTGTGAAGAAATGGGAATGCCAGTTGTTTTAGGAGAAGGATTAATCGACTCAAAAGGACAAGAGATATTTGATAAGGACTTGAAGACAACGGAGATGCTGTTAGAGAAATACAAGAATCATTCTTTTGTTAAAGTATCGGTTGCTCCGCATTCTCCCTATGCCGTTAATAAAGATAATTTAATCAAAGCTAAAGAATTAGCGAGAAAGTATAATGCTATTTATCAGCTTCATGTAGCGGAAACAAAAAAAGAAGTTGATGATTCTTTGAATAAGCATGGTTTGACTCCGGTGCAATATTTAGAGGAGATTGGAGTGTTGGATGAAAAAACAGTTTTAATCCATTGTGTTTGGTTAACTGATAATGATATTTCAATTATTGCTAAGCATAATTGTAAAGTGGTTCATTGTCCGCTTAGCAATTTAAAGCTCGGTTCGGGAGTTGCTCCGATTGCCAAATTATTGAAAGCGGGAGTGATTGTTGCTTTGGGGACAGACGGAGCAGCTAGTTCTAATCGATTAGATATTTGGGAGACAGGGAAGTTTGCCGCTTTATTACAAAAAGGAATAAACTATGACCCGACACTACTTCCGGTAAAGGAAGTTGTTAGGATGGCCACGGTTAATGGAATGAAGACACTAGGATTTGATAATATTATGGGTAAAACCGTCAAGGATATAGAGGAAGAGATAGAGAAAGGGGACTTTGTTGGTTTATACAATTAGGAAATAGTTAAATATGAAAAATATTAAAGATTTAACAAATAGAATAATTGCCTTCAGAGATGCTAGAGACTGGAAACAATTTCATAATCCTAAAGATGTTTCACTATCTTTAGTTTTAGAAGCTGGAGAGGTGATGGAGCATTTTCAATGGAAAAATAAAGAAGAAATAGAAGAATATATAAAAACAGACAAAGAGCATGTAGGAGATGAATTAGCAGATGTTTTATATTGGGTTCTTTTGATGAGCCATGATTTAAATATAGATATTCTTGATGCTTTAGACAAAAAAATTAAAAAGAATGAAGAAAAGTATCCAATAGATAAGTCAAAAGGAAAACACACTAAATACAACAAATTATAAAGATGATGTCTCAAATAAAAACTTTCGAATTTAAAAAAGAGCAGTTTAATCAAATAAGATCATATAATTTTGGCCTAAATTGGCCAGTTGTTTATCTTATTGAAGATGGTAAAGAAATTTATATTGGGGAGACTACCAATGCTTATAGTAGGAGTAATCAACACTACGAAAAATTACAACGAAAAAAATTGGAACGAATTCATATAATTACCGATGAAGAATATAATAAATCAGCTGCCCTTGATATTGAATCATCTCTTATTCAATATATGTCTGCTGAAGAAACTTTTATATTACAAAATGGCAATCATGGATTATTGAATCATAATTATTACGATAAGCAAAAATATCAAGCAAAGTTCGAAGTTATTTGGGAGCAATTAAAAGAAATGTCTCTTGTGAAGAAGAGTTTGATTCAAATAAAAAATAGTGATTTATTTAAATACTCACCATACAAGGCTTTAACGGAAGATCAGCTTGAGGTAGCAAATAAATTACTAGTAGAAATAAGATTAAATTCAGAAAAGGCTTTTATTATTAAGGGCGGTCCAGGTACAGGAAAAACTATTCTTGCTACATATTTAATCAAATTTTTTAAAGAGTTAAAGGAAACTAAAAATTTTGAGATTGCGCTTGTAATTCCCATGACATCATTAAGAAAAACTATCAAAAAAGTTTTTAAAAACATTAAAGGTTTAAGTCCTAAAATGGTTATCGGTCCCAACGAGGTTGTTAATAAAAAATACGACATATTAATTATTGATGAGGCACATCGATTAAGACAAAGAAGAAACATCACTAATTATCAAAGTTTTGATAAAACAAATCAAAAATTAGGTTTAGATAAAAATGGTACGGAACTGGACTGGATAATGAAATCATCAAAATATCAAGTACTTTTTTATGATAATAATCAAAGTGTTCGACCATCAGACGTAGATTATAGTAAATTTTTACAATTAAAAGCTACAGAATTTGAATTAAAAACACAATTAAGAATTGGTAAGGGCGACGATGGCGAAAGATATATAAATTTTATACAAGATTTATTTGATTTGCAAAACGTGGCTGATGATAAATTTTGTCAGTATGATTTTAAAATTTATGACGATATTTATAAAATGGTAGATGATATAAAAAAGAAAGATGCAGAGGTTGGTTTAAGTAGAATGGTTTCTGGTTATGCATGGCCTTGGGTTTCAAAAAATAATCACGATAAGTATGATATAGAAATAGACGGAATTAAATTATTTTGGAATAGTGTTAATCATAATTGGGTTAATTCCAAAAATGCTATTAATGAGGTTGGTTGCATACATACTGTGCAAGGATACGATCTTAATTATGCAGGCGTAATAATTGGACCAGAGTTGTCTTATGATAAGACTAATGGAAAGTTTATTATTTATGCCGATAAGTATATGGATGCTAATGGAAAACGAGGAATTGACGATCCACAAGAACTCGAAAGATATATTATTAATATTTATAAAACACTATTAACTCGTGGAATAGATGGAACATATGTTTTTATTGTAGATAAAGAATTAAGAGAATATTTTAAAAATAAGACAAATTTTTCACAAAAGAAAAAAGAAATTAATAGTTTTGTGATGTCAGCCTATAATATGGAAACTGTTAGTGTTCCGTTGTTTGAATCTGTTGGTTGTGGTGATCTTATGTTTGCTGATTCAACCATTCAAGACATGATTTCAGTTAAGAATAGTTTGATTTCAAAAAATTCAAAATATTTTATTTTACGAGCTTTTGGTGACTCTATGAATAAGGCAGGAATTAATGATGGAGATTTAGTTTTATGTAAAAAAGATTATCATCCCAAAGATGGTAGTAATGTCGTAGCACTTATTGGTGATGATGCTACAATAAAGGAATTACATCGCGAAGGCAATATTGTAATTTTAAAGCCATGTTCTAGTAATTCTGAACATAAATCTTTAAAATTTACAAATAATGAAGAGATTAAAATACAGGGCGTTGTAGTAAGAGTATTGGATAAGTTAATAGAGTAAGCATTATAAAAATAAATCAATCTAATTATGGCAAAGAAAAAAGAATTAATTGATGATTTCTTAGATATCCTATCGGCAATAATAGTTATGTATGCTATATATCTTTTGTTGTTGTGGTTTACAAATAGAGAAGAATTTTTAAAATTATTATTAATAGGTTTAGTAGTTTTTGCAGTTATATTTTTAATTTTATTTTATAGAAAAAAATTAATTATAACTAAAAAAGAAAAATTAATAGAAGACGTAATTAATCTTGGATTGAACGATGATATTAATAATTTTATAAACAGATCTGGTAAGGAAAAAGGGAAAAGTGTTTGGCAATACATGGATTACGGTTTTAATATCGATAGGATGAGAATATTTATTAAAACTTTAACGGAAAAAGGATTAAAAATTAAACAAACAGAAGATTTTAAGTATATTATAAAAAGATTTATAGATGATAAGGAAGAGATCTTACTTAAGGGTGACTTAAATCAAAAGCAATGTAATTTTTCTTCTTTAAGTGGAAATGATTTTGAACTTTTATTAATAAAGCTTTATGAGGCTATGGGTTATTTAGTCCAACACCTTGGAGGAAATGGCGATCAGGGAGCGGATTTAATTATAATAAAAGATGGACAAAGAATTTTAATTCAAGCAAAGTGTTATAAAATTTGGGGTATAGGTAATGCTGCGGTTCAACAAGCAACAGCGGCAAAAACACATTATGATTGTAATAAAGCAATGGTTGTTGGTATCCCTTATTTTACTAAAGAAGCGCAACAATTAGCTAAGACCAATGGAGTTGATCTTGTAGGTAAGAAAGAGCTTCAAATTTTATTGTTAAGTTACTTAAAAGAAAGTTGGATTTAATTGCCTCTCTCTTTAAAATCTGCTATTTTTAACGTATGAAACTTAACCTCAAAAACAGATATTTTTTCTTAAGACACGGCCAGAATAATCATCAGGCCGAAAAGAATGGAATAATATATAATTGGCCTGACGGCAATCCTCCATATTATTTAACCGAACAAGGAAAAGAGGAAGCTAAAAGAGCTGGAGAAACATTAAAAAAAGACAAAATTGACTGTCTTTTCTCTTCGGATATTTTGCGTTGTCGAGAAACAGCTAAAATAGTAGCTGAAATCATTAATTACGATATTACTAAGATTATATATGATGTTCGACTCAGGGATTTGAATTGGGGAGCTTTTGGTGGTAAAACTAAAGAAGAGTATTGGAATTTCTATAACAATGATCGAATAAAAGCCTTTGATATAGCTATTCCCGGTGGAGAATCATGGAATCAGTGCCAAGAAAGAATAGTTAGGCTTTTTAATGAAATTGAAGAAGAATTTGAAGATAAGAACATCCTGATCGTTTCTCACGGTGATCCGTTATGGCTTTTAGAAGGATACATTAGAGGAATAGATAATCAGACTCTTTTAAATAAAAGAAAAGAAATATTATTAGGAACTGGAGAAGTAAAAGAAATACATGAATAAAGAAGAAGAAATATTAAAATTCTGGGAAGATAACGATATCTTCCATAAATCAATCGAGAACAGAAAAGGTTCTCCGTATTTCAGTTTCTATGACGGTCCTCCTTTTGCGACCGGAAAGCCTCACTACGGCCACATCTTGGCAACCACGATTAAGGATGCGGTTTTAAGATATTGGACAATGAGGGGATATCAGGTACCGAGAAGAGTGGGCTGGGATTGTCACGGTTTGCCGGTAGAAAACTTAATTGAAAAAGAATTAGGAATTAAAAACAAGAAACAGATTGAAGAGATGGGCATCCAGAAATTCAACGATGCTTGTCGAAATTCTGTATTTGCATGTGTCGATGATTTTCAGAAAACATTACAAAGAGTAGGCAGATGGGCTGATTACGATACTGCTTATTCCACTCTTGAAAATAACTATATTGAATCAGTTTGGTGGGTTTTAAAACAATTATGGGATAAAGAACTAGTAAATAGGAATTATAGAGTTTCTCCGTATTGTCCTCGTTGCGGAACCACTCTTTCTAATTTTGAAGTTAATCAGGGATACAAAGAAACCAGAGATAAGTCTGTTTATGTTAAATTTAAGATAACTGATAATAAAGAATTCGAAGATACTTATTTATTAGTTTGGACGACTACTCCATGGACCTTACCCGGCAACGTGGCTTTAGCGATAAACAAAGACTTAGAATACAGCTTTATTAAAACTGCGAGCAATCAAGAATATGTTTTAGCGACTGACCGATTGTTTATTATTGAAGAAGAATATAAGACCATCAGAAAATTCAAAGGTAGTGAATTAGTCGGAATAAAATACGAACCTTTATTTAATTATTTAAAAGAAGAAAAGGTAGATAACATCAAGAATGCTTACCAGGTGTTAAATGGGGACTTTGTTTCTAACGAAGACGGAACGGGAATCGTTCATTTGAATCCCATGTACGGTGAAGATGACTTTAATATGGGTAAGACATATGAATTACCTTTATTCCACACGGTTGATATTGCCGGTAATTTCAAAAAAGAAGTAACTGACTTTGCGAGCATGCCGGTTAAAGAAGCTAATCCGAAGATTATTGAATTCCTTAAAGAAAAAGAACTTTTCTTTAAAGAAGAATTGATTGTTCATGAATATCCTCATTGCTGGAGATGCGATACTCCTTTATTGTATTATGCGATAGAAAGCTGGTATGTCATGGTTACTAAATTAAAAGAAAGATTAATAAAGAATAATAGTCAGATTCATTGGGTTCCGGATAATGTTAAAGAGGGAAGATTCGGTAAATGGCTGGAAGGAGCGAGAGATTGGGATATTAGCAGAAGTAGATTCTGGGGTGCTCCGATTCCGATTTGGCAATGTCCTGATTGCAAAGAAAAGATTTGCATCGGTTCAATTGAAGAATTAAATTCATTAGCAATTAAAGAATACGATTTAAAAGACCTTCATCGTCCGTATATTGATGAAGTTGAATTGAAATGTAAATGCGGAGGGAAAATGAAAAGAACTCCTGAAGTATTTGATTGTTGGTTTGAGTCAGGAAGTATGCCCTATGCTCAATGGCATTATCCTTTTGAAAACAAGGAATTAGTTGAGAAAACATATCCCGCTGACTTTATCGCTGAAGGATTAGATCAAACCAGAGGCTGGTTCTATACTCTTCATGTTTTAGCAACTGCTTTAACAATTGATGATATCGGATTAGGAAAAGATCATCCGGCTTTTAAGAACGTTATTGTTAATGGTTTAGTTTTAGATGATAAAGGAAGAAAATTATCTAAGAAACTGAAGAACTATCCTGACCCGGCAGAAATGTTTGATTCTTATGGTGCTGATTCCTTAAGGTATTTTCTTTTGGCTTCAACTTCAATCGGAGAAGATTACAGATTTTCCGGAGATAAAGTTAAGGAATACTGGAGAAAGATTATTTCGGCTCTGGAAAACTGTTTTGTTTTCTATGAAACATATAAGGGGGAAGTTAAAGAAATTAAAACAGAGAATCTATTGGATAAATGGATTATTTCTAAAACAGAAACATTGAATCGTGAAGCAATTAAATGGATGGATAAGTATGAATTAACCAAGGCGAGTAGATTATTCAATGACTACATCGATGATTTATCCAATTGGTACATCAGAAGGTCAAGAAGAAGATTCCAAAAACCGGAAACAGCAAAAGAAAAAGAGGAAGCAACCAATACCTTGCATTACGCTTTATTCAAACTATCTAAACTGATGGCTCCTTTCACACCTTTCATTACCGAACAGATCTATTTAAAAATGAATGATAATGGAAAAGAGAGTGTTCATTTATGTGATTATCCTGAAGTTGATGCTAAATTAATCGATGAAGAATTGGAGAGTGAGATGACTGAAGCGAGAGATATTGTTAATTTAGCTTTAGCTTTAAGGTCAAAGGTAGGAATTAAAGTCAGACAGCCTTTAACATCTTTAAAAGTTAAAGAAGTTAAAACTAAATTAAAAGATAGAACAGATATCTTAGATTTAATTAAAGACGAGGTAAATGTTAAAGAAGTCATCTTTGACGATAAGATCAGCGAAGCAGTTGAATTAGACACTAATTTAACTCCTGAACTGAAAGAAGAAGGAGAGGTAAGGGAAATAATCAGACAAATTCAACAAATGAGGAAGGAAATGAAGTTTGTTCCTGAAGACACAATCAATATTTACTTCCAACAATCAGAATTTTTTGATAGAATAATAGAAAGAAACAAGGAAACTATCTTAAAAGAAGTTTTAGCCAAAGAATTCATTTCTTCTTCTGAAGAGGGAATGAAAGAGATTGAGATAGGAGACCAAAAAATATTATTAAATATCAAAAAGATATAGTATGGGTTTTTTCAGAGATTTTGTTTTAGGTCAACCCTTAGAAAAGAAGGATGATCAAAAAGCAGAAGAAAATAAAGAACAAAAACCAGTAGATGAAAAACCGAAGTCAGTTTTTGACGGCGGTAAAAATCTTTCTAAAAAAGATCTTATTAATTTAGCCGGACACAAGGATTTATACGGCAATGTTTATAATACCGGAGAGTATGCTTCCAACAGAACTCAAATAACAAAGATTGTCGAAGATGCTCTAGCTTTTAAGAAAAATAGTTTTGAAACTTTCAGTAAGGATGAAATCAAGAGAATTGCGACTACCTTAAAGAATAAATCTGACCGTGCTTCTCAATTAGCCGGAAAGTCATTAGAAGAGGTATTAAAGCAATAACTATGGAAGACAATCCTCTTATACAAAAAAATAACGGTTCGAACAATTCCTTTATGGGCAGCGGTATTGGAGGTAATCCATTTTTGAGGTCCGATGTTGATAACAAGAATTCTGGTATCAGGGATGAAAGCAAGGGTCCCGGGGCAACTAGAAAATTTGCCAGACCGGAACCGAAAAAAGAACCATCGGCTGAAAAGCCATCATTCTTCAAAGGAAGGAGAGATGTTACTGCAAGAGAAATACTTTGGAAACTGGGACAGCCCGATGCTTACAAGAATTTATGGGGCGGAAAATCTTTAATGTATAAAGACAAGATGAAAGCCTTAGCGGAAAAGCATTTCACTAAGGGACAATACCAACACTATACCCAGACTGAATTAAGAAAGATTACCAGGGATATAGAAAAAGAGGTGAATAAAGAAACGGGCTCTTGGTACTCTGCCCGAAAAGATATGATTAATAGGGTAAAAGATATAATAAATTAAAATGAAAAAAAGATTAATTGCTACAATTTTAGTTGTCCTATCTATTATCGGAATAGGAACCTATCTCTCTTGGCAGAATATGTCTTTTTCTAAGGAAGCTTTGAAATTGGAAATATTGGGACCGGAAAAGACAACCATCGGAGAAGATGTTGAATATGTTGTTAAAATGAAAAACAACGGTTCTATCAGATTAGAAAGCCCGGAATTAATTTTTAATTATCCGGAAGGTTCGATTATCGGAGATACAGAAAGCAAAGTTAAAGTGATGAGCGCCGATGATTTGGGTGGAGATATTTATCCCGGCGAAGAAAGATCATTTAAATTCAATGCTCGATTATTAGGAAAAGAAAGGGATACCCGAGTTGCTAAAGTTAGTGTTTCTTTCCAACCGAAAGATTTAAAAACTAGAAGTGAGGTTTCAACTACCTTTACCACGATATTAGGAGAAATACCTTTGAATCTATCGATCGATGTTGCTTCTAAGGCTTCAACTGGAAAAGCTTTAACCTTTAGAGTTAATTATTCTTCCAATGTTACTTATCCTTTAGAAGACTTAACTTGCTATGTTGAAATGCCGGATGATTTTGAATTCCTTTATTCACAGCCCAAAGGAATGGATAACACCCAATGGGATATTGCAGTTTTAAATGAAGGCGGAGCAGGAAAGATAGAAATATCCGGAATCTTGAATGGACAATCAATGGAGCAGAAAGTATTTAAAGCTCGTATCGGAATCTGGCAAGACGGCAACTTTATTCTTTTAAAGGAGGTGATTAGAGGGGTGGAGATTGTTGCTCCAGCTTTATATATCACTCAGAAGGTGAATAATGATGAAAATTATGTTGCTTCGGCCGGAGATCAGTTGCATTACGAAATTACTTTCAGGAATGTCGGAGATAATGCTTTGCAGGATTTAGTTTTGATTACCAGAATAGAGGGTAATCAATTTGATTTGAATTCAATTAAATCAACTGATGGAAAATATCAAGCCGGAGATAATTCAATCGTTTGGGAGGTAGACAAGATTCCCGAATTAAGGCTTTTGGAAGTCGGACAGGCGGGCAAGGTTGAATTCTGGGTTAATGTTAAATCACCTTGGGAAATGAAGTCATTAAACGACAAGAATCCTATCTTAAAGAACAAGGTAACTTTGGGAGAAGCTAGGCAGGAATTCTTAACTAAGATTAATTCAATTATTTCTGCAGAACAGAAACTTTATTCCGAGAATAAATATTTTGAAAACTCGGGACCGTATCCGTTACAAACCGGACAGAAGACTACTTTGACGGTTGAATGGAAGGCAATCAATAATTATAACGATCTTGAGAATGCCAAGATGGTTACCGTTTTACCAGAAAGTATTACCTTTGTTGGTACGACATATCCGGAGGGAACGGAAATAACCTATGATAGTAATACCAGTGAGGTGGTTTGCAATATCGGCAGTCTTCCTGCCGGGTCGGGAATTATAAAAGATGCGAAGATTTGCGCTTTTCAAATTTCGGTACAACCTGAATTAGCTGACGAAGCCATTATTCTCCTCGGCTCGGCTCAACTTTCAGGAACAGATCAATGGACAAACAAAACACTAACAACAAAAACAGAAACCCTCTATGGGCAAATGAGTCAATAGACTTTAGTGACCCAGAAAACATTAAGATAATTTTAAAATTCTTAGCTATTTTTGTTGTCTTTACTGTTTCTCTTTGTTTGCCCTTATACGTATCGTACAAAACTCAACAGAATGCGAAAGTGATGAGAATAAAGATGGACATGAATCAATTAAGGAATTGGGCTGAAGTTTATAGGATTGAAAACAATAATTACATTGGCCTAGAGAATGATGTGGAAATTAAAAGAGTTTTTGAAGACATTAAAACTATGGACGGACTAACGGTTATTTTTGTGAGTACTGACGGTAAAAGTTTTTGTTGTCGAACAAATTTTTCAAATACAAGATTGGGAAGTTGGTGTGTCGATAATTTTGGACGCGTCGGAGACGATGGAAAATGTACCACCAATCATATTCAATGTAATTAATTTTACTAAGATTTAATAAAAGCCGATAAAACTTGGCTTATTTCAGCTTTTTTGATAGTATATACATATATGGAAAACAGCTTTGAAAAAATAGTTTCATTTACCAAAAGAAGAGGTTTTGTCTTCCAATCATCAGATATTTACGGTGGATTGGGCGGTTTTTACGACTTCGGACCTTTGGGAGTGGAATTAAAAAAGAATATTAAAGATTCATGGTGGAATGCCATGACCAGAAGAAGAGATGATATCGTCGGATTAGATAGTTCGATTGTGATGAATCCTAATATCTGGAGAGCATCGGGTCATACTGAAAATTTTTCTGATCCTTTATCAGAATGCAAGTCATGTCACAAAAGATTTAGAACAGACCACTTGGAGGACAAAACCAAGTGTCCGGAGTGCGGCGGTGAATTAACTGAAGCCAGGAATTTCAATTTGATGTTTAGAACTTTTATCGGACCAGTTGAGGATAGTGCTTCGATTGCATATCTTCGTCCCGAAACTGCTCAGGGTATTTTTGTTAATTACAAAAATATTGTTGATACACAGAGAGTTAAATTGCCTTTCGGTATTGCTCAGATCGGAAAAGCTTTCAGAAATGAAATAACTCCCGGTAATTTTATCTTTAGACTTCGTGAGTTTGAACAAATGGAAATGGAATATTTTGTAAAACCAGGAACTGAAAACGATATCTTTAAAAAGATAGTCGAAGAGAGAATGAATTGGTATATTAATGATTTGGGAATCAAGAAAGAGAATTTGAGATTGAGATATCACGAAAAAGAAGAGCTGGCTCACTATGCTATCGGTTGTGTTGATGTTGAATATAAATTTCCGATTGGTTGGTCAGAGATTGAAGGTATTGCTTCCCGCGGAAACTATGATTTAACTCAGCATCAGAAGCATTCCGGCCAGGATTTAACTTATTACGAAGAAGCAACTAAGGAAAGATATATTCCTTATGTGATTGAACCTTCTTGCGGTGTGGAAAGAGTTTTCTTAGCTTGTTTGTGCGATGCTTATACTGAGATTGAAGGCGGCAGAACAACCACGACCGAATCAGTAAAAGAAACAGAATTCTTATTAAAGCTTAATAAAAAGATTGCTCCGATTAAGGTAGCGATTCTTCCTTTGGTTAAGAATAAGGAAAATATTACTGCTAAGGCTAGAGAAATCTACGATTTATTAAAAGAGCAATTCAATTGCCAGTACGATGAAGTTGGTGCCATCGGTAGGAGATACAGAAGGCATGATGAAATCGGAACTCCCTATGCCATCACCATTGATTTCGAAACCTTGGAAGACAATGCGGTTACGGTAAGAAGCAGAGATACAATGGAACAAAAAAGAATAAAAATAGACGAATTAATTTCTATATTAAAAAAGGAAATATATGAAAATTAAAGTTCCTTATACTTTAAGTCTTCTATTTCCCGTCATCGGATGGTCTATTCTTTGTAGTATTTTCGCTTATTTTCTAATTATTACTATTGCTAATTTTGAAGAACCGGCAGCGGAGCGTGCTTTTTTGGTAATGACTCCTCTTTATGTTATTTTGTTCAGTATCTGGTCATTTTTAAGATACAGTGGAACCGGATTCTTGACTGACAATAATATCAGATTGATAAATAAAAATGTTACCATGAAAGGAATAGCTCCGAGCTTATCAACCGAAGAGATTAAAGATACTTTTAATGCTTTGGCTTTTGTTTGCAAAGGAAGTGCTATTAATGTTTTGGCCAGCGGATTATCAGTCATGGTTTTGGTTCTTTTAACCGAATGGTTTAATTTGGCTTCGAATTTTGAAATGCTGATAATTGTTTGCGGCGGAGCGGTTGCTTTGTTCTTTTCTTGCGCTTTTGCAGCTTTTTTCTGCCAGCAATCAATGTTTCCAGCGATAAAAGAATGCCGAAGAATATTAATGGAGAGAGATGATGAGATAGACAAGATGGAATATCCGGGAATCGGAGGTAAATTCTTCTTCTTGTTTTTCTTACCGTTTTTTACTATCTTAACCGTTTTATTGGCGGTCCGTCCTTTTAATTTTAATGTGGCGATTATTTGTTTGATTAGTTTGGGAATGACTTTTGTTATCGACCGGGTCTTGCTTGTTTACTTAACTAGTACTTTAAAAGAATTAGAAACGTTTGCCGTCGAATTGCCGAAAGGAGGAGAAAGAGCCGTCTTTATTACCGGCAGCTTAGACCGGGAAATTGTTACCCTGTCTCAAAGCTTAAATGCGGCTTCAGAAAAAATGTACGGTTCAAAAAGCGAGTTGGAACAATCTCAAGGGGAGATGGCGAAGAGAGTTAATGAGTTGGAGAAGTTTTTTGAATTGACGGTAAACAGAGAGGTAAAAATGGTTGAATTAAAGAAAGAGTTAAAAAAATACAAAGGAGATGTACAAGAAGACGACGCTTAAAAATGGATTAAGAATAATCACTGTTCCTCAGAAAGAAGCCATGGCAGCAACGGTTTTGATTTTGGTAAAAACAGGTTCGAAATATGAAGAAAAGAAGCATTCGGGAATATCTCATTATTTAGAGCATATGCTTTTCAAGGGAACAGAAAAAAGAAAGACTCCGAAAGATGTGGCTGAGGTTTTGGATAAAATTGGAGGTGATTACAATGCTTTTACCGGAGAAGAATATACCGGCTATTATGCCAAAGTTGATGCAGTTCATTTTGATACTGCCTTAGATTGGGTTTCCGATATCTTTTTGAATTCAAAGATTCCCGATAAAGAGGTGAATAAGGAAAGAGGAGTTATTATCGAAGAAATCAACATGTATGATGATAATCCGATGATGTACATTGATGAGCTATGGAAGTCTGTTTTGTACGGTGATCAGCCGGCTGGATGGGATATTGCCGGAACTAAAAAGAGTGTTTCCGAAATCAGCAGGAACGATATTAAGAAATATATTGAATCTCAATACGTTTCTTCTAATACGATTATTTGTGTTGCCGGGAAGATAAAAGAAAGAGAGGTGATTGATAAAATCAAGGACCGTTTTGATCGGGTTAAAAATACCGAACCGAAAGCCAGAGCGAAAGTTGTCGAAGAACAAACCGTTCCTCAAGTTATGATTCAATACAAAAATATTAGCCAGACCAATTTAGCTATCGGAGTCAGGGGATATGATATCTTACATCCACAAAAATATGTTTTGGATTTAATGTCTATTATTCTCGGCGGCATGATGAGCTCCCGAATGTTTATCGAGATACGAGAGAAAATGGGAGCAGCTTATTATGTGAGGACTTATAATAATTCCGATAGCGATACAGGAGCCTTGGCTACCTTTGCTGGCATTGATAATAAAAAGATATTCGATGTTATCAAGACGATTTTAAAAGAATACAAGAAATTAGCCAGCATCAAAGTTTCGGAAGCAGAACTGAAAAAAGCCAAAGATTATTTAAAAGGAAAAATGGTTTTAAGAATGGAATCTTCTGATGCTCAAGCATCGTTCTATGGTGTTCAAGAGCTAATGGAAAATAGAACATTAACCATGGTAGAAATATTTAAAAAGATAGATAAAGTTAGTGTAAAAGATATAATGAAAGTTGCGAAAGATGTTTTTAAGAATGAGAAGTTAAACTTAGCAATCATTGGACCTTATAAAGGAAAAGAAGAAGAGTTTAAAAAAATATTAAAATTTTAAAAATATGAAAAAAGAAATCGAAATGATAGATATTACATGGAGAGCTATTTTTAAGGTAATAGCCGCGGTTATCCTTTTTTACCTTCTTTTCCTTTTAAGAGATATTGTTATTTGGGCTCTTATCGCTTTATTTATTTCCATTCTTTTCGATCCTTTAGTAGATGCTCTTGAAAAGAAAAAGATGGGAAGAGTGTTAGCCGCAGTTATCGTTTATTTTTCTTCTCTTTTGGTTTGCGGTTTATTGGTATTCATTGTTGTTCCTCCACTAATTCAGGAAACGCAGTATTTCAGTTCAACTTTTTCTCAGTATTTTGATAAGGTTCCGGTTTTCTTAGATCAATTAGGATTAAATTCTTTTGATGGAATATATTCTCTTGATTCAAGCTTGAATCAAAGTTTAATCAATATATCTTCTAATATCCTTAATATATTTATTTCTTTATTCGGCAGTATTTTTGCTGGTATGACCATTTTCCTTTTATCTCTCTTTATGTCGATAGAGGAAAAAGAGATGATGAAAGGATTAAAATTAATCACTCCTAAGGGTTTTGAAGAACAGGTTTTGGAAAGATGGGATAGAAGCCAACACCATGTTGTAGCTTGGTTTGGAAGCAGACTGATATGTTGTGTTTTTGTTGCTATTACAACGTTTATTTTATGTGTATTTTTGAATATAAAGTTTTCAATCGCTTTGGCTATTTTGGCTGGAATATTGAATATAATTCCAATGGTTGGTCCGATAATTTCAGGAATTGCGTTAGCTGCATTGGCTTTTTCCATTTCTTTACCGACGGCAATTATTGCGACCATCTTCCTTTTCCTTATTCAACAGGTTGAAAGCAATGTTTTAATGCCGGTGCTTACCAAGAAAATGTCCGGTTTGCCTTCGGTAGTAGTTCTAATGGCTCTTTTAATTGGAGGAGCTTTAGGAGGAATTGTCGGTGCTATTTTAGCAATTCCGATGGCTGGGATAATATTTGAAGGACTGAAAGATTATTTTAATCACAGAAAAATACAAGACTAATTATGAAAAAGATTTTTATATCAACTTCTATTCCATACGTTAATGCGGCTCCTCATTTGGGGCATACTTTGGAATTCGTTCAGGCCGATGTTTTGGCTAGACGCCATCGTTTGCTCGGTGATAAGGTTTTCTTTTTATCAGGAACAGATGAGAATAGTTTGAAGAATGTCAGAAGTGCCGAGAAGGCCGGAGTTCCGGTAATGGATTTAGTTACCGATAATTTTAAAAAGTTTTTAGAATTAAAAGATTTATTAAACATTTCTCTCGATGATTTTATTCGTACGACCGAAGAAAGACATTTTAAGGGAGCGCAAAAATTATGGGAAGTTTGTGAAAAGGATATTTATAAGAAAAAATATTCTGGGCTGTATTGTGTTGGTTGTGAAGAATTCTATAAAGAAGAAGAATTGGTTGACGGACTTTGTCCCGATCATAAAGTTAAGCCGGAATTAATTGAAGAAGAGAATTACTTTTTCAAGCTTTCCAATTATCAGGAGGAGATCAAAGAATTAATTGAAAAAGATATTGTTAAGATTATTCCTGAATCAAGAAAGAATGAAGTTTTGAGTTTTATCGATTCTGGACTGCAAGACTTTTGTATTTCTCGAAGCAGTGAAAGAGCTAAAGGTTGGGGAATTGATGTTCCTGGTGATTCGACGCAAAAGATGTGGGTTTGGTTCGATGCTCTTTCTAATTATATTAATGCTTTGGGATATGCCGCTGACGATGAAAAATTCAATGAATTCTGGCAGAACAGCGATTCCCGAGTTCATGTGATTGGCAAGGGAATCATCAGATTCCACTCTGTTTACTGGTTAGCGATGCTTTTATCTGCCGGACTATCTTTACCTAAGACATTGTTCGTTCACGGCTATTTAACGGTTGATAATCAAAAGATGAGTAAGAGTATCGGTAATGTGATTGACCCAAAAGAATTAGTTTTGAAATACGGCAGTGAAGGAGTGAGATACTTTTTATTAAGAGAAATACCGGCGACCGGTGATGGAGATTTTACCTATGAAAAGTTTGAGAAGAGATACAATTCAGACTTGGCCAGCGGATTAGGTAATCTATTTTCCAGGACTTCAGCCATGGTGATAAAAGCAGGATTGAATAATGGATTTAAAATCAGACCCAACCGTCTCTTTATCGAGAAGAATAAAGAAGTAGAAGGTAAGGTGACTGAAAGATTTTTTCAATTCAACGAAACTTTGTCAGATATTTGGGAGTTAGTTTCTTTCTGTGATAAATATATTGAAAACGAAAAGCCTTGGGAAATTACTGACTCAGAAAAACAAAAAGAAGTGTTCTCTAATCTTCTTTATTCCTTAAATAATATTTCTAAATTAATTGAACCGTTCTTGCCTTTAACTGCGGATAAAATGAAAGAGCAGTTGAAAGAAGATGACGGAGTCTTTGATATCAGTAAAGGGGAATCATTGTTTCCAAGAATATGAGTAAAAAACAGTTTGCTTTTACCTTAATCGAACTATTGGTCGTGATAGCCATCATAGGTATTTTATCTGGCCTTATTGTTGTTTCAATGAGTGGAACAACTCAGAAAGCTGCCATTGCCAAAGCACAAGTATTTTCTAATTCTTTAAGAAATACTTTAATGTCGGATTTAATTTCTGAATGGAAGTTTGATGAATTGACTACAGCAGTAGAGGGGACGATTATTCAAGATTCATGGAGTGGAGGCAATAACGGAACCTTAGATATTAATCTTGTGGCGGCTGACACTACGGATAAGCTTAAATCAGGTTCAGACTGTGTTTTTAATAAATGTCTTTTTTTTGATGGGATAGATGATTATGTAAACATCGGAACTAACAGTAATTTAAGCTTCACAACAGCAATGACTATCGAATCTTGGGTCAAAACTTCTTCACTTACTAGTTCTCAAGATATTATTGCTAAGCCGGGTTCTTATGCTTTTCAAATTCAAACCGATGGAAAGATTGCAGCGGCCCTAACAACTAATGAGGCTTGGCATTTTACTCAGTCGAGTAATTCAGCTTTATCTATTAATACTTGGTATCATATTGTTGGAACATACGATTCTTCAATCAATAAATTCAAATTCTATATTAATGGAGTTATGGATAAAGAAGATAGTACCACTTCAACCGGATCAATTGTTGGAAATGGTGTTACAGTAAACTTAGGATATTATAATTCAGGCTTTCCTAATCGTTTCATTGGTACAATGGACCAGGTTAGGGTTTACAATAAAGCTATTCCAGTTTCTCAGATTAAAGATAATTATTATGCTGGATTGAATAGTTTATTAATTAATGGAGGAATAACAAAAGAAGAATATTTAGCAAGAATAAATAATATAGCAGATAAATGATATTCGATACTCACACTCATCTTAATTTTTCTGAATTCGACAAGGATAGGAATGAATTGATTAAAAAGATACTTAGTTCTCAAATAGGCTTTATTAATGTCGGAACTAATTTTAAAAGTTCAGAAAAAGCCATTAAAATTGCTAACGAATACAAAGAGGTGTTTGCTTCGGTTGGATTTCATCCAGAGAATATTGCTTACGATCGTTTCAAAAGCAAAGAATGTTTTGAAACTGAAGAAGGATTTTTAGAGGATGGTTTTGATTATGAAAAATATAAAGAATTGGCTAAGTCAAAAAAGGTGGTAGCAATCGGGGAATGTGGACTCGATTATTATCACAAACCCAAGGGGGTAAAAGGCTTTGAAGAAGTGCAGAAGAAGGTTTTTGAGAAACAGCTTGATTTAGCCAAAGAACTAGATTTACCGATTATTCTTCATTGTCGTAATGCTTTTGATGATACATACGAAATTATTTCTAAAAGAAGCAATAAAGGAGTATTGCATTGTTTTACCGGAACCAAAGAAGAAGCAGAGAGATTTGCCGCTTTGGGCTTCTATTTTGGAATTAACGGTATTATCTTTAAGACAGAGATGGAAGAAGCGATAAAGAGTATTCCGATGGATAGAATATTATTAGAGACCGATTGTCCATATCTTTCTCCTCCCAAGTTTGAGGAAAGGAACAATCCCCTTTCTTTAAAATACGTGATTGAAGAGCTTTCCAGGATAAAGGGGATAAGTACCAAAGAAATAGAGGAATTAACCCGTCAAAATACCAAAGATTTGTTTAATATTTAAGGCCTTAACAGGCCTTTTGTTTTGTGGTATTCTTTAGATATATACAACTATGCAATATATCAGCCAAGAATTAATAACTTTTATTCGTGCTATCCTTTTTGGTGTTGCTGTCGGCTATGCTTTTTTCTATTTTTTCCTATATTTTAAGGTGATAATTGAAGACATTATAAAAATACAAAGGATTGATGTTGATTTGTGGTGGATAATGACTGTTTCTGTTTCAATCATCATGGGAGTAATCGGAGCCTTGTTATTAATGTAGTATGGAATATAATCACAAAGAAATTGAGAAAAAATGGCAGGATTATTGGGAAAAGAATAATTCTTATCAAACTAAAGAGGATTCAAAGAATCCTAAATTTTATGTTTTAGATATGTTTCCTTATCCTTCAGGAGAAGGTCTTCATGTTGGTCATCCTAAGGGATACGTGGCAACTGATATTATTGCTCGATTAAAAAGAGCTCAAGGTTTTAATGTTTTGCATCCGATGGGTTGGGATGCTTTTGGTTTACCGGCCGAAAACTTTGCCATTAAGACAGGAATTCATCCCGAGATAATCACCGAAAAAAATATCAGCAATATTAAGAGACAGATGAAGATGCTCGGCTTGAGTTATGATTGGTCTCGAGAAATCAATACTACTGACCCGGAATATTATAAATGGACTCAATGGATATTTTTAAAGTTATTCGAGAATGGATTAGCATACAAGAAATTACTGCCTATTAATTGGTGTCCTTCTTGTAAGACCGGATTGGCTAACGAAGAAGTGGTTGATGGAAAGTGTGAGCGATGCGGAACAGAAACCACTAAAAAGGATATTGAGCAGTGGGTTTTAAAAATCACCGATTATGCCGATAAGTTATTGGAAGGATTGGATGATATTGATTGGCCGGATAAGATAAAGGAAATGCAGAAGAATTGGATTGGCCGCAGTGAAGGTTGGGAGATAAAGTTTTTAATCAATAATATCAAAGAGGTTTCTGTTTTTACAACCAGAATCGATACTCTATTCGGCTGCACTTATTTAGTTTTGGCTCCGGAGCATCCTTTAGTTAACGAACTTCCTATTGAGAACAAAGAAGAGGTCTTGGAATATATTAATAAAGCCAAGAATAAAAGTGAAAGAGATAGAATCAGCGAGGTTAAAGACAAGACTGGAGTTGAATTAAAAGGAGTCACAGCGATTAATCCGGTTAACGGAAAAGAAATCAGAGTCTTTATTGCCGATTACGTTTTATTCCATTACGGTACTGGTGCGGTGATGGCAGTTCCAGCTCACGATGAAAGAGATTTTGATTTTGCTAATAAATACGGATTGGAAATAATCGAAGTTATTAAGGGAAAGAATAAAAAAGAAGGAGAGGCTTTTACCGAAGACGGATTATTATTTAATTCATCTAATTTTGATAATTTAGCTTCGGAGATTGCCAGGATTAAGATTGGAGAGTATTTGAAAAAACAAGGAAAGGCAGAAAAGAAAGTTAATTACAAATTAAGAGATTGGGTTTTTTCAAGACAAAGATATTGGGGAGAGCCGATTCCGATTATTCATTGTTCCCGATGTGGAATGGTTACCGTTCCTGAAAGCGAATTACCATTAAAACTTCCTCACGTTGAAAAATATCAGCCCACCGGAACGGGAGAATCTCCTTTAGCCGCAATTACCGAATGGGTGAATGTTAAATGTCCTAAATGCGGAGGCGAAGCAAAAAGAGAAACTAATACCATGCCTCAATGGGCCGGTTCTTGCTGGTATTATTTAAGATTTTTAGACAACAAGAATGACCAAGAGATTTTTACCAAAGAAATAGAAAAGAAATGGATGCCGGTTGATTTATACGTTGGCGGGGCCGAGCATGCTGTCTTACATTTATTATATTCCCGTTTCTGGCACAAGTTTTTGTACGATATTAAAGTTGTTTCAACCAAAGAACCTTTTTATAAACTAAGGAATATCGGATTGATTCTTGCTCCTGACGGACAAAAGATGAGCAAATCTAAAGGAAATACTATTTCTCCTGATGTGATTGCCGAGGAATTCGGAGCTGATACCTTAAGAGCTTACGAAATGTTCATGGGTCCTTTTGATCAGGCAATTCAGTGGAATGAACAGGGAGTAAAGGGCGTTAATAGATTCTTGACTAAAGCTTGGGATATTATTATTTCTTCAAAGGATAACGCAACAAGTTCGGCTGAAGTTATTGCGGTAACTCACAAATTAAATAAGAAGGTAAGCGAAGATCTGGAAAAGATGAAGTTCAATACTCCGATCGCTTTCTTTATGGAATTCTTTAACTTTATTTCTGAGAAAAAAGAAGAATTCGGTAAGCCTGAAATTGAAAGAGTTTTAAAATTATTATCTCTCTTCACTCCTCATCTTTGCGAAGAATTGTGGAGTATTATGGGAAATAAAAATAGTATTCTTTTAGAGAAATGGCCGGAAGCAGATTCAAACTTAATCAAAGAAGAAAAAGTCATCATGATTGTTCAGGTTGATGGAAAAGTGAGAGAAAGAATTGAGATTGAAATTAATATGCCCAAGGAAGAAGTCGAAAAGATTGCTTTGAATAACGAAACGGTTAAAAAATGGATTGAGGGAAAAGAAATTAAAGAAGTATTTTTTGTAGAAAATAAATTGATAAATATATGTGTGGCATAGTCGGATACATTGGAAATAAAGAAGCATCTCCAATTCTTTTGTCTGGATTGAAAAGAATGGAATACAGGGGCTATGACAGCTACGGTTTTTGTTTTTTAAACGATAATAAAGCATCTCTTTTTAAAAGAGTCGGGAAGATAGATAATACCGAAGAAGAGTTTTTAAGTAAAGATTTTAAAGGACAGATTGGAATAGGACACAGTCGTTGGGCAACAACCGGATTAGTAACTGAAGAAAATGCTCATCCTCATTGTGATTGCAAGAATGAGATTTTCGTAGTGCATAACGGAATCATTGAAAACTACAAAGAATTAAAAGTTAAATTAATTAAAGAGGGTCATGTTTTCAAATCAGAAACCGATACCGAAGTCATTGCTCATTTGATTGAGAAATATTTTGTTTCTAATTTGGAAGAAGCGGTGGGAAAAGCTTTGCGTGATGTTCGAGGAACATACGGTCTAGCGGTTATTTCAATTAAAGACCCGGAAAAGATCGTGGCGGCCAGAATGTCTTCACCTTTGATTATTGGTGTTGGAGTGGATGAGTTCTTGGTTGCTTCCGATCCTTCGGCGATTATCACCAGAACCAGACAGATAATTAATTTAGACGATGGAGAAATAGCAGTCTTAAAGAAAGATGGCTTTTGTATTTTAAAAGAAGAAAAAGAATCTAAGAAAAATATTGAAACAATTGATTGGGATATTGAACAGGCAGAGAAAAGTGGCTACAAGCATTTTATGCTTAAAGAAATTATGGAAGAGCCGAACGTGATTGAAGATGCAATGCGAGGAAGATTATTAGAAGAAGAAGGCTCGGTTAAGCTCGGTGGATTAGAATCGGTTCAGGAAAAATTAAGAGAGATAGATAATATTACCTTAATCGGATGCGGAACTGCCTATTACGCTTCTAAAGTTGGAGAATACATGCTTGAAGAATATGCCAATATTCCGACTTCAACCGATATCGGTTCCGAGTTTAGATACAGAAAACCGATTGTAAATAAGAAAACAGCCGCCATCTTTATCTCTCAATCTGGAGAAACTGCCGATACTTTAGCGGCCTTGCGAGAAATGAAAGCGAAAGGAGTTTTAACTTTAGGGGTAACTAATGTGGTTGGTTCTTCTCAATCAAGAGAAACCGATGCCGGAGTATATACCCGTTCCGGTCCGGAAATAGCTGTTGCTTCAACTAAAGCTTTTATCGGACAATTAACAACCTTAGCTTTAATTACTATTTATTTAGGCAGACAGAGAGATATGTCGATGGTAATGGGTAAGAGAATCGTTTCGGAATTAATGAAAATTCCTGAATTAGCCAAAGAGATTTTAAAGCAGAAAGACGAAATTAAGAAGATTGCCGAGAAATACAAACAGTATAGAGACTTCTTCTTTATCGGCCGAAAGTATAATTATCCGATTGCTTTAGAGGGAGCGCTTAAATTAAAAGAGATTTCATATGTTCACGCCGAAGGAGTGGCGGGAGGAGAATTAAAGCACGGTCCCTTGGCTTTGATTGATGAGAATTGTCCGACCATTGCCATTTGTCCCAGTGATTCTGTTTACGAAAAGATGATTTCCAATATTGAAGAAATTAAAGCCAGAAGGGGAAAGGTTATTGCGATTGCCACCGTTGGCAATGAAGAAATCAAAGATATTGTTGATGATGTCATTTATATTCCTAAGACATTAGAAATGCTAACGCCTATATTATCAGCTATTCCTTTACACCTTTTTGCCTACTATTTTGCCGATTCATTGGATAGAGATATTGATAAGCCGAAGAACTTAGCGAAGAGTGTTACCGTCGAATAAAACAGCTTTTGAGTTGTGGATAATTAGTTTTTCTTTTAATTCCTTTATGGTAAAATACGCCTATTATGAAAAATAA
>Ga0265297_10004031_pt1 | contig 24912 bp, 17 predicted proteins | sample Munlanlwell13791_FD_192502 | JGI IMG/M metagenome (GOLD analysis project Ga0265297, IMG submission 192502) | Leachate microbial communities from a municipal landfill in Southern Ontario, Canada - Leachate well 137-91 | ecosystem: Engineered > Solid waste > Landfill > Unclassified | place... | reverse complement strand
ATTTACATTTAAAGCATATCCTCCGGGATTACTAATTCCGATTCCCAGTGTAGAGGCAATATATGCAGTTCCTGATGTTCTTATGTTTCCGACTACATCCAGACCATAGCCTGAGGTGGGACTGGTTGTTCCTATTCCAACAGTTCCGGTTGAGGTGACGACAAAGGTTCCGGTTCCGCCAATTCCAGCGTTAACTTGAAAAGCGGCTACTGGATTAGTGTTACCGATACCGACATATGTACCATCAGCCCAGAGATTGGCAGAATCAAGAACAATATTACCTGCATTGAATGTTTTTAATGTCAAATCAGAAGAATTAAAAACTTCACCTGCCTGAATATATAAAGGTGCGGCTGACTTAATATATGAAGCCGTTGGGTTAGTGAAGTTAAGATCATAGGCCATTGAGACATCACCCGATGATGTAAAAGAGGTTGGAGTATTGAATGTAGCCTGTGCCTGACTGATTGTCACCATATCGCTTCCCGCATAGTTAAGATTAAGTAGATTACCTTCGCCATCGCTTCTTATATAAAGGCCCGAGGCAGTTGAACCAAGGCCAATGTTATACATATATGCGAGATAATCACCGGACGTACCATATAGATGCATTTTGTATGTTGGATTTGATATGCCTATTCCCACATTACTCGCAAAATACGCAGTACCACTTGTTCTCATATTCCCAGCAACATCAAGAGAGTATCCTGATGTAGGAGATGAAGTACCAATGCCAACAGTTCCATTAACAACAAGTTTACCTCCAAGACTACTTGTGTATCCAATACCAACATTAGTGCCATCATCAAACATGACTGAGTTACCAACATGACTTCCATCAGGAGTCCATTTGGTTATATAGTTAGTTGTACCGCTTCCTCCAACACCAATAGATGTCAGATCTACCCAGTCAATACCGGTAGCAGTTGAGGAGAGTAGTTGGGTATTAGTACCAGGTTGACTATCCTTATCAAGGATAATACCAGGCTTAACTGAAGTGAATACTCCTGTACCTGATACATTAAGGTTACCTGTAACATCAAGCATCTGGGTAGGATTACTGTTGCCTATACCAAGATAGCTCATAAATACTCCTGTACCACTTGTGTATGTATTCCCACTGACGTTTAGCTTATAGCTGCCTGGAGCAGATGTACCTATCCCAACTGACCCAATTGTATGGACGTTTCCAAAGCTCCCAGTTCCGCCAACATTAAGAGCGTAGGCAGAATTGGTTGATCCTATTCCCAGTCTTGTAGCGATAAGGGCGTCTCCGTTGACTTCAAGTTTGTAGAGTGGAGCAGTAGTGCCAATACCAACACTGCCGTTATTTTTTATTGTCATTACAATATTGCTTAAATTGGCTGCTGTACTATCATTGATTGAATTTTGTGCAAAATATATGTCTCCTCTGCCCCAACCAACAGCATTCGCATTATAAAATATTCCGCCCTTAGGTTGGTTGGCACCAATAGCAAAACTTAATGCTGCGTAGTTATTAGGGTTTTCAGTAGCGTTTTTAATAATTATTTGACCGCCTAATCCACTAGCTCCTTTAGAGACCTCCAAATTCGCTCCCGGATTACTGGTTCCTATTCCCACATTGCTTGCAAAATATGAAGTGCCGCTAACCTTCAAATTGCCAGCCACTTCGAGTTTATATCCGGACGTGACATTTGATGTACCAATGCCGACAATATCTGATGTGGTGGTTAGATATACAGCGGTTCCTCCATCTGTCCAGCCTCCAGCTGATCCTGAAACCGTACCGATTGCAGTGTCAAGTTGTTTGATAGCAGATTGCACGTTCGTATCTGTTGATATGTAAGTCATGGCATCATTGTAAAGCCCGATAAGAGAGGCTCCTGAGTTTGAGGTGGAATTATCAGTTAAACCGACTGTTCCAATATGCAGGTCTGATCCGGAAGCGATTCTTGCATCACCGTTAATATCAAGCTTGTAAAGAGGGTTAGTCATACCTATGGCAACATATCCACTACTATTTTCAATATAGAACCTGTCGCTGCCGGCGGTTTTCATCCGGATATTACCACTTTCCGTAGCTGAGATAACAACATCGCCGGATCCGGCCGATTGAATCGTTAATGTTTTGGCACTGGTTACCATGAAGTTGGCGCTGCTGTTGGTTGACCTTACGCCAGGCGCTGAAACTGAAATTAGCATATCACCGTCCTGATTGATAAAAGGTATGTTAGAGATATTTGTGCCCGGTGGAAGGCCCTGAAGTGTTTCTGAGTTCATTGCATAACCCACGTTCGCTATCTGTTGCCTCGGAGTCATTTCTGTATCACTTCCGACAGTTACTCCAAGATAAACATTCTGGTTTTCAGTGAAAATAGTGGTAGGAATTTCGGTTCCACAGGTATCATTAGGCGGAGTAGGCGAGTAGCCTGATCCACCGATTAGCACGTTAGCAATCCCGTCAATATCAGGAGTGATAGCACAAGCGCCTGTATCATAAATAGCTGTTCCGCCAGTACCAACATTATATAATTTGAACTCAAGGTTGGTTGCAGTAATAATAGGATTGCTTAATGTATCGGTTAACCGGCCTTGAAAAGATAACATCCGTCCAGCGCTAACAGGAGTAGCCGGATACGCGAATGGTTTGGCTGTTTTCACAAAAAACTGGTTATAAATACCAGCCCCAAGAGCAGCCATGAAAATAAGCACAACAGCAAAGCCAATATACTGCCTGATTCCATAGTCAAAGCGAATATTTTTGAGAGATAATTTCTTCAAAAAAGAGAATGGATTAGGTTTTACTCTTGTTTTATCAATGACCTGCTTTGTCTGCTTATAAATCTTTGTTTCGATTAAGCCCTTTTTTTGAGCCCAATCAACAAAAAGTTCGATTGATTTGAGCTTGGTTGGGTCCATCTTACTAGATATTCCACGATTGTAGAATTCTTGTAATAGGGAATTGATTGTTCCGGATTCCGGTTCGTTGATTGTCATCTACCTTATAAATTATTTAAATAGCCAACGTCGTCTGATAAAGCCTTGATTAAAACTTCTGTTTATTGGCAAACTCTTCTTTAGGCTGTTGGAATTATCAAAAGGACTACCTTCGGATGCCGGGTCACAAGTTTGCTTAAATTTGTAATAAAGACTCGAGAAAAGAGCAGTTACTTTTTTCATAAGGGAAAACTAATTTATAACTGGTGGACTGTCGTTCCCGCGAAAACGGGAATCTATATAATATGCAATTCAAAATTGTGATTAAAGACTGGATCCCCGTCCCTGCCTGCCGGTAGGTAGGGCACCGAGAAGCACTATTAGTGTTCTCGACTTCGCTCGAACGATAATTTATTATTCTTCGAGCAAGCGTAGCGCGTCGAGAAGTATCTGTTCTCGACAAGTTCGAACGGTAATTGTTCTTGACTACCCTCGCTACGGCGGGGTTCGCTCGAACGATAATAGCACTGTGTATTTCTGTTGTCATAATTTATAGCGTTGTTGAGCTAAAAATTAATTCTTTAATATTCGACAGGTGATTGGAAACGGTCTTTTTGTCAAAACCTGATTTAATAAGATCGGTTTCGAACTGCGACAGCAGCGAGGCTGTACTATCGTCTGCATGAAGACTGTCCTTACTAAGATTGCCGACTTGTTTAGCCGGATTAGTATTGATCCAACCTTGAGAAATGCAAAAGCTGCAAAATTTTCTGACAGTTGATAGACGTCGGTTGATTGTTTTCGCCGGTAGGTTATTCGTTATCAAATAGGTTTTATACTTAGCTATCAGATTAGAAGTAAAAATAACTGCCAGATCCTGATTGTCGTCAACCGCTTGAGAAATCATCCATCCGGCGAAATATCTAAAATCAGAAAGGTAATTTTTTATTGAGACAGGGGAAATTTTTACCGCAATGAGGTATGTTTTGAATTTGGCCTCGTAATTATAAAGATTATACTGGTGATTCATGATACTTCATAATAAAACAATATTAATAACGATGTCAAGAGGTATTTTATGAGTATTGTGATATAGTTACGGAATAGTTTAGGATGTAAAAATGTTAGTCCTGTAATAATATTTAATTATATTTATTACAATTACCGCAGATATTTCCTATAGACTTAAATGTATAGAAATGGATCAACAATCTTATAATATATATATATTTTAGATATACGCTGTTATTTTGTTAGATATCCTATCTAATTAATTTAATTATATTTAATTAGCTATGAACAAAGATTGTTTAAGGAATGGCCTTACCAGCATAGAGGAAACAAATATTTGCTATTTTTCCAAGACAAAAATATAAGTGAAGAAATTTTACAAAATCGACATTAGCCTCAAAATTAATATTCTGTGGCTTTTATATAACTTAATGAGAGTTTACACTCAGCGAAGGACTTTTTTATAAAACTCTTCATATGTGGCAAAAACAAGAAAAACCTGAAATTAGCAGTCGGAGATTACAGTTGATAATATTTTTTTGGTTTCTTCTGGACTATTATACAGCTCTTGTATTTTTTTTCTTAGACTTGCTTTAGTAATTGCTTGACTTTGAAGATAAATAATCCTAATATGTTTAAATAATACAATGAAGAAAATACTCCTCTTTTTATTGATGGTTTTACCGATTTTACTTATATTTACGTATTTTTTTTGGCTCTATGAGGCGAAGTACTTTGTCGGCAGAGCAAGCGAGACTAAGTCGGTCTTTTCAATTGATAATTCATATATCTTCATATCTCCATTACGGGCAAAGGCAAGTCAGGACAATAACGAGAAGATCAGAGTTACTATCTTTGTGCTTAATAATCAGGGTTTGGGAGTTCTTGGAAGAAGCGTTAACCTTGAGCTGAGTCCGTTCATCAAAATTGAAGCAATACAGGCAATAACAGATGATTATGGCAAGGCGGTATTTGATGTTTCATCCTCGAAAATAGGGGAGTATTATCTTGGTATTACGGTTGATGGCACTGATCTTAAGCAAAAAGCTCACTTAACGTTTAATTAGGAACGCCACTAGCCGGGCCGAAGCTCACGGCGCCGTTATTAAAGAGCAACTTCACCTGTGCAGCTGTCAAAGGATAGTTATATATACGGGCATCATCAATCTGTCCGGAAAACCAATAGTTCTTAGTTCCATTATCGTCCAAAACTCCAATTTTCTTAGATGTACTGGCTATATTTAAGCTCGCGCTGGTTGTCTGCTTTAATAGTCCGTCAATATATACATTAATCGTTTGTGTTGGGCCGCCACTAGAAGTAAGAATTATATGATGCCAGTTTGTCTTATCAGTTATACCTGAACCGATATTCAGTCCATATCCGCCTCCGCCCCAAGAATTACTTGTCCCAACTTGAGCTGTGGTAATCCATCCAATCCAAGCGAGTTGACCTGAGACACCGTTACCGATTCCTAATACTCCTCCATAAGCGCTCATTGTTCCACCTTTAACCCAAGCAGAAAGAGAGTATGGATTTGATCCGCTAATAATAGGGTTAGTCCCTAGATCGATGTAGTCATCAGTCCCATCGAAATTCAAACTGTAGTTAAGTCTGCCTGTAGTGCCATTGCCCCAGGCTGAGGATTGGCCGACCCCGAGGCTGCATGTCCCAACAGTATTTTGTGATCCTGAAGCCCCAACAATTAAAGTACCGCCATTGCCATTTCCTGACGAATCATTTATCGTAGTTCCCTGGCATTCATCCATTTTCCATTGGCCTATCGGAGAGCCCCTGTTATAATCCCAGGCAATCTGAGCAGGAGTGCGGGCATAATCGTAAATTCTTAATTGATCTATAATTCCATCACAATGAAAGTTGCTTCCGCCGTCCCATCCTCCAATTCTATTTCCAGTTCCATTTAGTGTGACTGTCGTTGAAGTTGCTCCGGTTACACTGGAATTTAAGATTCCATCAACAAACAACTTTCTGGTTGAACCCTCCATTACCCCACATACATACTGCCATTTTTTTGCAATGGCGATATTATCGCTCCCATTAACTCTGTTTGAGGTGTCGCTTGTAGATCCAGAATTGAAAGAATAAGTGTGATTCCCGGATCCAGCGGCGTTAACGTTGTACCAAAGAAGGGTTGAAGTGGTACCGTCCTGATTAAAGATACCACTGTCGTCATTATTATCTGTGGTTCCTATTGAATTTAAATATACCCAAGCACATATCGTCATTGAGGATGAGTTGTTTACTCCATTGAAGCTACTTATATAAACATAATCATTACTTCCATCAAAGTTTAATCCTTTTCCGACTTTGCCCGTTTTCCAGGTTGGGGCAGAGCTACCAGCCCCAAGTATTCCATTATTTCCGTTACCGCTCGTATCGTATGCAGTTGTACCGACGCCTTCGTTCATGTCCCAGCGGGCAACGGGAGGGAGGCACAAGTCTGCGCCTCCTGGAATGCAGTATTCCTGTGAGGCGGCATTAGATGGAGCAGTATTACCGGTTCCACTTGAAAGCGAGCCCATTACCAAAGTTGATCCTTGGTTGTAATCCAGCTTGATTTCATCTTCAGTAAGGGCATAGTTGTAGATTTTCAACTCATCAAGATAGCCTTGATATGTATATTGAAGATCATCCCAGAAAGTACCAATAAGATCGATATTGAAACTGGTGTCAGCGTCGGTGTAACTGTCGATCCTTTTATTGTCAAGATATAAGTTAATTAGACCGTTATTGTCACGGGAGAAAACAAAATGTCTCCACTGGTTACTGACGGGGAGAGTAGTATAGTGATGACCTGCTCCGGAATAATGAAAACGGTCAGATTCCAGGTTAATGTAATTTCCGCTATTGGCACCTACTAATCCTTGGAAAGAAGAGGTATTTTGCGGGATAGCCCAAAAGGAAATTGTCCAATCTGTAGTTAAGGCAATATTACTGGCTAAATTAATATAATCATCAGTTCCGTCAAAACTCAACGCTTTACCAAATTTTCCATTATTACTCCAAGACGGGGCAGAAGCGCCGGTGCCAAGGGTGCCGTTCAGGGTTGACCCTCCAAAGCCATTATTATTAACGGTCGTACCGTATCCTTCATCAAATTTGTAATGGGCTAGGGCTGACCCAACAGGCGATCCAACTGACGGATGTCCAGCGTTCATGTCCTCAACAATCTGCTTTTGCGTACGGGCATAGTTGTAGACAAGAACTTGATCAATGACGCCATCTAAATAGCCATTAGGAAGATTACACCCAGTATTCGGTTTTGGAAAATAACCCAATCTGAAATCGTTAGCAGAGGAATAAACCAATGTAGTAGCAGCTCCACTATTAGTAGTTGGTTGTAATGTTCCATTAATATAGATTTGATGATCAGTTGCTGAGTTGAAAACGACAGTTGTATAGTACCATTGATTTGTGGTAACAGTCGTCGTGGTTGTAAACGTTTTTCTATAATCTGAAGCACAAAATCCAGCATCATTACCTGTTTGAGTTGTAATTGTTCCAGTACTATCTACACCAAGTGAAAAACCAGAATAAGATTCATTACCGCCTATGCCTGTAGAAGTAATAATTCCAGCTCTTGGTTGTGAAGGAAGACTATCTAGTTTTACCCAACTACTTATAGTAAAAGGGGTACTTGGTTTCAGATATGATTGATTTCCCATGGAAACATAATCATTACTCCCATCAAACTTCAGTCCTTTTCCATATTTTCCTGTCGCCCAAGTTGGTGCGGAATTTCCTGTTCCCAAAACTCCGCTATTTCCTTTTCCACTTATATCATAGGCGGTACTACCGACGCCTTCATCAAACTTCCAATGCCCGACTGGTCCGGGAGCCCATTCGTACAGCTGACGGACCTCGACGGGAGAAAGAGCACGGTTATAAATGCGGACTTCATCAAGTGACCCTTTCCAATAGCCGCCCCAGCCTCTCCAGCCGGCCTGTAAATTAAATGAAGAATCACTATATATTGTTTTTGTTGCTCTTGTTTGAGTGCCGTAAGTACTTTCTTTTCCATCAATATAGATGTGAAATAATCTATCTGTTGTATTGTTAAACGTTGCTGTTACATGGTGCCAAGCAGCATCAGGGAAACGATTGTCATTAGTGACGGTTTGCAGATAGGCAGTTGGAGTATCCTCTCGGATAGTGATAGAAATATCATCACCGGAATTAGCTATTATCCAGCCGTTTGTTCCTCCGTTGTCTTTAGATAAGAAATAGGCATCTGTGCTAGCTTTAGCCCAAAAAGAAACTGTCATTTGTGATGATGTTAAGTTGTCAAGTGAAGATGCACTTCCAAGATTCGCATATTGGCTTACTCCATCAAACGTCCCAGCATTGCCGAATTTGCCGGTTACTGTTGTGGGGATGGTATTACCAACTCCAACTCCATGATTACTGTTTTCTGATGAATCGATAACTTCATTAGCGCTTCCATTCCAGCTTGTTTCATCCATCTTCCAATAACCAACCAATCCTTCTGAAAGAGAAGAAGAATATCCTCCTTGTGTACTTTTTGCAGCGCCAAGATTAACAGACGTACCTTTTGATGATCTAGATTTACCTGCGTTGTAATCGGTTTTTATTTCAGCAGCACTACGGGCGTAATTAAATAATTTTACTTCATCCATAAATCCGGTAAGAAAGTTCGTTGATCTTTGACCTAATTTAATATTAGTTGCACTAAATGAAGTAGTGGTTGTTACTTCAATATGATTCCAAATATTTGCAGTCAATATTCCGTTACTTATTCCATTAACATAAACAGTAGGATTATCAAATCCTGTTGCCGATACTACACCTGAGGAATCAGAAATATAGTGTGTTCCGCCGTCAAAATCGATAAAATTTTGGCTGGTAGTGGTTGGTTTAATCCAGAAAGAAACAGTTTTAACATCGTTCGCCGTATTGTCTATAGAAATATAATCATTGCCGTCGAAACTAAGGCATTTTCCGGCAACGCACATATCCTCAGTCTGCCATGATGGAGCAGATGTTCCGGTTCCAAGAGCACCATCATTATTATTTGAACTTTTATCCTGAATAATAGATCCCTGCCCCTCATCAAAAGACCAGAAAGCGATTGGTGCTTTGGATTGTTCTTCAGAAGATATTGAAGTCGAGTCTTGGGAAAAAGTAGCTTGAGTAAATTGATCAGTTTGAGAACCTTTTTTAGCAGAAGAGTTACCATAATAAATAAAGATTGTATTGTCACCAGATAGAATAGTTGGCATCAAAACATAAAAATCTGTTGATTCTGTATTACACGGTCCATTAGTAGAATCATAGTAGTACTGAAGCAATTTACCATTGGCATCGGTGAAACGGACATCATCACAATCTGATTGAATCTGTTTAACGCCACCAGTGGATTGAGCATAGGTAGCATCAGCTTGGCCTGTTCCCGATGAATTAGTTCCCCAATAAGCGGTTGTTGGAGCAGCACCAAAACTAGCAGGAATTGAAGATAAAGTAATAGCAGCCGATGTGGCGCCAATTCCTAAAGTCATGTTACTGCCTCCGGTGTAGCTGATTTTCATCGAATAGGTAGCGCCGGCAACAATTCCGTTAGTAGCATTATAAGTTCCGGAACCACCAACACCGGCCATGGAGTATTTGAGCAATAGGGTATTGGCACTATCCCAATAGAGCTTAATGTAATCATCACTATCCCCATACCATTCACCAAGATAAACATCATCATTTACAGTTCCAGATTGGGTGAATTTGTTTGAATCAGCTGCTGAATGACGGGGAGTGTATTGGAACTTTATTGTGCCGGCAGTCGTGGTTAAATTAGAAACGGTTGATATGGCTGTGTCATATCCATCAATACGTAAGCCAGTTGATTCAGTGGAATTGGTTAGAGAGGTAGGAGTGACCGTGAGAGAGACATCGTCTGTTTGGACTATATACATATCATCAAAATAATATTTAACCGGAGGATCTCCCGCTTTTCCCATTCTAATTGTGCCGCCGCTAACGCTTTGTCTCCAGACATGTTGATATCCCTTCCATGAGGCCGAACTTGGTTTTGGCCATTGTATATAAGTTGGAAATGAATCAATTTCGAAAACAGTTGGCGCATTAATTACTTTAGCAAAATAGCCGCCTCCATAAAATTTATTTATTGTTTTTGTATAACTAAAGCCTGACCATATATACCAAGAATAACTACCGGAATCTCGTGCAAGATATGAAGAATATTGACCACTATGAACATCACTAGATTTTGCTGATTCTGTCATGGTTGTATTATTCCATCCAGTAGCCTTATATGGAGTACCACTGCCAACTTCATGAGACGGATTATCAGCTCTGTTTACGAGTAATTCTATCTGGTGCCAATAGACAGTTCCTGAATCTTGGGTATTTAAAAGGCGGATGTCAATGGAAGTGCAGTCAGAAGCAACGCCTTGTCTCGCGGTAGTTGGGAGTTCAAAGGTAAATATAATTATGTCAGGAGCAGTTCTACCGCTACCCACGGTTCCTGTTAAAGATGTTATTTCCGCATTATTTGTATTATCCCAGATCTGAACTTTGGGAATTGAGGTTCCATCACTGTTAGCTAGCGCTCTGATTACATAATTTTGTCCGGCAGTGAGACTGCTTGCAGTTCTGCCGATACCTTGATTATTGGTAGCTCCGACCCCAGCTGCAATTTTATATCCTCCTGTGTAAATCTTTTCTGTCGAAGATAACGCGTTTATACTAGGTGCTGTTCCGCCATTACTGATAGTTGTCCATCCGTCAGTTACAGCCGTACCAGCTATCATAAATCCTCCGGTATTACTGGTTGAAGTGTAAAGTACATTTGAAGAATGGGGATGAGACCAGGCTTGACCTGTTCCACCAACCCCCAGTGAACCGGTTGAACTGTTTGTTGGGAGTGCAAAAACCACATCCCAAGATCCGGTAATCATTGTCGGATCCTGACCTGCACCAGAATTAAAGATAGAACTCACTTCATTACTGTTTCCAGCGTTTATACCTGTACTTCCATCCCACAATGGACGTCTGTAAACAGTTAATCCTTCGATAACTCCGTTTGGACCTCCTCCGGTGACACTTCCTTGCGCTCCCAATGTGATCGTGGTTCCAAATGTTGTGTCAGAAGGTGCGGAGGTTGTGCCAAAGGTTGTATTGTTATTGACAGATATACTTAAATAATTTGTTCCGTCTAATGTATTTTTAAAATCCCATCGCGCTATAATTAAATAAGTTGATCCGGTAATCCAACCTGATGCATCTTTAGTAATGCTTTGATTTCCAACATGAAAAATCAGATTATTCGTACTTTCTTTATAAATCTCAATAGTCCTTGAATTGTCAAATCTTGATGAAAATAACCAATGGCGTAAGGAATCGTTTCCATTCCATTCAGGAGTGAACCAAAAAGAAATTGTTCCCTGGTTCGAGTCAAAATTCGAGTAGAAATTACCGGCGATTTGAGTACCATTAGCCCATTGTAGAGTGTCACCATTATCACTGGCATCACTTTTTCCTTGTATTAATGGACCAGCAGAAAAAGGAGTAGAAGAACCTCCAATTGAGTTTCTCTTAGCAATATTTGGTGTGAAAGTGAGATTATCAATGTCAAAGTTAGCAACATTAGAATCTGTGTCTATTGTAGTGTTTACGTCGATTTTTACCTTTTGGTTGGTTGCGCTTGACCCGTCATTATCGATAATTATTGGTTTACGATAGTGCCAATCGCTATTGTACCAAGCAGCTTCGGTTCTGGATTGATATTTCAGCGTGAGGAAAAGAATCGGAACAAGGATAATAAGACCGGCCAAGCCAACTATAAGAAGCGGTCTGGTTTTTTGAACCGGCCCAGGATAAATTCTATTTTTAACATAAGCGTGATGACTTTCATGATAGCCAAAAAGTTTATAGACTGGTTTGAGTAAGTGAAAAATGAATTTTTCCCAATGGTGCCAGAGTGATAGTGGTGACATGGTTATAGTAAATCAGTTAATCAGATTATCAGCGATAGTAAAACAAGTTAAACAGTGAAACTGATAATAATAGTAAAACAAGTTGATCAGACTACCAGTAATAGTGAAACAGTTAATCAGGCGATCAGTAATAGTAAATCAGTAAATCGGAATATCAGCGATAGTAAAACAGAGAACAGTGAAACTGATAATAGTTAATCTAGTTAATCAGGCTATCGGTGATAGTAAAACAGAGAACAGCAATCAGTTATTTTTTGGAATTTTTAATATCGTGATCTCTTTTTTCTTTGACACTGTTAATGAAAGCATTAATACCTCTGATTAAACCTTCATATTCACTAATGTAGAAATTAGTAATTTCAGTAATTAGATATTTTTTTCCTTCCATTTTTCTTAAATGACTTTGAGTTTCAGCTGCTTCCCGTCGAGCAGTATAGGCAGTTTTAATTTTGTTATTATAATAATAAGTTGCATAAGCTTCAGCGATATTATCGACGACCGAACTTGACGATCTTTCGATTTGATCCTTTATCTGATATCTTTCTTCTCGAGGCAATTTTTTACACATTTCATGTATTTTTAACATCAGTTCATAAGCTTTCTTCCAGATTCTTAAATTCTCAAAACCCGGTTTTACTGGTTTATTATCATATTTATCCATATATATATTAATCAATGCTAACTACACACAAAAATATTGATAAACAACGATTCTGTCCTCGGTAAACTCAGGACAGAATGACACTTATTAGTTTCGCAATTCACGTTAATTACAAATTTACAAATTTACTTCCCCTGTTTTACCGATTTCTGTTTCACTCTTTCTGATCAACCGTTCAACCGTTTCACTTTCCCTGATCAACTGATCAACCGATATTCTTTCCCCGCTTTCCTGTTTAACTGATTTACTTAACTATCCTTATTATTATTGTAGTATCTTCATGTAATTTCAAGAGGATAAGCAGAACGGAGCATAAGATCGGTTTCTTCTTTCATGAGATCATAGTGGTTTCGAATAATAATGGCTTTTTGATGAATAATTGCATAGTGATTAATATACCGGCGTAATAAATATATTGTTATTCCAATTAGTTGACAAACGATAATAAATTCCAACAGACGTGATTTTATTAATGAAAATAAAACATAAAAGAATCGGACGATCATCATCCATATGGGAAGTATCTTAATATTTAATGTTGTACTTTTTGGCGAACGTGAACTATTATAGTTTGTCTGAGTGAACAGACGGAAAAATTTAGCATTGCTATTAGGTAATGAAAATGAAAAATTACCTTTATTGTCTGACGTAGTTTTTAAATCAGGGAATGAATAAGCTTCTACTTGTCTGACAATTGATTTTTTTTTATCAACGAAGATTGACAGATTAACCTCAGTCTCTGGGATTGTTTGTCCGGACAAACTAATTTCATCTCCCAGATAATAATCACTACCAACTGCCGGAGTATTGGTTGAGATAGTCGGCGGCATAATCACCGGACCGACCTCAATATTATTGCCTTCAGGAAACGCCGGTATACAGACCGGAGTTGAAGTTCTGCCAAACTGGTCTTTGCTAATAAGGCAAAGATCATTAGTGATTTTCGGTAGAATCGGATTGTTAAACTCAAAATAACCCTCTTCATTAGCGGTGGTTTGGTTGCTAATACCGATGTTTTCCAGGCTGATCAGTGATTTTGGGGAAGAATAACCATACAGCTTAAAATGCAGCCATGGCTTACCGAGGATTAAAGCGACATTCACCGATTCGTTTCTTGATTCGACGCCGATAACCGAAGGTTCTGTGTTGACTCTTATAGAAAATATTGCAGCAACTAAAGTTAGAGAAACAAACAATGGAGTTAATATTATCGACGACGATGATATGGATCTAATAAACGATTTAATCAGGTATTTTGTCATCCCGAACTTGCTCGCCCGGCGTAGTTTTGGCGAAGCGGGGTTTCGGGATCCTGAAATAAATTCAGGATGACATGTAACTCTTGGAGTCATAACTTGTGTGGTAGTTTTTACTTAATCTTTTCTTCTTCTTAATTGTTCCTTAAGCTTTTCAATTTCTTCTTTCTCTTCCTTAATTTCTTCCTCAAGCACTACTTCTTTTTTGACGTAGTTATTAATAATCCCTTTTGCCAGAACAATAAGGATAATAATAGTAAGAATAACTATTATCATTACTTTCCATGGCAAGACCCAGACAGAGATCGATTCGGCTACGCTTCTGTTTTTTTCGCCATAAGAAGTCATAAGATTAATCTTGTATTTACCAAACATCCATTTATTTCCAAGACTAAGTTCGTAGTTTTTGGCTGATTCAGGAAAAATCCTTTGGTCAGTTATCACTTTCTGGTCTGTTAAACCACCAATAAAGTTAATTAACGTGGCGATTCCTTTAGGCGTCAAATGAATATCACCTGAGTTGATAAGATTAAAATCAATCTTGATCGGTCCGTATTCAAGAAATTTTGGAGCGTTAATTTTGGAAAAACCCATGTTTTCCTGACATGGGGCAGCAGTGTTTTTAACGCTAATGTTAATTAGACTCCCGACTTTGGATGTTATTGCCATTGAACCTTTACCCGGTACTCTTTTACCGATAACATTTGGCTGAAAATAAACAATAGCATAATGACCACAGCCTGTCACTTCTTGCGGGGCTGTAATATAAAGGTCAACCGTAATAAAATCATTACTGGGTATAGCTACTTCAGTTTGTTCTGCTTTTATCCATGAAGCAGCACTGTGTTTTGGTGCTAATTGAGTGTCTTCAATCAGTCTGGGTGTCCCAATGTTATCGGTGATAACATAATCAGCAGATTTAATAACTCCGTTGATTACTTCGGTTGAACCATTTCTAACCTGCATCTGGATTCTGGTTTTGCCTCCGGGGGTAATCTCAACATCCTGGATTGCCGGGAAAACCGTGATGGGTAGAGATTCTAAAGCGTTTGTCTTTACTACAAATATGAAAAATAAAATTACTGGTAATAGAATCAATACAAGTTTTTTTTTCATATTTAAAATCTTGGTGTGGCTATATAATATAGGGTGCCACTGTAATATCCGGCTCCCTGTGTACCTGAGAACGATAGTTTATAACAGGTATTGGTTGTGTCACTGCTTGTGGTTGTTGTTCTTGTTCTGACATTGAAAGAATTACTTTGTCCGACTCCGAATCTAGTCCAGACATTAGCTCGTTCTTCGGTCGAGATACCAAAACCGTTATTTGTGGATGTAGCCCAGGCAGCCCAGGTGTTTGCAGTTGCGCAACCACTTGCGTCGCAGCTGGTATGAGGAATATAATCAGTTGATGCAGATCCTGCTCCGTCATACATAACACCGTTAGTACTATCACCGGATGCATATACAGCCAGAGTATAGCCGTTCGGAGCATTGGTCGAGACCGTATGTTTCTGGCCAACAGTATAAAATACATTTGAAGCATTAGCTCCTGATCCATAACTGGCATCGGTCGCGGTAGTGCTGTTTAACATCGTAGTTCCTGTATCACCGCTATAGCATGGAGCAGTACCGGTTGTGATTCCGGCAATCGTATAGTCAAGTAAAAGCGGTATGGTTACGCTTACTTGGACCCCATCGTTAGAGACTATTTTCATTGATGCCGAATCAAGCAGAACAGCCGAGCCGTTATATGTCTCAATCGCAATCGAGTATGAATCTGCTGTGCCTCTGACATGAGTTCCGCCAACTCCAAGATATGACGGGGCGGGATTAATAAAAAGAGCGTTACCGGTATTGCCGATTGTCAGATTGTAAGTCTGGCCAACATCAAGATTAACAGTGCCGACAACAAAGTCGAGTGTAAATTTTTTTGTATTAGTATTACCTACATCTAAAGCAGAACTGGTGATTGAGGGATTGCTTGTGCCTCCTGTAATACCGCAATAGTCGTTGCCGTCACAGTTGGTAAAGTTACCGTCAAGGAGATTCGAATCAAAGCCATCAGCATCAGGAATTCCGTCGGAGGCAGTACCCGAAGCTATACCGGAGGAATAAGGAAGGATTACTCTGACACGGCCGCCAACAGGTACTTGTTGATTCGGAACAAAAGTAACGACGATCTGGCCTGATTGTGTCGCGACTATCATATTACCGGCAGTGGCGCCACCGGTTACACCGCTGGACATATTAAATGTAAGATTATCTGATAATTTATTACTGATAGTATAAGTGGTTGAGTTTACACAGCCATTTGATTGCGGATTGTTAAAACAAACGGCATCATATGGAAATAAATTTTTTGAATCAATATCGGAGTTCTGCACATTAGGATCATAGGTACTATTTATTACCGCTTGAACTCCGCCGTCAGTGATGGTTGTGTTTAATTTTGACCGGACAGATAAACGGCCATTTTTTAAAGTAACATAACCGCTTTTGAAAGCGGTTGCAGCCAGACATGGTTCGACATTTAGCAGGACAAAGCAAAAAAGCACAAAAAATAAAAATAAGGGTTTAGAAAAAGACCAGTATTTTTTCATGTGTTAAATTAACTATAAAGTAAATTAATATTGTTTGTCAAGTGGATATTGATATTTTGTATTGGTGATTTTTGCTCTTGACAATTATTTTGCCGTCTGTTAAATTATTGCTCGTATGCTTATCAAAGAAAGACGAACGAAGATCTTACTCTCATTATTTTTATTTTCAGGTCCAGAGCTCGCTCCAGTTAATCTAAGTGAAAATATAGCTAAAATTTTTGATTTTTCGTTTAACCAAAAAACTAAAGGGACAATCTCGGGATTGCTAAAAGAAGGACTTATTGAAAAATCCGAAACAAATACAGAAACGAAATTAAATGAGCAAAATGATCAAAAAAAATATAGGTTAACTGAGGCCGGTTTTTACAGCCTTTGTCTTGAATTCCCATTTTTCCGTTATTTACGGGATAAGTGGGATGGCAAATGGAGAATCATTTCTTATGAAATACCTGAGTCAAGAAGAGAAATCCGTGACCGGCTTCGCCGGGAAATGCAGGGCTGGGGTTTGGGGCCTTGGCATAGGTCTTTTTGGCTGACTCCGCATCCGATTATTAATGACCTAAAGAACTTAGTTTCTCAAAAAGAGACGGAGAAATATATTCAGGCATTTGAATCTGACCATGTTTTTGGCGACAGAATTAATCTGATTGAGAAAGTCTGGCAAAAATCCATACTTGATAAAAAATACCGAGAATTATTTAAAAAATGGCACGATTTGTTATCGCAAAATGAAGATAAAATAGTCAAGCTGACTAAAATAGTTGGCGAGTATGTGGGAATATTAAAAGTTGATCCGGGACTGCCAAAAGAACTGGTTGGCGACAGCTGGATTGCTTTTGAGGCTTTTAGTATTTTTAAGGAAATAAGAGGGATACTGCTAAGTTAAAAGTGAAAAGTTAAGAATTAGCAGTTAATTTTTTACATAAAATACTACATCTCCAACTTCATCTGTTCGGTAGAGTTTACTTTTTGAGGCTTTAATAATATCTAAGACTTCTTTGGACGGATGGCTGTAACTATTATTTCTGCCGACGCTTATCACACAGGTGTCAGGATCTGCTAACAAAAAAAATTTTGTTGACAGTCCATTTTTTGAGCCATGATGAGGAACTTTTAGAATGTTGGTTTTAATCTCGGATTGTCTGGATAATTTAGTTAAGACAAAAGCTGAAGTGTCGCCCGTATAGAGTACTCTATAGTTATCTTCCTGAAAAAGAAATACAGATGAAAAGTCGTTTGCGTTAAGACGGGTGTAGCTAGAAGTGTTTTTATCAGGCCATAAATACAAAATATTAGCATGAGGAATACTTATTTTTGAGCCGGTTCGAGGATATATTGTTTTTATTTTCTTCTTTTTAATTAAGATTGATAATTCATTTGAAGTTTTTGTTTCTTCAAAGAACCAAGGCAAAAAAATATATTCAACCTGATATCTCTCAAGAATATATTTTAATCCGGCAATATGGTCTTTTTGCCAATGACTGATTATTAAAATCTCGATTTTTTTGTCATAAAAAGGCATGTATTTGCCAAGACAAGACAGTATTTTTCGATCCGGACCTGTGTCAATCAAAATATCGCTTTTATTCTTTACTCTTATATATGATGCATCGCCCTGGCCAACATCGCAGAAAACGATTTTTGTTTGGTTATTAACCAGACTGGTAAGAAAAAGAAACCCAGTAATTAATAAAGACAAAAACATGAAGAAAATAATTTCTCTGATATTGATTACGTCTTTCATTTAAAACCTAATCATTGCCAGTGGAATTTTTGATAATATTCCGATAACCAAAGTCATATATGACGTTATTCCGTAACAGATATATGAGGGCAAAATTCCTAAAAAATAGCTAATTTTACCTAGGAATGCGGTGAGGAAACCAAAAATCATGAGAGTTGGAATAACCGGTGTAACCAATAAATTGGCAAGCGGAGAAATTAATGAAATTTCCTTAAAATATATTAAGATAATTGGTAAAGTAAATAACTGAGCAGACAAAGTTATCTTCAAATTATCATTAATATAACTTACAACTGTTTTAAAAAATTTATTTTTACTGCTGGTTTTTATCAAATTAAGCTTCCAAGATGAGAAAATAATTATTCCCAACGTTGCCGAATAGGATAGCTGGAAAGAAACAGTCTTCAACCACTGCGGCCAGAAGGCAAGCGTGAATAGGGCAGATAAAAACAAGAGAAAAAGAGGATAGGTTACCCGACCATATATTATGGCAACGAGCGTTAAAACACCCATAAAGCCCGCTCTAACAACTGGGGCTTGAGGGCTGATAAATATAATGAATATTATAATGATTAGTATGCTTATCAGAATTGATAGCTGTTTGCCAAAACTCTTGGTTAATGAAGCAACTATTGCGGCTATAAAACTAATATTGGTTCCGGATAATACGACGATATGAAGTAAACCCACTGTTTTTATCTGCTCATAAAAAATTTTGCCGGTTTTTAAAGGAATACCAAAAATTATTCCGTTCAAAAGAGATGCCTGCGGTTCCGGTAAAAACATATTAATTACGTTAGTGAAAAATTGTGGAGTAAACATAATGATATCTCAAAACTCAAATGTTAAATGTTAAAACCATAACCTAAAACTCAAACCCTTTTTCCTTTTAAAGTCAATATGCTTGAACCGATCATTTTACTTATTTCATTAATCTCGGTTATTAATAAATCCAACTTATTTGGTTGCATTAACTTACTATCCCGTAATAAACACAGCCAATACTTAGTTTCATTAGCTGATTTTAAAGAGATTTCATAAAACCTTATAAAATCCTTTCTCGAAGAAGATGCTTTAGCTTCAATCAAATTAGCCCCGATTGAGGTAGATGCTTTTAAAAGCTGATCGCCAATGACCCAGAAGGCTCTTTTTTCAGGGAAGCTGTTAACCAACTGAATAACAACTAAAGAAAGCTGATAAGCTCGATATCTAATATTAGATTTCAGATTTGAGTTATAGCTTTGAGTTTTGAGATTTGACATTTGAGATATCATTCAACACTAATCATCGTTTTAATTTGTTCAAAAACATTTTTTTTAACAACCTTTTTTTGTAGCAGGTCATCGATAGTAGTATAAGGCCGATTCTGGATAATTTTGTCAGCTGTAACTTGGCCGATTCCAGGCAGAGTATCAAGTTCTTCAATCTCAGCCTCATTGATGTTGATTAGACTTGAGTTTGTTTCATCAGCGACAGTCTGTGGTTGAGGCTTGGTATAGTCAAGAATTTTTTGTGTCTCAATAAATACTCCGGTGTAAGTTTCGGAAAGATAGGGAATATAGATTTTCTCTTGATCGGTAAGAAATCTGGCCAGATTGAAATTACGATAAAAATAATCCTTATCAGCTTCAGCCGATATTCCGCCGGCTTTTTTTATCAGGTCGTTCAATCTGGCGCCGGTTGTAACTTCGTAGACAGCGGGTTTTTCAACCGCTCCTGATAAGTCAATAAATATTGTCGCCAATTTAGGTGTTGTTTTTTCAACCGTATTGCTGATTTCTATCTTGTCGTTATCCTCAAAGTTGGAAGACTTAACATAGATGACGATCGATACAGAGACAATAATTAGTGAAATAGTGATCAGAATGATTTCAGAACGATATTTTCCAGCAAACTCTTTTATTGAGTCGGGGAGTCCGAACATGATATGAATATTGGGCTCTTGATAAGATTTTGTCAATGGACTATAGACAACAAAAATATAAAATTTAATTGACAGGAGAGGATAATAACTATTTAATCAATCTATTCCTCAGAGTTCCTTTTATATATTTTTACGATAATTACAGTGAGCAACGCAGCAATAAATAGTCCGATTAAAAAACGGAAAGGTAGAGCGACAAATGATGTTGAAGCATAAATATTCGGTGAATTTTCACCAAAATTTATGGTAGTTGATATTTTATAACTGCCAATAAAAAATCCGGATAATTCCAAGGACGAATATCTTGTTTTCATTAATTCTTTGGTAGTAAGCAGTCTTTGTGATTCGGCCAATACATTTTGCGGCAGGATTTCATATTTTGATTTTTCACCGATTTTACCGCTAAGGATAATTTCACCCTGTGGTTTGATCATATTTTTGCCTTTGTTTTCAAGAACTAAAACAACCGGAATCCTGTCATTACTGTCAAATAAATTAATTTTATTTCCAAAAAAATTGAGACGGTAACGCGGGATAACGTCAAATAAGGCAACCTTCCCCAAAATATCAACATTACCTTCACTGGTCACGGTAATCAAAATATTTGAGCCAATAACAGCTTTGGCTTTTGATGTGGTGACTCCTTCGAGAGTCGGTGGCGGTTGGGTTTCGGTCAACAGCGTGTAATAATAGTCACCTTCAGGAGCTCCTTCAGGAGCCCTAATTCGCAAAAGTAGCTGTTGATAATCTCTGGTTTTCAAGAAAAAGGAGTCATTAAGCTGAAGATTGGCATTATCAAGCTCAAATCTGATCGGACCTTCAAGATATTCTTTTAAACTTATCCCTCCGAGATTGTCTTTCGGACTAAAAGAAACAACCTTACTTTTTAAAACGGTCGGATCGCCGTAGTTAATTAATTTATAAGCAACAAGAACTGATTTCCCCGGTTTAATAATTAGTTCGATAATCGGGGGAGAGATTGATAGGGAAGAATGTTGAGCATATACTCTTGCAATTTGTAACTTGTAGCTTATAACACAAAAAACGAAAATGAGAATGTATTTTAGGATTTTTATTCTTTTCATATTAATAACTTGGTGTTGCCACAAAGTCAATTACCGTTTGATAGGTTCCGGCCTGTTGGTTGGCGTCAACATTAACCTTAAATGTGATAGTCGATTCATGGTAAATATCTCTCGGTGTACCGGTTGGCAGTGCCGGAATTGTTGGATTAGGATTTGGTGTGGGAGTTGCATTAAGAGTGACATTGCTATTGCTCATAATTATAACCGGACTGGTTGAACTTGAAAACGGACGGAAATAATCACCATCAATAAAATCAGCTGTAATATCTGTTCCGCTCATGTTGTAGCCGAATCCAAGCGCGCTTGTTGTTGTCCATTGGTTGGCTGAACTGATTGTGCATGAATACCCGGAGTCACATTCAGTGTCGGGGATAAAGTCGTCGGTAAAGGTTTTTAACATTGTTTCTTTGCCGACGGTTACCTGATATTCACCTGAACTTCCAAAAGACACAGTCAGAGTCGTTGCTCCGGTAGCCGGTGTATTCGGTAAGACTGTACCGATGTCAATATTAGTATTTGAAATTGAAAAAGAAAACGGAATAATTGAATTAATATATTGAAAACCTGCCTTCAGGAGATAACCGTTTGATTTAAATTCTTCAGCCGCAAGTTGTCCTAGCGTCATGGATAACCGTGAACCTGACCCGGTCATATAGTCTGATCCGGAGTTAACATTGCTCATCTGGATTTTGTATTGAGAAGACTGCATATCGATCGCATTTACACAGTTAGTAGTTAAAAATGAAAAATTAAGAGTTATAAAAAAAAACATTACTATTTTTTTCATTTTAATTATTTTTTTCAAACTCATCAATGAGTTTTTCCATTTTGCGGGCAGATTTATCAATTGTCTTGAGTTCATGATCTCCCATAAAGTTTTCAACTGCAGATCGGATGTTCTTTACATGGTTTTTTAATAATAATGAGAGAAAAAGCAGCGTATTGCCCTCTTTAGTCTTTAGCTGTTCGATTTTTATTCGTTCCTGTCCGAGGAAAAGAGCAAACGGTGTCAGAAAGGCCAGAGAAAAAACCGGTAATAAATTTCTAAAGCTTTGATTATCCGGGGAAACTAATAAAAAAAGAATAATTAAAGATAGAGTTGTTACCACCGAAATTATCGGCTCAAGTAACATTGCCAGAGAGAAAAGCAAGAAGTAGATTAAAAAGAAAAATGGCGATGTTAAGCCTCCAGTTGTATTTATTACCATTAATATTACAATTGTAAATATTACTGATTCAAGCAGCTTTGAGCCGGGAGTTTTTGGGACAAAATATTTTTTAGCAAAAAAAAGAACGATAAAAAGTCCTGCTGATATCTGCAGATCGTAATTGGCAAGACTAGTCTGTGAAAATATGAAGGTAAAACAGATAGTAATTAACAGTACGACTGAATGAACGATTTCTTTTTTCATTATTAATATACATAATACATAATTTATCATCATTTATAATGTCATTTTACTTTCTCTTGACATGATAACTCTTTGTCCCTATTATGGAATATAATGAAAAAATATATCTTCATCCTAATAACCATTATTCTTTTATCGGTTATCATCCAAAAAGCAGAACTCGGGAACAAACTCTTTGTCAAAGCTGCTCCAAAAGTAGCCGCAACAGGTGGGACTACAAGGAAACTGTATTTCCCAATTTTCCTAAACAAGGGTAGTAGTTATTATTCAATGTTAAGTATTCACAATGTGGGTTCTGTTACGGCTTCAAATATAAATACAATAGTAAAGATCTATGGGGCAAATGGTAAGGAAATATATGGTCAATTTCTGTCTATCGCCCCAAATCAAAAACAAACAATCTCAGCCAATACTATTCCGAGTATTCCAAGAAACTTTATGGGGTCAGCTATTGTTGAATTTACCGAAGGGGATCTGAAAGCAGTTCATACTTTAAATAGAGACAAAAGTAAAGCTCTCATGGCCAATACAGGTTACCTTGAAGATCAGGCAGGTTCTCCGATATATATACCTCTTATCATGCGTAATAACAGTGGCTGGAACACCTGGTTTGCAGTGCAAAATATTAGCAGTAGCGATACTACGGTAACAATTAACTTTAAAAAATCAGGAATTGACGGAACAGATGCAAATTATTCATTCAACCTTAAAGCCAACAGTTCAAAGTATCTTTTTCAAAAAAGCATGAATAGTCTTGGTGCTAAATTTGTCGGTTCGGCTGTCATATCATCAACCAACAGTACAAAACTTGTAGCATCAATTGCCCAGGAACAAGCAAACCAGATCTATGGCTATGATCATGCCAAAACCGGATCACAAAAACTGATAGCTCCGCTTTTTCAATACCATAATTCAGGATATTCCAGTTCACTTATGTTATTGAATGTTGGATCTGCTTCTATTGGAAGAAATAACCTAAAAATTACCTATACTGATCCTACCAAAGGCTCATGTACTGAAACAAATAATAAGGAAATTGCTGTTAACGGCTCTCAGATTTATGGACTTATGGCTTTTGCCGGACCGACTCCAGCAGCATCAGGAGGGACAACAACAGAATGTTATAAAACATTTTATAACGGAAATAGTTTTGTCGGAGTGGCGACCGCTGAGATATTAAATACGCCAAACGCCAAGATCATCGGTGTTGTAAACCAGCATAATTTTACAGCAGGAAACGGTTCATGCTACAACATGTTTGATGCAAGCTCGCAGTTATCGACAAAATCGAAGATAAGCTTCCCATTAGTATATGCCGACAATACATCAAAGACCCAAGGAACATATTGGTCAGGCTTTAATATCTATAATAATTCCAGTCAAGATACTACCTTAACTTTTAGTTTTAGCGATAGTGCTGTTCCATCTGTTACAAATGCAACGCAGACAATACCTGCAGGAAAAACAGGAACATTTTTACTTCCAGGAGCTTATCCAAACGCAGCCGCTCTAACAGTAACCAGTACTAACGGAGCCTCTATTATCGGTATCAGTAATATAACTGAGAATGGAGTATCAACAGATAAATTAGCTACATATAACGGCATTAATTACTGATAGATAAATAAGATAACAACATGTTAAGAACAAAAAACGGGAAACTTAAGCCAATAACCAATTTCTTTTTGCTGACTTTCCTGATTTTCTTTATTGTTTTTATCACCTTTACGCTTGCCAGCAACTCAAGAAAACAGACAGGTATTTATTCGAGGGCAGCCAGTAGTGGTGGGATAGTGGCAACAACCAGTACTCCTATGGCCATCCCAGCCTGTCTTTATGGTCTGCCAATAACAAGCTGGAATGATACCCTAACATGTCCTGCTACTGGAGGTGGAGGAGGCGTCAAGGTCCAGGCAGAAGGGGATATTAAAGTTGAGAAGGTAAGAGCTCCGTCAGTTGGGAACTTCACGACATTTTCCCAGACCGGGGATGCCTCAGTCTCATATCCAATTGAAACTGCACCTTCCGCTGGAGGGTTTTCTCCATCAGTCTCTTTATCCTACTCCTCATCGAGTGTTGAGGAGATGAAGGTTGGAGTTAATCTCTACCCCTGGACAAAAGACGGAACCAATGACGGTTTTAAGGAACAGCCTGTCTCCCAGTCATCATATGTTGGCACAGGCTGGAATTTGTCTGGTATCCCCCAGATTGTCAAAGACTTTTCAGGCAGCTATTCCTTGTCTTTGGGAGGAAAATCATTCAAACTCTACTATGACCAACAAAGGACAAACAATCAACCTCCGGGTCCAAC
>Ga0265297_10004030_pt1 | contig 24915 bp, 25 predicted proteins | sample Munlanlwell13791_FD_192502 | JGI IMG/M metagenome (GOLD analysis project Ga0265297, IMG submission 192502) | Leachate microbial communities from a municipal landfill in Southern Ontario, Canada - Leachate well 137-91 | ecosystem: Engineered > Solid waste > Landfill > Unclassified | place... | reverse complement strand
ATGTTGTTAAGGGATCCCTCCACTTCAGTCGGGATGACAGGTGGGGTCGGAATAATAATTGCTGAGGTCGGGATGACAGGTGTAGTGGAAACGACTGCAGTAGGTTTAATTAAAGTAGAAGTAGTTAGCAAAATAATTCCACTGTCATCCTGAGGTACCGAAGGATCTATATAATCTTGGTTCGTATTATCGCTGATCTTCAACCCACTTTCTGCTTCAGCTGGCAATAAAATGGGATTGTAAAAATCATCTGTTCCTACTAATTCTTTTACCACTCCAATTACATTCCCAATTTGATGATTAAGCCAACCCCAAACTCCTTCTGATGCTTTTTTAGATAATTTTACTTCTTGATCTTTGGCCGTTTCGTCCAAAAAAAGCTTGATTACCCCAGCGGTATAACCACTGGATTGGGGGAGGAGGTGTTGGGAATACGAAAGTAAAACTTCTGAATTTTTTAAACTTTCTTCATAATGCCCATCTTTCCAGTCTGCAAAACCTTTAGCATAGAAAAGCTTTAAATTATTAACTTTTTTCGAATTAAAAAAATAAAATTTCTTTCCATTATAAATTAAAAATTCTGCCTTTTCAGTATTTATGATATTATAATCATCACTTTCAATAGTATCATCAGAATAAAAATTAGTATTAGCATAATTAGCCGAATTATAAAAAGCATCGTATAAACTAGAGACAGCTTGATATTCTCCTACTGGTAAATATTTTTGAAGTTCGGGCCAATTATATTTTACAAATTGTTCTAATGAATCGCCTTCCGGGTGGGAGTCATCGCGCACATGAGCTGGGACAGAAGCATCAGCTATTAAATGTAAAACATGCCCTAAAGACTTGAAAGCCTCTTTGTAATCCCCTTTTTTATATAAATCTATGGCTCTAAACCACGATTTATCACCCAAAGCATAGGCTATTTGTTGACTAGAATTAACAGCCCAATCCGGAGATTTTGACCATAAACCTTTAAAACCCTTGTTATTAATTGGGTCATAAAAATGATTAAACCATCGCGTCGGTGTATCTTCTTGACTTGCCCCGGCTTTAAGCCACTCTAATTGTTCCGCGGTTATTTTTTGTTCAAATTGGTTGTTGTATACTTCCACTCCCAAAGAAACAATTTCTGGGTGCCCAATATTGGTGTCCCAAGCTTTGACTTGAGTAGGAATTAAAATTACCAAAAATAAAAACACAGCCAAAAACTGTATTTTCCCCCTCCTGCTGTATTTCATAACTTTTAAAAATTATTTTTATAGATTACTTCGCTTGAACTTACAGTGACAAAAATTTAAAATCCCTTAATTAGCCACTTGCCAGAACTATCTTTAATAAATTCAATAACATTACCAACTTTTTCTCCTTTATATGTCCCGTCGTATAAATAAACAGCTGTCGCATCAAACATCAAATCTTTTTCTATCACACTTAAATCCGAAACCATAGTATCAAATTTACCTTCATCTTTTACCCTTTGTATAAATTCCTTTGTTTCTCCCCACTCACCTCTTCTAAAACAACATTCCACTGCCTCGTCAATCTCATTAGCCTTTAAATGAGCCATAAAAATAGCATGAGTTTGCTCGGGAGATTGTGTCGTCATAATGTCAGCTGGTTCATTAGTGCCATAAATCTTAAATAATTCTTGTTGAGAATATTTTAAATAAGGAAACTTGGGTTTGGCTAGGCCTTCGGCTACTAAAGTTTGCCTATCCAACATCCACCCAGTAAAAATTAAAATTAATAAAACACCAATTATAAAAATCAGTGTTGCTAACAATCCCTTCCTTTTTTTTGTCATACTTTTTTATTTAAATTTTTTATAAGACAACAAACTTTTAAGAACATCCCCGGCATTTTTATGCCGAGGATGTTCCCTCTCCTCCTTCGCCTACTTTTTTACGAATTAATTATATCATACTTCTTTTATCCTCACAAAAAGCAATGACAAATTTTCTGTGGATAACTTTATTAAAAATGCCTAATTAACATAATTTTACTAACAAAAATATTCTGCTTAACAGAACATTTTTATTTATTTACTTTTAACTACACAATCCCCCATTCTTTTTTTAATTTTTGTAATCCTTTTTCAAAGTCAATTTTTGGCTCCCAATTGAACAATTCCTTAGCTTTTTTATTATCAGCTTCAATAAATCTCATTTCTCCTGGTCTTAAAGGTAAATACTTTATTTCCCCTCCAATTAAATTGGCTATCCTCAAAACACTTACTTGCTTACCAGAACCAATATTTACCACTTCTCCATTTTTAATGTTACTTTCCATAGCTTTAATATTAGCTTCAACCACATCGTCTACATAAATATAATCTCTGGTTTGCTGTCCATCTCCAACAACAGTTAATTTTTCGCCTCTTTTTCTCTGACCTAAAAATATTGGAATAACCATTGGATAACTACCTGTGTCTAATTTCCTAGGACCAAATACATTGAAATAACGCAAAACTACAGTTTCTAAACCATACAATCCGTTGAATAATTTACAGTATTGCTCTCCCATTAATTTATGTATAGCATAGGGATTTTTAGGTTGAGCTAAACACTTCTCATTAATTGGTAAATTTTCTTGATCACCATAAACAGCACAAGAACTTGAAAAAATAACTTTTCTTACGTTGTTTTCTACTGAAGCTTGAAGAACATTTAAAGTACCAGTAACATTTATTTCGTGAGTAGTAATCGGATTTTCAATAGAAAATTGCAGACGAGGATCGGCTGCTAGATGGAAAACTGCATCAATGCCACTAAACACTTTTTTTAATTTTTTGTAATTCCTAATATCTATTTTTTTGAAAATAGCTTTTTTATTTATAAATTCTTTTTTACCCAACATTAAATTATCTACGACTACCACATCATGACCAAGTTCAATTAATTTGTCTGTTAGGTGTGAGCCAATAAACCCGGCCCCACCGGTAACTAGATATTTCATATATATTACCTACTTTCAACTTTAAACTTTACAAACTTTTCGACTTTAAAAATGGACTCCCCACGGCAATAATATCAAAACCCGCTGATTGCAAATCCGCATAACGATGCTGCAAAATTCTACGCCCATCCATAATCAATGGCTTATGTTTTAATTCTCCCATGATAGTATCAGCCAAACCTCTAAATTGTGGCCAGTCAGTAGTAATGATTATTACATCGGCATCTTTGACAGCATCAAATTCATTATGGAAATATTTAATCTGTTCATTCTCTGGGAATAATATCTTGAAATTATCCATAGCGACAGGATCATATACATGAATTTCTTGAATATTATTTTTTAGAAGATAATTAGTTAAATCTATACTAGCACTATTCCTAATATCATTAGTATTACGTTTAAAGGCCGTACCTAAAAGAGCAATTTTTTTTTTTGTAAAATCAAAATTAGCTTCGGCACTAGCACGACTCATAAATAATTCCAATTGCCGTTTATTACCAGCATATACCTCATTAACTAACGACGCGCTAACTCCAGCAGTTTGTAATTGATGAGATAATGACCTGATATCTTTAACTAGACAACTACCTCCAGCATACAAACTATCAAATAAACCCCAATCACCTATTCTTTTATCGGTACTCAATATTTTTCTTAAATTTTCAAACTGCAAATCTGCAAAAGTTTCTGAGACTCGACCCATAACATCATAACAAGCAATTAATTTATGCAACAAATAATAATTAGCTAAAAGTTTTCCCGCAGCAGCTTCTTTAGGATTAACTTCTATATAAATCGTAGTGGGTGAACTATAAAATCTTTGATAAATTTTTCTCATTATATCAAAATCTTTTTGATTCCAAGCTCCAACCACTACTCGATCAGGTTTTAATGAACCTTGAATAGCTTTTCCTTCTACTAAAAATTCGGGGTTTGATACCACTCCAAAATTTTTCACATGATTTTCTTCCAACAATTCCTTTGTTTTATCAACCATATCAATTGGCACAGTGCTCTTATTCACAATAATAACATATTTTTCTTGCTTACCATTATTTCTTTTAATAAGTGCTGTAGCTAATTCATCAGTCGCTAAAAAATAATACGTCAAATCACTCTCCCCAGTTTCACCAATTTCCGGAGTTGGCAAACACATAAACACTGCTTCACAATCATCCAAAAATTTCTCAACTTCACTGTAATCTGCAGTAAATTTAATTCTTTCTTGATTATTAATTAACAAATCAGCCAAACCTTCCTCAAAAAGACTAGACTGAATTTGATCATAATCTTTTGAACCTAATTTTTTGATTTTATCTTTATTGATGTCATAAACCAAAACCATATGACCACTATCAGCCATCACTGTTGCGCTACAAGCTCCGACAAAACCAGAACCGATATAAAGTAATTTCATAATAATAAAAACACTAATTACTGTGCTTATTTTACTCTTATTTTTTACAAAAGACAACCCCATCTTGACAAACTATAAAAAATAGATTGTAATTCTCTGTTGACTACCAAACTAGTCAGTAATAGGAAAATTCCTCATATTATGTTCATTAAAATGGAGGCACACAATGTTACCTAAAGATTATCTGAAAGCAATGCTCCTATCTTATTCAAACCAGGAGGGAGGAGTTACAATCGCACACGACCAGCTTGACCAGATTGTGGAGATCCCACTTGGCTTTCAGCCCTTGGGAATCTCCAACCAGATTGGGGAAAGTAACGACGAGATTCTGATCGTCGCCTACTTCGAACCAGCAATCTGCTGTGCCAATGTCCGACGTGACGACCAAGGCATACACTTCGCGATTGACTGGATTCGTGGAGTCAATCACGGGATACAGAGTGTCCGACTCTTTCCAAACATCTGCCAGGCCAGCGGTGCAAACCGTGCCCAGTGTGTGGTTCATGGGTTTGAAGGGACCATCTGGGTGTCCAGAAACAACGAACGTGACTTCTACGTCCTGTCCCGACCGAATAAACCAAATGACCGGTGGACAATTAAGGCCAAGTTACCCCTACCAACGAATGGCGACATGAAGATGTTGCACGCGACCGAAATAAGGAACAACCAGCTCGTAACCATGGAGTCACGCGCCGACCTTACGGAGGACTGGCAACAGTGCAATTACAGCTTCTCCACCACCGGAGATATCAAGGTCAACGGCATACAGCCCATACCGGACTGGACGTACGGAATCGGATTCCGTCGCAACGACATAATGCCGTGGAGTATCACCGACTTCCGTTCCTTGATTCCACATGGCATCTACTACGGCGACAAACTGATAGTGCCCGAGGTCTGCGGTACAGGTATCACATTCCTGTCTGACGGATCAGCGCTCGTAACTCGCTACGGACAAAGCTACCCCGGATGCTTCAACGGCATTCCCGGCGCACTCATCTACGTGCCCGCTATTATGTTTAACATCTAACATCCTCTCGCTCCTTTCTCCTGCCAACAACTCCCCGCATTCGCGCGGAACGGCAAAAACGCCGATATATACAATCAACGTGAAGGCCTAGGAAACCTTCATCCTCAGTGTTTTTATTCGCCAAAGACGGATGAAAACAGTGAAGAAAAACCCTCCGACATTATATCGGAGGGTTTTGTTATTATAGAAAGTTAATTATAAATATTATCAATCGCTTTCAACATTTTTTCTATAGAAAAAATAGTTTGAATTTTTTGATGACCACCCTCACCTAATTTTTGCCGTAATTCTGAATTATTAATTAATTTTTCTAAAGCAACTTTTAATTCTTCTTTTGAATTACCAACTAAAATTCCATTTTCAACAGAGACTGCTTCTGAAATTCCTCCCACATTAGAAGCAATAACTGGCAAACCGACACTCATCGCTTCCAAGATTGTCAGAGGTAACCCTTCCCATTTTGATATCAAAACAAATATATCTGAATTTTGTAATAATTTTGTAACCTCCAAATGATCAATCTCACCAAATAATTTAATATTTGCTAAACTATTTTCTTTGATAAAATCTTCACACTCCACTCTTTTTACTCCATCACCTACCAACAAAACCTCAACAAAATCTTTATTTTTTATTTCATTTATAACTTGTAATAATAATAAAGGATCTTTTGGCTCAACCAAACGCCCAACAAAGATAATTTTTACTTTTTCTTCTGTATTTCTAATATTTCTTTCTTTGATAGGGACACCATTCTTAATTACCACAAACTTGTCTTCCGAAGCAATTTTAAATTTTAATCCCAAATTCTTTACAAAATCAGAAACACAAATAATTTTTATACAATACTTTGACAAGAATCTTTCTATAAAGATTGAGATCCATTTTTGTAAAAAAGGTACACCAATATTAAATCCCCAACCATGAGCCGTATACAAAGTTTTAATTTCATTTCGTACAGCCAATCTACCATGTACTCCAGCTGCCGAACTATGACAGTGTACCAAATCTGGTTTGAATTCTTTTATAACTTTTTTAGTTTCTAAATAAGCTTTAATTATTCTGGCTGGATTCAAACTATTGGAAAAATATTTATTAGAAAAAAATTTAACACCCACCTTCTCTACTTCAGTCTGTAACCAACCTCCTGGATAAGACAAAACAGCCACCTCTTCTCCCTTACTTTTGAAGTAATGGCAAAGTTCGGCCACGTGAGTTTGTGCCCCACCCGCTTCAGATTTTGTTATTATATATAATATTTTCATAATTTTATTTCCCTCGAAAACTAAATTTAATTTTATGCAATTTTATTGATCCAAAAACAGTCGTAACTAAAAATTGTATATGCCATTTTAAAATTGCCTTAAAATAATTAGAGTAACTTTGTTTATGCTTTCTTATTAATTTTATAACATTAGAAATTTGTACTAAATTTTTATTTTGAGTTATGCCACTTTCATTAAATCTATACTGAACCATATACTTAGGTATATTATGAATTTTATATTTCTCCCCTATTTTCAACCACAAACCATAATCCTCAACAAATTTGTCCTCCTCTGGATACCTAAACTCTACCATATTTCTAAACATTACACTCGAATGAACAAAACAATTTGAAACCAAAATTCTTTTTCTAATATCTTTATTTTCGATTGGATACTTAATAATAGATAAAATATTATTATTCTTGTCTATAACTTCAGAATAAGTCCCTACCAAAGCATACTCATTATTTTGTTCTAAAAAATTTATTTGTTCTATGAGCTTATTTACATCCGTCCATATGTCATCACTATCCAATCTTGCTATGTATTTACCTTCCGCTAGTCCAATACCATAATTTAAATTTTTTGTTAATCCTTTATTTATTTCATTCTTAAAAACTCTTATCCTTTTGTCATTTGAAGCCAAATTTAATATTTTTTGCCAAGTATCATCCCGTGAAGCATCATCAATAACAATAAGTTCCCAATCAATAAAACTCTGATTCTTGATACTTCTTATACTTTGTTCTATATAATTGCTGTCATTATAGGCAGACATTACAATTGATATTTTTGGCATATTAAATTCTTATCCAATTTTCTGGAACTATATCATTTATATTTGCATGTGCATTATTGAACCAATATTTAGGCGCAATAACTTGTTTATCATAATTTGTGTTCAGCCAGGCACCCCACCAACTAAAAGAACTATTGGCAATAATATTATGTTTACATTTACTCATCAAAATTAATTCTTCATAATCTTTCAATTTATCATTGGAAACAAAAACCATTTTTTGATCAGTCTGCAAATTCTCTTTCACCCACTCAATATCATCAGAAAAAATAAATAAAACTATTTGGCCAAACTTATTTTTTAAATATTCTATACTATCCTGATAATATTCCAATGAACAACTACCATGAAATTGGTTGGTCTTGGAATTGGAAACATAATCTCCTCGGCGAACATGAAGTGAAACTGATTGACAATCAGCTATTTGTTTTAACAATTCTTTGTCTAAATTGTTAAATTCAGTTCGCAATTCAAATTCTTTTCTAATAATATCAGCAATCATTAAAAAATATTTTTCCGTCTGCCAATATCCCTCTAAATAATTATTACCAGTAGCTTTTAAAATTCCTGGATCAAACTTATTAGCCATTTTTTCTTTTAAATAACTTTTTTTCTTATAACCTAAAATCTCTCTAAACCTGCTACCATATTTAAGTCCAAAACTTTCTTCTTTACCGGCTATTTTCGAATCAATCTGAAAAATACCCAATGAATAATTTCTAGGAATTATGCCCTGCTGATTTTCATAACCAGAAAGATCAAGTTTTAATTCAGTATTGTTTTTAATAGCCAAAGACCTTCCAATCGCATATTGAAACATCTGATTACCTAATCCACCAATTAATTTAACAATAATCATTTTTTTAATATTAATTTTTTTAATATTTTTTTCAAGGCATTAATAATCAACCTCGGTTCAATCTTATTCCTTAATTGTGAATGACCTCCTAATCGTTCTTTATCTCTAACCAAGATTTTGGGTACAAAAGGCAAATTAGAATTTTCTGGATACAAATATCCTGAATTAAGCACTTTAACTATACCTAGATTATTATTTAAATACCAGTTCCAATGAGATTCATCGTGCCAAACTGCAGTAATTTTATTGTCGACATCTTTTTTAATATTTTCATCCATCGTTTCCATGGCCATAATAAAATCAGCACTTTTTCCCCCATTTATCCCTCCGGCAAAATAATATTTTCCCTGTCCATTTGGAATACACGCCAAAGACTTAGGATTTTTCTCATAAGTAAAATTTGCAATTTTTTTATCAAAATAACCTGGATGAAGACAAGCTACTAATTTTTCACTACCACTCGGTAAAAAATCTCCTACTGTAATATTTACTAAAAATTGCAGATTAGCATTAAAAAAGAAAAGGTGATCAAAATTTTTGAGATCTTCTTTTATTTTTAAAAACATCTCATACCTTCTCAATGTATTCCCTGGCCATCCCAGATTCGGCTGATTTATTCTATGTATTCTAGTATTATCATGTTCAAATTCTATTTCTGGGCTATCGGTAAAAACAAAATAATGTTTCTCCACATCATTAATAAAATATTTTTCACAACTCAAATAAAAATCTTTCCAAAAGATCTTATAGTTTCCTGTGCATATATATAAAATTCCTATTTTCATAGCCACTAACAAATTGAACCTAGTTTTTAATAATCCGCTTTATAAAAAATAATGGTTTAATTAAAATAGTACATAATAAAAATTCTAAAAAATATTGTTTCTGATACTTTTTAAAAATTTCAGCTATTTCAGTTTTCCCTCTTTCTGCCTGTGTTTCCGAAACAGTCGCACCATGAGCTCGATAAATTGAAAGATAATCATTTATAAATACAAACTTTTCTTTTTTTAATAATCTAAACCATAATTCATAATCCATAACAACTTTTAAATCCTCTAAAAACACACCATTTAGTTCGAAAACTTCTTTCTTAATAAATGTAGATGGATGAGGAATACCATTTCTAAAAAATAAATAAGCTCCCATAAATTTATGAAATAAACGGAGTACAAATTTATTTTTTGGCCAAATGGAATGAAAGCCATCTGCTTTTTTATACAAACAATTTCCTACGACCACCATTGAATTAGTTTCTTTAAACTTTTTATCTACCAAATTCAATACTTTATTATTATAAAGATAATCATCACTGTGCAAATGCATAATTATTTCTCCTACTGCGTTCTTAATACCAGTATTCATAGCATTGGAAATGCCTTTTGGCTCTTTTTGCATCATCCTCACCTGCTCAGGATGACGCAATTGATAATCTTTAATAATCTCTAATGTATTATCAGTCGAAAAAGCATCTATAAAAAGATGTTCAAAATCTTTAAAATCCTGATTTTCAACAGACTTAATACACTCCCCTAAATATTCTTGACTATTGTAGGTACAGGTAATGATAGTAAATCTAGTTTTTTGCTCTCTAAAATTCATAAAAATGTTTATTAATTATTCTTTGTATCTGTTTCTGGCAAAAGGTAAGGCAACCAAAAATTTTTGTCGTATTTAGCCCAAGCATGACAGCCAAAAGGCAGTTGTCCATTATTCCTTTCAAAACAATATTTTGGCCCTGTCTCAAAAGCAAACTTAAGACCAGTATCAACATCAGGAATTTTAAAATCTGGCACAAAATTTTTAGCTTCAAAAGACCAATAATAATCCTCTGCTAATAAACTACGGTGCGAAGTAGAACGGGACCAAATTTCTTTGAACCCTCTTAACCAAAGTTTTAAACTTCTACTTTTTACTAAGGAAATAAATTGTTTTAAAAACTTAAAGCCAATAACCAGTATTGATTCATTAGATTTTTCTATAACCTCAATAGCTTTACTCACATTACGTAAAGACAAACCACCATTACCACAAGCATCTTCATGGCTATAGGCGGGAATCTGCGATTTGAACCAGGGAGCACCAACATAATCATAGCCTTTATCACACCACTCATTTAATTGATCCGAGAAAACCAAGACATCAAATTGATAAATTAAAATATATTCATATTCAGAAAATTTTTCATAAAATTCCTTCATTAATAATAATTTTGAATAAGACATGACACTTTTAAAATATTTTTTTGGATAAAATACAGTCGGAAACTTATGATAATTATAATCAGTCAAACCTTCTGGCGCCATATAAAAAATGTTATGGCTCCCCAAAAAATGCAACAAATGACGCAAAGATATTTGCTCATCTGGAGATAAATCTTTTTTAAAGGTGGGAACAACAATAGCAACTTTTTTCATATTTTATTCAATTTATTAATAAGATAATTTTTATAATCTAGACTAAACATATCTATTTCTTTATTTTCTTTCAACTTAACAATTAAATGATTGTATATTTCTTCTGCTGAAGGAGCCGATGCCTGAATAGAAGTCAAATCACTCAACAGAGGCATAGCTATTCTACCATAATTATTGTATACATACATATATATTTTTGCCCGTCTTACTACTTCATCAGACAATCGTTTGAATTCAGTATGGAGAAGAACATCTCTATACTCTTCAATATTCTTTGGAGTAATACAAAAATTACCCTCATCAAACATTGATCTGCCTGCCGTAATTACTGGTATACCTACACAAGAATACTCACCGGCCACAGTACCACGCATAGTCAAAACTGCATCTATATCCTCAACCAAATTGGCTGTTAATGTATTTGGAGGAAATAATTTAATATTTTCAAAATGAGCAAAATCTTTATAAACCGTAATAGAACTACTTTTTGCTTTATAAGCGCTATCTGATGGATGAGGTTTGATAATCCACATAACATCTTTTCGCTTGGAAGCTATTTTTAAGGTCTCTCTTAACCAAATCTCATAATCAGGAAATAATCCTTCACGATAACCATGAACAGCATCTACAAAAACATGAGAGAAGATAAAAACATGATATTTATATTTTTTATCAAAAAACTTTTTGTAACTATCTTCATCCAATCTTTTAGCATTACTATAGGCATTTTTGGCATTCCAATCATAATCAGAAACATGTCCACTAAATAAACTTGTTATATATTTATTTGTCCAAGCCAAAGCATTTTCAGCGTCATTCTCAAAAACTTCTTTGAAATCATCTTCAAATGGATGAGCAGGAAATAAATCTAAATCACTAAGTTTAGAGTATTTTTTATAAGCCACCATATTTGGACCATGTTTTCTATATAAAATTTTTGTTCCCTGTGCCAAAGCCACTATTGAAGACATTCCTGATCCAACATAAATTTGTTCAGAACCAAGAAAAAGGACATAGTTCTTTTGAAAAAAGACTTTTTCAAACTTTTTATAAAGTATCAAACCAAAACGTAAATATTTGGCAAAACGAATGTCCCACCATTTGACAGTACCCAAACCAGTAGAAGCCAAAAAAGTATCATAAACTAAATGCCCAACTACATTACCTTTATACTTAATACTTAATAACTGATTTTTGGTACGACTAAATAACCAAACAAAAATAGCTCTAATTGAAAACCATAATTTAAATAAAAAAGAAACTTTAAAATCTTCAAGATACACAATTTCATTTATTCCGTAACTCTTTGTTAAATCAACCAAATCCTGATTATCACGTGAATTAATTAAAGCCACAGGTTTAGCCTTTAAAATATTTATTAGGGCTCTGGCAGTAATTAAATGAACATTCAAATACTCATGGTCCACAACAGTCAAATCAACCAAAAAACTAGAATCATAATCTAGTATTTTAGACCAAAAAGTTTTATTAATACTTATAAAATCGTCGGGTACAGAAAAGTTATTATTTGACATAATTTTTTTTAATATATTTACAATATAATGGATAAAGATAATAAAAAGACCAAAAAACTGGATCAAACCTTTTATAAATAATATGACAATCTTTCTTCCAATCACCTTTTGAATGTTGAGGAATACGCCAATCTAAACCATAGATAACAACCAAGTAATCTTCCAATGAGTAAGGTACAGAAAATTTATAATTAGAAAATTCAATATTACTTTTTTCTTTTAGCAATTCAACGGGTAATTTTAAAATATGACCTGGTTCACAATAAGTAACTGCTTGATTATTTTTTTTAACCCAAAACACTATATCCAGAGGAACATTATTTTGAGACATAAAAACTAATTGCTGTATTTTTTTTCTATAAAAAACCTTCATCCCCAATTTCATACCAATTGATTCTAATGCCTTGATTACTAATTCATAATCAGGATAATCAAACAAATCAAGATCAAGATCATTATCGTGTAGAATAAGCCTATTTTCTCTAAAAATCCCCAAAGCAGTACCCCAACCCAAAGAATAAGGAATTTTATATTCATCTAACACCTGACAGCATTTTTTCAATGTATCTACACCAAATTCTTGTAAAGAAGTAGTTACATCAAAATTTATAAAACTTTCAGTTTGATACGAATTAATTTTCTTGTTATAAACAAACCAAATTTTTTTGATTTTAGCAATTAATGCCATATACAAAATTTTAAAGATTCTTATTAACACACAAACAATATGATGAACCTCTATCACTCAGGGAAGTGTTATCCAATAATTCATTTCTAGATTCCTCCAAAATTGTCCAACCTGTTTGTTCAAGCATTTTTAATAAATATTTATGCGAAAATCTGCAACCCCAGGTCCAGTTAGGGGCCGGACTTTCAAAGTAATTTTCATCTTCATTGGCAAGAGAAACGACTGTTTGTACTACTAAATATTTACTAATTTTCTTATTTAATAATTCTAATAATTTTTTAGGATCAGTAATATGATACAAACCACCAACACATATCCCAATATCAAAATTTTTATCCAAAGAAAATACATCCTGTTTATAAAAATCAATTTTATCCATATTTCCTAACAATTTTGTCGCTAACCTACCCTGATCCAAAACAGAATGACGCTGTTTACCTTCACCAGACTCCTCTTCCAGATCTATTCCCATAACTTGGTCAACACCATTAATTACCAAGTAATTTGCAAAATAACCATCTGCACAAAATAACTCAACAGCTGATAAAGGTACAAAATTATCAGTTTTACACAATTTAATAGCTTTATTAATATAATCAAAAATTACCTTCTGTTTTATTTCCTGGTGCAACTTGTAGCCCACACCTTGGTATTGATAAGTTTTTAAACCTAATACGGAAAAATCATGATACCAATTGGGTGTCAAATACAAATAAAATTCATTTTTATTTAGTGGACTTTCAGTTTTAATTTTAATAATGTTATAAGAAATATTTGCATAAACAAAATATAATATTTCTATATAAAAATATTTAAAAGTTTCTTTAAATTTAATAAATATCATTTTTGTTATCACATGAATTTTTTTAAATATACCCATAAAATTTATTATATTTTTGCCTCAGATTTCTTAAAATAAAAATTAAACCCCCACTGTGCATTTCCATACCCAAATACATCTTGATCAAAAATTTTAAATTATTTTTTATGGCAAAATTTTTAAACCAATCTTTATCATAATACATTTGAGATAAATTTTTATATCACTCATATTATAATTTACCTAAACACTCTATTAAATAATCCGTCTCAGATTTTGTACGAACCGCAATTCTAATATATTTTTTATCCTGCAAACCACTTTTATTACTACAATCCTTTATTAAAATATTATAATCAACAAACAGCTTGTTTTTTAATTCATCACTTTTATACGAATTATCTAAAATTAAAAAAATAAAATTAGTTTCTGAGAATAGAGGCTTTAAATATTTTATTTGTTTTAATTTTTCAAATAAATACTCACGATCCTCTCTTACTTTTGCTAATGATTCCTTGTACTCCTTACGATATTTAGGCAACATTTCCAAAATGTATTCAGCAATGGAATTTACATTCCAAATCGGTAAAAACTTTCTTAACAGTTCAATAAAATTTCTATTGACCGATACAACATACCCCAAACGAACGCCTAAAATACCCAATTCTTTCCCCAAACTGCGAACAATTAATAAATTCGGGTAATTTTTGAATTCACTTTCCAATGATTGTCCTTCAACAGAAACAAAACCAATAAAAGATTCATCAACAATTATTAATTCCAAATCTTTCAATTTTTCCAAAAACAGCCTGACTTGTTCTAGCTTAGAAAATTTTCCGGTTGGATTATTGGGATTAATTAGCAAAGCAACACTACATTTTTCTTTTAGAATAGCCTCGGCATATTTATCCAAATCTAAATTAAAATCATTGGTGGCTGAATCAAAATAAAATAATTGTTCTGGTTTCAAACCACTCTCATATTCATTAAAAGTCGGCAAAGGAATAGCCAATTTCTTTACAAAATGAGTGTTAATTATACGAATAACTTCTGAAATACCATTACTTACTGTTAGATACTCTGCTTCAATACCAGTCCAATTCGCCAAATTTTTAGCTAACTCTTTTTGACAAGAGGGATAATTAGTCAATAATTTATCCAAGTTAATTCTAACTTCATTTATTAAAGCTACTGGGGGAAAATAAAGATTATAGAGATATGAATAATCAGCAAAATCATAACGCCAATAACCACCGTGGGCTAATTCTGCTTTTTGTAATCTAGCCATTGGATTTGCAAATAAAATTTCGGCCTTTTTTAAATCACTAAAATCATCGATTTCTAACCATTTGATATCATCTATTATCGTAGCATATAAAATTGGATTTCTCATGCTTATAAATACTGACAATAATAATTCATAATATTTATTTTTACTTTGAGTCTTTATATATAAATCCAAATTAGGTAAAAAATATTTTTGTAAAAAATCTTTGGTAAACAAATAAATATTAACAGTTTTATATTTATCACTATAATCAAAATTAATTCCCTGATCCTCGGAAGTTATAAGTCTCTTTATCTCTCCTTTATCATTAATCTCTACTACTGTACCATCCATCCCTGGCTTAAAATGATCAACTACAACTTTATTTTCTAAATTTTGAGTAAGCAATCTACTAATAAGAGTTTCTTCAAAATAAACATCACATTCCAATAGAATAGTATCTTCATTCAAAACATCACTAGCCATCCATAAAGAATATATATTATTAGTTTTATCATATTCTTCATTTACTATATAATTGATTTCCATCCCCTTCCAATTATTACCCACTTTATCTTTTATCACTTCCCCCAGATAACCTAAAACAATATGCGTCTTTTTAATTCCTTGGTGTTGCAAAATATCCAAAGTATTAGATAAAATTGGTTTACCATTTACTTCCACCAAAGCCTTCGGAGTATTGATAGATAGAGGTCTCAATCTATTCCCCATACCGGCTGCTAATATTAATGCTTGCATATAAAATATTAATTATTCATCAAATAAAAAAATTGAACCATCATAAAAACGAACACGTCGATTTGTAATAAGATTTTGTAAATGTTTTTCCAATAACTTATTTTTACCCCTACAATTGCCTGAGGTTGATAAAATCAAAATAGGTAAATTTATATGCAAACCACGATTATTAACAATATGGCGTGAAATACCACTTGGTATAAATAAGTTTTCCCCCGCAATCTTCATAACGTCAGACTTATTAAAATGAGGGTAGATTAATAACGTCTCATTTTTACCAAATTTAGTATTTTTATTAAATTCACTAGAACTAATTCTTTTAAAAATATTCTTATCTAAGTACAAATTTGAAATTTTATTAATTATCATCAACCGTTCAGATAAGCTACCAGGAATTTTTGCAGAAAAAATTTTCTTTCCATTCAATAAATACAATTTAACCACCTTACTATTTATAGAACAATTTAAAACTTGTTTATCTTCTTTAAATTCTAACACTTTACTAAATTTTTTTACCCAAAAATTTACAGTATTATTTAATAAAAGATGATTCCATTTATCTAATAACAAATTTTTATTTTTGTAATCAAATTCCTGTACCAAGGAAAATGGAAACTTTAATTGCTGTAGCGCAGTAGTTCTATTAGCACCATCCAAAACAATATACCGATTTGATTTGGCTGATTGTCGAACACACAAAATAGGATTAGTAAAAATTTTATTTATTGAAATATTATTTTTTATTTTTTCTACTCGTGTCGAATCAAAAGATTCATGTAAAACTAGATTACTTGTAGAAATTATTTTAAAATTAAATTTTTCTAAATTTTTATTTTGATTCATAGATTACTTTCTGTTATACACTTTTCCAATATTTTTATTTTTTCCATAAACTCGGAAAAATTATTTCTTTTTCTATACTAATAAACTTATTTTGTAATTCTTCTATACATCTTTCACAATCTATATTCTTTTCTATTATACTAATATTTTCTCTTAATTGTTCTGTATTATCCACTCCAAAAACTACATAATCTATACCTTTATTTTGATAAGAAAAAAACAAAGCAATTTGCTGTCTTGATAAATTATATTTAGCGATAATATCATCCAATTCTTTAAAATATTCTTTAACTTTTTCAAGATGTAGTGGAATTTTTTCTTCAGGCATAAAAAATAATCCTTGTAAAAATGCACTTCGTGCAAAAATAGTTTTATTATTCTTCTTAGCTACTTCAAAAAAATTGGTCTTATCCAAACGTTGATCAAATATACTATAAGGCACCTGAATATAATCAACCACATCCAATTCAGCAGCATAAAGAGCATCCTCTTCCTCATAGATAGAAACACCAATATTTTTTACCAAGCCCTGTTCTTTGAGTTTACAAAGACATTCAACTAATTTTTCATCCCTAATATAAGATGGGGTATGGAACAAATAACCATCAACATAATCCATTTTTAATTTCTTTAAAGATCCTAATAAATTTTCTAAAATAATATCATAAAAATTATTATCCAATCCTTCAACAATATTAGGCTTCACTTTGGTAATAACTTTGATTTTACCAGTTAAATTACGACTCTGTATAAACTCACCTAAAATTTCTTCAGCATCGCCATAAGCGCTGGCTGTATCAAAAATCCTGATTCCTTTTTCATAAGCAAAATCCAACATCGCCAGTGATTTATCCCTAACCGGCTTGCCATTTGGATTATTAATACCATAATCAAGACCAAATTGGACCGTACCCAATACCAATTTGTCTATTTTGTTCATTGAATTTATCATATTTTATTCTATATTATTCGGTAATTGGTTCGCCTTTTTTATATTCCTTAGTTGATATCTTATTTAGTTGTAATTCAAAATACTTTGGTTCCATCCCAAAGGAAGGTCTTATCACTTTCATATTATCTTTGGTAAATTTATCACCAATTTTGATATCATGGCTAGCATAAATTGATCTTTTAAAAATACGGCTATTTTCTTCAGCTGGCTGAATATCATAACTTATTTTACCCAAAGACAAATAAGCTCTATTAGTTTCCTCAACTAAAGCTTTAAATTCTTGCGGCTCTAGAGAAAAAGTACTATCCACTCCACCTTCAGCTCGACTAAGACAAAAATGTTTTTCAATAACACTAGCACCAAGAGCAACTGCAGCCACAGATACCCCAATACCCATAGTATGATCAGATAATCCAACTTTACAGTCAAACAACTTGGCCATATCTGGCATCGTTAATAAATTGGTATCTTCCGGGCTGGCTGGATATGTACTGGTGCATTTTAACAAAGTTAAATCACTGCAACCATTTTCTTTCAAAGTTTTTATTGCTTCTTCTATTTCGTTCTTAGTTGAAGCGCCGACTGACATAATTACCGGCTTACCAGTTTTAGCAATATATTTTAAAAGCGGTATATGATTGACCTCAAAAGAAGCAACTTTATATATTGGCACACCTAATTCTTCTAAAAAATCAACGGCTGTTTCATCAAAAGGTGTAGAAAAACAAACTATTCCCCTCTCTTTTGCTCTATCAAAAATAGCTTTATGCCATTCCCAGGGAGTATAAGCCTCTTTATATAAATCATACAAATCACGACCAAACCATATAGATTTTTTATCTACAATGGTATAAACACCTTTCATTGTTATTGTATCTGCAGTGTAGGTTTGTATTTTTAATGCGTTAGCACCCGCATCAGCGGCCACGTCAACAATCGCCAAAGCTCTTTCAAGAGATTGGTTATGATTACCTGACATTTCGGCAATAATAAAAGGTTTTTTATTCATCTTATTTTTGATAAATATTAAATTTAATATTATTAATAATTTCTTCCCTTTTCAAAACAAAACCTAATTTGTCAAATATTTTTTCAGAAGCAATATTTCCTTTTTTTACATAAGCCAATAAATTTGGATTATCAACAATTACACCTAAATTTTTAAGACCTTCTTTTAACACTAATTTACCAAAACCCTTTCCACGATAATTTTTATCAATGGAATAACTGATTACATAACCTTCCAAAGTTTTATCAAAACGTACAATCCCAATATTTTCTTGCAAATTACCTAAAATATACATGTGAGTAAATTCATTAGATAATTTATTGTTAAACCAAACCACATGTTCATCCCAAGTTATTGGTTTTGAATTTTTTGCGTTAGCCCTAACATCAGGGTCATTTGCCCAGCCAAATAATAACTCTCTATCATTTTCAACAACCTCTCTTAACTTATACATTTTATTTATTTAAATATTTAATACCCTGACTAATTGTTGATAGGTCTTTTTTATACTTCTCTATTTTTTTAAATTCTTCATTAAGAAGCATCTTGGCACTCTTATCTCGTCCACCTGGTTTTTTATTTAAATCAATTACGACTGGCTGGTTGATTATTTCTCCTGTCCACTTTAATTTTTCCGCTTGTTTCAAAAAAGTTAAAAAAGCCCGCGGTTGGTAATATGAAGAACCAACTAAAATCAATCTTGACCATCTTTTATCAATAGCCATTTTAATAAGATGTTCGGCTTGATTCTTAGTATTCATCGCCTCATCATCAATGATTAAACTTTTGGCACTAATACCTTTTTTAAAAAGAAACTGCTTCATCTGATCCAAAGAAATATTATTTTCTCCCAATCTTTTTTCTTTACCAATTAAAATATTATTACCAGAAATAACAATTTTTTTACTCCAACCATCTTTATATAATTTCAAAACTTTAAAAGCACGGCTATATCTGTCCCCCTGTAACCAAATTATAGCATCAGCCAATAGAGGAGGTTCTTTCAGTAATAAATCATATAATTTCCTGAATTGTTGTTTTTCTAAAAACATTTTAAGTCAATCTTTTGAAACCAGAATGGCAAACTGGCCCTTTTAATAATTTTTCTGGCTCTCCCTTCTTCAAAGCATCCGCTATCAAAGCGAAAACTTTATCACAAGCTTCTAAATACGATACAATGTTCTCAGGCTTATGAGCAATAGAAGAATAAAAAGCAGTTGTCGCCAAAAAACCAAGCTCCAACATCTCTTGTGTAAATAAAGTTTTTAGAACTAATGGTTTGTCATAATCAAAAACAAAATGACTTAAGGGAGCCAAACCTCCAACGTGTATTTTAAGACCATGTTTTTGTGCCAAATCTTTCCAACCTTTTTGTACTTGTTCACCAGCTTGAATTAAGTAATCTTGAACTTTATTATTTACAAAATATTTAATAGTAGCCAATGCCGCGGCTGGGCCAGTTCGATCTGTCCAATATGTACTACTAATGAATGTTTCTTGAGCCGCTTGCATAATTTTTCTCTTACCAATAATAACACCCATAGGAAAACCATTGCTAATTGCTTTTCCAAAGACCGCAATATCAGGTTCTAATCCTAAAACTAAGTGAGCCCCACCAGCATTGAGTCTCCAACCAGCCGTAATTTCATCAACTATAAAAACAATTCCTTGTTCCTTCACAACTTGGTTAATTGTTTTGATAAATTCTGGAGTTGGTTGAGAATCTCTAATTGATTCCATAACTACAACTCCAACCTGTCCTTTATACTTTTCAATTAAACTCAAAAATTCTTCTGTATTATTATAATTAAAAGGAATAGCACTATCTTTCAAATCTCTTGGAACTCCCGCTGGATCAAGACCTGGCAACAAATGGCCATCCAGAGATTTCTCCGTCGCCAAATTTGCTGACAAATACCAATCATGCCAACCATGATAACCACAAAATAATATTTTGTCTTTGCCAGAACTAGCTCTGGCAATTCTAATAGCAACGGACATCGCTTCCCCACCACTTCGCGTATAACGAACCATCTGTGCCCAAGGATGTAGTTGACACATCAATTCTGCAAGTTCAACTTCTTCCGGAGCATTCAAAGTACACATACTGCCACTATTAATAGCGCCAACAACAGCAGTATTAATTTCAGAATTTGCATAACCCAAAATACAAGCCCCAATCCCCATATAACTCATATCCATATATTCATTTCCATCCAAATCCCAAACATAACAACCTTCAGCCCTATCATAATAAGATGGCCAATAATCAGGTAAAAACATTTCAGGCCTCTTGGATAACAATTGTGTCCCTCCTGGAATAAGTGTTTTAGCTTTGTTATATAAATCTTGGCCTTTTTTTGTATTTATCATATTAGTCTTTTTTTAATGATTTTTGATAACCTTCATTACGCTCATGTTTAGAGTTAATACTCAATAATTCAGAATTTTGATTTAAATAATCTACATAATCTTGCCAAATCTTGTTATAACCCAGATTAGTAATTAAATTTTCAATTAAATTAAAATCTTCTTGAGTATCAACAGTCAAACGATATTTAGAAAAGTCTTCCTGATATCTAATATTAAATGATTTAAAAATATTACCTCCTTTGAATGAGGAATTGCGCCAAATATAAGGAGTAACATGTTCACGGTCTGATTTTAAAATTGCTTCTTGATAAGCTTTTTCCAAAGCAGAAAATTTGAATACTTCTACATCCATCCCATCTGGAAAAGTCGGTTCAAAAGTATTGGAAACATAATCATATTGATTAGTTATACATTTTTCAATAACCTTATCTATTTCCACAGAATCAATTAAAGGGCAATCGGAAGTTAAACGAACTACATAATCTGGTTTTTCTGGCAAAGCTGTTAAATAAAAACGTTCCAAAACATCATCAATAGAACCTCTAAATGATTCTACCTCTAATTTATCAGCAATTGCAATAATTTTACTAGCCTCAGGTTCTATAGTTGTTGCTACTTTTAATTTATTTATTAACTTTGATTGTAATATTCTAGACAAATGTATTTCCAATAAAGTTTTACCCCCAATAATTTTCAAAACTTTTCCTGGAAGCCTAGTTGAACCTACTCTAGCTTGAGTAATGGCTAATATCTTCATATTTATCTCTTAAAAAATTCTAATATTTTTTCAATGACAAATTTCTGTTCTTCTTTTTTTAATGATGGATACATTGGTAAACTAAGACATTCTTCATAATATTTTTCTGATATTGGCATGTCTCCTTTTTTATGACCTAACTGATAATAATAAGGCATAATATTTATAGGAATATAATGTACTTGAACAAAAATATCATGTTGATGTAAATAATCATATATCTCTTTACGTTTTTTTGTTTTTATAATATAAAGATGATAAGCATGACCAATACCTTTATTTATTAATTCATTATTACTTCCTGATAAAACCTCTATTTCCGAAATATTTCGAAAGGCAAAATCATAAATATCAGCAATTTCCCGACGTCTTCCAATCCAATTATCTGCTTTCTCCAATTGAGAAACTCCCAAAGCACAGAGGATATCAGGCAGACGATAATTATAACCTAGTTCCTGCATTTCATAATACCAACCACCATGATTTTCATCCAAACGAGAAGGATCTTTTGTTATACCATGTGTTCTTAATAATAAAAGTTTTTTATACAAATCTTCATTATTAGTGGTAATCATTCCACCTTCCCCAGTAGTGATATGTTTCACAGGATGAAACGAAAACACCGTCAAATCAGCATAATTTCCATTTCCACAAAATTGTTTTGTGCCCCTACTATCAGTAAAATATCCTCCAGGAGCATGACAAGCATCTTCTATTATCCAAAGTCCAAAGTCATCAGCAATTTTTTTTATTTTTTCTAGATTGACTGGATAGCCAGCCAAATCTACTGGTATAATTCCTTGATAAGTTCCTTTGGGAGATTTTACCAAAAGTTCACGCAAAATATCAATATCCATAGTAGCAGTAGAAGCATCTATATCTGAAAAAACAACTTCTCCTCCACAATAACGTACACAATTGGCTGAAGCAACAAAAGTAATTGGAGTAGTAATTACTTTACTTTTATTATCCACCCCCAAAGCCATAGCACTTAAATGAAGAGCGGCTGTTCCATTGGTCACAGCCACAGCATATTTTGCCCCAACATATTTCGCAAATCTTTCCTCAAAATTTGCCACCATAGGACCTTGAGTCAAAAAATCAAACTGCAAAACATCCATCACTGCCCGGATGTCATCATTATCAATAGATTGATGCCCGTATGGAATCATAAACTTGCAAGTAATTTTTTAATATCATCATTACTAAACCATTCAGTATTGTTCGAACTAGAATAATGAAAGCCCTCAGCTAAAGTTTTGCCGTCGGAATAATTTTCATGTCCAGCCCACCAATGATATTCTGGTAAAATTATAAAATGTTTATCATATTCTTTGGTATGTCTAGCTTCTTCTGAAGTAATTAATACTTCATGAAGTTTTTCTCCAGGACGAATGCCAGTGACAATCACTTTGCAATCTGGTGCAATGGTATTAATAAAATCTTTTATCAACATACTAGGAATTTTTGGCACAAAGATTTCACCCCCATGCATTTTTTCCAAAGCCATTAAGACCAAATCGGCCCCTTGATCCAAGGTAATCCAAAAACGAGTCATCTCTTCATGTGTCAATGTGACTTCACCTTTGGCTTTTTGTTCTTCCAAAATTTTGACTAGACTACCTCTACTACCAAATACATTTCCATAACGAACTATACCAAAACGTGTTCCTTCAGCCCCTGAATAAGCATTAGCACTAATCATCAGTCTTTCAGCACACAATTTAGTAGCGCCATACAAATTTGCTGGATTAGCGGCTTTATCAGTAGACACCAAAATTACTTTTTTTACACCCTGATCCAAAGCCGCATTAATTATATTCTGAGTACCTAATATGTTAGTTTTGACTGCTTCAAAGGGATTATATTCCAAAATTGGCACATGTTTCAAAGCAGCAGCATGGACTACATAATCCACCCCTCGAAAAGCCCTTTGTAATCTTTCTACATCACGAATATCACCAATAAAAAAACGCAGCCTCTCTTCATGTTCAACAAATTCTCTCTGCATTTCAGATTGTTTCAATTCATCACGACTAAAAACTATTACCCTACGTGCTTCAGTTTTCTCAAGTAAAGTGCAAATAAACTTTCTTCCAAAAGAACCTGTCCCTCCTGTTACTAAGATTGATTTATCTTTTAAATCTAACATATAAAATAAATATTACTAAATATTAACTAATTAATTTTGTTTGCCAATCCAAATCTGGATAGATTACACTAGTACGTGATTCAACGCTAGTTGGTCCACCATTGGACTTTATTTCAAACATTAAAGCATCTGTAGCAGCAAAATGTTGTTTCACATTCGGTACTCGTCCACCAATTGTAATAAAATATTTTCCCACATTCAAAAGATTGCCTGGAATTCTACAAACATCATTGTATTTTCCTGGAACTCTCTTTTTACCAGAATATTGATTACGGTCATTGTCAGAACTAATAAAAACAACAATATTTTCTTCATTCAAAATATAATAATCTACCAAAAATCCATCTATTTCTTTTTTAATTTCATAATCTATTGAAACAAGTACTTCATCAATAGAACCAAATTCAGAGCAAACTAACCCTTCTTTATTTAACAAACGAGCACCTGATAAAACAGCACTAATATCTTCCAAATCTTCATTCAAATTAACAGGAATATACTCAGCATTATTCAATTTTTTTTCTCTTTGGTTTAAATAGTAATTTATCACTTCATCAGTTGGGCCATACTTGATTATTCTGCCTTCATCCAACAAAATAGTTTTTTTGCACAAACTTCTAGTCGCAGCTAGATTGTGACTCACAAATAATACTGTTCTACCTTCTTTTTTTGTTACATCCTCCATTTTACCTAAACATTTTTTTTGAAATTCTGCATCTCCAACTGCCAAAACCTCATCAATAATCAAAATATCTGGCTCTAAATGGGCTGCCACCGCAAAAGCCAAACGCACATACATGCCAGAAGAATAACGTTTAACTGGTGTATCCAAAAATTTACCTATGCCAGAAAATTCCACTATCTCATCAAACTTCTTTTCAATTTCTTTTTTTCTCATACCCAAAATTGCGCCATTCAAGTAAATGTTTTCACGACCAGTCAACTCCGGATGGAATCCAGTACCAACTTCCAACAAACTCCCCACTCGTCCTCTTCATTTAATTTC
>Ga0265297_10004029_pt1 | contig 24920 bp, 20 predicted proteins | sample Munlanlwell13791_FD_192502 | JGI IMG/M metagenome (GOLD analysis project Ga0265297, IMG submission 192502) | Leachate microbial communities from a municipal landfill in Southern Ontario, Canada - Leachate well 137-91 | ecosystem: Engineered > Solid waste > Landfill > Unclassified | place... | reverse complement strand
GCTTATTGAGTTGGAGGAATAGAAGCACCCGGAGCAAGCCTTGCGCGCAATCCCTTGACGTGGGGTCAAACTGCGGGATGATTTCCAGCGGGGAATCACCTTGAATGCCTGCTTGCCTCCCATCAGCCCCCGCTGCAAACGAATATCGAATCGAAGGGGTAAGAATGAAATACGTGCTGTTCCTTGTTCTTGCGCTGACGGCAGCAGTCTTCCTGATGACCCGGTCAACCGGGGCCGAGCAGGAGGAAGTCAAGCCTGCAATGGTCACCAAGGTCTATGACCTGTCCCGCCTCTTCGCGCCTTCGCTCAAAGGCGCTTACCGCCTCGATTTCGCCGATGACATCGAGGAGCTCTTCATCGCCTACATCGAGAACAATCCCGACCCACCGACGCTGAAAGAGCACATCCGCGACCTGATCGACTGGAAGGACGACGACCCCGGCGAGTTGGTCTTCGCTTCCGATCAAAGGCTCATCGCCCGCGACACCCCAGAGAGGATCAGGAAGATCGACCGTGCCGTGGACGCCCTGCTCCCACGCCACGAGCGCTTTCAACTCGGCTTTGCCCTCCTCTCCTCCACTTCCCCCGCCCTCCCCTCGATTGCGGCGCTCCCCAATTCGCTTGATGACTCTGTCCGCACGCTTACTGACCGAGGCTTCTCTCTTCAGTGGATGGTTCACTGCTCGGTCGTCCCTTCAAGGACGTTCAGGCTCGCAACGCTCAAGCCCACTGCGCATGTTGCGGACCTCGAGGGCTTTGTCGCCACAGCGGCCACTGCCTTCCAGCCGGTGGTGCGCGACGCCAAGCCGGGAACGGTGCTCACGCTGCGCGCAACTGAAGTCGGAGAGGCTATGACGCTTGCCTGCGCGGTCACGGATGTAACTCTCAAAGGAATCCGAACGGTCGCCTTCGGAGGCGTGCAACTCCATCTCCCGGATTACGCCTTCAGCACGCTCCACCGGCAGCTTCCGTTCCCCAGCCCCGGCACCACCCCGATGACCTGGCTTGCCGACGGCAGACGCATGGTCCTTCTGGTCACCCTCGAGTGAGTGTGGAGAAAATATGCATAACAAAGCCAGACTGCTCCTCCTCGCCGCGCTCATCCTCGGGACGGCCGTCTTCTTCCTCGCCCGCCACTCCTCGGCCGAACAGGAGGATGAAGCGCCCGGCATGGTCACCAAAGTATACGACCTCTCCCTGCTCTTTCCCACCAACTGCGAGCCAGGCGACTTCCTGTCCCCCCTCGAAAGTGTTGTCCCGGTCTTTCAGTCGGGCTATGAAGCGCCCGACCAGGTGCTTTATGACATCAGGGATCTTGTGGGCTGGCGCGAACACGCTCCGGGACAGATGATCCTCACGGGCGACCTGAAGCTCATCGTTAGGAACACGCCCGCGATGATAAGGCAGGTGGACAAAGCGATCACCGCCCTGAAACTCGCCCCGGTATATCGCGATCTTCGGCTCGCCTTTGTTTCGGGAGAAGGCTGCGCTGCCGCGGTTCCTGCCGATCTGGGATTCGATGCATCGCTTGCCCTGCTTAGGGACCGCAAGTGCGCGGTCGAATGGATTACACAGGTTTCCCTCGCGTCCGAAAGCACCTCCCGCCTCGTGGGTGCCTTCTCCACTTCATACATTCGGCAAGGCGAGGGCCTGATAGCCACTCTTGCCGCCTGCCAGGACCCCTACGTACGCGCATTTACCCACGGGTTGGTCATCAACCTCACCGCGTCCGAGTGGCGTGGAACCACTTGTATCAAGTGCGCCGTGCGCGAACTCCATCTCAAGGGCTGGCGCACCTATCCCCAGAACTCATTTCCCCTCGATTTGCCCGATGCCTCTATGGGAAGCCTCGACAGGTCCCTCTTCTTCCGCGGGCCCGGCACCCAATTGGTTCCTTATATACTCGATGGCTCTCCCCGCGCGCTGCTCGTCGAGTACTCCGGCAAGACCGTCATAGGCGAGATCGGAAGGGAGGTCAGATGAAGTACATGCTGGCCGCACCCGTCCTTTTTGCAGCTTTCCTCCTCCTGGCTGCCGGCCGACCGGACGCCGAGGACATCCCGGCGCGCGATACGATGGTCTTCCGCACCTATGATTTCTCCCCGCTGTTTGGGGGCCAGCCCTGGTACTTACCCATCATGGATGCCGGTCTCTTCCCACATGGATACGAGGAAATCGACGACTCGGGGAACTGGGTAGGAGATATCATCGAGACTGCAAGACGTGTCGCCGGCTGGGATCCCGCCGACAAGAACGACGCCATCGTCGCGCGCGGCCAGAAACTGATCGTCCGCAACACCCCCGCCAAGATTGCTGCGTTCGATGCAGCCCTCCGCTCCCTCTATCCGCGCTATTCATCCTGCCAGTTCCGTGTCGCCCTGCTCTCGGCCGACGGCGTGGAATTCCCCGAGCCTCCCGGGAAAGCGCTTACATTCGACAATGCGCTCGCGTCCCTTCGCGCCTCAGGCTTCGGCGTCATCTGGAGCACTTGGGGCTCTTGTGTCCCGGGCGGGAGCTACAGGCTTTTCACGGGACGGATGGCGGGTTTCGTTACTGCTCAGGAGGGATATATTGCTGACTTTGCCTCCAGCAGCAATCCAATTACCAAGTACTGCTCAACCGGTTCGGTGCTCTCCATCCACGCCTCCCTGGACGGCGACTGCCTCGCGCTTCTCCTCACCTTCGAAGAAGCGCTTCCGGAGGAAGTGCGAACTACAGTCCAGAACGGAAGCGAACTGAGCCTCTTCGACATACCCAATGTGGCCTTCACGAAGCGTTTGATCTTTGACGCACCGGCAACTCGATCCTTACCCTTTGAGTTACACGGCTCCACCTTCATACTGCTTTTCGCTTTCGAGGGCTTCGAACTGCCGCTTTTCGGCGGGGAACAGGAGCAAAAATGAAGAAGGCCATTTTAGCGGCGCTCGCGCTGGCTGTCGCTTTCTTCCTTTTTTCAGGAAGATCCGTCGCCGAGCAGGAGGATGACGGGCAGACAGTAACCAAGATCTACGACCTCTCCGTCTTTTTCATCAAGCCGGTCGGTTTCCCCGGCCCGAACATAGACATTACCGACAATCCCCCTGAGCCGCCGGTCGAGCTTCCCAAACCCGAGGACGCGCTTACTCAGATCAAGACGCTGGCGGGCTGGACAGAAGCCGACGACCCCGATGCAGTCGAGTTCATCTATGACTACAAGCTCACGGTCTGTACCTCCCCGGCTAGGATCCGAGACTTCGACCGAGCCATCGAGACCCTCTTCCCCAAGCCCTGGTCCCACAATGTCACCCTCCTGCTCGCCACGAGGGACGACGGCGCTGCCCCCCCTGCCATGGACCCGGCCCTCGGCTTCACCGACGCCCTCACCTCTCTTAAGAAGCAGGGATTTTCCACCCGCTGGTTCGGCCAGCTTAGCCTCCTGCCCGGCAGAACCTCGGTGCTCTGGAATGGCCGCGACATCTCGTACGTCGCGGGGCAGGAAGCCCTCATTGCCACCTTCTCCCGCAGTTTCAGCCCCATCGTCAAGTACAGGGGTTTTGGGTCTCTCATTCAACTGAAGTATCACGATTTAGACAAGGCCACAACAATCGATGTGTATTACCGCGAGGCACGTCTGAAGGAGATGAAGTCTTCGATCCAGAACGGCAACGAAATCCAGTTGCCCGTGATTGCCTACAACGACTGGCGCAGGCAGCTTGTCTTCTCCCGGCCGGGCATTCAGACCATCGGGTATTACTTCGACGGCACAGCCTGCGTGCTGCTGATAGAGTTGGAGGAGTAGAAGCACCCGGAGCAATCTGATCGCAATCCCTTGACGTGGGGTCAAACTGCGGGATGATTTCCAGCGGGGAATCACCTTGAATGCCTGCTTGCCTCCCACAGCCCCCGCTGCAAACGAATATCGAATCGAAGGGGTAAGAATGAGATACGTGCTGTTCCTTGTTCTTGTTCTGGCGGCAGCGGTCTTCCTGATGACCCGGTCAACCGGAGCCGAGCAGGAGGATGTCAAGCCTGCAATGGTCACCAAGGTGTACTATCTCTCCCGCTACTTTTCCAGGGAAGAACCGCCCTATCAGCTTCTCGAGATAATTGAGCAGCCTGCGGTCTTTTTGGCAGACGAGCCCGATGTCGCTCCAGTCTATGCCGCCCTGGAGGACATCAAGAGACTGGTCGGTTGGGACTTGGACGATCCAGGTGAGATGGTCCTGACTCAAGACTGGCGGCTGATTGTACAGAACACACCCGAGAAGATCCGTGACTTTGATCGTGCGGTCGCAGTTGTCCTACCCAAGTCCGATTGCTACCAGGTTCGAATTGCCCTTGCCACGAAAGAGACCAATGAGGTGCCCCCTTTCGGCCCGGCAGCCAAAAGCCTGGAGGATCGGTTGGTATCGCTCAAGGGACAGGGCTTTGAACTCAAGTGGATGACCCCTGCTTCGTTGAAAACTGGAGTGGCCGCCCGGTTCACCTCAGGTCGATCGATCTCGTACATATCAGATCAAGAGGGCCTGATAGCGACATTCGCGCGGGCTTATGATCCTGTCACCAGTTCCCTGCGCACTGGGATGGTGATCTCACTGAAAGCGAGTGAGACCGGCGAGGCAGTCTTAATTGACTGCTCGCTGCGCGAGGCCAGGTTCAAAGGCATGAAAACCACAATGCAGAACGGCAACGAAATCCAGTTGCCCGACGTCACATTCAACTCATTCCGCAGGCAAGTAACGTTCGCCGAGCCAGGCACACAGGCCCTGACATACGCGTCTGACGGGACTGTCGGCGTGCTGCTGATTGAGTTGGAGGAGTAGCTGCCAATACCCAGTCCTATAACAGGCCTTGTATCACGCACAAGGAGTTGAGACGAAATACGTGCTGTTCCTTGTTCTTGCGCTGGCGGCAGCGGTCTTCCTGATGACCCGGTCAACCGGAGCCGAGCAGGAGGATGTCAAGCCTGCAATGGTCACCAAGGTCTATGACCTCTCGCAGTTCTTCTCCCGGAGCGGGGAAGGCGATCCCAGGCTCGATTCGGAAGAGGACCCCGACACCTCGCACCTCGGGATGATGGAGCCCCGGGAGGATCCCGATTCTTTCCTCAACGCTGCGCTGGAACTCGCGCATTGGGATTTGAACGGGAAGGTGAAATGTCTCTTCTCGTACGACAGCAGGCTCATCGTCACCAACACCCCCGAGAAGATCGCCGAACTCGACCGCGCCATCGCGAGCCTCCTGCCCAGGGCCGCACGTTACCATGTCCGCATCGCGCTCGCGTCGAAGGACGCCACCGACCTCCCGGAATTCGGTCCCGTTCAGGGCACCCTCGACGACGGCCTGCGCGTCCTGAAAGCCGCCGGATACGCACCCAAGTGGATTACACAGACGACGCTCGCTCCCGGCCGGAAGTGCCGCCTGACCACGTGGATAGGAGTGCCCTACGTGTCGGAACAGGAAGGACTTATAGCCGAACTGGCCACCGGCTTTGTCCCTGTCGTAGAGATTCTCCACGCTGGCGTGTCGCTGACTCTGCAGGCCACCGAAGCGGAAAACGGCCTGGCCCTGGACTGCTCACTGCGGGAGAAAATACTCAAGGAAATGAAAACCTCAAAACAGAACGGCAACGAGATCCAATTGCCCGTTATCCCAAGGTGCACCCTGACCAGAAGATTGGCCTTCGACAAGCCCGGAACCCGTTCACTGGCCTATTCGTTCGAGAAAACCTCCTGCGTCCTCCTGATCGAGCTACAGTAGTCGCTTTACGGAAATGGTGATAAGATGAAATACGCCTCGCTTTCCGCCCTGACGCTCGTTGCAGTAGTATTCCTGATGACCGCCACCTCGGGGGCCGAGCAGGAGGATGTCAAGGCTGCGATGGTCACGAAGTTCTACGACCTGTCGGCATTCTTCAGAACTCCGGTAGGTTTTCCTGGCCCGAACATCGATATTACCGACCGGGATGATGATCATGGGCTGACCGACGGCGCCATGGACCCGGAGCACGCCGCCGATCTGATTCGGGATCTGGCTGGCTGGCCCGACGAGAACAAGGACGAACTGGCGCAGTTCACTTACGGCTACAGGTTCCTGGTTAGAGTGACGCCCGCCAAAATCCGCGATTTCGACCGCGCCATCGAGACCCTCTTCCCCAAGCCCTGGTCGCACAACCTGACCGTCGCCCTCGCAGTGAAGGAGGGAGGCGACGCACCTCCCGCCGTGGATGCAGGGCTTGCGATGAAAGACGGGCTCGCGTTCTTGAAGGGACAAGGATTCTCCTGCAAATGGTTCACCCAGGTAACGCTCTGCGCAGGCCGGGTGACGAGGTTGTTCAATGGGAATACCGTTTCCTATGTCTCGGACCAGGAAGGCCTGATTGCAACCTTCGCGCGAGGGTTTGACCCCGTGGTCAAGATGGCGGGCTTCGGCGCCAGTGTCCACCTGAAGTACCGCGATTTCGAGAACGTCACTACCCTCGATCTTGTCGTGCAGGAGGCACGTCTGAAGGAGATGAAGTCTTCGATCCAGAACGGCAACGAAATCCAGTTGCCCGTGATTGCCTACAACGACTGGCGCAGGCAGATCGTCTTCTCCCGTCCGGGCACGCAGACCATCGGTTACCTGTTCGACGGGACAGCCTGCGTGCTGCTGATCGAGTTGGAGGACTGATGCCCTTGTTCAGTGAGCCCCATTCGGCGTCGCGACCGGCCTCGCCATTACTACCCGCCTCCGGCGGAAGTGAGGAAACATGAAGTCCCTTGCGCTTGTCCCGCTCTTCCTTCTCGCGATCTGCTTTCTCATGGCCGATAACTCCACTGCCGAGGATGAGGTGATCGAGCCCCTTGTGACTCGGACGTTTGACCTTTCGGAGTTCCTCTCCCCGGCACTCTCCTTTACCGCCCCGAGGATCGATGATCCGGGCCGTGCCGTCGAGGTGCCCGACACCATCCCCAACATAGACACACTGCTCGATCGCATAGTTCAGTTCGCCGACTGGAAGGCCGGCAAGGGCGAGGGCTCGATGTACCTGACCTTCGACTTCCGCCTCGTCGTGCGGGCCTATCCCTCCAAGATCCGCGATATCGAGCGAGCCGTCGAGATGCTCTTCCCACACAACTACATCCACGACCTGACAGTTGCTCTTGCCGTCAAGAACGAAGCCCAGACTCCACCGACCCTCGACCCGCAGATGTCGCTTGACGCCGCCCTCGCCGTGCTCAAGGAAAAGGGATTTGCGCTCGAGTGGATCACGCGGACGACCGCGCTGCCCGGCCATACCGCACAGTTACTCGGTGGCTCCACGCAACCTTACGTCGCCGACCAGGAGGGTCTCATCGCCACCTTCGCCCGCGCTTACGATCCCGTGATCAAGAACCTCAGCTTAGGCACTCATGTTTTCATCAAGTGCGGAAACGACGATGACAAGACGACCATTGACCTCGTGGTGCTTGAGGCCCGTCTCAAGGAAATGAAGGTCGCCCGGCAGAATGGCAACGATGTCCAAACGCCCCTTACCGCCTACAACCACTGGCGCAGGATTCTCGAGTTCCGCGGCGCGGGCATTCGGTCGGTTGGCTACGTGTTTGACGGCACATCCCGCGTGCTTCTCCTCCAACTTGAGCGGTAGCGTTCTCCGGTCAGCGCGGATGCAACGAAAAGTGGTAGCCCTATGAGAAAACTCGTCCTCGTCGCCGTACTATCCTTTGCCGCTGGCGGCTGCCTCGTCTTCTTACTCGGTATCGGTCACCCCCCCGCCACCATTCCCTCCTCAGCCTCCACCTCACCTTCGCTCCCGTCTGCCATGGATTCCCCGGCTCCGCCTTCCCCATCCCGGCCTCCCTGGGCGGATTTCCCCGCCACGGCACCGATCAAGCTGGTTTCAATCCCCGCAGGAACCTTCGTGATGGGCTCGGACGCCTCTTTCTCCGAGAAACCCGCCCACCTGGTCCAGTTCTCAGAGCCCTTTTATATCTCCGCAACCGAGATTACCGCTGAACAATACCGCACGATAATGGACTTTGACCCGAGCGCATTCGCCGGCGTGGATCTTCCGGTAACCCGTGTCAAGTGGGCGGACGCAGTCGAATTCTGCCGACGTCTCACCGCGCTGGAACGGGAAATCGGCAACATCCCGCCCGGCTTAGAATACCGGCTTCCTACTGAAGCGGAATGGGAATATTGCTGCCGCGCTGGAACTACCACCGATTATTACTTCAGCGACAAACCCAATAAGATCATCTTCCACGGTTGGATCGCTGGTAGTTCCAACGAAGCGCCGCATGCAGTTGCAGACAGGGTCCCAAACGCCTGGGGGCTTTATGACACCATCGGCAACGTCTCTGAGTGGTGCCTCGACTGGTACGAGGGCTTCTATCGCCCTGACGGGGATGTTTCGGTTGATCCTGTCGGCCCGCCGACGGGGGACACACGCGTAGTACGCGGCGGCGATTTCCGTTCGTTGGATGAGCAATGCCGCTCTGCCTGCCGGTGCGGGGTCTTTCCAGACTTCGCAGGCAACCACTACGGCTTCCGCATCGTTGTCGCGTCCGGACTGGTGAGAGAGAAAATGCGCAAGAAGGTTGAGGAGCACATGAAAGAAGAGGCACGCAAAGCAGAGGAATTGAGAAACCGTGGCAAGTACGTGCCACTGCGTTTCGTCGCCATTTCCCCCGGCAGCTTTGTCATGGGCTCGAAGGCCGATGATGAAGAAGACGGCGCTGAAATGCCGACATACCGGGTCAAATTGACCTACGCGTTTTCGATGGGCGAAACGGAGGTGACGCAGGCTCAGTTCCGCACGGTGATGGCGGCCAACCCAAGCAAGTGCATGGGCGACAGCCTGCCGGTGGATTCGGTGAACTGGGAATATGCGATGGAGTTCTGCCACAAACTAACGGAACTCGAGCGTGCAGCGAAACGACTGCCCGACGGAATGGTGTATCGCCTGCCCACTGAAGCCGAATGGGAATACTGCTGCCGGGCTGGCGGGGCCACGGAGTACAGCTTTGGCGATGATGTGAAGAAGCTCGGAGACTTCGCCTGGTTCTCCGCCAATTCGGAGAAAGGCCCGCATCCTGTCGGCACCAGGAAGCCCAATGCCTGGGGCTTGTACGATATGCACGGCAATGTCTGCGAATGGTGTCTGGACTTGTTCGCGGGAGACGAGAAGGCGGCCGAGATGGTGGATCCGGTTGGCTCCTCGACCGGGGCTTATCGAGGGTTGCGCGGCGGCTCGTGGCTCAACGAAGCGGTATTCTGCCGATCATCCGCCCGCGACGAATGCCCGCCCGAGGGAATGGACGATAACTTCGGTTTCCGCGTAGTGCTGGGACCGAAGCTCCCCAAATAGGTCGCGCGTCAGCTTGTCGGGGTCCTGCTCTTCTTCTTGGGAAGCGCGTCGCCCTCCTTGATCATACATTCATTGCACAGAAACTTGTCACCTACGACACAACCATCTCTGGGATCGCACTCCTTGTGGCACATAGAGCAGAACGTGCCAATTTTCCCGGTCTTGCGGGCCATTCGCTCATCCTCGACCGCAAGGCAGTACTCAAGGTAGTCCTGTGCAGCAAGCATCCATTTGCTCAAATTATGGCCAATGAACATGCCAAGGACCGCTGCAATAGCAAAGCAAAGGAGCATGATTACGAGATAAGAACTGGTGCTAACCAGCTCCGTCCCGCGCGCGAAGGGAACCAGTGAAAACATCCCTCCCAGAAAACCGAAAGAAACTATCCAGTCCCTGCGTCCCCTCTGCAGCCGCTTTATTGCCCTGTCGAGATGGACGCGAGGCCCGTCAGCAATCGGCCAACCGGGAACCTTCACCTTGGCGGGATCCAAATTCTCCTGTGGCATCTTTGCCTTTCCTGAATATGGTTACTTGATGATACTGCTGCAAAGATAGTTGTCAAGGCCATCGCCACGCCGTCCCCCCGGATCGGACACCCCTGCCCCATCGGCGCGCAAGTTGCAGGGATCTCCCACCAATCACATTGACGAAGTACTTGACAAGCAGACCGCCGCAGTTAACATCTGCGCCTATTAGGTTCCACGAAAGGAAGGCGCAATGAACAGGGTCAATTCAGTCAGCGACTGTATCTCCGACGAGGAGAAAAAGCAGCGCACGTCCATTACGATCGTAAACTCAATAGTGTGGCTTCTTCTCACAATCAGCACCGCTGCCACCCTCGGGATTTTCCTCGTGGTGATCTTCATTGTGTGGTTCACCAACTGGCTTCTGAGCGAGTTGAACGTGCGGAAACTTCAGTTGCTGGGCACTTCTGTATCCCCCGAGCAGTTCCCCGAGGTATACACCGCCGCCCGCGAGGCGTGTACAAAGCTGGGCGTCGAGGAACTTCCCCGGATTATCGTAATCAACTCGGGAGAGATGAACGCTTTTGCCCTGAAGTTCGCCCGCAAGAGAGTCATTGTACTGCTGTCTCGCACACTCGAAGGGATAATTGACAATCCGGCCGAGTTGAGATTCCTGCTCGGACACGAGTTGGCGCACAATGTCCTCAATCACGGTTGGAGAGGCACTTTTGAGATTTACACTTCTCCTGCCTATAAGGCTGCGCGGGAGATGACTTGTGACAACTGCGGACTTGCCGCCGCCGATGACATTTCCATGGCAAAGCAGGCCCTGAAGCGTTTGGCTGTTGGCAATGAGCTCTACACTCGCATTAAGGACAAGCACCTGGAAAAAGAGGCCGAGTACATCTACTCCGGGCTGGCAGGCTGGCTGCTGAAGCAGCAGGCAACCTATCCCTCATTCGGCCGCCGCATTTCGAACATCGATCAATTCGCCAAGACTATCGGGATCCAGGCAGCGGGATAGCCTTTCCCTTTTCTCGTGCGCTTTACAAGGCCCGCCTCTGGCGGGCCTTTTCATTGGTGGAACCTCCCGGGCACAGCGTGACCACCTAACTCGTCCATTCACCGAGTCTACTCAACGCAAGTTTGCACAATCCCGATAAATGGCTACAAACCTCTCTGGCACTGTTTCACCCGGCAACAGGAGAGTCACTTGCGTCGAACGTTTGTCGTAGTTCCCAGGAGGCTCGCGGCGGTCAGCATATTGTGCCTGATGGCCGTGATGCCTTTGCTCAGTTCCCAGCCGCGTGCGCGGGGCGAGGAAGCAGCCGCGTTGACTTACGTAATCAACGATACCGGCCAGGACAAATGCTACGACGACGCGGGTAAGGTGATTCCCCCTCCTCCCTCGGAAAAATCCTTCCACGGCCAGGACGCCCAGTATCCCGGCACGCAAATGAGGTTTCAGGACAACGGCGACGGCACTGTGTCTGACCTCAACACGGGGCTCGTGTGGCAGAAGGCCGTTGGAGTCAAGGTATCGTGGGAAGACGCAAAGGCCAACGCGGTCAGGATAAACTTCGGCGGGAAGACTGACTGGCGGCTGCCCTCGATCAAGGAACTGTACTCGCTGATTGACTTCAACGGGATGGCTGGCAGGGACGAGAGATCCTCCGTCCCGTACATTCAGACCAGGTACTTTGATTTTCGATACGGCGACGCCGGTGAACGGCTGATAGACGCTCAGTACTGGACAACGACCAGGTATGTCAGCACCACGATGAATGGCGACCAGTCCGTGTTCGGCGTCAACTTTGCCGACGGCCGGATCAAGGCCTATCCTATATCGTCGCCGCGCGACCGGGAGACTCCCAACAAGCTCTTCGTCAGGTACGTGCGAGGGAATCCCGAATACGGCAAGAATAAGTTCACCGACAACGGCGACGGCACAATAACCGATTCCGCGACCGGCCTGATGTGGATGAAGACAGACAGCGGACCGCAGAAGGCAGGCGAAAAGGAGGACGGGCGGCTCAATTGGCGCCAGGCGCTGAAGTGGGCCGAGAACCTCGATTACGCGGGTCACAAGGACTGGCGGCTGCCCAACGCCAAGGAACTGCAGAGCATCGTTGACTACACCCGCTCGCCCGCCACGACCAACTCCGCCGCGATTGACCCGATGTTTGGCGCGACGATGATCGCCGACCCCGCTGGCAGGCCCAACTACCCCTGCTACTGGACCGGCACGAGCCACCTGGACGGCCCGACCCCGGGATCGGGCGCGGTCTATGTCGCATTCGGCAAGGCACAGGGCTTCATGGAGTTTCCGCCCCGGTCAGGCCGTTGGTCTCTGCTGGATGTGCATGGCGCCGGAGCGCAGCGCAGCGACCCCAAGAGCGGCGACCCCGCGCAATTTCCCCGGGGCAGAGGGCCTCAGGGCGACGTGATCCTGATCTACAACTTTGCGCGTTGCGTGCGCGACGCAAAGACACAGTAAAGCATCATGGGAGGCACTATGGAGCCGAAAAAGACACCCATCATCGCGACCTGCGGGCTTGATTGCGCCAACGAGTGCGGCATCTATCGCTGCCCTGAAGACCCCGAGATCCTTCAAAACCACATCGACTGGTTCGTTTCTGAAGGGTGCAAGCGCGAGGATATCGACCCGGCCGGTCTGCGCTGCGGCACCTGTCATGGCGCGAAGGCAGACCATTGGTCAGCCGACTGCGGCATTCTGGCATGCGCCACGGACAAGCACGTCAAGCACTGCCATCAGTGCGCGGAATTTCCCTGCGCGATGCTGGGGCAGTGGGCCGCCCAGTCACCCCGATACGCCCGCGCACTGGCGCGCCTTCAGGCGATGAAGGACGGCGTTTTGCTGAAATAGCCCGCGTTGCGGATTCGACCACAGAACAACAAAGGGGCGCTTGCGCGCCCCTTTGTTTTACCATCTAAGAGTGCCCTACTGAGTCGGGCCGGACGGAGCCGGAGGAGCGGCCCCAGGTGCTGCAGCCGCTGGCTTGGTCATTCCGGGAAGGAAAGACATCCCGACCGCCAGAACAAGGAAAATGGCCGCGAGCCCTATCCAGACGAACCGCATTGCGTTCGAGGACGGGTCAAGCTTGTACTCGACGCGTTTGCGCGCGGCGTTGAACGTCGCCTCTTTTGCCGAGGCAGGGACAGTCAGCTTGACAGCGACAGTGAAGAATCCTGCCGTCTCTCCGATGCCGTTCTGGAGCGGAACATCGAGGTCGAACATAAACATGTTTCCCTGCTGAATCCTGAGGCGTGCATCTTGGGCGTCAAGTGTCCAGGAGTCGCCCTTGTTCTTGGCGGCGGCAAGCTCCGTGGCTGTCACAGTGAGGGTCATTGCGGGATCGTCGAAGGACACCCGCGGGTTCACAAACTGCGATTTGCCCCGATTTCCGACCAGTTGCCTGACTAAGAGCATCGGATTGCTCGCGTACATTCCCTTTGTCTGAGTGTAGTCCGCGAGGGCTGAGAACTTCATCGTGACTGTTGAGGATGAATCGCCCATAACCGAAATGGCCAAGTCCATCGATGCAATTACCTTTTGCTCGGCACACGCTGTGCCGCAGAATGACAGGCTGATGAATGCCATCGCAAGGAGTACAGTTATCGTGTTTTTCATTTCGCCTCCCACCTTACTTGAGAACGATGGATTGGTTAATCTTGGCGAACGTCTCATTCTCTGCCTGCACATTCGCCTTTTTGCATGTGAAGGCGACGACGTATCCCCGACTGCCTTTGACGACACAATGCAGCACGGTGACCATATCAACCCCATCCTGGTCCCATGACGTGACAATGGCCCAGGTGGGTGTCGTGCCCACGGAGCCCTGCTGCTCGCCGAGGATGGTCCCGCCTATCGCCGAAACAAAGCCCTTGCAGACAATCACAAACGAGGGCAGATCCCTGGCGCCCAGAGCACCGATGCTTGCGAAGTAGGTGACCTCGGCCTCAGTGTTGTTAGTGCCGGCGCACTTGAAGTATTCCTTTTCACCCACTCCGACGGGCGTGGTGTCCGTTGTCCAGTTCTTCGGAACGTCTATGGAGAACATCCCCGTTGGAGAAGTATAGGTCCCGACTTGGGCCTTTGGTGCATTTGCGTTGGGCTGGTTGGGTGTTCCGATGTCCGGCCGGTTGCCTACGGCATCCTTGAGGCTCTTGACGTTCCACTTCTCCAGGATGTCAGCGGGAAGCTCGGGCAACTCCGGCGCGGTGCAGCCCTTCGTCCAGTTGACTCGCGGCTTTACCAAGATGAACTGACCGCTCTTCTGGAGTTCCGCCATTTCTTTCTGGCCTTCAGCCACAGCATCCTTGAAGCTTTTCTGCTTCTTGCTTCCCTCGCGCAGGCAGGTCGTCTCCAGCGGAACGTACGCGCCGCCTTCTTTCATAATTCCCATCGGGAAGCAGTGTCCGGGCAACATGACCAGCATCGACTCGATACCGGCGGCCTCAAGCGTTGACGCGTATAACAGGGCCAGTTCGATGCATGTGCCCTGCCGGGCCTCGATCACCTCGCGGGGAAACTTCAGGCTCTGGCCGACGAAGCTCGCCTCAGGACTGAGCGCGTTCGCAGGTGACATATACAGAATGTCGTTGACGCGGTACATCTCCCAAATCTGCTCCATCACCAGCAATTGATTCTGCTGCCCGGTATTGGCGCCGACTCCGACGACATTGGCCTTGCCAGCAAAGGAAATAATGACCGGATCGGACGGTGTTACCCATGCCGAAGCCAGGTGGCTGGACTCGAATGCGTCGAACCAACTGCCGGTGGATTCCTCCTTCAGCAGGCGGGAGTACATAATCTCATGCACGCTGAGGAGTTCCAGCGGCTGCTGCATGATCTCTTCCTCATCCCCGCCTGCACCGAGCTGAGAGTACTTGAACTCGAGGTTCACGGTGCGGGGGGATTTCAGTTTCGCCAGGGAGTCCGGAAGAACCGGGTAATAGGCCGAGACTACAGTCTGTCCCGGATAGACAACATCATACGTTTCCGGCGTGCTCCACTCCACAATCGTCGGGATGCGGTAGGACAGCTTGAGGTTCCGGATGGGAGACGTCCCCTCGTTCTTGATAATGGCCTTTGCGACCCACATTGCACCGTCATCGAAGGCCGCATTTGCGTACACCTTGTAAAGGGCGGACATGACCTTGGGTTTGACCTTCAGCACAGGTTCGAATTTCGGCTTCCCTGTGCCGACGTTCAAGGCCGCGCAGACTGCGAAGGCAGCCGCGAGCACGATGAAGGCAATTCGTAGAATCAGGCTGACCGATACAACACCAGAGGGTTCTTTCGCCATGCAAACCTCCAGCCTCATTGTAGAACGCAACGACACGATGTCAAGAGGCAGTTTTGCTCGACCCCGCCGAGACAGCCAATTGAAAAGGGGCGCTCGCGCGCCCCTTTTTCAACGATTTTTCAGTAGCGCTTCTACAGCTTCTTTACAATCTCGTCAACGTTCTTGCGAACGCGCGGCACTTTGTTGGCCCCTTTCAGCCTGTCAGGCAGGTGGCTCTCGTCAGGGTCGTAATACCCGAGCGCCATCACTACCATGGGCTCGTCCTCCGGTGTCAGGTTGAACAATTCGCGGATTTTCGCCGCATCGTATCCCGCCATCGGGCGCGCAACCAGATTGTGGTGCGTGGCGCACAGCATGATGTCCATCGAGGCCATACCGAGATCGAAGTGATAGTAGTTGCGGCCATCCGGTAACTGGCAGTCGTCGCCCTTTCGAGCGTATCCAACGATTATCAGGGGTGCGCGATCCGCCCATACCCGGTTGGCGTCCACTAAGCAGGAACGGCCTTTTTTGAGCGCATCGGGCGTCTGCAAAAACAAAAATCGCCACGGCTGCTTGTTGTAGCACGACGGCGTCAGCCGGGCCGCCTCGATGATCTCGGCAAGAACATCATCCGGAAGCGGCTTGGGTGAGAAGGACCTGCTTGCATACCGGGCGCTCAGAATTGTGATGATCGGGTTGGCCATCTGTTCCTCCGTATGATGTAGTATACACGCGCCGGAATACTTTGCGAAAATTTCGCGCATCGCATCGCGAGTCTGCTCTGAAGGGCTCTGTAATCTGACCGCTGGCGGTTGGGCGACGAGCGGAGCGATTCCTATCCGCCATACCATCCTTTTGGAAGGATTTCCACGGTGCCCGCCGAGCCGTCAACGCGAAGGAACTGCCCGGAGCGTATAATCGTTGTGGCTCCGGGGACGTTGGCGACGGCCGGAATGCCGAACTCCCTCGCCACTACGCTGCCGTGGCTGAGGATTCCGCCCTGCTCCATCACGATCGCCGAGGCGTTAAGGAAATACGGCGTCCAGCCTGGATCGGCGAACGGCATCACCAGTATCTCCCCCGACCGCAGTCGCTCTGAGCTTTCCCGCATTATCACGCGGGCGACGCCTGTAACAACGCCCGGATTGATCGCCACCCCTCGCAGCAGGCCGTCTCCGGTCCCGGTTTCCGTGGGCTCGCCGCCGGGGACGCGTCCGCAGACTATGAAATCAGGAGGCGACACCTCCAGGAATCCCTCGTACTCGGCCCGGCGCCCGGAAATGAGCTTCTGCGCTGCGGGTACGCTCATTTCGCCCCATGCAGCCTGGCAGCCTTCCTCAAGAGTCAGGAAGAACACGTCGTCGCGCGCAGAGAGCTTACCCTCAGCCACGAGCCTGTCACCAAGCGCTATCATTATCTCGCGCAGGCGCGCAGCAAGCCGCACCAACTCGCTCTTGGCGCTCTCTCGCATCGGGGCAAGCTTCTGGGCCTTGCGCAGCAGGAACACGAACACTAATCGCTTGAATGGGTTGCGCAACTTTGCCTTTGCAGACCGCTCGCGCACCAGCCGTCGCTCTCCGGCCTTGGAGTAACGTGCGATAAAGTCATTTTCGGGAAGGCCCTGCACGTACGACTGGATCATTGACAGCACATAGTCCGGCGTCTCTGACCACCGGGGATTCATCAATTCCAGTTCGCCCCGGCAATGATGGCCGTACTTCATCAGGAATATGTCAAACGCGCGTACAAACGCCTTGCCGGAATCCAGATTCGCCCATTCCCTGGCGAACTCCGCGAATGAGCGAGCCGCAAGCACAGCCCGGCGCAGGTCGGTGTCGCCGACCGTCATCTTCGCGAGCCTGTACAACTCGACCCCCGCGCGCGCGTTGTCGTTGCCGCCAAGCCCCGCCAGCAGCGAACTGGCAATGGAATGTCCCTCCGCGCCGAACCAGCGCTTGCAGGCGCCGTAGAACATCCCGTCGGTCGCCCGCCCGAGTCCCAGCAAGTCGAGGGTCTCCTTGTCCATGCGCAGGTTGACCCCAAGGTCGGCGATTTTTAACGCCAGCTCACGCGTGGTGAGGCCATCAATGGGCTCTGAGACCTCGGCGTCCATCTTCTCCTTCAGGCGAGCCAGAATTGCCCGGCCCTTCTTCTCGCCAAAGAACAGGAACTTAAGCAGCGACCCCGGCATGCGAAGGTAGAAACCCAGTTTTCCGCCCTCCAGTTCGGGCAGATCGCCGTCAGGAACGTGGATCCGGGCGAGTGCTTTGGCGGCTGCGGGGTCGCCGCCGAACATGTCGGCAAGGCCATCCTCTCCGAGTCCGGGGATGCGCTTCGCGCAAGCAGTAAAGGTGTTCAGATTCAGATAGACCCGACCGTATTGCCGTCCAGCCACTGGATTGTCGCCCAACTCGAAGCCAAGATCGCGGAGAAAGTGTGTGAACATCTCGCGCACAACCCGATCAACAAGCGACCAGGTCGCGGGAGTCACAACGTCAGGCATAACCTCGGCAGCGTTGATGCGAGTCCAGATTTGCCGATCCGCAGGCAGAGCCGCGGGAGTAGCCGTGATCGGCCGCGCCTGCAGGATGAAGAACTCGCCCCCCGCCAATGCCCATTCGATGTCCAGGGGCCTGCCGAGACGGTTTTCCATATCAGCGCCCAGCCAGGCAAGTCGCGACACATCGTCCTCGTTGAGCGGGGCGGTGCCTCCGACTGGAACGGCCGTGCCCAGCAAACGATAGTCCGCTGAGTCAACCGCATACCTCGCGGGAGTTACCCGTCCGGAGACAAGGGCATCGCCAAGTCCCTGCACGGCCTCGATCAGCATCTGCGAATCCCCATTGATCGGGTCGCGGGTAAACAAAACACCCGCTGCATCGGCAGCGACCATCGGCTGAATCACAACAGCCATGGCGGGCTCGCGAGAACCGCGGGACACTGCCGACCGATACGCAAGAGCGCGGTCAGACCACAGAGAGGCGTAAACATGGCGAACTGCTTCAGACAGCCCGGTCGGAGCCACTTTCAGAAAGCTGTCGTGCTGACCAGCGTGCGAGGCAAAGGGTGAATCCTCATCCACAGAGGATGACCGCACAGCGTAACACTGTGCAGGCAGCAGTGTTGCGACATCAGCAATGGCGGATTCCACTTCCTCTGGAAGCGGAGCGGAGTCGATTGCTGCTCTGATTCGCGCGGCCTGTTCGGAGGTAAGGGGCTCGGGTAGCGGGTACTTCTTCGGCATCGTCGCGGAGATTATGGGCAGTGCAATATGTGCACGGTAGGCATCCGCCTTCAGGACAACTGTCGAAGGCACTGGCGCACCGATCGATGCAAGCTCCTGCAGTCCTCTGCCCTTGCCGCCAAGGATGGGAGTCCATTTCTCCTGCGGGAGTGTTGTCGGCAGCAGAACCAGAAAGCCATTCATATCACCTATCTTACGGGCCCGCCGGATTGCCGCAACTATGTATTTTGCTCGCAGGTGGCAGCGACAGTGTTCTTTGATACTCCCTGCCAGCCCGCGGCTTCGGGCTTGCGCGAAGCGGCTTCGGACACCTGCGCGGACCTTGTTCGTTCTCCGGCAGAGCGTGCTCGGCAAACCGCGAACGTTAGCCTCCGGCCTGCCCCTTCCACCGTCGCGCCTTGATCTCCTTCCACCCCGCTCTCGCCATCAAATGGCTGCATGATCCGGGCTATTGACAAGTATTGACCTCACGCATAATAGCTATACGCAAGCGCCTGCGGTCCGTTTACCAACTGGAGGCTTATGACCCAGAACACCCTTCGAATCTTCATTTCGTCTCCTGGAGACGTTGCCGAGGAGCGGGAAATGGCCAGAAGAGTCATTTCCCGTCTCTCCAAGACATTTGCAGAAGTGGTGAAACTCGAGCCGCTGTTCTGGGAACACGAGCCAATTCTCGCGGTTGACACATTTCAGACGCAGATCCCGGATCCAGCAGAAACGGACATTGTCGTTGCGATCCTTTGGTCCCGCCTTGGCACAAGGCTTCCCCCGCAAATACACAGAACGGATGGATCACAGTACTCTTCCGGAACGGAATATGAGATCGAACGCGCGATTGACAGCTATCGCAAAAGAAGGACACCGGATCTGCTGGTTTACAGGAAACTTGGCGAGCCCGTCGTGCCTCTCAAGGACAAGACCGAGATTATCGAACGATTCAGTCAGAAGGAAGCTCTGGAAGAGTTTGTGCAGAGATGGTTCCACGGTCAGGAAGGTACGATCGTACTTGCATACCATTCATTCGAGGATTCCGGCAGGTTTGAGGATCTTCTCGAAGAACACCTGAAAAAGCTTATTGAACGTCGCCTGAAGGAGCGCGGCGTCACGTTCGGCGATGCAAGGGAAAGCACATTGTCAATCACTTGGACAGAGGGCTCGCCATTCAGGGGGCTCTCCGCATTTGAATACGAACATGCCGCAATATTCTACGGGCGCTCCCGGGCGACCAGCGAGGTGATAAACACCCTCAGAAAGCGTGCAATTGACGGCTGCCCGTTCATTCTCCTGCTGGGAATGAGCGGTTGCGGAAAATCATCACTTGTCCGCGCGGGAATTCTGCCTTTGCTTACGCAACCGGGTGTAATTGAAGGCATCGGACTCTGGCGCTACGCTGCCATGAAGCCATCTGAGACAACGGGAGATCTCTTTGACGGGCTTGCTTCTGCCCTGCTGAAAGACACCGCCTTACCGGAGCTTGCTTGCGACGGAACAACAGCTTCCCAGCTTGCCGCAACTCTCAGAGAGAATCCGGCGTCTGCTTATCCCCTTGTCAAAGGCGCTCTTGCACAGGCAGCCTTGTCTGCGAAGGGATCGGGCAAGCCTCCAGAAGCACGCTTTGCCCTTGTGCTTGACCAGTTGGAAGAGGTCTTCACCCGCACAGACGTAACCCCCGAACAACGGGCACGCTTCTTCGAGTCAATCAACTCATTGGTGAGAAGCGGAAGAGCGTGGGTGATCGGCATAATGAGAAGTGATTACTACCCGCGCTGCTCAGAAGTGCAAACGCTTTCAGCACTGAAGGAAGGAAGCGGTCAATACGATGTGCTTCCTCCATCCCCTGCCGAAATAGCGCAGATGATCCGCAGACCGGCTTTGTCCGCCGGTCTACTGTTCGAAAAGCACCCAAAGACGCACGAGAGCCTTGATGAAGTCATTCTCGCTGCAGCGTCTTCCGATCCTGCCAGCTTGCCTCTTTTGGAGTTCACACTCGAAGAACTGTACAAGAAGCGTCAGGTCGGAGGGTTGCTTACCTTTGCTGCATATGAGGAGCTTGGCGGCGTGGAGGGCTCTCTCGCCAACAGAGCTGACGAAGTCTTTCGGTCACTTGACATGGAAGCCCAGAAGGCTCTGCCGAGAGTTCTCAGGGCGCTCGTCACGGCCGGTAGTCATGAAAGCAGACCCGCACGAAAGGTCGCTTCACTTGCCCGTTTCAGGGAAGATGCACCAGCCCTCGCTCTTGTGAATTCATTCGTCGAGGCACGGTTGTTTGCTTCAGATATTGCCAATGACGGCACTCCACTTGTGTGTATAACACACGAAGCCCTGATATTGCGTTGGAAGCAGGCCCAGGACTGGCTTTCACGCGACAGGGAACTGCTTGTCGTGAGCGCTCGGGTGTCAGCTTCGGCAGCCCGCTGGGCCAAGGAGAATCGCAGTAGCGACCTGCTTCTTCCTTCTGGGAAACCGCTTGAAGAAGCCGAACACTTGTTCGAGTCAGGTTTCTATCTTCAGCAGGAGGAAATTGACCATATTCGGGCCTCGCAGAGAAGGTTCAAGCGCACCAACAATATCAAGCGCGCAGCCGTTGCCGCTCTTGCGGTTCTTGCCCTGATTGCCACCTTTGCGGCAGTAGCCGCAAATTCGCTGCGGCACGAGGCCGATGCGGCCAAATTCGTTGCTCAGACACAAGAGAAAAACGCTCAGCAGGCAGCGTTGGATGCACAGAAGGAACGGGACGAAGCCAATGTTCAGAGAGAGCGTGCAACCGAAGCACTTCTGAAAAAGCAGATTGCGTATTTCTGGACACTTCAGGAAAAAGGCGATAGCAGCGCCGCCCTGCTGAATTTTGCCACTCTGCTTCACTCCGTCGAGTCACCGTCGTATGCTCTTCGCAACAAGTCCCCCTACACACTCGCTCTGCGTACCGCGATCGGAGAGTTGCAGCGTGCAATGCCGGAACTCACCTACATGCGGAAGATGGATAAGGGCTCGACGTATTGTACCGATTGGGCTGCGAAACAAGTCGCGTTTGTCGCCCAGTCAGGCAATGTCGAGATACGCAGCATCAGCGATTGGAACCTCATATACGAAATACCATCTGCTGTGGTAGGTGACGCCATGTACTTGGAGTTCTCGGACTCCAGTAACACTTTGCTGGTATTTAGTGATAGATGGACGACCTTGCGAGTGTTTTCTCTGTCCTCTCGTAAACAGCTTCTTGACACCATAACTGCAACGCAATACCTTCGCGCACACCTGATCAACGACACTCTTCTCTACGTCTCTTCTGCACAGTCGGTGGAGCTCTGGAACATCGCGACCTCCAAGAAGCTATTGGCACTGACATATCTGCCGGAACGGCGGGTAACCTGCACTTTCGGCAATATGCAGTATCTTGCGGTCGCGCTGAACGAAGCGGGCGATCCGCCCAAGCGAACGCTGTTGTTCTACGATCTGCAAAAGCTCGAGGCGCCGCCGCAGGCAATTGACTACTCGACTAATGGCGAGGTCACAGCGGGGTGCTTTCTGGCAAATGGCGATGCGGTCGTGTCCACCTCCGAACCGCCGACTATTGAGGCTCTACGCCCTGCCGGGAACGTGTTCACACGTGGAAACCGACAATCGCTGCCCAGCAAAGTATCGCAGTTGCAGCCCCTTGACGCTGTGCTGCTTGTTCATTTTACCGATAAGGGCGTATCTGTACTCAGTCCATCATCTCTTGACACTCTCATCGCGCTGACTACCTCCTTCAACCGCAGTTATGGCTATCGTCTACAGCCACACGACAACATTTCGTTTCTTACCTTTACAGACACAAGCGTTGGCGCTCAGCCAGTTATTCCATCCGAACGCGCAACACTTTCCCTTGCATATTATACTATGAATTATAAGCTCGTAGTGGAACGGCTTTCACCCAGGCGCTGGTTACCTCTCAGTGAAGTGTTTTCCGCCAATATCGGCAACCATATTGTAGATTCTTCCTTTTCGCCCGATTGCGTTGCCACTCTGGCATCGACAACCGGATATTTGTACCGCTGGGACTGCTCGCACTCACTCGCACAGCTTCTTTACGGCAGCCCATTCTCTCACGTTTCGCTTGCGCCTGATTGCAGGCAAGTAGGCATACTGAGCAAGAAGACGCTCAGTGTCGTCCCGGTCGTACCGAATGGCGGAGCCGTAATTGATAGCGAGGTCTTGCCCTATAGTTTGGTGTCCGGCAAATTCAGCGATGATGGCCAGAAGTACATTGCTTACGAGGCCAATGATAGCTGGTATATCAAGAAGTCTCATAGCGTTCTCCTGAACGTTGCCACCAGAAAGCACGTAACGCTTCCGTTGTCAGTAGATCGCGATCGTATGGTATTCAGCCCTGACAGCCGGTGTTTTGCCTATCAGTGCCAGACAATGGAAGACGTGAGTGCATATGCTCGTCAGGTGGAACTTCTGACGTGTGCTGACCTGCAGCCCTATGCGACCGTTCCGGTAAATGATGTGTCTTGCTATGCTTTTTCGAGTAATTCCAAAGAGCTGATTCTTATGGAGTATGCTGACTCGAGCACATCCGTAAAGCAATGGAGTGTCGCAGGTAAGCGATACGAGGATGCCGTTGTCACCTTGCACAATGTCAAGATTGTTTCCCTGGAGATCGCCCCTGATGGCATGTTTGCCGTGACGCTCGAGGAATCGTCAGCCGAGGGCGGTTGTGTCGCGAGAATTCGTCGGACGGCCAATTGGGAGGTCGTCGGTGAACCCATTTGCATCAGCTCGTTTGGATCCCTGATGCTCCCGGGTTCCTGGAAGACCTGTTACAGTGATGATTCCCGGTATGTCTGTGCTTGCGCTTTTGATGGGTTTGTGCGCGTGTTCGAATTGGCAACCGGTCGACTTGCTTTTGAAGTTTGGACCGAGGGCAATTTCCCGGTCGCGTGTTTTTTGAACAACGACAGGTATCTTGCCGTTTCCACGGGTTCAAAAGTCCGTATTTGGGACATAGCGCTTGGAATTCAGGTCGCGCCTGACATCGTTTGCCCGGGACACGTGTACGAGCTTCTCAGGAACGATTCCGGCGTTCTCTATGCTGCTGCCAATTTTGGCCTGCTTATGTGGTCCCCGGCTCCTGCTCAGGCTGACAGCGCTTTGTTGCTGTCGTACGCACAGGCTGTATCGAGGAGAAAGGCGAATGCGAGCGGCATAGTCACACCACTCAGCGACGATGAGGTCTATGCGGTGTGGCTAAAGTATGCCGCAGCGACTGGGAAGAACGAACTCAAACCCCTTGGCGGCGATGGGGCAAACGACAAAAAGGTGCCGTAAGACCTGAATGTCCCAGCCCTCAGCCTTTGTGTCCCAGTTCTGCCTGACACGGTCGATCGGGTTGGTCATTTCCGCCTCCGGCGGACCGCAGGCTTGGCGGGTGATTTCGCGACTTTCAACGGCTTCCACATACTGACAGTGATCGACTCGAATCCCTGCGAAGTCCAGAATCCCAGGCCGATGTCATTGCGGACGGCCGCCGCAAGATAGATATCATCGGCACCATGCAAAGAGTACCACTTTTCCGCTGCGGCCAGAAGACGCTTTCCGAGCCCCCCTCGGCGATGGCTCTCCATAACGGCTGCGTCGGTGATATAGCCGCTCTTGCGCGGCACCACCACTTTGGGGGATTCCTTGAAGATGCCATGCAGGAAGCCGACCACATTGCGAGAGTCATTACGTCCGCATGACCTCGGTAGCGTTGATGCGTCCAGATTTGCCGATCCGCAGGCTGCGCTTGGGAGCTTGCGGAATCGGACGGTCCTGCAGGACGGAGAACTGGCCTCCGGTCAACGCCCACTCAATATCCAGGGGCCTGCAGAGCCAGTTCTCCATATCCGTGCCCAGCCATGCAGTTATACGGGCTCGTCGGCTTTGTGCTCAGTCGCGTCGGCCACAGGCAGGTTGGGGACAAGCTCATCCCGAATTCTTTGCGCGAGCACGGCTTGCCTGTTGTCTCGGCTGACCGCGAAGTCCAGCAGTTTCCCGACAGCCGTCCTTGTGTCGCCCATTGGGGCCGGAGCATCCAAACGGGCAAATCCCCTCTCAAGAAGCGGGCCTGCGGCTGCACGGTCACCGCGAACGACAGCCTTGATCGCAGCCACGGCGTTCATCAGGGCGCTCTCTGCCGGGGACCATTCCTGCCGGTCCTGCTCCACATCCCCCGGCTCGCCCTGCCCGCCGGCCCGGATGTCAATATCCACCCGCCAGAACAAAGGCACCATCGCGAAGCGCACGAACGCAACCCGTCTGCCACGCGCACCCCTGAAGTCCGGGTCCCACCGCAGGGACTCCACCCGCCCCGCGAGGGACAGGATTTCGGCCAGCCTGCCGACACTGCCCGTGAACTCCCGGCCCGGCACCTCCCACGCGATGTCAATATCGCTGTATTCGTCTGCGTCGCCTCTGCTGAGCGAGCCACGCAGTCCGGCCCGCGAGAGGTGGCTCGCCGAAGTCAATGCACTTAGGATCCGCTCGACGAGTTACGCACGCAGGAAACATCCAGTTCCATCGGCGCCCTTCTCTCTACAGTTTCA
>Ga0265297_10004028_pt1 | contig 24920 bp, 18 predicted proteins | sample Munlanlwell13791_FD_192502 | JGI IMG/M metagenome (GOLD analysis project Ga0265297, IMG submission 192502) | Leachate microbial communities from a municipal landfill in Southern Ontario, Canada - Leachate well 137-91 | ecosystem: Engineered > Solid waste > Landfill > Unclassified | place... | reverse complement strand
CGATCGCAGGGTCCGAATATGCCGTGAAAAAGCCGGCCAGATCTTGATAACGAGCTTTTGAATAGGTGGCGTGAAGGCCTCTAACATCTCTTTTATATGCGTCTGAAAGAGAAAGCAAAAAGTTGTCTCTTAATCCCGGAGGATATTGTTCTTTTATACCTCCGGTTGTTGAACCGAAGGTGGGAATACCTTTCCATAAAAGCTCGGTGATCACCATTCCAAAAGCCTCATAACAACTCGGATGGCTTCCCAGGGTTGCTGTGCTTTGAAGGCCGTTGACCTCCAGTTGGTTCAATATGGTCCTTGCCGCCAGATCGCCGTTTGATCTTAAATGCAAACGGGCTTTTCTCAGGCTGTCTCCGAACGGGCTTTGATCGTCTTCTGCAAGTTCCGAAAGTACTTGCACCGCGGCAGCCTTGTCCTCGTTATCCAATTTTCTATCCATCTTCGGCAATGTTATAGGAACAATAATAAAATCGTCTTCGTTCAAGGCTCCCGAAGCGACCAAATAGCGCTTGTGATTAAAAATAGCACTGAGCTTGTTTTGCGCGTTTTCGTCCGCGTGCAAGGAGCAGACAAAAACAAGCTGGGGTCTGGCCTGGCCGGGTCGCAGATTACCGATGATGCTCAGGAAAGCTCTAGTTGTGACAAAGAAGTCTTTGATCGCGGCAAACCTTCCCATCTGGAGGATCACTTCTCTGCTTTTTGAAATATTATGTTTTGCTCTCAAATAGTCTATGTAAGATTCGGAAGGCCGGCAATTTTTCAGGTCAAAAGGGTCTATCCCGAAGACCGGCATTGCTATCGCGCGTTCTCTGAACGCTAGCGGAAAGTCATCCCTGCTCCAGCCGATCAAGGCATCTGTTTTTTCAAGGAAGGGAGTAAAATACTCTAGCGATATCGGCATCGGGTCCGCGAATTCCCTGTGATTTACCCAAACAGTCTTAATATGCGGATATTTGCTTTTGATCAATGGGACCAGACCGAGAGGATGGATGTCATTAAGAAATATAACATTTACTTCCCTTAGGTCTTGTTCAGATTCTATTTGTCCCATAAAACCAGTAATAAATCCTGCGTATACCGCTTTTTGGTATCTGTTCAATAAGCCGGCACCTGATTCCGCCTGTTTTCTGATGCGGCCGGCTGACTTTCCCTCAAGTCCTTTGAAAAGATATTCCGGTACGGAAGCCGAATTGAATATGCCGTTTATTATTTCAGGCCTGTCTGAGGAGAATATGGTCTTGGCGATCTCCCGTCCGTTGCCATGTGTGATATTGATCGTTCTTGCCAGTGAATTGCAGATGTCCAAAATATTTCTTCCGGTCGCGGTGACGAATAATATTTTATTTGTTGTCCCGATCTTCATAATATCTCCCCATATAAATATGCCGAACATCGAACACACTGCTTATCGGCTATCCATATATCGACTGCATTTTTCGGCAATTTCACTCAAATAGAACTCTGACCGTTGATGTCATATCTCCCCATATATAATTTCTGAAGAGGTTGTATAATTATGAAAATGGAACGTCACGCGTATATAAGACTGACCAAGATCAACGACCTGATAAAGAGCAAAAGGTATCCTAACTGCAAGTTCCTTGCCGAAGAGTTTGAGGTGAACGAGAGGACGATACTGCGGGATATTGAGGCGTTAAAGGACCAGCTTGGTGCGCCTGTGAGGTACAGCAAGGCAAAAAATGGATATTACTACGAAGACGACGACTTCTCTCTTCCTGATGTAAAAATGACCGAGGGAGAGCTTATATCGGTCTTCCTAGGAGTTGAAGTACTTAAGAAGTTCAAGGGAACACCTTTTGCCTCAAAGATAGAGCAGGCATTTCAAAAGATCGAGCTGCTGCTGCCAAAAACGATATCTCTGGACCTTAATGAGATCGAAAACTGTTATTCCTTTGATATAAAGCAGGTTAAGGAGTTTGATCAAAAAAGCGCAGGGATATTTGACGCACTTTCAAAGGCAATAAAGGAAAAGCAAACGGTCGAAATGACCTATTATGCGATCGGGAAGGACAAAACCACGGAAAGAGCAGTTGATCCATACCACTTACGGCATTCCGGCTCGTGGTACCTGGTCGGGTATGACCATATCCACAAAGACCTGCGGACATATGCGGTGGATCAGATTAAAGAGATCAAAGTTCAAAGTTTAAAGTTCAAAGTGCAAGAAGGCTTCTCCCCGGAAAAGTTTTTTGCGCATTCGTGGGGAATAATTGAAGGTGAGGAATTGACTAAGGTCGTCGTAAAGCTCGATAAAAGCATTGCGCGGTGGTTTAAGAGTAGGATGCTTCATCCAAGCCAGAAGACCAATATGAATAAGGATGGATCTATAACCCTGACCTTTGAAGTGTCCGGAACGGATGAGATAAAGAGGTGGATATTGAGCCAGGGGGCAAATGCTAAGGTGATTGAGCCGAAGGAATTGAAAGATGAGATTAGAGATGAGGCGAAGAGGATGATACATGCCTAAACCCCAGCCGTTCCTCTCAAAATCCAAGTATCTTGAGGGTGTAAAGTGTTCAAAACTACTTTGGTGCGAGTTTAATAATAGAAAAGCATTTCCGAAGACAGACCCCGCGACGCAGGCGATATTTGACCAGGGGACAAAAGTCGGGGAGCTTGCACAGAAACTATTTCCCGATGGCATTAAGATCGAACGCGAACAAATGCCGGAGAAGATGCACGCAAAATCCATTGAAGCGCTGAAACTTCGCAAGCCGCTGTTTGAATCCGGTTTGATTTATGGTCGCGCATACGCTCTTCCTGACATTCTTGATCCTGTTGAGGGGGGCGCATGGGATATTATCGAAGTCAAAAGCGGAACGAGTGTCGAAGATACTCATTTAATCGATGTTGCCTACCAGAAATACGTTTATACAGGCGCCGGGCTCAAGATCCGCCGCTGTTACCTGATGTATATTGATAAGGAATATGTCCGTAAAGGAGAGATAGAGCCAAAGAAACTGTTAAAAAAAGAAGATATAACAAAAAAGATCAAGCCATATGAAAAAGGGCTTAAAAGTTCCATCGATTCGATGCTTGAGATAATTTCCGGCAAAGAACCCGTTGTAAAGATCAGCCCTAGATGCAGCAGCCCGTACGCTTGCCCGCTTGAAGATTTTTGCTGGGGATTTTTACCGGAGGGAGATATATTTCAGCTGCGAGGAAAGAAAGAGAAGCTATACGCTCTTCTGGATGAGGGGATATTAAAGATAACCGATATTCCGCCGGACGGGAGATGGAGCGAGAAACAGCTTTTGCAAATCAATAGCCACAAGACAGGTAAAGTGCATGTGGACAAGGAAGGGATCCAAGATTTTATAAATGAGCTGAAATATCCTATTTATTTTCTTGATTTTGAGACTATAATGCCGGCCATTCCAGCGTATGACCTTTCGCATCCTTATGAGATGATACCATTCCAGCTCTCGCTTCATATTGTGCAAAAGGCTGGGGCTAAGCCGGTGCATTACAGCTATCTGGCGCCGGGAGATGTAGACCCGCGGCCGGAGGTACTTAAACAATTAAAAGACCTATTGGGGAACACCGGCACGATCCTGGCTTATAACATGTCCTTTGAGATCAACCGACTAAGGGATGGGGTGGAAGCATATCCGGAATATAAAGGCTGGTTTAGCAAATTAGAGAAGCGGTTCATTGATCTTTTAACCCCGTTCAGGTCGCTTAATTACTATAATCCGAAACAAGAAGGCAGCGCGTCAATAAAATACGTTTTGCCGGCGCTAACGGGGACGAGTTATGCGGGTATGGAAATCGCGGACGGGGCCACAGCGAGCAGGGAATATGAAAGGGTCACATTTGGTAGTAATATAGAAGCCAAGGACCGCCAAAAAGTCCGCGATGCGCTTGAAAAATACTGTCAGCTTGATACGCAGGCGATGATCGATGTGTTGGAAAAGCTTAAAGAGTTATAATAGAGCTGTGAAGTTGTGGCAAACTGGAAGGAAAACATAGCGCAACGAAACATACTTAATAATAATTGAATGGAGACTTCATGAAAAGAAGAATGCAAGAAAAAGAAACTACACAAGCGGAAATAACAAAACTAGTTAATCAGATGGATACCAGCGAAATATGTCTCCCAAGTTTTCAAAGAGACTTTGTGTGGACAAAAGAACAAATGGCTTTATTGATAGAAAGTGTAATTCGACATTACCCAATAGGTTGTTTTATGTACTTAAATTGCGACATGAATCAAGATTTTGGATATTTTTCTTTTGCGGAAACTGACAAAAAGGCAATTGCTTCTGAATATTATGTGATTGATGGGCAGCAACGTCTTAGAACATTCTTTAAGCTTCTACATGAGGCAAAGAAATATGAAGCTTTTGATCCAATAGAATGTCAAGGTGGCAATTACAAGTTTTACTATGATGTTAGATACAATCCTTACAGTCTCCCAAAAGAAATCAGGAAGCCAACATTTATTGTTCCAATATCAACGGAGGAAGAAGAAAAGGATGAGCATTTAAGAAAAGAAGTTAAATACCGAATACCAGTTGAATTCTTGATGAGCGAAAAGAATTCAGAAAAATGGATAAAACTATCTATACCCAAAAAAAGCAAAAGCAGAAAAAAAGAATTTGAATCAAATATTGAGGAAACGAGATCCCTTATATGTAGTTACAAGTGCCCCATTGAAAAAATCAATATGAGGCTGAATCCCAAAGATCATGCCAACATGTTTCAGTTGTTAAATGAGGGAGGCACTGATCTTACAATATTTGATTTGCTTGTTGCAGAATTCACTCCGGAAAAGGTTAATTTAAGAAAATTGTGGAAGCAAGCCCTGAAAGATTATGCAAATCTGGCAAAGTATAATATTGATCCGCTATATGTAATAAGGACTCTAGTCTTAATTCGAAAAACAAAAAATGAGGATGAAAATCCAACATGCAAAAAACCAGACATTAGAAAACTAAGAGCCTTATACGATGATGTCAAAAATGTTTCTAAGGCACTACAAGAGGATTGGGGCGAGGCTGTGAGGTTTGTTGACAAAGCAATGGACAAAATCGTTAACAACTTTGGTGTGTGTAAAAGAAAATATCTTCCTTATTCCCCTATGATTATTACTCTTGCAATAGCCGAGTGGTGGGTGTGGAGAGAAGAATACCCTGAAGTATCAAAAAGAAAGATAAATCAAAAAATAAGAAGATGGTATTGGAGTAGTGTATTTGATAACAAGTACGAAAAAAGTACGGATAACGTTATTAGTAAAGAATATTCCGCGTTAAGGAAATGGCTTGCGCCGCGAGGCAGCAAAAAAATGCCGTCCGATATTTCAGTTTATTTTAGCAAATATGAGATAGAAAAAAAGATACTTAATGATATTGAGTCGGCTGGGGATGCAAGATATAAAGCGATCATGTGTATGCCATTAATAGACGGGAAAGGGCGGGATATATATTCCGAAAACATTCTCGATAAAAAGGCGGTAGTTAATGATCATCATATCTATCCAAAAGCATCCGATGTTACAAAAGGTTGCGATAAGAACGAAGTAAATAATATAGTAAATAGAATGTTGATTACAGGAGAAACAAATAACGAAATATGGAAAAAATCTCCATATGATTATTTGGAGTCTGTGCCGAATAGAATCTTAGCGAAGCATTTCTTATTTAAGTCGATTGTTAGTAAGCAGTTAAGCTTTGGTGAATTTATGGAAAAAAGGAAGAAACTATTGGTAAATGCTATATACAACTTGCTAACATTTGGGGATATTGATTAATAAAAAGCATTGATTTCAAATAAAATGAAAAACAAACTCGCCCTCGTCTTCTCCGGCGGCTTCTCCAAGGGTGCCGCGCATCTTGCTATAGCAAAAGCATTTATTGAAAAGGGATATAAGCCGGACCTTTATGTAGGGACGTCGGTGGGGGCTGTCGCGGCGGTGCTGCTTGCGTTCTGTAAAGACACAGATGAGGCCATTGAGCTGTACAGAAGCTTTGCGAAGAACCATATCTGGCCGCAGATGCTTGCTGTGGACGTTTTTGCTAAAGGCGGGATATTTACGGCGGATATACTGGCGCGGGACATGGCGCGCCATGTCGGCATAGAAGATGTGATATTTGACGACCTTAAAAAACCGGTATATATAACGGCGTCAGATATAAATAGCGGAAAACAAATCGTATTCGGGCCGAAAGGCAAGATGAAAGTCATAGATGCGCTTGAAGCGGCGATCTCGCTTCCGATGATATTTAAACCAAAGAAAATGCTGATTGACAATAAAATTCACGCGCTGTGCGACGGAGGCATGGTCGAGAACTGTCCCATTACCGCCGCCGCAAAGATACCGGGCGTGAAAAAGATCCTTGCGGTGGATCTGGGGTGTCTCGCGGACGGAGACACGGACTACAGCGACAAGAATATCGCCGATGTGTTCCTGCGCTATGTCGATCTTGTCAGCTCTTATCCGCAATTGAAAGCGTCTTTGAAAGATGAAATATTCAAGAAAAAAAATATCTCTTTGCGTATTTTGAATCCGGGCCTTGCAAATATCAAGCCGTTCGATATAAAAGCTGCACCTGAAGTAATAGACAGGACGGGTAAATTCGCGGAGGCAATTTTGAGCAGGTTTGACAATGAAAAGAGCTTTTTCGGGAAGTGGAAGAGAAGGCCGAAGATCGGGAAAGATATCGTTTCTTTGAAAGTTGGGATGGAGGGAGTGAATGGGTGGGAGATAATGGATAAAGGTGTTTGATATGGCGGGTTTTGAGTAGTGAGAACGCTCTATATAATAGTGCTAAAATAAGGACAAATATGACACCCGATGAATATTTGCAATCGCTAATTACAAAATACAAGGCTTCGACAGGAACTGGTAGCGTAGCATATAACGCAGGCAATGCGATTTACCCTATTATAAAAAAATGGGCGGGGGTACAATTGCGAGAAGTCAGTTTTTCCGGTTCCAATGCAAAGGGGACAGCTATTCACGGGACAACTGATGTTGACTTATTTATTTCATTAAAATCTGACACTAAAGAAACAATGAAACAGCTCTTCGATAAACTATTTACAACAATGAAAGGAAACGGATATACAGGTGCTCTCAAGCAAAACGTTTCAATCCATGTGAATCATGTTGGGATTGATGTGGATTTAGTTCCGGCTGTCCATTTTGGAGATAATTCAGAGGATCATTGGTTATATGTAAATAAACCTAACCGTGATCGAACAAAAACAAATATTACTACTCATATAAATCTTGTAAAAGGATCTGGCAGAATAAATGAAATTATCCTTGCAAAAATATGGCGTAAAAATCATGGGTTAGATTTTCCGTCGTTTTATCTTGAACTCGCCGTGATCGAAGCATTGAAATACACACGCACGGGACTCGCAGATAATTTTATTAAGATTTTAGAGTATTTAAGAGATTTGTTGGCTACCGCAAGACATGTTGATCCTGCTAATTCAAATAATATTATTTCTGATGATCTAACGGTTGCTGAAAAGAAGATAATTGCTGATCAAGCTAAAAAAAGCAGAGCTGAACCAAAATGGGAACAGACAGTATGGTAAGAGGGAATAAACATATAAACATTCGTGATATATTTCTTGGTCTTCAAAAACAGATGAGGTCAAAGTTGTCGTTGAATAGAAGGATATTGACTCATCCGGTAGCGAAAGGCGATTCAGCTGAAGCTGAATGGATGGTCATGTTAAAGGGCTATCTTCCAAGTCGTTACTGTGTCGATAGAGCCTTTGTAATTGATTGTAAGGGTAATGTTAGCGACCAAATTGACATTGTAATCTATGATCGTCATTATTCCCCATTTATTCTAAAGCAGGATGGGGCAACATATATTCCAGCGGAAAGCGTGTATGCAGTAATTGAGGTAAAACCAGATCTTAATAGTGCAAATATTAAATATGCAGCTGAGAAGGCTAATTCTGTGCGAAGATTGGAGAGGACAACCGCAACTATAGTCCACGCAGGCGGCAAGATTCAAAAACCCAAAAAACCGTTCTTTATATTAGCAGGCATATTAACAAATGATGGAAATTTGCCGAATGGTATTAAGGATTATTTATGCAAAGCAAAGAAAAACTATTTTCTACATTTTGGCTGTTCACTTCAAGGCGGTTCGTTTTGGTTTAAAACGTGCCGAGGGAAAAAGATGTCTTTTGAAGCCAGCTCTAAAGATGAAGCTTTAATATTCTTCTTTCTTAATTTGCTTTCAGAGCTTCAGCAGCTTGGTACAGTTCCGGCAATTGATATAAAAGCCTATATTGATGCTTTTAAAGCCAAAAGGGTCAAAAGAAAATGACTAACAAAAAAGAGTTGTCCGAGAGGGATATCTGCACTAAATATATTTTACCGGCATTGATAAAATCCGGCTGGAACAGTGAAAAGCAGATCAGGGAAGAAGTCTTCTTTACTGACGGGCGGATATTCGTTAAGGGAGATAAGACTGCCAGAGGTGAAAGAAAAAGAGCAGATTTTATTCTTTATCTTAAACCAAACATCCCGATAGCGGTTATTGAGGCAAAAGATAATAACCATTCAATCGGGTCCGGAATGCAGCAGGCTCTAAAATATGCGGAGATACTTGATATTCCGGTTGCTATCAGCGCCAATGGGGACGGTTTTTTGATACATGATAGGTCGGGGCTTATCTCCAAAGGAGAAAAGCAGATAAGTCTTGATGAATTTCCTTCACCTGAAGTTTTGTGGGGAGCTTATAAGAAATTCAAGAAAATTGAAACTCCTGAACAGGAAAAATACGCTTCATTTGATTATTTCTATGACGGATCAAAACGCGCTCCGAGATATTATCAGCAGATAGCAATTAACAGGACTGTTGAGGCTATAGCTAAAGGTGCGAACAGGATTTTGCTTGTAATGGCCACAGGAACAGGCAAAACATATACTGCCTTTCAGATCATTTATCGCTTATGGAAAAACGGAAAGAAAAAACGCATATTATTCCTTGCTGACAGAAATGTTCTCATTGACCAGACAAAACGCGGAGACTTTAAATATTTCAAAAAGCTTATGACCGTTATCAAAAAGAAGAAAATTGATAAAGCGTTCGAAGTGTATATGGCTTTGTATCAAGGGCTAACAAATTACAACGAAGACAAAGATGCATACAGACAATTTAGCCGAGATTTTTTTGACCTTATAGTTGTAGATGAATGCCACAGGGGAAGTGCCGATGCTGATAGCGCATGGAGAGAGATTCTGGAGTATTTTAGTTCCGCAACACAGATAGGTCTTACGGCAACACCACGAGAGACAAAGGAAATATCAAATACTCAATATTTTGGCGAGCCCATTTATATGTATTCACTCAAACAGGGAATAGATGATGGGTTTCTTGCGCCTTATAAAGTCATTCGTGTCGGGTTAAACACTGATCTTGAAGGGTGGAGGCCGGACGCGGGAATGACAGACAAAGACGGAAAGGAAGTTGAAGACAGGATCTATAACACAAATGATTTTGATAGGACGCTGGTCATAGACGAGCGGACAAAAGCAGTTGCCAAAAAGGTTTCGGAATTTCTAAAGAAAACCAACAGATATGATAAGACGATCATATTTTGTGTTGATATCGAGCACGCGGAAAGGATGAGGCAGGCAATTGTCGCTGAAAATGCCGATTTAGCGCTTGAAAACCGTAAATATGTGATGAGGATCACCGGCGATGACAATGAAGGCAAGCGGGAAGTGGATAACTTTATCAATCCGGAAGAGAGATATCCGGTTATCGCGACAACATCAAAACTGATGACAACCGGTGTTGACGCGCAAACCTGCAAGTTAATTGTTCTTGACTCAAATATCAGGTCAATGACGGAATTCAAACAAATTATCGGACGCGGCACTCGAATTAACGAGGAATACGGAAAAACTTTCTTCACTATTATGGATTTCAGGAATGTTACTGATCTTTTTGCTGATCCGGCTTTTGACGGCCCTCCTATAATGGTCAAGCTGGTCAAAGGCGAAGATGAATTAACCGACGATGATATCCTTCCTGATGAAAAACAACCGATTATTGACCATGAAACAAGCCTCCCTGTTGATTTTGATAAAACGGAAACAATAGAACAAACAGAAACTCCTCAAATAGTGGATGGAGGGGATATAACAACAGAACCGCGTCCCAAAGTATATGTAGCAGGGGTTGATGTTTCGGTGTTAAATGAGAGAGTCCAATATCTGAATACGAACGGCAATCTTATCACGGAAAGCCTGAAAGAATATACAAAAAACAGTATTTTGAGGGAATACAGGACACTCCAAGAGTTTTTAACGCAATGGAACGGGACAAACAAAAAGAAAGCCATAATTGACGAGCTTGAATCTCAAGGCATCATTCTTGATAACTTATTGTCTGATGTAAAGAAGGACCTGGATGTGTTCGATCTTATCTGCCATGTTGCTTGGGATAAGCCAGCGCTTACAAGGAGAGAACGGGCTGAAAATGTAAAAAAACGTAATTACTTTACAAAATATGAAGATAAAGCTCGAAAAGTAATTGATTCACTGATCGATAAATACGCGGAAGAAGGAATTGAAAACATCGAAGACCTTGCAATTCTTAGGGTGGAGCCGTTTACAAATTACGGAACACCACTTGAAATAGTTCAATCATTCGGAGGAAAAGAGAAATATGAACACGCTATAGAAGAGCTTGAGCGAGAGCTTTATGCTGTGGCGTAAGGAGTAAAGATGAAGAATATAGGCAATATTATTAGAACGCTTCAAAACATCATGCGCAAAGACCCTGGCGTATCGGGAGACGCACAGCGCATTGAGCAATTGGGGTGGATGATCAGCCTGAAGATATTGGATGATAAAGACAAAGAAATTGAAATGCTTAATGGTAAATATGTTTCTCCGATACCGAAAAAACTTCAATGGAGAAATTGGGCCGCGGATGATGAGGGAATGACGGGAGAAGAGCTGAAAGAATTTGTTGACAGCAAACTTATTCCTCAATTAAAGAATCTTGACATAAGTTCCGGAAGCAAACGTACGTTAATCATCAGAGAGATATTTGACGGCACAAATAACTATATGAAAAACGGGACCATTATCCGGCAGGTGGTGAATGAGCTTAACCAGATAGATTTTAATAGTTCAGAAGATCGACACGTTTTTGGTGATATCTATGAGACAATTCTCCGTGACCTGCAAAACGCGGGAAATTACGGAGAGTTTTATACACCCAGAGCAATAACAGAGATAATAACTGAAATAGTTAACCCGCGTTTGGGGGAAAGAGTGCTTGATCCTGCCTGCGGAACCGGCGGATTCTTAACAAGCGCAATTGAGAACATCCGGAAACAAGATATTAAAGGAGTGAAAGATCTCAAGGCATTAGAAAAAACAATTCATGGGATGGAGCTTAAACCGCTTCCATTCATGCTTTGCGTCACTAATCTTATATTGCACGATATTGAAGTGCCGAATATTGATTATACTGACAGCTTAAACCGCGAATACACTTCAATAGGCCAAAAAGACAGGGTAGATGTTATCCTGACAAATCCACCTTTTGGCGCTTCTGTTACAGACGGTGTTGAAACAAATTACCCGGTGAATTTCCGAACAACAGAAAGCGCTGATCTATTCCTATTGCTTATGATCCGTTATCTCAAAGAAGGTGGCCGTGCGGGCATAGTATTGCCTGATGGATCATTAACCGGAGATGGTGTAAAACAGAGAATAAGGCAGAATCTTCTTGAAACCTGCAATCTTCATACAATAGTGAGGCTGCCGAATTCTGTTTTTCAACCGTATGCCAGCGTTGCCACAAACCTGCTTTTTTTTGAAAAGGGCAAGCCGACAAAAGAGATCTGGTATTGGGAACATAAACTTCCGGAAGGCGTTAAAGCATACAACAAAACAAGACCTATTCATAAGAGCGAGTTTGATAGTCTTAAGAAATGGTGGAAGAAACGCAAAGAAAATGAACAAGCATGGAAAGTCGGAATTGATACAATCATTTCAAACGGATACAACCTTGATATAAAGAATCCGCATACGCCGGAAGAAGAACAATCCTATTCAAGTGTTGAACTGGTAAATATGATCCATGATTCGTTCCATAAAAGCGATGAGCTGCTTGATAAGTTAAAAAAGGAAATTGGTAATGGTTGAATGGAAGAAATCAAGAATATCTCAGTTTCTGAAAGAGAGAGAAGGCAGGTATAAACCGCAAGATTCTGTTGTCAAGAATTTACAAAGGCTGAATAAGATAGATTTTTCCGGAGAAATCCATTTATCCGATAAAGACTCTAAAACGGATATGATCATTATTAGCCCCGGTGATCTTGTTATTTCAGGCATCAATGTTTCAAAAGGAGCACTTGCTGTTTATCATGGTGAAAAACCGATTACTGCGACCATTCATTATTCCTCATATGAATTTGATGAGAAGCATATTGATATTGAATATTTCAAGCGATTTGTCAGAAGCTCTTTTTTCGTTAAGATCCTTAAAGATCAAGTTAAGGGCGGCATCAAAACTGAAATTAAATCAAAGCATTTATTGCCACTTGAAATCAGTGTTCCAAACATAGAATCGCAAAGAGAAACCGTTTCGTTTTTTAATCGGATTGAAAATGAAATGGGAGATCTAAGCAGAGAGATAGATACACAGCATAATTTTCTAAAGAAGCTCCGACAATCTATCCTCCAAGAAGCCATCGAAGGCAAATTGACCGCCCAATGGCGCAAAGAACATCCCGATCTTGTTAGCGGTGAAAATCATGCGTCAAAATTGCTTGAGAAGATAAAGGCGGATAAGGAAAAACTTAGTAAGGAAGGTAAGATCAAGAAAGACAAGCCGCTTCTTCCAATTTCTGATACTGAAAAGCCTTTTAATCTGCCGGATGGATGGGTGTGGTGTAGGTTGGGCGAGGCGGGATTGTTCGGACGAGGCAAATCAAAGCATAGACCAAGAAATGATTCTAGCCTGTTTATTAACGGGACAATTCCTTTTGTGCAAACTGGAGAGGTGTCACAATCAAAATATAATCGCTTTTTGATAGAAAAATCCAATCGTTTCTACAATGAAAAAGGCCTTGCGCAAAGTAAAATATGGCCCGCTGGGACTCTTTGCATTACTATAGCCGCAAATATTGCGGAAACTGGCTTTTTGACGATTGGTGCTTGCTTTCCTGATAGCGTTGTTGGTTTTACTTCATTGTCGGGGAATTATATGCCATGGTTTATTCGGCACTATTTATCGAGTATTCAACAACAGATTATTAGATTTGCTCCTGCTACAGCACAAAAGAATATAAATCTTGAAATCATTGGAGATTTGTTGTTTCCGCTACCACCGTTTGCCGAGCAACAAGCCATTGTTGAGCATGTAGATGAAATTATGGCCATGATAGATGAATTGGAAAAACAAGTGTCCGAGCGTAAAGAGCAGTCGGATCAGCTTATGCAGGCGGTGTTGAGAGAGGCGTTTGAGGGATGAAAGTATATTTTTCTGATGTTTTTAATGTAAAACAAGCTGTTATTGAAAAATACGGGGCATTTAATATATCGCTAATCAATGACCTGCCATTATTTATTGATCCTTTCTTAATATTCAACAGTCCAAGAAAAGAATATCAGAGATTACATAAGGAAATATTGAAATATGTTGCTTTCTTGCGGGATCAATCTGTAGCAAAAACTGTAAATGAAGGGCTATTAAGGAGTTGGTATTGTTTTCCTGAAGTAAAACAAACATGGCTTGGATTCAGTGAGGTTGGCAATAGCGGTCGTGGCCCAGGCATGGAATTTGCAAAAGCACTCGATCAAAACATGGTTGGAGTATTTGCGGATTTTGACAAGCAATCTGTGTCGAAAAGCCCACATCTAGAAAAACTATGCTTAATCAAGGAAAACATTGGGAGGGATAATATCAGTGATTTTGTAACAAATCTGATAAAAGGGCACCTTTTAAAATACACAGAAACTTTTGCAAAAAAGCATATAAACCAGTCAAATTTAAAGAAAATAGCTGTTCCTCATGTCGAATTTAATTATGATACGTCTACATGGATAACAAAAACATATGAGCTCCCTGTATTCGATAATGATTATGTATTGCTTACTCCAAAGGGTCTGCTTACAAAAGATGATACATGGATTAATAAAACTGATTTATACGGACGCTTTCAAGAGATAGTAGATTCGGTCCCAAATGGACAACTGCGTTCACAGCTCAACCATTATTTTAATTCAAGCTTACCAGCGCCACGGAAAAACAAAAAAGGCAAGGAAATCAAGCCAACAAAATTAGAAATATCTAGCGCCGTTAATCAGGTAATTAAGAAATATCCCAAAATATTGGACTATTACCTAAGATCCAAAGAAGATGATGGCGAAAATGCAAAAGCTATTAGCAGTGAAAAAGTAACTGAGGCTAAGGAGCTATTTGTTGACGAAGTTAGTAGGATTATCAATAACTTAACGGCTAATACAGATTTCTATAAAATGTCGGGGAATACATTAGATGAGAGCTATAAAAGAGTCCTTTTCTTAAAGGATGTAATTGAAAATAAAGACGGGTATAGAATCTTTTATAAATCTGGGGAGCCGATAAAAAACGAAAAATATTTACACATCATGTTTCGTTTAACCTGGTTTGCGACAAAATATGATGTTTCACCGGAATCAAATTCTGGCAGAGGTCCAGTTGATTATAAAATTTCGAATGGGGCCTATGATAAGTCGTTGCTTGAGTTTAAGTTAGCATCAAATTCTAAACTTCCACAGAATCTACAAAAACAGGTCGAAATATATAAAAAGGGACATGATACTGATAAAGCAATAAAGGTTGTATTATTCTTCTCAAAAGAAGAGGAATTAAAAGTAAAAAAGACACTTGAAGGTTTGGGGCTATTGAACGAGAAGTATGTGGTTCTTATTGATGCAAGGCGGGATAATAAAATATCGGCTTCAAAAGTAAAAATGTAGTCGATAATTAGGGAAGTAAAATGGTAAAAGGGAAAACAAGGATCCGAACGCAAAGAGCAGTCACATCAGCTTATGCAGACGGTGTTGAGAGAGGTGTTTGAGGGATAACATGTCTAATAACGTTGAAGACATTATATTGAGTGAGATGAGTGATTCTGAAAGGGAGCTAAATAAATTATTTCGGGAAAACGATAAAGAATTAGAATTATCAAGAATCTATCTCGGAGCATTGAGAGTATATAAAGATAATATCAATCCCGACAAAAACACTCTAGTAGCACATTCTATAAGAGAAATTAATAAAATACTCCCTAAAAAATATCCAATATCCATATATGCTATTACGGATGCTCCTGATGGAATAGATGTAGAAAAAGAAATAAAAAGTATAGTTATAGAATCGTTTGATAAATTGCCCATGCTTGATGAATCAGAAGTAAACAGGGTGGTTGATAAATGGAGCGGATATTACAAGGCAACTCACAGGCAACAGTTTAAGCAAATGCTTGTAACATCAGATGAAGAACAAGCATTACCTATGACAATATTGAACAAAATAGACGAAATATTGTCAGCGCTAATTAAACTTAATAAATGGTTTGTAGGTTATGCCCATCAAGGCAATAGAAGCGAAGCTCATCTTTTTGATGAAAAATGGCAGCTAATTCAAGATATATGGCGAAATATATTGTCACCATTTTATGGTGCGACTAATGAAATTGATGCGATAATATCTGTCGAAACACCAGACGAAGAGCTGTTTAGATCATTGTTGTCAAAGATGATAAGGCCAAAACTTGTCGAGTATCTATTCAGGAATCTTGATAAGTCCGGTTGGTTTGACTCGCTGAAAAATGCGGGGATGATAGACAATGTTCAACCACCTATTAAAAACAATGAAAGCGATATTATACAGTCCATTCCGTGGTGGCCAGGATATTATTTGCTAAAAGTGGCTGATAAAATACCAGAAAAAGTCACTCCTTTATTGGCGGGTTTAAAGACAAACGATAATTGGAACGCATTAGATTTATGTTTTCAAATAACATTGAAGCTTCCAACAGAATACGCAAGGCAATTGTTTCCAAATATTGATAAATGGCTTGATTCGAACACTTTTCAGATCGGCGATAAGTATGCGACCGATTTGCTTGGCAGATTCGTTGATGCAAAAGACTATGAATCAGCATTGCAAATATTTGATATTATAAGCAAACCTGTCAAAAAAGATAGAACAGGTACAAGTCTAAGATCCGATCTCTATTACAATGAAGACCTAAAACATAAATATCTCCCTGCTCTTGTTCAAAATAATCCTGAAAAAGTGCTTGAAATAATTGAAAAAAGATTAAATGAAGTAATCAAAATAGATAAGAGTACCGAGGACGACTATTCGTATATATGGCGGCCTTCTATTGGAGAAAGCGAAGAAAACGCTATTTACGGCGACGCTGAAAATATTTATGTGGAAATGCTTCGTGATGCATTGACCCATTATTATAAAGGAGATCAAAAAGCAACAAAAACAAAAACAGAAGAATATTTAGGAAACAAATATTCAATTTATAAAAGAATCGCAATTTATATCATCGATTCTTGCGACATGTCGGAATGCTATGAGAAAGTATTGACTAATAAGGACTTTCTTGGCGCATATGAGTTATCGCGGGAATATTTTGTGCTATTAAGGAATAAATATGCTTTGTTAGATATTAACGCTAAAAAGAAGATACTGGAATTGATTGAATCCGGACCTGGGAAAGGAGTAGAACAAGAGCAAGTTAAACAATGGACCGAAAAAAGATTATATAAAATCGGGGACATTGCATTGCAGGATGAAAGGCTAAAGGAGCATCGCGAATTTATTAATAAATATAAAAGCGGTATAGATGCCGCTGAAAAAGAAATTGGGATAGGGACGGGGAAGCATTGGGTCGGGCCGACAAGTCCGAAAACAATTGAAGAGATCAAAGAAATGAAACCGGATGAAATTATCGACTTTATTAAGAATGTATTTAAACCCTCGGGTACTTATTGGCAGCCAACACCCGAAGGGCTGGGAAGAACATTAGGAACGGTGATCAAGGAAAATCCGGGGCCGTACGCAGATATAGCGGAAAGATTCGCGGAGGATGGGATCTATCCGGCGTATACGTCCAATCTGCTCCGGGCATTGCACGATGCCTGGCGTGAGAAAAAGAAGTTCGAATGGGATTCGGTGATGAAACTCTGCGAGGCAATGCTTTATAAAACAGATCCCGAAGAAAAGAAGGATAGAAAGGACGCGTTTGATTATGGCCGGTATTCATGGACAAGGGGAGCGGTTGCGGACCTGTTGGGTGAAGCAGTCAGAACAGATGAGCACGTAATTAATGACAAATATTTACCGGCGATAAAAAAGATATTATTTTATATCGCTGAAAAGGATGCTGATCCGGACGTATCAAGCAGAGAAGAAACTTCAGATTATATTTCGGAAGCGATAAATTGTAATAGGGGCAAAGCACTCGAAGCGATCGTGCTATATGCATTGCGCTTTGCCCGAATTACTGTGGATAAGGAAGCCGAAAAAGGCAAAGGGCCATTTCCTCCGGGAGAAAAGCTGGAAAAGGACGTAAAGGAATTCCTTGAGAAGAGAATGGTCGAAGAGTTAAGCCCTTCTGTCCACTCGATGTTCGGCAGGTACTTTCAATTTCTATATTACCTGGACAAGGAATGGGTAAAGAAAAAGGTTGAAGACGGCGTGTTGTTCACGAAAGACAAGGACAGGATAAAGTTCTGGGAAGCCGATTGGCAAGGATATATTATGTCAAATCGATTCTACGATGAATTATATGGGCTGTTGAAGCCAAATTACCGGATAGCGATAGACAAGGCGACTGAAGATAAAAAAGGGAGAGAAGCGCTGGAAACCAGAAGATTGGGTGAATTTATAATGGTTGCATATATAAGAGGGTTGGTAACATTGGAAGAAAAAGACAGCCTTGTAAAATTTCTGTTTGAAAAAACATCTTTAGATGTGCGGAGCCATGCGGTATGGTTTATTGGCTCCTTATTCAGGGAGGAACCGCCCGATAGTGAAACGTGGAATAAATTAAAAGAATTATGGAAATACAGACTTGAATCTGTTGATGATGAGGAGCGAGGATCGTTTGTTGATTGGATGAAATGGCTGCCTGAAACAATAAAGGATCTGTATGCTTTGGTAGAAAAGAGCATGAAGGCCAAAGGGAAAATATTCCATCAGAATGGCTATTATGAATATTTGATAAAAATTGCTAACGATTATCCCAAGGAAACATTGCAACTTACTTCCGAATTATTAAATACAAGTCATAAAAACAAGCGATTATATTATGGCTATCAAAAATCAGTGAAACAAATACTTGATGCAGTTCAGCCGAAAGCTTCGGAATACAAGGATATAATTAACAAGATAGTGAATTTCTTGGGGGAGATCGGGGATTATGGGTTTAGGGAGTATTTGGTGAAATAGATGTTGCATAAAGAAAACGACGTAAATGGCTAAACAAGACTTTTTTACGGATACAGAGGAAAATATTGAAAAGCTCTATAAAGATGAGATTTTGAAGCTATTTCCGAATTACGCAGTGTTCTGGAATGAATTTATCGGTCAGAAAGTTGAATCAAATCATTTTAAGCCATACGGCCTCATTATTGCAAATACCTATCCTCAAAATGAGATAGACAATATTAACTATATTTATGAGCGAATGACGATGGCCCACTATACATTGTTTTGTTCATTGGCGAGTGCACATTATCAGTATTCATTGCTAACAGATAACTATAATAATTATGGTAGTGAAACATATCATTTTAAACATTGGGATAGCTTTGAAAATATTTACTTGAGACTTGGCAATGCATTCTATCAGGTTTATCATTTATGGAAACTGTTTTTCGCATTCAAAAAAGCACTGTATAGACAGAATCCAATAAACATGAAGGTGGCCATAGAAAATATAAAAATAAGACCTGAAATGAAACAATATTACTCTAATGGCTCGAGCGAGAATTTAGTACAAGAGAAATTTCAAGACGCTAATATTTTGATAAAAGCAATAAGAGATGAGAGCGTCCATTTTTCTAGAATAGGAGTTCGTTTTGAAGGTGACAATGCCAAATATTATTTGCCTTTCAATATATCAAAAAATATTAATTGGAGTGATGCATTTATGTCCTTTTCGCGAGGAGAGAACATGATCTCTACGGACAGACTTGCATGTAAACATATCCTGACAACAGAAATAAGCATAAATGAACTTCATGAATTGTTAATTCAAGAAATTAGTAATATAATTGCATCAATGAGAATACTAATTGATTATTGAGGGGGCTTATCGTGGTCATATGTCCTGAATGTGGTGAAAAAATGGAAGAAGAGATAGTTTCTAAGAATAAAGTATTGGAAGATCAAACCACAATACCATCTGGAACATCCCCTTGCGTATCCGGTTCAAATTCTATAAATACTATTTCTGCGTCTAGCTCCGGTGCTATGCTAAGTTCGTCCGGGGTAAATGCAAATAGTTATGGAAAATTGTATACGTGTATTAACAAAGCTTGTCAATGCACAATAATTCAATAGCCCTCACCGTTTCTTCGTTGTACTAATTACCGACCGCAGAACGCAGATCGCAGTTCGCAGTCATGGAGAAGCAGACGGTTGACAACAAAGAATATAATTGAGTTGGGTGAAAGAGCTCGTCACAAAAGTTTAAAAGGAGGCTAAAAAATATGGAGCAACAAAATCTAATACCGCCATCTATCGCTGATAACTTGCCGGCGATGGTGAAAAACGAGCTGGTTAAACTCTCAGCTCAAAAGCAAGAAGAGTTCATTGAGGAGTATAAAAGAAAGGCGAAGCCTACGGGCATTGCCTATCTCTTTTGGTTAATTCTTGGGTGTCACTATCTTTATTTTCAGAAGTGGGAAATCCAGCTATTTTTCTGGTTAACGAGTGGAGGACTTTTTATTTGGTGGGTCGTTGACCTTTTCCGGATACCAGGTTTGATTAGGGACTATAATAAGGATGTTGCTGTTGATGTCCTTAGAAATCTAAAGGCAGTAAGTAGTTAAGAGTATTATCAGGGGCTCGCTCCATCGCCTAACAACGGATAAAAGGGTTTTCCAAAGAGCCTTCGGCAACATCGGCTACACGCACATATTGACAGTTAGAGAGTTTCAAGGAGCACAATGATGTCAGGTTATATATATGTATTGGTACACCCATCTGATCCTGAACTTTACAAGATCGGAGTAACAACCCTTAAACCGGAACAACGCTTGGCCCAGCACAATAATAATTATTCAGAATTAACAGGCCGTATCGTTAAAGAAACTGGTCACAAATGGGAGTTGAAGGAATACCACGCCGTCCTTGATCCATATTGGGCTGAAACGTGCTTTTGGGGAGCAACACCTTTTGCAGATATGCCATATCAACATGGGATTGAAGCTAAAAGAATGAAATGGAATTGGGTACAGGCAGGTTTGGACGCAGCAAAGAAATCGAATTTGCGGCCGGCTGAGCCATTGCCCGACTGGGTTTATGCATATACAAGATGGATGAATAAGCGACTGGAAGGACGTGACATAACCCTTGTAGGGCATGTTAAAAGTATGGTGTCTGGAAAAGCTACCTTTCAATGCAGCAATGGCCATGAATGGCGGACTCGCTCCGCTTATGTAGCAGAAGGTGAAGGTTGTCCGCAGTGTGGGATTGGTGAACGGAAACCAGAAGAAATTTGGCAAGCGGCAAAAGTGGGCTACCTTTGTCTATTGATACATCCTGAAAAGCCAGGGGTTATTAAAATCGGACTTACATATAACAAACTAGAACAATGGTATGAAAAAAATGAATGGGAAGACTGGGTTGTGCATCGCTATCATTTTGTTGAAGAACCCGTTTTAGCTGAAAAAATATTCTGGGAGTTGTTAGGCCAGCCTCTACCCAATGATCGCGAACCAATTAAAATAGATTTGAGCGCAGCAGAACAGGCATTCCGTGACTTAATTCCTCAAATGCATCATGAGATTGCTTTAGCGGAAAAGAAAAAAGAAGACTTTAAGAAAATTGACTCAAAATAATTGACTGTTTCTATAATCCCATAATGCAAAACAATAAGCATATCGTTGAATTAAGAAAACAACTTTATCAATTTTGACGTCCCCTCCAAGAACTATGCTCCTTGACTCAAAAGCTTTACCACTTCCTCGTTGTACTAATTACGCCGACCACAACCGCTGTTGCAGTCAATACCTTATACCAGTTGTCTTCCCACCAATCCGGAGACTTGCCTGAATCGACTTTATAAACCCCGCCATGCTCAATTGTTGCGATCTGGGTTGATCCGGCGAAAGCTTTGGCTTCATCCACAGATTTTGCTGTTTTGACGTCCCATTCCAGTTTCTTCCGGTCGTACTGGACGACATAGATCGGTTTTGGTGTCAGGTTAATGACAAGGTTAGGATCTTTGATATACGCGCTGTATTGTTCGGTTAGATAATCATTTAGTCCGCGGAGTGTCTTGCCCTGAACCTGGACAAAACCGAGTAGCGGAAGAGATATTTGCCCGTCAGGAGTTATTGTTGCCTTCGCTGCAAGCTCGGAATGGTTAAGTATCTGGATATCGAGAACATCATAAGGTCCGATGATATACTCCGAGGCGAAAACCGGTTGATATGGGATCATCAGACACGCTATCAAGATTATCGAGATTAGTTTTTTCATTTCAATTACCTCCTTATAAATACATTTCCCGAAAAGTGTAGCGTTCGTGCTTTCATCTTTAGATTGGCTTCTTCGATCTTTACGTTTGTCTCGGCGAGCTGGCTGCGGAGTTCTTCAAGCTTTGCGCCGCGTTTTTCGGCTGTGTCTTGATCTGTCAAAACTTTCCTGCCAAGCTCGGTCAGATCGCTGTTTGATTGAAGCTCATTAATCTGATTGTTTAAAGTCCTTGCTTTAGCGCGCAGTCCGGCAAGTTCGGCTGTGTTCTTTTTCATTTGAATATCATATTTTTCAGTCAGGCCGATCTTTTCGATTTGGGACTTGCTCGCGTAACTGAGAATAAGACTTGAACCTTTCTGATCTATCGTTTTGTAAGAACCCGCCTGTTTCGGGATTGTTACGTCAATTCCTTCGGGGAGATTGATGGTCCCGGAGATAAGAGCCTTATCGGGTATCTGCGATAGAAGTTCATCACGTGTTTTGTCCACAAATTCGCGCTGTTCGATATTTATGGGGATATTTGTTTTCTTTATCCTCACTTTAGAGGCGACTATATCGGCGGATTCCTCGTTTAATGTGTAAACACCGTTATCGAATAGGATTACGAGCTTTTTGTGGTCTGTATCGAGTATTTCGGCAGTCCCCTGGACATTTTGCTTTGTGCTTTCGAAATAACCTTTAAAATCGATGTAAGCGTGGGTTTTCATTGACTTAAATTCTTCTATAGCGGAGCTTGGGGTTGCTATGAGATAGTGGACGGAGCTTGAAACACCATATTTCGAGACAGGGAAAGCGAGAAACATCAAAAAGACCATGACGATAAAGATTATTATTTCAATCTTCGAACCGGATGGCGGGCGGTATTTCGGATCTCTGGGAATAACATCTCTGCCAGGGTCGGGCCAGAACATCTGCGCGCCTCGGCGGTTGAACATGTCGAGTATCAGATGCGAGAAGTAGCTTATAGAGAAAGCGGCGATCCAGCGATAAGCCAAATCCAAAATACGAATCTCGAAATTCGAAACAAATCCGAATATCAAAACCCCAAACAAGACAATAAGAGCAAATATGACTGAAGCTATGGCCCAGCCGAGCAAGGAATGAGTAATTGTGCGGTGGCCGAAAGCACGTTCGAGACGGGTTGAGATAGGATAGAATATTTTGCCAATAACTGATCTTGGATGATCGATATCGGGGATAATCGAGCCGATAATGGCAACAACGATTATCGTCCAATGAAGGCCCCACTGGACACCAAAGAATGCCAGAATGACAAGTGTCAAGAATATTCCGAATGCGCTATGTGTTGGTGCTAACATATTTCATCTCGTCCTCAAAAATCGTATTCCGCCTACCAAAGCGGCCATGCCAAGGACCGCCAGGATATAACCTTCAATACTTTGCGCGCCGAGATTAATGAATCGCGAGCTTGTTGCAATGCTCCACAGGACGATAACGACGGCTGTCCAATCTCTGTATCGGACACCGGCTTCGTGATAGACCTCGCGGACGTCCTCTTTTTTTACGACGGACAAATGGCTGACCTGGCCGATCATTTCGACTATTGCCAGAGGCAGGCCGTTTGAGATAGACAATATCCTTGTTTCAAGAAGTTCGTAATCCGCGATTGTGAGGCCGCTTGTGAGATGCTTTATCAGTTCTTTTGAGGCTTCTTTATCAAGGGGCAGGAGATCAATACGCCTGAATTTCCACCAAAGCTCTTTGAGACGGCTCGGTGTTTCTTCCGCGGCGGCTAAAACGGTAAAACTGTCGAACAGGGTTAATAGAATCTCGATATCGGAAGCTTTTATACTATCGAGGTTGTCTATCAGCAAAAGGTCCTTTTTATCCTTTCCCTTTAGCGTGTTGGATAAAAGCTCGACGATCTCTTTCGCGCTTGAGCGGGATTTTGAGGGCAATCGCTGTGACCAGTCGGGGCAGTATTTTTCGCAGAGCTTTTGAAGAAATTGTTTTATGGGGGATGGAGAGTCGATATATAAACTTCCCGTTTCTTTTGCTATGACGTTCAAAAGATGAGTCTTGCCGATGCCGAGACTTCCAACGAGAAGCGTAGAGAGCTCTTTAGACAGGTTCTCTTTTATTTCGGATAGAACGGCGTTCCTGCCGATGGTGGTTTCGGCTTGATCAGCCGGAGCGGACGGTTTGATGACTCGGGCTTCTTTATGTTTGGGGCGCATGAGCTTTGAAATATTCCTGACGATCCGCGGTCTTGTGTCAAGCTTTTCAAGATCTTCAGCGGGAACTTTGCCTTCTTTTTCATCCTTCGCGGCTTTTATGTAGCGATGAATAGACATGGGATCGGTAAAGCCTAAAATGACGGCGGCGTTATCGATCGAGGTTTCTTTGGCAAGCAGATGCACGCCGAAAGTGTCGCGCAGTATTTGAGCGTTGATGTGTTTTTGTATGCCGGCTTCAAGGCCGTATTTGCGCAGGAGCTTGTCGATTCCCCGATAAGATATGCGTTTCGGTTCGCCTTTTGATGTGACGAAGAGGGCTTCCGCGGGGCTATCGATCCTATCTCTTGACCAGGCGGAGAGAGCTTCAAAGACTTCATCATTCAAAGGGATGTCTCTTTTCCTCGGACCATCAATGTGCAGGGTTTTCTTTTCCCAATCAATGGAGTTGATGTTAAGTTCGGGAAGTTCTGTCAGGTGAATGCCGGTGTTGAGAAACAGCAGAATTACCGCGAGATCCCTGGGGCTGTTGACCGCTTTCAACAGGGCTTTTATTTCAACATTCGATAGATATTCTAGCCCGTTTTGGGTATCCATAGGAGGTACCCCCTCCTACATATATATCGTTAAAAATAGGGGCGAAATTGCAGGGAAATGGTGTGGATTAGCCCTGGGATGGTGTGGAATTACCCCTGATGGTGTGGCAAAACCCAGGGTTTTCGGACAGTTTTTTGGCGGTTTTTGCGGAAGGGGTTTGGGGAGGGAGCAAAAACCGCCACCCTGTACACGGTGATCGAAAAGCGGCAAATAGAAAAACCGAAGTCATCTTTCAGGAAAAGACAACATAGAGAGAAAAAAACAAGCCTGGTCGCCGTGCGCTTTCCGTGTACATTCACACTTAATTGAGCGTAAATACCGAAATGTGCACGGCGGGCAGGCGGGTCAAACGACTGGAGAATAAATGCAATACGGAGCTGTT
>Ga0265297_10004027_pt1 | contig 24921 bp, 21 predicted proteins | sample Munlanlwell13791_FD_192502 | JGI IMG/M metagenome (GOLD analysis project Ga0265297, IMG submission 192502) | Leachate microbial communities from a municipal landfill in Southern Ontario, Canada - Leachate well 137-91 | ecosystem: Engineered > Solid waste > Landfill > Unclassified | place... | reverse complement strand
CCAAACTCTGCTGGAGATGAACATTATCATCGGCGGTGCCATGAATCAAAAGAAAATTGGCATTAATGTTATCTACGAAGTTGATCGGTGAGCTTTCCCTGTATTCATACTGGTGATCCTTGGGCAATCCCATATAACGCTCGGTATAAATTGCATCATAATATTTCCAATGCGTCACCGGCGCGATCGCCACTCCAGTCTTAAAAACATCGGGCGCTTTGGACAAGGCCAATAATGTCATGTATCCGCCATAACTGGCGCCCCAGATGCCGATCCGTTGAGGATCGACGTATGGCAAACTTTTGAGGAATTTTACACCTTCCAATTGATCCTGGAGTTCCAACTTACCGAGTTGCTGATAGATTCGGCGTTCAAAATTTCGTCCCCGACCATAGGAGCCACGATTATCGAGACTGAACACCAGATATCCTTGTTGCGCTAATAATTGATGCCAGACACCGGAGTAACTATTTCGCACCACCTGTGAACCGGGTCCGCCATAAACATAAACGATAACCGGGTATTTCTTATATGGATCGAAGTTACTCGGGTAAATAATACTGGTATAGAGAGAGTCTCCGTCCATAGCTGAAATTTTGAAAAATCGGGTTGTGCCAAAATTATATTTCTTTGAATCAAAATCCGGATTACGATATAAATCGGCTATTTTTTTGCCATTATTCCGAAAAATTCTGACGCTAGTAGGCGCATTAATTTTGTTATAGAAATCCAGGTAATATTGCATATCCGGTGAAAAAACGGCAGAATGTTCTCCGCTTTCATTATCGATTCGAACTATTTCTCCAGATCCGAGGTGAACACTATAAAGATTTCTTTCAAGAAAGGATTTTTTCGTTGCGCTAAAATATATCAAACTATCTTCCTCGTTGACGCCGTTCAATTCCGTCACCATCCACTCACCCTGTGTAATAGGTTTGATTATTTTTCCAGCATAATTGTAGAGATAAAGATGCATATAGCCGTCTTTTTCCGAATAATAAATAAAATCAGATGAATTCGCCATGAAATGATACAGGTCTGCAACGTTTAGCCAATACGGATCCTTTTGCTCCAGAATAATTTTTACTTCGCCGGTTGCCGGATTACAGTAAGTAAGTCTCTTGTTGTTCTGAAGTCGATTGATAGATTGAACGGCTACCAGATTGGTATCGCTCAACCAATCAATCCGCACTATGTATTCATTTTTCGGCTGAGGTTTGTCCAAAAGAATTATATTTTTTGTAATAATATCGACCACAAACACATTATTTTCGGGAGTTTTCTCACCGGCGTTTGGATAATACTGCCAGGTTACTTCCGGGTTCGTTATCGACCAGTCAATCAGCGGATGGCGACTGACACCGTTCTCGTTAATTTGCATGTAAGCGATCATTTTACTATCCGGCGACCATTGATAGGCCTTCTTGAGGTCGAACTCCTCCTCGTATACCCAGTCCGCTTCACCATTGAGCAGTGACTCGCTTCCATCGTTGGTCAAAGGTAACGCAGTTTTAGTCGTACAATCGACGATCCAGAGGTTATGTTCACTGATAAAGCTAATCATTTTACCATCCGGCGAAAACCGCACATCGGTTTTTTTCGTTCCGTCGGTCGTTAAGCGTGAGATGGTGGTATCGTTTCTATTGTAAAGGAATAAATCCCTTCCGCCGTGCAATAAAATTTGACCGCCGTCGGAAGCAAAAACAAAACTGCGCGGATCGAGATGAACAGTCGACTCGCCCTCGCGCCAGATCATATCATTGAATTTTAAAAGCGTATCCACTCGCCGGCTTTCGACTGAAAAACTCAGTAAATCATATTGCTGATTTTTATTCTTTTCCAAAAATACAACGGCATCTCCGTCCGGTGTCCAGGCGAATTGTTTCTCACGATAGGCATAAGCATTCAGTCCCGGATCATCGACCATCTCATGGACGGTCAATTTTCTGAAGTCCTGGGTAAAAATCAGTGAAGTGCTGATCAGCAGACAGATGCCGATTCCCGTAAGTTTCATTTCATTTTCCTATTCTAAAAAATTTGCGCACAACGGCTAAAAGTTCATCTTCGCCCATGATCGAAACCGGCTCTACCGGTAATGATTTCTTGAAATAGCGACCATAGGCTTTTTTATCAATGCGACTATCCAAATTAATTACTACTCCGACGTCATTAATCGAACGAATCAGGCGCCCGACTCCCTGACGGAATTTCAATACCGACTCGGGAACGTAATATTCATTGAACGGATCCCGGTCTTCATTCTTGAGACGTTCGACATTGGCTTCGATAATCGGTTCGGAAGGCACCGGAAATGGCAATTTGGTGATAACCAAAATTTCCAAAGCCGAACCGATCACATCCACACCCTCCCAGAAACTATCAGTTCCGAAGAGAACTGAATTTTGTTCAATGCGAAATTGTTCCAGTATGGCTGTCCGCGAGGCGCCTTGTCCCTGGGCTAACAGGGTAATGCCCATTTCCATAAATGCCGGCAGACATAACTGGTAAACTTCATAAAGAAAACTGTAGGAAGTGAAAAGCACCAATATACCTTTGCCGGTCTCGCCGGCTAAGCGTTTGATCAGGCGCGCGGTAGTAAAGGCTTCATTAACTTCCCGCTCATTTTGATGATAGGTATAAAACGCCATCTGATCGTTGTAGAAAAATGGCGAACCGAGCGCCCGGGAAATCACTGGATGTTCCTCGATTAAATTCAGACCGCTCCGGGTCAATATATAATCGAACGATTCAGCTACCTGTAATGTCGCGGAAGTCAGCACGGTACTGGACACCTTGCCATACACTTTTTCAAAAATATCAGTAGCAATATTGAGTGGTGTGCAGACGATTTCGACGTAGTTGTCTTTGCCGTTAGCCGCAATTTCATACCAGAAAATCAGCGCCTCATTATTAGCCGTCGTAACGGTACGCAGAGTCTCCAGATACACTTCGAGCATCATCTTTTGATTAATCAGGCGCAAACGCATTTCGTCATATTCGTCGGAGTAATCGGCGCATACTTCTTCCATCAAATTGTACAAATCGGTCAGCAAGGCCGCGCATGTGCTTAATTCATAGATTAGACTGCTGGTTTCGATTTCAAAACCGGGGAATTCAGCGGAAAAATCCTTATAGCGTCGCTTGATGCCAAACATTTTCGAGCTATTGGATACCTTATTGATTTTGCTGGAAACGATTTTGCGGAAAAAGATTTCGGCGGCAATTTTGATATCGCCGATTTTCTCGATAATCTTCAAACGATGTTGTTCGATTTTATTCAGGCTTTTCAATTGCCGGGCTATTTCGGTTATATCAACTAAAAGTCCTCTTTCAGGAATCGAGCCATTGTACAGTCCATTCAGGAAATAGGTCAGCATTGGCAAATTGACTCGTTGCGCAAAATAATTATAAGAATTCTTTTCCAGATTATGGGCTTCGTCGATAATCAAAGCGTTAAATTCAGGTAAAATCTGGTTATCCGCGGCTGAATCTGCCAGGAGTAACGAGTGGTTGACGATCATCACATCGGAGCTGAATGCGTCGTAACGCGCTTTACCGAGAAAACAGCCGCCGTATTTTTGACAGACACTGGTTGTACAGTAACCGGGTTCGGAGCAGATTTCGTTCCAGATGTAGCGATGCATCGCCAACTTAAAACCGTTATTCTCGGAAATATCGCCGGTATGGGTATGTTTGAGCCAGATAATGATCGGAATAATTGCCGAACGCGACGCCACGTGCAATTGTTGTGGCAATGCATTGAGATAACGATGCCAGCGCGTCAGGCAAATGTAGTTCGAACGCCCTTTTAATAAAACGGCTTTGAACGGCAGTTTCAATTTTTCATTAACGAAAGGAATTTCCTTATAAAAAATTTGCTCCTGCAAATTTTTGGTATTACTGGCGATCAATACCCGTTTGCGCTCTTTTTTCTGCTGATTCAGCCAGATCACCGCCGGGATCAGATAGGCTAACGATTTGCCGACGCCGGTTCCGGCTTCGATAATTGCCGAACCCTCGTTTTGCAGGCATTCCAGGATCAATTGAGCCATCTCTGTTTGCTGAGGCCGTGTTTCGAAATCAGTCAGATTGCTGGCCACCGGGCCGGTCGCATCAAAATATTTTTCTATTGGAAGCGACGCGGCTTTATTTATTTTTTTTCTATCAATGGCTTCGCCGAAAATATTCTCAGGCGCGATCCAGCCGGTTTGCGGGGGTTCTCCCGAACCAAGACTCTGTTTTAGGAGAAGTTCTTCAGCGGCGCTCTTATAAAGCAGTTTATTGGGATCATCGGTATCTTTTAATACCATATTAATTGTTTGAATGGTTTCGAGATCGTAGTTCTGCACTTCTTCGATCAATTTCAAAAATATCAATCCAGTGTTAAGGGCATCACGTTCCGCCCGATGGGCGCCGGAATATGTCAAACCATAAAATTCGACAACGGTCGTCAGCCGATGATTCAGCAAGAAGAAAAGAAATGCCTGTGCCAACAATAATGTATCGTAAATCGGATTATTAAGGTATCTTTTCTTACGACCTTTAAAAGTCTTGAGATATTCTTTTAAAAATCCCAAATCGAAAGCGACATTATGCCCAACCAGCGGACTCTCGCCGATAAAATCGAGCACTTCATCAAGATGTTGTTCAAAAGGCATTTTGTCCTTTAACATTTCATCTTTGATGCCGGTTAATTGCTCAATTTCCGGCGGGATCGGATAACCGGGATTGCAGAGAAAAGCCAGAGTCTCAGCCGGTTGTCCGTCAACAAATTTTACCGCGGCGAATTCAATCAGCGCATCCTGTTGCGGATTCAATCCGGTCGTTTCTACATCAAAAACTATGAATTCATTCAGACCGGATCTAACTAAAAAATCAGACATCAGATCATTTTTGCGAATAGTTTAATAGCCTCAAACAAGAGGGTTGGTTTGTTGCGCAGAGCGACTTTAAAGACGGTCAGGATATTCATTTCGGTCGGTGGAATATCGTGCAACAATTCGGCTATCTCATCGAGTTCAGGATCGCTGAGTTCGGTCATCCATTCCTTAATATTATAGAAGCGGGAATAATCTTTCCCAACTCCTTTATCCCATTCGATTTGATATTCTTTTAATGTTTTCAGACTCCAATCCGCCTGGTCAATCGCGCCAGCCGCGACTGTACCGGCAATGTTTCCGGCTGTAATTGCCGCCAGAATTCCACCACCGGTAACCGGATTGACCTGGCGGGCGGCATCGCCAACGATTAACAAACCGTCCACCGCAATTTGTTTTAAAGACTTGGCGACCGGAACACCTCCAGCCACACACGTTAAACGCGCCGCATCGGGAAATTTTTCAGAGATAAAAGCATTGAGCAAATCAATGGCAGAGCGACCGTCAAAATGAGCTCCGTTAACTCCCAGTCCGACATTAGCGCAATGATCGCCCTTCGGAAAAACCCAAACATAACCGCCCGGCGCCCATTTACTTGAAAAATAAAAGTCGATCTGACCGGCTGTAACGTCAATATTAGCCAGCATAGCCTGCGCACAGGATTCGATATCTTTCAGAACCGTTTGCGTTCTGATGCCGGCGAAGCGCGCTATGCGGGACTCCACACCGTCAGCCGCGATAACTATTTTGGCTTTTAAACAATAATCATGAGCGAGATGCCTGACATATACTCTCCAATACCGGTCACTTCTTTCAATTTTATAAACGTCGGCTTTTGTGTAAACTTCCACGCCTTGATCGGCGGCTATCTGAGCTAAATCGTGATCGAATATCCGGCGATGAAGCACCGCGCCGTTAGCCGGCAGATTAAGAAGAACCGCTTGACCAGACGGAGATATTAACCTGGCTCTGGTAACCGTACTTGCTATCCAGCATGGATTGATTTTTACGAATCTTCCAAGATCCGGAATAGATGTCGCTTCGGCACAGCGCACCGGCACGCCGATTTCACGATCTTTTTCGAACAATACCACTGAATTAGCGGGAGTTTTTGCAAAACGCGCGGTCGTACTGCCGGCCGGGCCGCCGCCGACGACTACTACATCATATTCTTTTCGCATATTATCTCCTTAATCGACGAGTTCCAGGGCTTTGAAGGGACACATTCTGACGCATATCTGACAGGAATTACATCTGGAATTATCTATAACCAGCATTGCTTCCTTTAGCTCCATACAATCAACCGGACAGACCGAGACGCAGGTTCCACACAAATCACAGCATTCCTGGTCAATTTTTATCATAAAAATTACTCCTCGATTTGAAAGGTCGGATAATTCAGATTAAACCGCGATAAATAATAAAACCGACAGAGATAGAAATTGATCAGGATAACGATAAAAAATAGTGGAAATTCGACACAAAGCGTCAGCGCCAGAAACATGATCGGATAACGAATGGAACGTAAAACCCAGGCTTCGATCGGTTTGAAAAGCATAATAATAAAAAGAGGTGACGCCAGTAAACAGGACAAACTAATAACCGGGTCCTTAAAATACATCCCGAGAGCGAAACTCAATGCCAGACAAATAAATGCCAGCCAGATAGTGACTTTATTTTCATAATGCACCGAAATTGTGTTTTTTCCGGTTTTCTGATCGCCCATCTTGTCTGGAATCGTAGTTAAAATCGCCACCGCGGTCCAGGCTAATAAATATGGCATTGCATATAAGATTGCCATCCACTTCCAATCCCCGGCAATAATCCAGCCGCATAAAAACAAACACAAACCGCTGATAAAATTTATCAGGACGCCCAGCATCGGTTTATCTTTCCATTCAAATGGTTTATAATTGTAAACATAGCCCCAGAAAAAAATGCAGATCCCCAGGATCACAAAGAATCGCCAATTCAGTATTAGCGCCAACAACAGAGTCGCTATGATCGTGACGATAGCAATTCTTAACGCCCGACCGCTCTTGATATATTCTTCTGATATTAGGAACAATTTCTTATTTACTTTATCGCTTTCAATATCCTGAAGCTGATTCAAAATAAATGTCGCTCCGGTGGAAAGTGTAATTATCGTAAAATACAAAACCAGTTTCCAGTTGAAATCGAACGACCACCAGGCTGGTTCTTTCTCAAAAATGAAATAACCGCTGTATCCGGCCAGAGTAATGATCCAGACTGCAAAGAATAGCGTCGGTCGGAATATGAACAGGTAATCGAGCCAGGCGACTGACCTGGATGGTGCTTTTAACATGAGCTTTTCTCCTGATTATTAATATGTTCACAATATTCGCCGGTAAAACAGGCTGTACAGAAATTTTCGGGCGCTAAAGTCATTGAATTCAGCAGGCCTTCCGGACTGATGTATTCCAGGCTGTCCACATTCAGATACTTCCTGATTTCTTCGATTGTCTTCTGGTTGGCTATCAATTCTTCGCGCGAAGGGAAATCCATTCCGAAATAACACGGAAATTTTACCGGCGGCGAACCGATCCGGACGTGAATCTCCTTTGCTCCGGCCGAACGTAACATTCTGACCAATTTACGCAGAGTCGTACCGCGTACAATCGAATCATCCACTACTACGACCTTACGATCCTTCAATACCCCGCCAATCGAATTGAATTTTATCTTGGCTGTGAAATCGCGTAAACTCTGGGTTGGATGAATGAAAGTGCGCCCGATATAATGATTACGAATCAAACCAATCTCGAAACGGGCCGTTGAACGTTGCGAATACCCGATGGCCGTTGTATTACTCGAGTCCGGTACGGAGATGACGATATCGGCTTCGGGCGCCGGTTTTTCGATCGCCAAAATCTTACCCAGTTTCCGGCGCGTCTTATCTACATATTCGCCGAAAATCCGGCTATCAGGACGCGAAAAATAAACATACTCAAAAATACAGTGCTTAGGTTCGGGCGGAGCGATTTGATACGATTTTACTTCTTCACCCTCCAATACCATCATTTCACCGGGATTAACATCTCTTTCATAGGTCGCGCCAATCAAATCCAGGGCACAAGTCTCCGAGGCAAAAACGTAGGCACCGTCCAGTTTTCCGAAGCATAATGGTCGAAAACCGCGATGATCACGGGCAATGATTAGTTTATTATCAAATAAAACTATAACCGAAAAAGCACCTTTGATTTTTCGGAAGGCATATAAAAATTTATCTTCAATAGATTCACCATTGGAATGGGCAAATAAATGAATCATATATTCGGTATCGGAAGTCGTTTGAAATAAGGTTCCATGGGCTTCAAGATCCTGTTTTATTTCCGCCAGATTGATCAGATTACCGTTATGCACGATGCTTATCTGACTGCCCTTGTATTTAAAAACCAGGGGTTGAATATTTTCGCTGACACAACTTCCACGGGTCGAATAACGAACATGCCCGATCGCGGTTTTACCCGGCAGACTGACCAGACTTTCGCGGTTGGCAAACACGTCTGCCACCAGTCCTTTACCTTTCTGAAGATAGCAGGTTTTACCATCGAACGATGAAATCCCGACTCCCTCCTGACCGCGATGTTGCAAAGCGTACAATCCAAGATAGGTCAAGGTTGCGGCTTCTTTGTGATTATAAATTCCTACAATTCCACACATAACTACTCACTAATTAATTTAATATGATTACTATATATCCAGCCGCGCTTGCCATGCACGACTTCTACTCGATAAATACCTTCCGGCACTTCGATTTCCAGATGCTCGGTAAAATCATCATGATAAGGTTCGCCATTCCGAAATACTATACAGACTGCCTTACGCGGAAGTATCACGTTTAAGTTGCCACTCGTGGCACTGCCGGTCTCGCCCATCTGCAAATCCTTTTGATTGGTATGGATATTAAAACGGAAACCACGGGCGTCTCCGCGACGATAATTCGATACAAAACAGCGACCTGATTTAATCGCCTTAATAATTTCAGTTTCGGTGTCCGTAGCGTTCATGTTCTTTATTTTCTGTTCGCTTAAAATGTGCGTACGAATGGATTTGAACATTATTTTATAATCGAATATGGCTTTCGAAAAAAGCCCTAACACTTTGACTTTAGTGGCATGGGCATCGACGGAACCAATGCCGACTACTTTACGGGTCAAATTGGTTTCATCCCACCAATTCATCAGGTCATTCGCCGGACTGGTGGAAAAACTGCGCGGATGAATAACATTCCAGTATTTATTGCGAATTGTCGTCGCTTCCAGCCAATGCGACATCATATTCCAGATTTCCACTACCTCAATTTCGGGATAATCCAGACTGCTCCAGGTAATCGCCGGAAATCCGGGCAAGGATAAATTCTCATCGCGTTGTTCCAGCGGATGGGCGGCGATTCCCAAAGCTCCGGCATCCCTGACTGCCTTGATATATTCCTCGTGCCCATACTCGGCCGGTAACATCTTATCTAATCCGAAAGCCAGATAATGGTGCCGGTCGTCTTTATCCTGAATTTCATAACCGACACTGACAAACAGATTATCATACCAGTCACTAAAACCCTCCTCGCGTCCGCGCAAAGTCATATGATCGCTAACCATCAGGTAATCCAAGCCGGCCTCTTTAGCCGCCTGGATTATTTGCGGATAAGACCCACTCCCATCCGAAAAAATGGTGTGAACATGAATGCATCCGATATATTCGTTTAAAGTCTTCATCCGATTCGGTTCAGGATTAATATTGCGGTACCTGCGCCAAGAATATCGGCGATCAGATCACGCCAGCTGAAATGATTAATATCATGTCTGGAATCGCCTAATTCTTTCAATAATCCAAGTGAAATCGTCACTCCGACCGCTTTCATATTCGACTTCTCGGCTTGAACGTCAAAAACGCGGTTTTGACCGTAAAACAAGGTGGTCGTCATGAATAACGATGTACTGAAATGTTTGAGTTTATCCAGCGCCAGCCATTTATCGGAATTTCCGGAGTCGTTCAGACTTTTTCCCGGCGTACTAGCCGAAAGTCCGGTCGAGATTAATAATAGTACCAACATCATCCGGCAATTCTTCATAATACTCCAACTGAATTCAATAAAACCAAGGCGATCAGCACCGGCGCAACGTAACGGATCAGAAACCGCCAGGTTGTAAACATCCATTTTGGCGAATTATCGGCGCCTTGCCGGACTTCCGGTAAAGCATTCTTCTTGCCCCAGAACCACCCGACGAAAATTGTTATACATAAACCGCCGACCGGCAGGAATATATTGGCGGCCAGATAATCAAAAAAATTAAATAACGACAGATTAAAAATATGAATATGTGACCAGCGACCGAACGATAAAGCGCTGGGTATCCCAAGAAATAAGGTAATCGTTCCGGCAATGATGGCCATTTTCTTTCGACTCAGATTAAATTCATCCACAAAGTAAGCAGTGATCACTTCTAACAGAGAAATTGTCGAGGTCAGGGCGGCCAGACTCATTAAAATAAAGAATAAAATTCTGAACCAATAACCGCCGGGAATATAATTAAACAAAATCGGCGAGGTATTAAAAAGCAAACCCGGACCTTGATCGGGTCTGATGCCCAGCGCGAAGATCGCCGGAAATAACATAAATCCAGCCAATATCGCCACCGAAGTATCAAGAACGACAATACTGGCAGAATCGGAAAGAATATTATCCTTTTTTGAAAGATAACTGCCGTATGTTATCATCACTCCCATTCCAATGCTGAGCGAGAAAAAAGCCTGACCAAGCGCTAATAGAATTGTTTTTCCGGTAACGTAAGCGAAATTCGGCTTCAACAGATATACGATTCCGGCGCCTGAATTATCCAGAGTTATTCCACGAATCACCAATATTAAAATAATCAGTATCAGGCTCGGCATCAGAACCTTACTGGCTTTTTCAATTCCGTGGGAAACGCCAAAATAAATAATGCTAACCGTCAATGCCATGAAAATCGTCAAATACGGTACACACCAACTCCCGCTGGCGGACAGACTGCCAAATAATTGCGCCGCCTCTTGAGTATTCGTCATACTCCTGAAAGAACCTTTAAATGATTCGACAACATACCCCAGGCACCAACCGGCAATCACATTGTAATATGAAAGGATAATAAAACCGGTTAGAACGCCGAGAAATCCGACGCTCATCCAAAAAGGATTACTCTTCGATAATTGCTTAAAACTCCCAACCGGATCTTTCTGGGCGTTCCGCCCTATTATTACCTCAGCCACGACGACCGGCAATCCGATTATCAAGACACAAATCAAATATAGGAAAATAAAGACCGCCCCTCCATTTTCACCGACCAGATAAGGAAATTTCCAAATATTCCCCAATCCAACAGCCGAGCCGGCCGCGGCTAATATGAAGCCCAATTTCGAAGTCCATTGCTCGCGTGATTGGATCATTCTACAAGCCTATGTTTATTGTTAACTTAAGCATAGTAGGTTCTGCGCTCAATTCGACGGCATCCGGTGGAAAATTGATCAGGTGAGCATCGACAATGGCATCCATCAGGCAGATTATATACGTTCCGACGCACCACCAGCCGTATTTATTGCGTTTTTCCCGCGGGCGCCAGGAATTCAAACTGAGTTCATGGTCGGTAATGGCCAGAATCTGGGCTTTTTTCTGTTCTTCGGTCAGACTTATCCAGGCATCGATGCCAAGCGTTTCTTTCGTGGTCTTGACATATCCGTATATTCGATTATAGTGAATAAAATTATATATGAAGTAACTCTCCGCACCAAAGAGTAGAATCCCTTTTAGCGGTTTGCGATTGTAGAGCTGTCCCCAACCCGGAATGAAGATCGAACGCCACATAGCTCCTTTCGGAGTGATTTTGAGAAGCGTGTCCGGGCGACCTGCGCCCTGAACGCCGTTGATTATGGCTAATATCAATATAGTTAAAAACACTACGCGCTTCAGAGTAATCTCTCCATTCTTTACCAAACTCCGATTACAACTGCCGACTGCGGTACGATTCCAATATTTATATCATTAGTGTTACTGTTATAAATTTCTCCGTCGAAATGCACCGGCAAAGGCTTTTCGCTGATGATTCGGATATTTTGACAGCGCATTGTCAGAACTTCGGGTACTTCCGCGATGGTACCGTCTTTTAATCTACCGAGATTCATGAATAATTTCCAGACCGGCATCTCCGGTATCAGGCAAATATCAAACAGCGAATCATGAATATTAGCCAGCGGATTTAATTTCAGACCGCCACCGCATGCCCAACCATTGCCGATTGCCACCAAAAAGGAGCGGTCGCTACTGATCGGACAGCCATCAATTTCAATATCCATGGGTAACGATTTCCAGAAAGCCAGACTCGACAATACCGAATACAGGTAAGCCAGACTCCCTTTTAAAATTTTAAGACTCTTGGTCTTTAAATTGACATAAGCATCGAAACCTACCCCCACCCCGTTCATGAAAATCCGATTGCCGATCGTGCCCAGGTCCATTAATCTGGTTTTATAATCGGTTATAACCTGGACTGCCTTTTCGATCGCATGCGGGACGTTGATGCACCGCGCAAAATCATTGCCCGTGCCATCCGGGATTACTCCGAAAGGGGTTGTGGTACCAGCCAGTCCATTCATGACCTCATTAGCCGTACCATCGCCGCCATACGCCACTACCGCGTCATATTCTTTGTGAATTTTATCGGCAATTCTGGTGGCATGCAGGGGCGCCTCGGTAATGTAATAATCAAAATGCGCTTTGGTTTTTGAGGCTAATTCCTTGAGCCGTGGCAAATGACGTAATGTTCGCCCTTTACCGGCAGTCGGATTGACAATCACAGCAAATTTAAGCGACAATTATTTACCCCCTACGGCAATAGCCTCAATCTCGATCAGAACATCCAGCGGTAAACGACTGGCCTGGAAAGCCGAGCGCGCCGGAGCGGATTCCGGGAAATATTCGCTGAATACTTTATTTAATATTGAAAAATTTGCCATATCCGATATAAATACTGTGAATTTCACGACGTTTTTCAGGTCAGTGCCAGCCGCCTGCAAAACAGCTTCGAGGTTACGCAGAACCTGCCGCAGTTGACCCTCGAAATCCTCAGCCGCCAGTCTCCCGGTACGCGGATCAATCGGCAATTGCCCGGCAGTGAAAACGAAATTGTTGGAGATTATCGCCTGACTATAAGGTCCACTGGCGCGCGGTGCGCTTGGAGTATCGACGACTTTACGATTTACTTGCTCCAGCATACGTTTAATTCCTTATTGGCTTTTAGTTCATCTAATCGTCTGACAGGCGTCGTCGTCGGCGCTTGATGTAAAATGTCGGGATTTTCCTGACTTTCCTGATCGATTTTAAGTAAAACAGCGACAAAGCGGTCAATCGTTTCTTTGCTTTCGGTTTCGGTCGGTTCGATCATCAAGGCTTCCTTGACTATCAACGGAAAATAAACCGTCGGGGCATGAAAACCAAAATCCAACAGACGTTTGGCAATATCGAGAGTTTTTACTGCAGAGCGTTTAAATTGGCGTTCACCTGACGCGACGAATTCATGCATACAGACTCGGTTATAAGGTATATCGAATATCGGACTCAATTTATAGCGCAGATAGTTGGCATTCAGAATGGCATTACGCGACACGGCTTGCAGACCGTCAGTTCCCAGCATCCTGATATAGCAATAGGCTCTGACGATTACTCCAAAATTACCGTAAAATCCGAGCACTCTGCCGATACTGTTTGGGCAATCACTTCTTAAATGATATCGCTCGCCGTTTTTCGCGACACGCGGCACCGGTAGAAAATCGGCCAGTTTAGCATTGACGGCAATTACGCCGCTTCCCGGACCACCGCCGCCATGCGGAGTTGAGAAGGTTTTATGCAAATTAATATGCGTAATATCAAATCCCATATCGCCGGGTCGAACGATTCCGAGTAAGGCATTAAGATTAGCGCCATCCATATAAACCAATCCGCCGCGGTCATGGACAATTTTTACAATTTCGCCGACTTCTTCCTCAAACAGTCCCAGCGTATTGGGATTGGTCAACATCAGACCAGCCACCGATTCATTCATTTTACTTCGTAAATCTTCCAGATCGATACAGCCGCGTGAATTGGATTTAAGAGAAATCGTCTGGTAATTTGCCGAAGCCGCACTGGACGGGTTGGTGCCGTGCGCCGAATCGGGAATCAGGATGAAGCGGCGCGTTTCGCCCTTCATTTCGAGATATTTCTTTATCAGGAGCACGCCGGTCAATTCGCCGTGCGAGCCGGCCGCCGGCTGAAGCGTCGCCGCCTGCATGCCGGTTATCGCGCATAAATAGCGTTCGACCTCGTAGAGAATCTCCAAAGCGCCCTGGACGGTATCCTCGTCCTGCAAGGGATGACAATTAGCCAATCCGGACAATGCGGCGCACCGTTCGTTGATTTTCGGATTGTATTTCATCGTACATGAACCCAGTGGATAAAAATCCTTGTCAACGTGATGATTCATAGACGATAAATTGGTAAAATGACGCACAACTTCAGGTTCGCTGACTTCCGGCAATTTCAATTCACTCCGGCGCATCAAATCAGAAGGTATCAATTCCTTTGGCGCAACCGTGGTCGCGACGCCGCCAGGCAGTGAAACGCCCATTTTACCAGTCTGTGTGTATTCGAAGATCAATTTTTCCATCATGAATTCTTTCTCGTTAATTTGGTTTTTAGTAATGGCACAACGGCTTGAAATGCGGTCGGAATTTTTTCCAGAAATCGTCCGCCGGCAGTTGCCATATGCGCCTGTCCGCCGCCGCCGCCACCCAAAATTTTTCCCAGTTCCCGCACAATCTCGCCGGCATTCAAGCTGGCTTCTTTGATAGCCCGATCGGATACCACCACGGCAATGTTAGGCTTGTCGTTGATAATTCCTGCGATCACACCTACACCGTATTTAATTTTATCCCGAACCAGATCGCCGACTTTCTTCAATTCATCGAGATCAGTGACCTCAGCCTGAAATGTAAAGACCTTTAAATTTTCGACAACTTCAGCCTTTTCCAATAAAGCATCGATTTCCTGTTCGATGTTAGACTTTTTATTACAGGCAAGTTGTTTCTCCAGGTTTTTATTATCAGATAGCAATTTTTCGATACGTGTTACCAACTGATCGCGATTAATACCCAGTAATGACGTGATTTTTTTCAGAATATCATCACTCTCGCGCACCAATTTTAATACCGCATCACCGCTGATAGCTTCAATCCGGCGCACCCCTGCGGCAACGCCCGATTCGCTTAAAATCTTAAAACAGCCAATATCGCCGGTACGCTGGACATGTTTTCCACCGCAAAATTCCTTCGAAAATTCACCAACATTTATCACGCGCACAATATCGCCGTATTTTTCACCGAAAAGCGCCATAGCGCCCGAGTTGCGGGCACTTTGGTAATCTTTTTGTTCGGCCATGACCGGCAAATTAGCCCGAATCTGAGCGTTGACCAGATCTTCGACCTGTTCAATCTCCTCCTGCGTAATCTTTTTAAAATGAGTAAAATCAAAACGCAGTCGCTCCGCCGTGACCAGTGAGCCGGATTGGTGAACATGTTCACCCAAAACCTTGCGCAGTGCCGCCTGGAGCAGATGAGTTGAAGTGTGATTAGCCCTGATTTTTAAATTTGCGGCGTCATCTACGCAGGCTTTGACGGCTGGGTCATTGATCGCGTTTCCCCTTTCAAATCGACCGGAGTGAACGATCGTCGAATTGATTCGGCGGGTATCGGCGATCCGAATGCAAAAATCACGACCGGTGATCCTGCCAACGTCGCCAACCTCTCCACCGGCTTCGGCATAAAAAGGTGTGCGGTCAAGGATTAAATGGACATTCTCACCGTTAATCAGATACTTGCGGATCTGCGATTGCGTCTGAAGTTGATCATAGCCGACAAATTCGGAATCGCTACCGTTTGTCAGATTAATCCAATTGCCCTCTTTAAGAAAATTATCCACTTGAAACGACACCGTCGCCCGGGCGCGCGCTCTCTGTCGAACCATTTCCGCATTAAACTTTTCTTCGTCAATACTTAAACCGGCTTCTTCTGCGAGTAACCGCGTCAGATCGACCGGAAAACCATAGGTATCGTAGAGTTTGAAGACTTCTTCGCCAGGGATAAATTTTATTTTATTATTCTGTAGATTGTTCCTGATTTTGGCGAAAACCTCAAGTCCCCGGTCGAGTGTCGCGCCGAACATTTTCTCTTCGGATTTTATGACCTCCTGGATATGACTGCGCCTTTCTTTGATTTCCGGATAGGTATCGCCGAGGATCTCGATTACACTGTCAACCAGTTGATAAATAAACGGTTGGCGCATTTCGAGCATCCGCCCGAAGCGGGCCGCCCGGCGTAAAATCCGTCGGATGACATAGCCGCGCCCTTCATTGGACGGCAAACCCCCATCGGCAATCGCAGAAGACAGCATGCGGATATGGTCGGCTATTACGCGATGCGGTGTGCCGCTTTCCTGACTGTAAGATTTGCCGGTCAATGTTACAATCTGTCCGATAATAGGTGTGAATAAATCGGTCTCATAATTGCTTAATTTGCCCTGGATAACGGCGGTGATTCTTTCCAAACCGGCGCCGGTATCGACGTGTTTGAGCGGCAAAGGATTCAGTTGCCCGCTTTTGTCACGATCGTATTGAATAAAAACCAAATTCCAGAGCTCGATATATTGCGGATCGCCGCTATTGATTTTAGCGGCAGTTTGTTGGTCAGGCTGGTTGCCAACATAGTAGTGAATCTCCGAACACGGACCGCACGGCCCGGTCTCGCCCATTTCCCAGAAATTGTACTTATCGCCAAATTTTAATATCCGAGCGCTATCGATATCGGTCATTTCACGCCAGGCTTGAAAAGCCTCGTCGTCGTCATTATAGACTGTACCCCAGAGCCTTTCGGGTGACAATTTCCAGACTTTTGTAAATAATTCCCAGGCCATCTGGATAGCCTCTCTTTTGTAATAATCCCCGAAAGACCAATTCCCCAGCATTTCGAAAAAAGTATGATGATAGGTATCTTTGCCGACCTCTTCGAGATCGTTGTGTTTGCCACTGACCCGGATACATTTTTGCGAGTTTACGACGCGTGGATGTTCAATTTTTTCCTGGCCAAGAAAGATGCCTTTAAACTGATTCATACCGGCATTGCTGAACAACAGAGTCGGATCATTTTGGGGAATGACCGGCGCACTGCGCACGATTTTATGACCCTTTGCGACAAAATAATCTAAAAACTCGCGCCGAATATCATTGGCAGTTTTCAATTATGCTCCCGGTGAACTTGAAAAAACGAAAATCAACTATCAAACATATTCTCCTTTATAAGCCTGAAAGTTATTCGGATTCGAGTTTATAATCAAGCAGATATTGGTCGTAGATTATTTCTTTCACGACTGATTCAAATAATTTTTTGGATAACCTGTCTAACCACACTGTGTTTGTAGCCTTTCTGGATCAGGAAACGATATAATTTAGCGCGCAGTTTTGGATCGTTTTTTAAAACCAACGCTTTCTTTTTGGCAATGTTCAGCGCCACTTTGAGTTGATCTTCATCCTTTACAAGACGACTGATTGAATCGTTTATTAAGACGGCTTCGATGCCTTTGACAATTAAAGCCCGGCGGATCTTTTGGACGCCGTTGCGACTGAGATTCAATTGGTCACGAATGAAAACCTCGCAGAATAATTGGTCATTCAGGTAATCTCTTTCGAGACAATATTGAATGACGTGGGCGCTGATCGCCGGCGGATACTTTTTCCGATGCAAAAGATATTGGCTGAGTTCTTTTTGACTGCGTATCCTGAGCGCCAGATATTTAACCGCTGATTCCTTAGCCTGTTCGAATAATTCATGTTGTTGAATTATCACGATCTGCTTATCGGTCAGTTCCTGGCCAAGGCTAAGACGGAAAAGATTAAAGGTTTCAATACTGACGCCAAAGGCAAATTCATTATCGAGAAAAATGCTTATTCGACCGGATTTCCTCTTTTGTGATTCGATTTTGGTGACGATCTTTAATGGATTGAGGCCGGACGATGAGTCGGGTTGCACACCTTTACCTTTGATTTAAAAGGAACTTATTCTTTAATAAGCCCTAGATGAGTTTTGACCTGTTTTTCCAGTTTTGCCAGCAATTCGCTATTCTCGCTGAGATAATTCTTAGCGCTTTCGCGTCCCTGACCGATTCTTTCCTCACCGTATGAATACCAGGCTCCGCTCTTCTGAACAAATCCGGCTTCCACCGCCGTATCGAGAATATCACCAACATACGAAATCCCCTGATCAAATGTCAGGTCAAATTCGGTCTCTTTAAACGGAGGCGCCATTTTATTTTTCACTACTCTGACCCGCGTTCGGCTACCGATGTTGGCATTGCCTTCTTTGATCGACGCAATCCGCCTGATATCGAGACGCAGAGATGTATAAAATTTCAAAGCCCTTCCGCCGGTGGTCGTTTCGGGATTGCCAAACATGACGCCAATTTTCTCCCTGATCTGGTTGATAAAAACGACGGCGGTATTCGACTTGCTGACGGAGCCGGTCAATTTTCGCAAAGCCTGCGACATTAACCGGGCTTGAAGACCGACATGCGAATCGCCCATTTCACCTTCCAGTTCGGCGCGCGGTACCAGTGCGGCAACCGAATCGATTACAATTACATCAATGGCATTACTGCGCACGAGGGTCTCGGTTATTTCCAGCGCCTGCTCGCCGTGATCCGGTTGCGAAACCAGTAAATCATGTGTATTGACGCCGAGTTTGGCGGCATATTGCGGATCCAGAGCATGTTCAGCATCGACGAAAGCGGCATAGCCTCCTGCCTTTTGAGCCTGAGCGATAGTATGCAAGGCTAAGGTGGTCTTCCCGGAGGATTCCGGTCCGAATATTTCGGTGATCCGGCCGCGCGGGATTCCTCCAACCCCGATACAGGCGTCCAGCGACAAGCAACCGGTTGGAATAACATCCACTGAAATCTTCATCGACTCGTCGCCAAGACGCATTATCGAACCCTTTCCGAATTGGCGGTCAATCTGGGTTATGGCTAAATCAAGAGCTTTCATTTTGTTATCGTTTTTTTCGGCCATTTTTCACTCCTCATTTTTTCAAATTAAACACGACCAAACGCGTGTAGATTGCTCCTCCTGATGTTAAATTACTCTCGTAAAATATAACATTTTCTACCGGATTAATGGTAGGATTAATTTTTAATTTTAGAAAACTTTCAATGCCCGCGATCTTTCGGCGCGGATCCTTGACCCGACCGATCGTCAAATGTGGCTGGAAGCCGCGTTTCTCCGGCGCATAACCAAATGTTTGCAGAATCGATCCAATGGCGTTAGCCAGCGACTGGATCTGATCTACTCCTTGCGAAATTCCGAGCCAGAGTACCCGCGGATGATGAGCATTCGGGAAACAGCCCGTACCTTCACATATATATTGGAATTTTTGAAAATCGGAAACGACCGATTCGACTGCCTGACTGATATCCGGGATAGCTTTCTCATCGGTATCGCCGAGAAATTTCAGAGTCAGATGCAAATTCTGAGACGATACCAGACGAACATTGCTATTCAATTCCGGCAACGTCTGTCTTATGGATTCAACTTGTCGACGGGTCTCCTGACTAACTGGAATCGCGATGAAAGTTCTTTTCATTTTGAGAAATCTTCTATTAATGCCAGGCGCAGATGATTTAGCGCCGCTTGTGAAAAGCGAAGTTTATTTGTTAAGCGATTTCCCGCAAAATTATGGCTAAAACTTCGGCTACCATTTTTATCCGAGATGCCGATCCAAACCAGACCGACCGGTTTTTCCTCACTACCGCCCGACGGACCGGCTATTCCGGTCGAACTCAAGCCAATATCACAACCTGAAATTGCGCGCACCTGTTCAGCCATTTGCCCGGCAACTTCCGAACTGACCGCGCCAAAATTAGCGATAATCTCGCGCTTCACGCCGAGTAATTTGATCTTGGTAGAGTTGCTATAGGCGATTATGCCACTCTTAAAATATGCGGAACTGCCCGGAATGTCCGTCAACCGGCTGGCAATCAATCCGCCCGTGCAGGATTCAGCGACCGCCAATGTCAGGTGCTTTTCAAACAACAGCCTGGCAATGACTGATTCCAGATTATCGTCATCATACCCGTAAATATTCCGCCCCAATATTGCTGTAATATGTTTAATGTAATCATCAAGCTGGGCGATTTCGTCATGGTCGCTTATTGTCAATGCGACATCGATATGCGTTGTTTGCGGTAAAAAAGCAACTTCGATACTGGGGTGTTGTTTGATCCAGTCTTTTAAAAGCGTATAAATCTGCGATTCCGGCAAACCGGTCACGTGAATGATTTTTTTCAAAATATTCTGCTTGCCAATTGAGTCGAACTCCGGCAGGATGACTTTTTCCATAATCGCCTGCATTTCAGCCGGAACGCCGGGCATCACGTAGTAAATCCGACCATCATGTTCGATTTTTAATCCAGGCGCCGAACCAACCGGATTATTCAAAATCTGCGCATTTTGCGGAATATAGGCTTGTTTAAGATTCACTTCCGGCATTTCCAAACCACGTAGCGTGAATCGGGTAGCGATATTGTCAGCTATTTCTTTTTTGAAAATCAATTTAGTTCTAAAAAACTCAGCCAGAGCCGGAACTGTGAGATCATCATGGGTCGGTCCCAATCCACCGGTAATTAACACTATTTTGATATGCTGATTTAGATTTTCAAGCACGTCAATTATCTGTTTGGAGTCATCTCCAACGGTTATAATCAGCCTGACCCGAATCCCGTATCTATTCAGTATATCAGCAATATATGATGAATTGGAATTAAGAACGTGACCGGATATTAACTCATTACCAATTGAGATGATTGCCGCATCGGTCACAGAATCAGCATCCCCAGATTAATAATAATCGCAGTGAAAATTCCCGCCAGAATATCGTCCGCCATGATTCCAAAACCACCGCCGATCATCTCCAATTTTCTCAACGGTTTAAATTTGGTTATATCAAAAAATCTAAATACCGCGAATGTTATAATAATCATTACCAGATCTTCGGGAAATTTTAAACGAGGAATGATCGTCATGGTTAACCAGATTCCTACCACCTCATCGATGACGATGTATGGCGGATCGATTTCGCCGATTCTCTTTTCGATATACTCGGATGCGAAAATACCGGTAAAAAAAGTGACTGCAACCAGAATTACATTAAACCAGAAAGAGTGCCAAGGTATCAGAAACCATACCAGCAAACCGGCCGCAGTTCCCCACGTTCCCGGCGCCAGCGGAAGGTAACCAACGAAACCAAAAGTCGCAATTACCCTGTATATCAGTCTCTTAGCATCCATCTTCTAATAGCTTGTCGGATGGAATTAAGATTTATTACAATATATTCTATGCCGGTCCAAACGGTAATAATCGTCGTAATCAGCATCAGACCGTAAATAATCTTGTAATCTTCCATTATTTTGAGATAGTCGGAAATTCCCAGAAATATTTTCCAGCGCTGGGTTATCAAATAGACCAGGATAAAACAAATCACTCCAACCTGAATTCCGGTTTTGACTTTGGCAGATTTGCGCGTCACCATCGTCTGGTTTTGGGAATTCATTAATATTCTAATGCCAGTGACGATGAAATCCCGTAAGATAACCAGAATCACCATCCAGAGCGGTATCAAATCCAAAACCACGAAGGATATAAATGCGGCGGACATCAGGATTTTATCGGCCAGCGGATCGAGGAATTTTCCCATTTTGGTAACCGATGAATATTTCCGGGCTATATAGCCGTCATAAACATCGGTAACCGACGCTACTACAAATATCAGTAATGCTAATATTTCAAAAAACCGGTAACGATTGAACAGGAAATAGAGAAATAAAGGCGTCAATAATATTCTGAACAGGGTCAGCAGGTTTGGATAATTAAATAATTTCTGCATATCAGAGATTGGTCCTACCTTCGAGCGCGTGGGTCAGGGTAATTTCATCAGCATACTCGAGATCGATTCCGGCTGGAAGTCCCTGGGCTATTCGTGACACTTTTACATTCTTGCTTTTCAGTAGTTTAGATAGATAGAGTGCGGTAGTTTCGCCGTCACGCGTCAGATTGATCGCCAGAATCACTTCACGAACATTGTCCAGTCGGTAAAGCAATCCCTGAATATTCAGTTCGTCCGGACCGATGCCATTCAACGGTGACAATACTCCGCCCAATACATGATACAAACCCCGATAGTAGCCGGTTTTTTCTATAGAAAGCACATCCATCGCTTCCTGTACAACGCAGATGATGGAATGATCACGTTTTTCGTCGGTACAAATTTTACAGGGATCGGTTTCTGATATGTTATAACAGCGCGAACATTTAAAGATTCGGTCTTTGACATCTATAATGGCTTTTGCCAGAGCTACAGCTTCCTCTCTGTCGGCTTTCAACAGGTAAAATGCCAGACGCTGGGCAGATTTGCGCCCTACGCCCGGAAACTTGGCAAAACGTTCAATCAGGTTTTGAAGGCTATCGGGAAGGGTGCTCATAGTCCGGGTATTTTTAATCCTCCCGGAAGATTGGATAGCATTCCACCGGTGAGACCGGCCATTTTTTCCTGCGATAATTCCTGGGAACGAGTTAAAGCCTGGTTGACAGCCGCGACGATCATGTCCTCGACCATTTCCACATCATCTTTTAAAATTTCAGGATCGATTTTGACAGATTGTATCTCCTGTTTACCATTGGCGATGACTTTCACCATTCCGCCGCCGGCGCTACCCTCTACGGTCAAACCGGCCAGTTCCTCCTGAACACGAGCCATCTGTTCCTGAACTTTATTGAACTGTTTCATCAGATTATTTATTCCGCCTTTTGGTATCAATTTATACTCCTTATGTAATTATTATTTCACCATCGAAAAGGTCAACAGCAGTGGCGGTCATTTCATCGATAGCCTTTTTCTCCGGTACAGTCGGCTGGTCTGGAAGTTCGAGGCGCACACAGCGGATCTTAATCGGTTTCCTGAAAAAATCCATTAATACTTTTTCGATTACATGAAAACGACTGGTGAAAAGTTTCCGGGAAGACTCTTGTTCTTCGGTTAAACCAATATCGAGGATATTGCCGTTCAATTTAACCGGTGAGGTAAATCGCAGAAAATTTCCCAGCGTCTGATTGTTTTCTTCTATTTTTAATACTATAGTTTCCCATTGCTCCCGAATTTTTTCCAACGAAAGCGGTTCGGTTGTCGTCTGTTCCGACGGAGTGGCTGGTTTATCAGGAGAAGTTGAATATTGCGGGCTGGCTTTTTCTTCAACCTTATATTTTAATAGTTTAGAATCAGGCGCCGACGCTACCGGCTTGGCAGAAAATAAATCAACCGGCTTGGTCGATTTTGGTGTAGAATAGCCCAAAGAAGGACGATTTTCCAAACTATGCAAAATATCCTGAATCGTGACTGTTTTTTCCATTGTTCCCAGACAAAGGAGCGTAAATTCGAGATGGGTGCGTTGATTTAAAGTCGTTTTGAGACCAATTTGAGCCTCGCCGACCAGTTTTATCAATCGCATCAGGTCATTGATTGACCACTTGGATGCCTCTTCCGTATAACGAGTTTTATGTGATTCCGGTAAATCCAGTTCGTCTGGTGTTTTAGCGATTGCCGTGATCAATAAATTCCGGAAATGTTCCGACAATCCTATCAGGAATTCACCGATATTGAGACCATTATTGAAAACTTCTTCCGCCGCTTTCATTAAAGAATTCAGGTCGTGATTAAAAACCAAATTGCCGATGTTGAAATAATATTCATAATCGGTCAATCCTAATAATCTTTGGATGACGCTCAACGTCACCGATCCGCTCGAGAATGAAATAACCTGTTCGAGCAGGCTTTCGGCATCGCGCAAGGCTCCGTCGGATTTCTTGGCGAGTAAGGCTAAAATATCATCAGAGATGGATATATTTTCGGAGATGACTATTTTTTTAAGCTGATTGACAATCTCCTTAATTTGAATTCGATGAAAATCATAGCGCTGACAGCGCGAAATTATCGTCGGCGGCACTTTCAGAGGTTCAGTAGTAGCAAAGATGAACACGACCTGCGGCGGCGGCTCCTCAAGGGTTTTCAAAAGAGCGTTGAATGCCTCGCGGGTGAGCATATGGACTTCATCAATGATGAAAATGCGGTATTTCGAGTTTGAGGGTGGATATTTGACGTTTTCGCGTAGTTCACGAACCTGATCGATGCCCCGGTTGGAGGCGCCGTCAATTTCGATAACGTCCATACTGCGACTGCTGGTAATTTCGACGCAATTCTGACAGACATTGCACGGATTGAGCTGTTGCGGATCAAGACAATTGAGGGTTTTGGCTAAAATCCGGGCAGTCGAAGTCTTTCCAATACCACGCGAACCGGTAAAGAGATAAGCATGCGCGATCCGCCCATTTTTCAGAGCATTTTGTAATGTTGTACAGATATGCTCCTGCCCGATGATTTCATCAAAATTTTGCGGGCGATATTTTCGAGAGATGACTTGATAATTCATAATTTAAATGGCTATGCACCAGGCATTGAATCCGTCTAAGGATATTTGGTTAAGATCATCGGCTAACTTTCAGCAATTCTGCGGCACATAGAAAGGTTTATCGACCGCTGCTTCTTTCCAGACCTGACGGGGTTTGATAATTTTCCATTGCGCAGAACAGAAAGCGTCAACGCTTTTGATAAAACCTCTTATCCCCGACCAAACCCTCTGCCTGGCATCCATCCTGCTGGAGCGGTTTGCAGGTTACAGGGCACCGCTAGCTCCCCATGTAGCATAGCCAATTGTTTCGTTTGAATCAAATAACAGTGGAGCTGATGGGGATCGAACCCACGGCCTCAGAGATGCGAACCCTGCGCTCTCCCAGCTGAGCTACAGCCCCGTGTTTATTCGGAATAATTTTCGTGACCTGGCGTCAATTACTGTCACGATAAATTTTCT